>LFIK01003159.1_pt1 | contig 13394 bp, 12 predicted proteins | sample 643401 | NCBI WGS metagenome assembly LFIK01 (sample SAMN03777447, study PRJNA286221) | soda lake metagenome | biome: soda lake; feature: Kulunda steppe; material: water; isolation source: sample T5-Br brine of Lake Tanatar-5 | place: Russia: Kulunda steppe | collected 2010-07 | reverse complement strand
ATGCTCCCAGGAGGACCACCGTGAAGCTCCGCTCCCGACTGCTGCCGCTGGTCGCGGCCGGCGCGCTCGTCGCCGCCGCCTGCGCCGACGACGAGGCCCTGACCGGCGACCCCGACGAGGGTGTCGCGGAGGTCGACGAGGACGTCGACGCCGAGGAGGAACCCGATGATGACCTTCTTGAGGATGAGGCCACCGAGGACGAGGAAGCCGACGACGCAGCCGAGGACGACGCTGCGGCGGACGACACTGCGGCGGACGCGCCCATCGGCGTGACCACCACCGGGGTCGAGGTCGCGGACTCCGATCTCGGCGCCCACATCGTCACCGCCGAGGGCATGACCACCTACGGCGCCATCGATCAGTTGGACGCGGAGGTCGTGTGCGTCGGTGACTGCGCCCAGGTCTGGCAGCCGGTGCTCGTCGATGGTGAGCCGGAGATCGCTGACGAGGTCGACGCCGAGGTGACCACGGTCGAGCGTGAGGACGGCGGCGTGCAGATCGTGGTGGAGGGCTCCCCGCTGCACACCTTCGTGGTCGACACCGAGGCCGGTGACGTCCGTGGCCAGGGCAGCGCCGACCGCTGGTTCGTGGTCAGCGCAGCCGGTGAGCTGGTCGACGCCCCCGACCCCGAAGACGTGGAGGACCTCGACGAGGAGGACGGCGAGGACGCCTGAGCCGCGCGTCCCGCTCCCTGCTGTCGGCGGCCGCCCTCCGGGCGGCCGCCGACCTGCGTGTCGCCCGGCATGCGTGTGGCACCGCAGCCCGGCGTGGGCCCGGCGGCTGCCGGTACCGTCGCGCGCCATGGACGCACCCGTGCTGCACCAGACCGGCCCCGAGACCTTCGTGCTGCTGCTCGGCGACGGGCGGCGCCGTGACCTGCGCCTCGCCCACCACACGCGGCGGGGCCTCGGCCTGACCGGCGTCCCACCGCTGCAGGTCGCCACCGAGGCGGTGCGCATCCTGCAGGAACGCGGTGCGCCCCTCGAGCGGGGGCAGCAGGACGGCGGCGCAGGCGAGCCGCTGGATCTGGGAGCGGCGGTCGGCACGGACCCGGCCGGCTTCGAGGAACTGCGGATGCGTCTGAGCTGAGCGACCAGCGTCAGCAGGGGCACCGCGGGCAGCCGGCGGACGGAGGCGGACACATGGACGGCATCGAGGCGCGAGCGGTCGTCGACGGCGAGGTGGCGGTGACCACGGCCGCGGGCGTCCAGCACACGGTCCTGATACCGGCTGGCGTCGGGATCCCCGGGATCGACGATGAGCAGCTGGCCGCGGCGGTGGTCGCGGAACTACAGGAGCGGGGGAGTGCGCTGCCGGCGGTCCTCGACGTCAGCCAGCTCCTCGCGCGCGACCCCGGGCTGCTGTCAGCCGTCGCTGAGCGGCTGGGGGCGGGTTGACCGCGGTACCGCCGGACCACGCCACGGCGGAAGATGCCGGATCCCGGTCGGCACAGCCCAGCCGCAGGTGCGCTCCGAACCTTCGGTGAACCGCACCGAACACCGATACCAAGGATGGACATGCGCTTGCGTGCACGAACGCTCCCGCTGATCGCCGCCGCCGGGCTCCTGCTCGCCGCCTGTGGCGAGGACGTGCCCGAGGCCGGCGACGCGCTGGTCGAGGATGACGCCGCTGAGGAGACCGAGGACGAGACCGAGGGTGAGGCCGAGCCCGACGAGGAGGCCGCGACGGACGACGCGGTCGACCTCGCCGTGGCGGACTCGCCCCTCGGTGACCACCTCGTGGACGGGGAGGGTCTCACCCTCTACCTGTTCGACAACGATGAGCCCGGCGTCAGCAACTGCACCGATGACTGCCTCGCGAACTGGCCGCCGTTGACCGTGGACGCGGAGACCGGCCCGACCTGGGGCGACGGCGTCGATGGTGACCTCGTCGGCACGATCGAGCGTGAGGACGACGGCTCCACCCAGGTGACCTACGACGGCATGCCGCTCTACTTCTGGGCGGCGGACACCGCTCCTGGTGACGTGGACGGTCAGGGCGTCAACGACGTGTGGTGGGTCGTCGCTCCCGACGGCAGCGCCATCACCGAGCAGGTGGAGGACGCCATGGACGACGGTGGCGGCTACAGCTACTGAGCCACCCTGCTCCGCTCCCGCGCGGTCCACGCTGCTCGCAGCGTGGACCGCGCGCATGTGGAGCGGCGAGGCTGTACGGGAGGGCACTGCAGCAGCCGGGTCCCGGTGCTTGTATCGAGTGTGCCGCTGCTGCCGCCGACGCTGAGGGACCGTGCCTGTGACCGCCGCCGATGCCACCTCGACCGACCGACCCCACCAGGATGCCGACGCCACCTCGGCGATGGCGGCCTGGTTCGAGGAACGCGAGGCTGAGCAGGCTGACGCCTTCACCCTGGCACGGACCTTCGCGCCCCGTTTCGGCGCGCAGCCGCAGCCCGATGGCAGCGTCGCCTTCGCGATGTGGTGCCCGCGGCTCACCCGGGAGCGGGTCGCCGACGCCGACGTGTTCCTCGAGGTGCTCGACCCCCTCGACGACCTCGATGTCACGGTGTCCCGGGCCACCGCACGCTTCCGCCGCACCCTTGTACCCGTGCAGCGCGACCGTGATCTGGTCTGGACCGTCGCCGCGGGGCTCAACATCGGTTCCCGGGAGCGCCTCGGCAGCTTCTACTGCCTCACCTACCGCGACCGCGACGGGGACTGGCACCGGGTGTTCGACCCCATGGCCAGCTCCCTGCCCTACGGCGCCTTCGCCCCCGCCGAGGTGTACGACCTCGACGGTGTCCAGGCCGCGCGGGGCGACCGTGGCTACTGGGCGGAGCTGGCCACCCGGGCGGGCGAGGACCGGGGCGAGGACCGGTGCGGCCCCGGGATCGTCAAGCAGGGACCCGCGGCCAACATCCTGCAGCTCCACGTGCCCACCGCCACCTCGGGTGGGACGCTGGCGAGCCTGGCACGCTTCTACGAGCGGCTCGCCCGCCACATCGTCGAGGGTCGGGAGCTCACCCCGGAGGAGCAGGTGTACTCCGGCTACGACGCCGTGCAGCTGCTGCCCGTGGAGCCGACCACGGTGTACGAGAAGGGACCGGCCTTCTTCGCCATCCAGGAGCCGGAGACGGCCGAGGACACCGAGGGCATCGAGCACGACCTGCGCTACGTCGACGAGGTCACCGCGGTCCTGCGCCGACCGGACACCACCAACTGGGGTTACGACGTGGTGATCGCCGGGTCCGCGGCGGTCAGCCCCACCCTGCTGGAGACGGGCCGCCCCGACGAGCTGGTCGACCTGGCCGTGGCGCTGCACACCTTCCCGACCGGCCCGATCCGCCTGATCGCCGACGTCGTCTACGGGCACGCCGACAACCAGGCGCTGGAGGTCCTGGACTCCGAGTGGTTCGCCGGGCCGAACATGTACGGCCAGAACCTCGACTACCGCAACCCGTGGGTACGGGCGCTGCTGCTCGAGATGCAGCGCCGCAAGGTCGACCTCGGCTTCGACGGGGTCCGGGTCGACGGTGCCCAGGACTTCAAGTTCTACGACGCCGAGGCCAGGGAGCTCAAGCACGACGACGCCTACCTCCGCCAGATGAGCGACGTGGTCCAGGAGGTGGCCGGGTGCCGCTACCGCCCCTGGATGATCTTCGAGGACGGTCGCCCCTGGCCTGAGCCGGACTGGGAGCTGTCCTCCACCTACCGGGCGGTGATCGAGGACCAGCCCGACCCGGACATCTTCCAGTGGGGGCCGTTGACCTTCGCCCACAACACGCCCTTCGTGTACGGGTTCTGGCTGCGCAGCTGGTGGCGGATCCGACAGATCCTCGAGCACGGCTCGACCTGGATCTCCGGGTGCGCCAACCACGACACCCTGCGGCGCGGTACGCAGGTCAGTCCGGAGCTGACGATCAACACCCGGCTCGGTGAGACCGAGTTGCAGATCCTCGATAAGGCCTACGACAACCCCGCCATCAAGCTGCTGACCTACACCGCGTTCCCCGGGGTACCGATGGACTTCCTCAACGCCTCGATGCGGGCGGCCTGGGGGTTCATCCGCAACCAGGACGACCGCTACGGCGTGAAGGTGGTCTCCGAGGAGACCCTGTCGCTGGTGTGGCAGGTGGACGAGGAGTTCTACCCCTTGGCCGCGAACTTCAAGCGGCTCAAGGGCCTCGGCTTCGAGACCCTCGAGGAGCTGCGCCGGTTCATGGACCTGCTCCCGGCACTGGTCGAGGTGACCGACTACGACCTGGAGACGATCTCCTCGCTGATCAACGGGGTCGAGCCGCCCCTGGCCGGGCCGTTGCCGGTCGATCCGCCGACGCTGAAGCGGATCGCCCGGGCGTGGATGGACGACATGCACGACTACTGCAACGTCCACGGCTGGGCGAACCGGCTGGACCCCAGACAGACCGACTACAACGTGTCGGTGCGGGAGTTCCGCCGGGCACGACGGTGGCTACGCGACGACCTGCGCGCGGACGACGCCTTCGACTACCTGCGTCCCGTGGACGGGCACGCGGTGTTCGCGTCCCTGCGCAACGCCCCCGACGGGTCCGAGCAGGTGCTGACGGTGTGCAACATGGAGGGCCGAGACGTGGAGCTCGATCCGGTCCGGCTCGCGCTCCCGGGGCTCGACCCCGAGGGGTGGTACCTCAGGTTGCGCACACCCAACATCGGGGGTGACTACCTCGGCGGCCCCATCACCCTGAACGACTCCTCCGGGGTGGTGTTCACCCGGACCCGCTGACGGGGACGAGCGCTGTCGGTGGCCGGCGGGGGGTGCGGGCAGCCCCGGCGCGGGATCGACGGCCGGTCGCGCCGCCCTCCGCGCGGGATCGACGGCAGGGTGTGCAGCCGGTCGACCGTGGGATGGTCGTTCGGCTGCAGTCCTTCAGGCCGCAATGCTCGGTGGGGCGGGGTTGTGCAGCGATGTGACCGTCTGGTGGTCGTTCGGCTGCACGATCTCGGGGGTGCGGGTGGTGGTGCGGCAGGTCGTGCAGCCGGGTGACCGCGCGATGGTCGTTCGGCTGCACGATCTTGGCCGCGCTCGGGCCCGCGCAGCCGCGGGACCAGGCAGCCGCGGGACCGTGCCGCCGCGGGCGGGCCCGTGCAGCCGCTGGACCCGGCAGACGCGGGCCGTACGACCGGGCCCACCGCCCGCGGTGCGTCAGCCGCGCTCGGGTACGAACACCGCCACACCGAGCGGCGGCAGGGTCAGGTCCAGCGAGGCCGGGCGGCCCACCACCTCGACGTCGTCGCTCTCCACGACGCCGTTCACCGCGCCCGTGCCGCCGAAGCGTTCCTCGTCGGAGTTGAAGACCTCCCGCCAGCGGCCAGCTTCGGGCACACCGATGCGGTAGGGGGAGCGGGTCACGGGGGTGAGGTTCCACACCACGACCGCCGCGTCCTGCTCCGGCGCCCGGCGCAGGAAGGACACCACCGACTGCTGGCTGTCGGAGGCGTCGATCCACTCGAACCCGTCGCCACGGGCGTCGCCGACGTGCAGCGCCGGCAGGTCCCGGTACAGCGCGTTCAGCGCCGAGGTGTAGGTGAGCAGCGCGGCGTGCTCCTCCTCCTCGAGCAGTGGCCACTCGAGCTGGGTCTCCACGTCCCACCCGTCACGGACACCGAACTCCGTGCCCATGAACACCAGCTTCTTGCCGGGGCTGGTGTACTGCGCCCCGAGCAGCAGCCGCAGGTTCGCACGTTGCTGCCACGCATCCCCGGGCAGGTTCGACAGCATCGAGCCCTTGCCGTGGGACACCTCGTCATGGGAGAGCGGGAGGCAGAAGGACTCGCTGGCCGCGTAGACCGAGCGGAAGGTGAGCTGCTCCTGCTTCGACCCCCGGAACAGCGGGTCGGTTCGGAAGTACTCCAGGGTGTCGTGCATCCACCCGAGGTCCCACTTGTGGTCGAAGCCGAGCCCCCCGTGCTCCGTGGGCCGCGTCACCCCGTCCCAGGACGTCGACTCCTCCGCGAAGGTGATGGCGCCGGGGTGGTGGCGTGCCACCTCGGTGTTGCAACGCTGGAGGAAGCTGATGGCCTCGAGGTGCTCGTTGCCGCCGTGCTCGTTGGGGATCCACTCGCCGGGCCCCCGGGAGTAGTCGAGGTAGAGCATGGACGACACCGCGTCCAGTCGCAGCCCGTCCGCGTGGTAGCGCTCCATCCACGACATCGCCGAGGAGAGCAGGAAGCTGCGCACCTCGCCGCGGCCGTAGTTGAACATCGCCGAGTTCCAGTCCGGGTGGATGCCGCGGCGCGGGTCCTCGTGGTCGTAGAGGTGGGTGCCGTCGAAGGTGGCCAGAGCCCACCAGTCGTCGGGGAAGTGGGAGGGGACCCAGTCGAGGATCACGCCGATACCGGCCTGGTGCAGCTGGTCGATCAGCCACATCAGGTCCTCGGGGGTCCCGTACCTCGACGTCGGGGCGAAGTAGCCGGTCGTCTGGTAGCCCCAGGAGCCGTAGAAGGGGTGTTCCATCACCGGCAGGAACTCCACGTGGGTGAAGCCGGTCCGCTGGACGTGGGCGATGAGGTGGGGTGCGAGCTCGCGGTAGGTGAGGAAGCGCTGGCCGTCCTCACCACGCTGCCAGGAGCCGAGGTGGACCTCGTAGATGGAGATGGGTGCCTCGCGGTGCTGGCGTTCGCCCCGGGTGGCCATCCACTGCTGGTCGCCCCAGGCATGGTCCAGGCGCCACAGCTTGGAGGCGTTGGCCGGCGGCGTCTCCGTGTGGATGGCCAGGGGGTCGGCGTGTTCGACCACCTCGCCGTGGACGGTGGTGACGGCGTAGCGGTAGGCCTGGCCGTGCCGCGCGTTCGCGACGAAGCCCTCCCACACCCCGCTGGCCGCCCGGGGGGTGAGCAGGTCCTGGGTGTGGTCCCAGCCGTTGAAGTCGCCGATGATGCTGACCGCCTGGGCGTTGGGGGCCCACACGGCGAAGCTCGCACCGCCCCCGCCACCCCCGTCGGTGTCGCGTGTCAGGTGGGCGCCGAGGTGGTGGTGGAGTCCGAGGTGCGAGCCCTCGGCGAACAGGTGCAGGTCGTCATCGCTGAGCCGGGAGTTGGGTGCGGGCACGGTGTGGGCCTTCGATCGGCGGGCGGGTGCGCACGGTGTGCGGGGCGGGTGGCACCGAGGTGGAACACGACGGACAGGTCGCGCTCGTGGCAGGGTGGGGCGCTGACGACTGCGTGCGGCGCTCCCACTGTCACGAACGGCATCGGTGCCACCGTAGTTGGCAGGTCCCGGTCGCTGTTGGCCACGGGGCCGACCAACGGACGGTCCGAGCGGTTGTGTGACGGGCTCGGCGTCGTACCGTCCGTGATGCCTGAGACGGCGACCCCCGAGCCTGTACACAGCTGAGCGATCCGGAGACCAGCATGGACGTGACCACCTTCCACCTCGCCGACGGGACCGCGGTGCCCCGCCTGGGGTTCGGCACCTTCCAGCTCAGCGGGGAGGAGGCCTACCGCTCCACCCTGATCGCCCTGGAGGCCGGCTACCGGCACATCGACACCGCCCAGGGGTACGCCAACGAGGCGGAGGTCGGCCGCGCCATCGCCGACAGCGGTCTGGACCGTGACGAGGTGTTCGTCACCACCAAGCTGAAGCCCTCGAACGCCGGCGCCGCAGCGGTGCGCAGCTCCACCGGCCAGAGCCTGGACGAGCTCGGGATGGACCACGTCGACCTGCTGCTGCTCCACTGGCCGGCGGAGCACGTCGCGCCCCTGCCGGAGACGCTCGAGGCGATGACGCGCCTGCGCGAGGACGGCCTCACCCGACAGATCGGGGTCTCCAACTTCCCGTCACGGATGCTGGCCCGTGCCTTCGAGCACGCACCGATCGTGACCGACCAGGTGGAGCACCACCCCTTCCTCGGTGTCGAGCCCATCGAGGAGGTGCTCCGGGGTCGCGGGGCCTTCCTCACCGCCTACTCGCCGCTGGCGCGGGGTGAGGTGGCTGAGGATCCGACGCTGCGCGACATCGCTGCGGAGCACGGCGTGACCCCGGCGCAAGTCACCCTGAGGTGGATGCTGCAGCGGCCGGGTGTCGTTGCGATCCCGAAGTCCGGTACGCCCGAGCGCATCCGCAGCAACGCCGAGGTGTTCGGCTTCGAACTCGACGACGCGCAGATGGCCCGTGTCGACAGGCTGGAGCGTGGCCACCGGTTGATCGACCCCGACGGCGGCCCGGACTGGGACTGATGGACAGCGCCACGGGTGCCGGGGAGGGCCGCGACCGCACGGCAGGTGCGTGGCAGCTGCCGTTACCGGGCTGGATGCGACTGACGCTGTGGGGTGGGTTGGTCGCTGTCGTCGCCTACGTCGCCGGGTGGGCGGTCGCAGGATCGATCCGGGCGGGGTACGAGCCTCGCGAGCAGGCGATCAGCGAGCTGTTCGAGCTCGGTGCGCCCTTCGCCTCGCGTGCGATCCTCGTCGCCAGCCTGCTGCTGTCCGGTGTGGTGTTCCTCGCGCTCGCACCGGCGCTGCACCGCACGTTGCCGGGTGCGGGGAGGCTCGGCCCGGTCCTGGTGGCCGTGGCAGGTGTCGGCACGCTGGGGGTGGTCGCCGCACCGTGCACGCCCGGCTGTCCCGGTGCGGACAACTCAGCACTGGACCTGTGGCACACCGTCACCGCCGGCACCGGCTACACGGCGTTGGCCGCGGCGCCGATCGCCTTCGGGTGGCGGTTACGGGAGGCCGAGCCACCGCTGGCGAGGTGGTCGCTGCTGATCGGCGCTGCGGCGATCGTGCTGTTCGGCCTGCACACCCTCGAGCTGGGCCTGCTCGCGCCCGGTGTCCAGCAGCGGGTGTTCAACACCGTCGCCGACGCCTGGTACGTGCTGATCGCGGCTGCCGTCCTGCTGCGCGACGCCCGGCACCGCCGCACCGTCGCCGTGGCACAGCGGGCCCGCCCGTGACGGCGTTGTTCGAGCGGTTCCTCGCCCTCGGCGACTCCTTCACCGAGGGCATGGAGGACGAGCGTGGACCTGACGGGCGGCACCGCGGCTGGGCCGACCGGGTCGCGGCCGCCCTCGCGGCGCGGGAGCCGTCGCTGACCTACGGCAACCTGGCCATCCGCGGTCGACTCCTCGACCAGGTCGTGGCGGAGCAGGTCCCCGCGGCGGTGCGGCTGCAGCCGGACCTGGTGTCCTTCCACGCCGGCGCCAACGACGTGCTGCGGCCGGGGCTGGACCTCGCGTCGTTGCACGCGCGCTACGACGACGCGGTCGCCGCGCTCGCGGGGACCGGTGCCACCGTGGTGTTGTTCACCGCGATCCAGCGCGCCGGCGGCACCACCCGGGCCGCCGATCGCCTCGCTGCCCGCTTCGCGGCGTTCAACGACCGTGTGCGGCGCAGCGCGGCACACCACGGTGCCGTCCTCGTGGATGTCGGCGTCGAACGCGCGCTCTACGACCGTCGGCTGTGGCACGAGGACCGCCTCCACCTCGCACCGGAGGGCCACCGGCGGGTCGCCGCCGCGGTCCTGGAGACGCTCGGGGTCACGGATCCCTCCCTGCTCGGTGGTGCCGTGGGCTGGTGGCGTCAGCCGCTGCTGGCCGCGGCCCGCCCGCCGCGACACCGTCGCGTCGCCAGCGATGTCCGGTGGGCACGCCGCTACCTCGCCCCCTGGGTGCTCCGGCGGGTACGTGGCGTGTCCAGCGGTGACGGCGTCGCACCGAAGCGCCCGGAGCTCGGCCCCGTCGCACCTCATCGTTCTCACCCTTGACTGTTCCAGTGATAGCTGTCATGGTTGCGTCGTGTCGCGGCGTGAGGAGCCCGGTGTGCCCGAGGAGCCCGAGGTGCAGGAGGCGGTGTTCACCGTCGACGAGCTGGCCGCGGCGGCGGGCCTGCCGGTGCGCACGGTGCGCCACTACCAGTCGGAGAAGCTGCTGCCGGCCCCGGAGCGCCAGGGCCGCATCGCGCTCTATCGAGGGGAGCACCTGGAGCGCCTGCAGCTGATCGCCCGCCTGCAGGACCGCGGGCTCAAGCTCTCCGCGATCCGAGACGCCTTCAAGCGGATCGAGAAGGGGGAGCTGTGGCTCGATGACTGGCTCGGTGTCGGTGACGAGCTGCGTGCCCCCTGGTCCGAGGAGCGGCCGGAGGTGCTCACCGAGGCTGCTCTGGCGGACCTCGTGGAGCACCGCCCGGGCGTGGTCGCGGCACTGGTCGACGCCGGGGTGATCCGCCGTCAGCACGGCCTGAGCGACACCTACCTCGTCCCCTCACCCGCAGCCCTGGACATCACCCTGGAGCTCGACCGCGCAGGCGTCGACATCGACACCGCCACCGAGGCGGCCGGCATCATGCGCAAGCACCTGGTACGCACCAGCGAGGAGCTCGTGGAGCACTTCCTCGAACGCGCCGGTTCCGGGTTCGCCCGACGGGGGACCGCCGAGGACATCGCCGAGGCGCTCAAGGCGCTGCGGCCACTGGGCGCCCGGGCGATCCAGCTCGTGTTCACCCAGGAGATCGAACGCGCGCTGCGCACCGCGGCCGAGCAGGGGCGCATCACCCCCTCGCCGGCGGCCGGCAACACCCCCGACGAGCGGGACCGTTCGTCGGGCGATGATCCCCGTCACCTCGACGGTGGTCCCTGACGGGTCCACGACGACCCGCTGATCGGAACCGGCATGGGGCACACGACCCCCGACCAGCCGCCCACTACCCGCACCGCACCGTTACCACCGATCATCCAGGGTGGGATGGGCGTGGCGGTCTCCGACTGGCGCCTGGCCAACGCCGTGGCCCGTACCGGCCAGCTCGGTGTCGTCTCCGGCACGGCGCTGGAGGTGATGTGCGTCCGGCGCCTCCAGGACGGCGACCCCGGCGGTCACGTGCGTCGCGCGCTGGCCAGGTTCCCGATCCCGCGCATCGCCGAGCAGATCGTGGCCACCTACCACCTCGAGGACGGACGCGGCGACGGGGTGGCGTACCGCAACATCCCGATGTTCTCCGCGCGGCCGGCGCGACGGTTGCAGGAGCTCGCGGTGGCGGCCGGCTTCGTCGAGGTGTACCTCGCCAAGGAGGGCCACGACGGCCCCGTTGGCATCAACCTGCTGCGCAAGATCGAGGCGCCCATCCCCTTCGTGCTGTACGGCGCGATGCTGGCCGGTGTCGACGCGGTGCTGGTCGGTGCCGGCAACCCCCATGAGCTGCCGGCGCTGCTCGACGATCTGGCCGGCGGCGCCGACATCACCTGGTCGCTGCGGGTGCAGCACGCCTCCCACAGCGAGCACGCGATCAGCTTCAGCCCCGCCGCGCTGTTCGCTCACCCGGCGCCGCAGCTGCCACGGCCCCTGTTCCTGGCGATCGTGGCATCGAACGATCTGGCCGAGGGTCTGGCCAACTCGCCCACGGCACGGCCCGAGGGCTTCGTCGTGGAAGGACCGCCGGCAGGGGGCCACAACGCGCCACCCCGCGGGCCGCGCCGCCTCGACGACCGGGACCAGCCGGTCTACGACGGCAAGGACGAGGTCGACCTTGCCGGGATAGCCGCGCTCGGGCTGCCCTTCTGGGTGGCCGGTCACTACGGCACCCCACAGGGTCTGCACCGAGCGAGGGCCGCCGGTGCGGTCGGTGTGCAGGTCGGCAGCGTGTTCGCCCTCTGCGACGAGTCCGGGATGGCGGCCGAGCTCAAGCGGGACGCGCTGCGCAGCATCCGCCAGGGCGACGGGGACGTGCGCACCGATTGGCGCGTGTCACCGACCGGGTTCCCCTTCAAGGTGCTCTCGCTGGACGGGACCCTGTCGGACTCGGAGGTCCTCGCCGGGCGTGACCGGATCTGTGACCTCGGGATGCTGCGGGTGCCCTACGAGAAGCCGAGTGGGGATCTCGGCTACCGCTGCCCCGCCGAGCCGATCGCCAGCTACACCGGCGTGAAGAGTGCCAGGGAGGCAAACACCCAGGGGCGGGTGTGCCTGTGCAACGCGCTGCTGGCGACCGCCGGGGTGCCGCAGTCGCGCGGCGACGACCTCGAGGAGCCGGCGATCGTGACGCTCGGCACCGACCTGGAGGGCATCGTCGCCGTGCTGGATGGCCTCGGCGCCCATCGCGAGACCTACACCGCCGCCGAGGTGGTGGACCACCTGCTGGGGGCTCCCTGAGCGCGATCCCTGCGGGCCGGTAGGGTCGAGGCACGCGACCCGGGGAGCCGGCGGCACCGATGCAGACGCTGTTGTTGGGAGCGGTGCTGACCGTGGTCGCCCTGGTGTCCTTCGGGGTGTCGCTGTGGCAGAACAGCCGTGCGGAGCGCGCCGGGCGGATCGCTGCCGACGCGAGCCTGCGGGCGCTGCGCACGGAGCGTGACGGCGGCGACAGCGGTGCTGACCGCGCCACGGAGCGGGAGATGCTCCAGGCACAGGGGCGCCGCGCCACCCTCGCCTACGCCCTGAAGCGCGCTTCGATCGTGGTGTTCACCATCGGTCTGCTGGGCGTGGTGGGTGGCGCACTGGTCACCTTCGGGTGACCGTGTGCGGTCGTGGTGATCGGCGGCTGCCCGGTCGTCGCGATCAGCAGCGCCCGATCGTGACCAGCCCGCCGGTCAGCAGCATCACGCCTCCGGTTCGTGGGGGAGGTCGCCGGCGTCGATCGCCGCCAGCAACCGCTCGTGGTCCCGCTCGGTGACGTCCGCGTAGTCGTGGGCGAACCGGGTCAGCGCCTCGATGAAGCCGTCGCTCTTGCCGAGGTAGCCGGCGAGCTCCGCCGGCTGACCCCCACGGGCGTGAGCGTCGGCGAGCAGGTGGCCGCACAGCTGCGCGTAGGCCACCAGGCCGTCCGCCTCGAGGTCGTCCACCTCGATGCCGCCCTTCATGTCCCGGAACTGGCGCACGTAGAAGTCCCGCTCCACCCCGTCGGGGCCAACCGCGGTCAGCCAGCCGAGGAAGATGTCGCTGACCGTCTGCATCGTGCGTTGGCCTTCGACCACCCGCCGCCCGTGGGGCCGTGGAGCCCGCTCGGCCACGTACGGTTGGAGGACGGAGGGGCCGGCCTCCTTCAGCTGCAGGACCAGCGGGTCGTCCGCGTCGCGGCCGTGGAGCAGGACGATGTAGCAGCGGGTGCCCACGCTGCCGACGCCCACCACCCGGCGGGCGACGTCGACCACCTCGAAACGTTCCAGGAGCCGCCGACGGTGGGCGGGCAGGCTCGCGGCGTAGCCCGCGAGGTAGCGCTGCGCCAGAGCCCGCCGATCGGCCGGCAACACGTCGCGGGAGAGGACCGGTGGGTCCTCACGCATCCGGACGCGGCCGTCCACCACCTCGCTATGGCGGCGTGCCGCACGCTGGCTCGTGCGCCGTCGGGCTTTGGCGAAGGCGGCCTCGGTGGTGTCGAGCAGTTCCGCGCCGAGCTCACCGTCCTCCACCCGTTCGCCGAGCACCGTCAGCACGTCACGGGCGCCCACGCTCGCGTACCACACGTCCAGCACGT
>LFIK01003155.1_pt1 | contig 13400 bp, 10 predicted proteins | sample 643401 | NCBI WGS metagenome assembly LFIK01 (sample SAMN03777447, study PRJNA286221) | soda lake metagenome | biome: soda lake; feature: Kulunda steppe; material: water; isolation source: sample T5-Br brine of Lake Tanatar-5 | place: Russia: Kulunda steppe | collected 2010-07 | reverse complement strand
TGTTGTCTTTCGCCTGTTTCCACTCCTCTTCCACGTTTCAGGTCACCTCTTGGAACCACGTTACGCCTCCGCGATCCGCTGCTTTACGCATGCGAACGTCGACGCGTTGTTTGGTGCGACTTGCACTTCGTGGCCAGCACCCTCGCATTTCCACACCCACCCAGGAGGCAGTTACACCCTCACTGGAACCTCGCACTCCTCACGAATCCCCCTCGGTCCGCAGGGGACGGCATCCAGACACACCCAGAATGGGAAGCACTCCCACACCCAGGTGGTCCATGGAGACGCGGTCTTGACCCACGTGCATGGACCCCGAACCGACGAACCCGAAAACGGTTCATCACCCGACGAGGAATTCTCACGCTGCACTACTGAACCCTCGACGGTAGACAGCACAAAAGACCGCTTCCTACCGACCATGTACCGTGGAGGACATCTGTCGAGTTGCACTGCTCTCCTCCGCGCATCGGGAAGAGAACCGACGCAAGGAGACGGACCCCTTGCCACGGGTTTCTCTGGTTCGGTTCGTCTCGGTTGGCCTCGTTTCCTTTCGTTTCGGTTCTCCACCGGGTTCGCCTTCCAATGAAAAGGGATCCTTGAAAGGAAAAGGCTCCCGATTGATGGACAGGTCGACCAGAACCACGAAGGGTCCGTTTTGGCGCGTTTTTCACGCGCATCGTCGTCGTCCTTCACGGCGGCGCAAGCGTCTTCGAAGCGCGCCAGCGTCCGTTCTGCGAGGCTGCGCGCCATGGACGGAGGCGAGAGTGCCACCGAAGCGGTCATGCTGCAAGCTGCGGGCCTGCAGCGACGCCTGCGAGACGCCATCGAACGGTGTCCGTCCCACGCCATCACCAGAGACGGCAGGAAGGAAAGAGAGCTGCTCGTCACCGTCGGGTGCGTCACGAACGCCTGCGCACGACAACGAAAGACGGAACACGTGCGTTCAAAAGCGAAGGAAACTCCAGAAGCGGATCGCCGGAGACGCCACGAGGCGGAAGGTTGCGAACTCGGAACCGGACGAAGAACGGTCGGAGAACGTCTGGAAGACGGAACGGACGAGACAAGTGGACTGACCGTTGCACGCGGATGGATGGTTCGAACGGCATGCAAACGCAGGGTCAATCTGGAAAACTTGGAAATGCGAATCATCGACTACCACGAATACGAAGGACCGCTCACCGACGACAAGGTACGTGCCTGTTCTCCGAACGGCAAAGTGCTGCCACGGAAACGAGAGGAGCGCGTAGTGAACGCTGAAAGGTCGGTGTCTGACCCTCCGTACATTTCGGGATTGCGACATGATCCCTCTTATGTCACCTCCGTGCAGGCAAAGGTCTTGCGTGGGATCGACGAAGCAAGGAACGAACTCATCCGCAGTGCCAAAGACGGATTGAAGTGTTCCACTCGTGGAGGGGCCTTGTTTCAAGACATACTCGAATTTGTAGAGGGATCCGGGGAAGAGGAAGAAGATCGCTCCATGCCTGAGTTCGATGTGCAGTCACCCGTAGGAACCCCCCTGGAAAAAGACAAATTGCTGAAGGGTGCACAGGCTACCAGATGGGATGCAAAGGAAGGATCACCGTCCTTGAAAAGTTCATTCGAAGCGTCTCCTACCTCTGTGTTGTCTGATGATGGGATCCTTGAACAGACAAATAATTACGGCAACGGTCCAATATTCAAACGCCAACTTTTTCGGGATGAAGACTTGGAGGATGAGCGGGGAGTTCTAGGTGCTTACAACTGGCAGAGTAGACCTGCAGACAATCATGCGCCCGGCCCTAATGAAGACGAACAAGTAGTTCCACAGAAGGAAACTTCAGGGGGCAAAAAGAAAGCCTCAATTGCAGGGAGAATATTGAGCTGGCTTGTAGCAGGAGGGGTAACATGGGCCGCATTCACGGTGTTTTCAATGGCTGATAAGACGAAAAGACCACCCGGATTGTGGACGGCCAAGGTCAGTTCGCCAAAACGAACGCCCCAAGCGGCCAAGCGGCAGGTAAAGAAGGAAGTAAAGGCACAGGCTCCTGCCGCGCCCAAGAGAGCCACACCAGCTCCTGCAGCTGCCAAAGCAAAGAAAGGGCATCCCAAGGTCTCTGTTAAGGAGCGCAAGGGATCAAAACCACGATCGACCCCAAGCTCAATGCCAGCAGCACCTCCATCCGCTCCAGTGTTCCAACCGCCTGCTTCCACAGTGACAGAGACAAAAATATCTAATAACAGCCCACCCGCGCCTGCAATAATGGGTCCTGGACCAGCAGTAGATGAAGCGCCTGATATATCTGTATTTTTAGGAAGAGGTTAAAACACGGGCAACTAGCAGGAAAAGAAACAGGGAAACTGTAAGAATTGGTCTTAGAGATGCACGCTAGGTCAAAACTTGACTCGACGCCTAAAAGCGTTGACTTCCTCGTCCTGTATTGCAACAACTTCTTCCGGTTTATTCTTTGATTCTGCCAACATCAGACCCTCCATTAAAATGTCAATGCATGACACTGAGACAGCTTGATAAAGCTCTTCTCCAGTGGGGCCATCAGGGCCAAACTCATAGCAAAGCACCAGGCGCTTTGCGGACTCAAAACAAGTGATGAAAATATTCTCTCTTGTACTCACTACCTGGGCCAGCTGCATATTGAGTGCGTTTAGGTTGCATCCCACAACAGTGCCCTTTGGTCCAAACCATCCAGACAGGGTGAAGGTGACAATTTGCCCTGCTTCACGGTCACCACACAATCTCACGTCCTGGCTAATGAAATTCAAAAATTGAGAGGCCTGATCTACAACGGGGTGCGATATCGGCCTCGACTCTGCTGACCTACTTAGTACCTCGATGAGGTATTCCAGCCGATCCTTGTCAAGTTTTCTACCAATTAGGACAAGAAAAATTCCACAAGCGTAAGTAGCTGGGAGGTCTTCCGTCGCACATCTCTTTGATGTGTACCGGCTACCACAGAGGTGCACTTCAAATAAACTCTCCTTCAGTGACGAGAAACGCATGAAACCTTTCATGCGGACCACGGTGGCTGGCAGCGCGGACAAGAAAGCCTGGAAGCCATGCAGGCTTGGTTGGACATGGCGTGTGGCAGAAACAGAGCAGAATCCGTCATCTTGAAGGTGTGTGCTCTTGGGAGGATGGTTACATGGACCACATGTGTTTGTACGCCCCTCTTTATGGTGACATTCATTCCCCTTGTCAATGGAGATTTGCCGGTCGAGGTGTAGGTTTTGTTTGGTGTGAAAGTGCGAATCTAGGTGCATGCTCGTGTTCATGATCAAGGACAGGGATACATCGCACCCGGTGCACTTGATTAGTCTGGGTTTCCGGAGCGTCTCGTAGAAGTACTTTTCCAAGGAGCGGAGTTCGTCCTTTACCACCAGGTCCACTTTGTTCAGCAGAATGACGTCGGCGGCTTGGATTTGGTTGGCGAAGCATTTCATTCCGAGCATGTCCGCTTGGAAATTATCGCAGTCCACCACGGTGACTATGGAATCCAGGTAACAAAGGGACACTAGCGGCTGTTGTCTCAAGATCATCACGATGGGTTCTGGATCAGCAACTCCTGTGGTTTCGATGAGCAAGTAGTCCGGCAATTGTTCTCGATTTTTGTCCAGCACTTGCTGCACTGCTTGCACCAGATCGTCTTGCATGGTGCAGCACACGCATCCGTTTGGCAATCGCACAGCTTTCGTCTTTCTTTCGTTCCCTTCGACCAGCTGTCCGTCCACGTCCACTGCACCGATTTCGTTGACGATGGCGGCCACACGCGTCTTTCTCTCTGCGTTTCGCAGCACGTGGTTGAGCAGCGTGGTTTTCCCGCTCCCAAGGAATCCAGTCACCAGCATCACTTTGACGCGTTGCGCCTCGTGCGACGCCATCGCTTTCGGAGAAGCCACTCTCTCTCTCTGTGGATCTGGTCCACGACCTTGCAGTGCATCCGGTGTCTCCCTCGAGAGAAGAAACTCACCTCGAAGGGCATCCACGGCACAGGGAGAGATGGAGCGACGAAGGTGGATGGGTGGAGATGGTGGCACAGATGGAGACAGATTGGCACAGCGAGATGGTGAGATGGAGGCAGATTGACACAGCGAGATGGAGAGATGGAGATGGATTGGATGGTGGTAAATCGAGCAATAGAGAGATTGGCACGGCTAGATGGTGAGATGGAGAAAGGATGGTGGAAATGGCGGCACAGATGGAGAGCTAAACAGATTGGTACATCGAGATGGAGAGATGGAGATGGATTGGATGGTGGTAAATTGAGCAATGTAGAGATTGGCACAGCGAGATGCAGACAGAGAGGATGGCAGCGATGGTGGCACGGATGGAGAGCCGAGTGGGCCTTCTTTCGCTCCAGACAGGGACGGACGGGGCGCAGGCAGTGGGAGTGGCAGGGAGAGAAGAAACTCTCTCTGCTTGGCATGGTGGCTCGTCGGATGGGTTTACGAAGGTCTTCTCGTTGTTTTGGACGTGTTCCATTTCGCACCACGACGCACGGCGAAGCGCAAGGACAGCGGATGGCAGCTGCACGCATGGCCATGCGAAGGGCGTGGAAGAGGCCGTGGTGGACCAAGGTGCACCTGATGCGCATCCCCAAGCACGCAGCCGCCATGTCCGACGACGCAGCCACGTCGGAAGAGCCGACGAAACACTCCCTCGCCAACACGACCCACACCACGCGTCCAAACGCTGCAACGCCGCTCCGAGATCAACTCGAAGCGCGTGGCGTCGTGCTGCGGACCTACCGAGGCGGACAGCATCGCACGGTCTGTCCGCAATGCGGAGGCGGAAGCCAGAAAGAGCTCTCCTTGTCCATCCACATCGACGAAGACGGACAAGGAGCGACGTGGAACTGCTTTCGAGCGCGTTGCGGATGGTCTGGCGCAGTGGGAAGACGATCGAACGGGAATGCGGAAGGCGAGGTTGGAATCGCAGGAACAGACGGATTCGCAACTGCAAGCAAAAAGTTCAGAGACGTCGGCATGACCGCACGAAAACCGGAAATGCCGGTGCAACGTCCCAAGGTGAATTTCCAACCGCCAAGTGCCAAAGTGTTGCAGTTCTTTCGAGGAAGATGCATTCCGGAATCCGTCGTGGAAAGGAACGGCATCATGCAAGAGAACTGCTACTCACCAGCTACAGCAAGAGAAGAATTGGCCATCGCCTTCCCGTATCGCCGAGACGGAGAACTCATCAGTGTCAAATATCGCGGACCGAGGAAATCGTTCTGGCAAAGCAAAAACTGCGAGAAGATATTCTACGGATTGGACGATATCAAAGGAAAGAAAGAAATCATCGTTGTCGAAGGTGAACTCGACAAACTCGCGCTCGAAGTGGCAGGATACACCAACGTCGTTTCCGTTCCTGACGGCGCGCCCAGAAAAGCCAAGGAAGACGAACAGCTGCCACCGCCAGAAGAAGACACCAAATTCAGCTACCTGTGGAACTGCAGGGAATACCTTGACCATGTCGAGAAGGTCGTGCTGGCCACCGACAGCGATGAACCTGGACAGGCGCTGGCGGAAGAGCTCTCCAGGAGGCTAGGCAAGGAACGATGCTGGAAAGTTCGCTGGGTGGCGGAAAAAGGACACTCCCAGACGGACAGAACCAGCGCAGCGCAAGAAAATGCAGAGCAAAATGGTGATGCTGCAGCCTTACCCAAACCTCCCAAGGATGCGAACGACCTGCTCCGCATGGAAGGTCCAGATGCGGTGAAAGACTGCATACGCAATGCAGAGCCCTATCCTATACGTGGCCTCTTTCGTTTCACCGATTTCTACGATGAGATCGAATCATACTATGCCTTGACCCTTGGCGAAGAAATGGGCGTCTCAACTGGATGGAACAGTGTGGACGAGGTGTACAAGGTCGTACCTGGTGAGCTCACGGTAGTTACAGGAGTGCCCAATTCAGGAAAGTCGGAATGGATCGACGCACTGATGGTCAACCTTGCTGAGGACCATGGATGGTCCTTTGCTCTTTGTAGTATGGAGAACAAAGTTAGGGACCACGCACGCAAGTTGATTGAGAAGAGGGTCCGTGCTCCCTTCTTCGATGCACCCTATGGACAAAGTAGGAGACGTATGTCACGGGAGAGTTTGGCTGAAGGGGTTCGGTGGTTGGATGACCACTTCCACTTGATTCGGTATGAGGATGATCAGTTGCCATCGGTTGATTGGGTTTTGAACTTGGCCAGGTCTGCTGTCCTGCGGTTTGGCATTCGGGGTTTAGTGATTGACCCATACAACGAACTGGATCACCAGCGGCCGCACAACATGTCTGAAACAGAGTATGTTTCTCAAATGATCACAAAAATAAAAAGATTTGCACAGCACCACGACTGCCATGTTTGGTTTGTTGCACACCCCAGGATCATGCGCGGTTGGCAGGGAGAGGCACCCAACTTGTACGATATTTCAGGCAGCGCCCATTTTATTAACAAGTGCGACAACGGATTGGTTGTGCACAGAAGTAGAAGACCTGAAGATGGTGCTCCAGATGAGGTACAGATTTTGCTTCGCAAAGTGAGGAACAAAGCCTCTGGCAGGATTGGAGACACCAAACTGCGATATGACATCACGACAGGGAGGTACAGCGATCTTTATTGAATGGTGATCTGAGTGCCTTTACCCTTCCGAAGCAAGTCCCACCCAGTAAGACCTTCCGCCAGGGTTGTGAATTGGTAGTACTTCAGGACTTTGCACTGCCCACTCGTACCACACTTTTGAGGGGTTAACGGCCCGCCACATCCGCACAAGTAAAGGCTCCTCTTCTGCAATCCGTACAGGCCTGACAAATGGAAAGAAGATAGGGAACCAGCTGTGCATGCCGTCTGTATGACTGTCTGGGTGGGTGCTCAAGAGCACATCTTTGTAGAGGACGGCTGTGAAATAGCCCGCCAAGCCGTGACACAGAGTTGGCACTTTAGGATGCTGCGGCCAGAATACGTGCTCTGCTGCCCGCCTATTGCCCTCTTCTTTGGAAGGTGACGGATGCTGGAAGGTGAAGGTTGCTTGCGCAGGTGCTATCCTGTAGATGCTATGCAACTTCACCACGTATGGCGTTTCATAATTTTTCAAGCTGTCGTACGCCTGGACTTTTTTGTAGATTTTGCCTGCTGCGATTGGCTCCAAATAACTTGTGTAAGAGGATGGTATCGATACCCCATCATCGCTTAGACACTTCTGGGCACCGTCCAAGCACTCGGGTGAGAGTTCATTGTCTCCAAACGATCCCAGGAGTTCACTGACAAGTACATCTACCTTCCTTTGCGGCATCCAAACTCTCATGTCTGCATTCACCAAGGTCACAATACTGCCCCATCCCTGTGTGTCAATGAGATGTTCAAGGGTGAGCACAGCATTGGGATTCTTTTCGACCGCATACACCAAAGACTCCACACCTGCTTCTTTGCTTGCCATTACACAAGCCTGCACAAGTGGGCCACGTCCTGCTCCAACCACAGCGAGGATCGCTTTCCTGCCTTGGATGAACTGATCTCGTCGGTCGTCCAAGCATTTGGCAATAGCTTTGTAGTACTGCTGATACTTAACTTTGTCCTTTTCGAAAACTTCGTACGTGCCGTTTTGCAAGTGGTCCATAAGAGGCTGCAGAGGGATTTGTAAGTGATCCCTGTATTCCAGTTCTGGAGCATCTATTTCCATAGATTCAGCATCTTGGTTGAAAAGGAAGGCCAAGTACTCCATATAGTTGTGCAGAGGATGTATTTGTGGAGAATCGTACAACTGTGTGCTTCGATGGAAGTGGATGATTGATTCCTGCAAGCTGGATTCATAGTCTTCGGGTGCGACAGGATGTTCACTGTCTCCAGTGAGGATCGCTTGCACCTGGTGCTGGAAGCAGAGCTGCACCATATAGGAATGCCTCTCTTGCAGTGCTGGATATCCAGCATGGTTGGTGCGGAACGCGTTTGTTTCCAAAAGAAAGGCATTGATTGGCTCTCCCATCCATCGCTCCATGACCTCCTTTCCAGGCGTCATCGAACCAACCCTCAGAGCGCAACTTAGATTGGTTGGTGCGTCGCACAGACTCCTGACCTGATGCCATTTCTCCCACGCATCGGTGCCACATGGATCCTTTGGGCTCGCGAGATCCACGCAAATCCACACGTGCATGTAGCTGTGTCGCCTGAGGTGTTCCGAAACGATCCTTGCAAGGTGGGCGATCTTGGCACTACTGCTTGGGACGCACACGAGCGCCGCCTGCAGTCCAAGGTATGCGCATCTTCCTAATTCCTTCTGCAGGTGCTGCTCTTCCTCTTGCAAGCACGTGCACGCAGTCTCTTCCGAATCCATCCCTTCGTCCCTCCATGGTCTGCATGCAGCGACCACGTGTGTCCTCCACGTGTCGCAGTCGATGCTGGCGTCGTCCGGATGCCATCTGTCGTCCTTCGCGTCCTGTAGCGGCGCGACCACGAAATCGAATCCACCTTGCAAGCTCTCCTGCAGCACGTGCGGCAGACGTCCGTACTCTGGACGCACCGACACGCCGAGGTACTTCGATTCGCCGTACGTTGCGCATTCGCCGAGCGGCATGCCTGCTCGTGCGAAAGGCACTCGTGTTGCCCTTGTCGGTGTTTCAAACCGACACCACCCCACGAAGAAAAGTGCAACAAGACGTGTAGCACACCACCTTTCGTGTCACATGCACCACCGAGACGTCCTAGGTAATGGAGCACATCCATGGACGAACAAGCGCGTAGATGGATGGACGGCGTCGAACACGAGGCGCGTTGCCGATTCCAATGCCATCGGCGCGCACATTGCGCAAGGTCGCGGCGGAGTTCCAATTTGTGCTGGAAGTGCGATCCAAACGACTTGATCGAAACGGAGTTGCACCCGTAAGAACGAAGGCGTAACGAGAACGTGGCGTATCCACAATTGGTGGAGCAAATGCAAACCATGGTGGAGAAGTACCATCACATTCTATCCTGTCGGAGCACTTCTTGATGGATGACGTAGTTACGTTGTTCAGGTATGCAATCCGCATATGTAATCTTGGAAGTGTCCAAATGGACGAGAGAAAATCACTTCATTCATGGCCATCGAACGCATGTCCATTGAGGAATGCGTTCAATAAAAGGAGCAAACAACTGATCCGTGCTTGTACAACTTCTCAATGGAACGTGCCTTGGATGTGTTGGCCTCAATCCTTTGATTGAGGTTCGGCGAATCCCCCAAACCAGGTTGTCTCGGAATGAAAACCTTGGTCCAAGCGTTGGACGAGGTGCCGTTAGAACGCTGGAAAGACGGCATGTCATTTCCTCCCAATAAAATATCCCGTTATCTTTGTCCTCATGTTACGTTTGAACTCCTCATTACAACATCCGTAGGTTCCGAAAGAAGCTCTTGCTGACGCGAAAGGAACCATGCGGAATGTTGAACCGTTTTCATCCCTTATTTTTGCACTCGCGCAAAACGGCGGATACATTTCATGCATGGGAACAAGCATGGTTGTACAACCTTGGAGCCATTGATATCGCACTTGCATCTTCGCCAACATTGCCCACTAGACTTGCGGAGAGTATTCCTCCCATTTCAACTAGTAAGCCATTCAAGATCGCTCTTGTCATGGCAGTGGACGGTGAAAGTAATCGCCACCGCATGGCTTTGTTGAGAAACCACCTTCTCCTTCCATGCAGTCTTCCAACTTGTGCCATTTGTTCCCGCGCAAAGACCAAGTGGTATTTACCAAGCGCGACATCGAGGACACGACGCTACGAGTGATGCCGTCCAACTTAAATTGGTAGCTTGCAATTACTCTTTCAACTTGAACCCTTTCGACGCATGGATTGCTTGGCCACCGTTTCTTTGCACCACAACATCTTATTTCGTTGTGACGAAGGTACATGACGTAGCCTTCCAAATTTCCACCGGTTCGCTAGTTTCTTCTCGACGCGAATCCTTCCTTCCTCGATGCGGATGCTGCACGTCTTCGAAGGACGACGCGAATGACGCTTCGTCGTTGATTCCCAACCGTAGGCGTTGGCTCGTCGGTTTCGTCCCACGTCTTCGTGTTCCTTCATTTTTTTTTTTTGGTTTGAATTGCAGAGAAGGGATTCGTTGGTGATCGACGTCGGACGAGGTGGGACGTGGACGAGCACAGATCGTTGCGATGGACGAAGCGATGTCGCTCGTTCGATTGCGAGGGAAGGACGGAGAGAAGATCACGTTGCGTAGGTACGGTGCGCACGTGACGTCCTTCGTCGTCAAAGGGAGAGAAGCGATGTTCGTGAGCGAAAGGGCGGCCTTCCAACCACCCAAAGCCATACGTGGTGGTGTGCCCATCTGCTTCCCGCAGTTCTCCGACCTGGGAAGCGTGCCGCAGTCCCATGGATTCGCCAGGAATGCCACGTGGAAGCTCGTAGAGACGCACGGAGATCGTGCAGTCCTCTCGTTGAAGCACGAAGACGTCCAGGAATGGAGAGAAGCGTATCCTCACCAATGGGAAGTGGTGCTTGAGGTGTCGACGGGGAAAAAAAGTGGAGCGATGGACATGAAGGTACGAGTTACCAATCGAGGCAAAGAAACCATGCCGTTTACCTTCGCGTTCCACACCTACCTCCGTGTGGACGCCTGCTGCGCGAGAGTCGAGAACTTGAAAGGACTTCAATACTGGGACAACACCAAAAACAGGGAAACCAAAGTGGACCAGGAGAACCACATCACTCCCTCCTCAGAGATAGATCGGGTGTACTTACATGCACCCGACGCGATTAGAGTTGTGGAGGATTCATCCGGTCGAGAAATCATAGTACGCAAGCAAAATCTACCCAGTGTTGTAGTGTGGAACCCATGGCGAAAAAAAGCCGTAGCCTTGCCTGATATGGGGGATCTAGAATACAGAGGCATGATCTGTGTTGAACCAGCTGTGGTGGAGCCCATACAGCTGAAACCAGAGGAATCATGGGTGGCAAGACAAAGCATCGAAGTGCGCCAATTTGAGCCGGGGAAGGCTCCCGCGCTCTGAATGTTGCGAACCATGAATTTGATGAAGCGGAGTCAATACTTCACCCGTGTAATTTGACAGCTGCAGGGCGGTGTAATAAAAGCATATGGAGGGAAGGGAGGAGACAACGGCATCTTGAGCTTTATTGCATTCCATACCCACCACCTCCCAGCTTCCTGCATATGCCCATCAAGTAGGCAGAGAAGTTGCGCAATCTTGAGGTGTCCGTGCGGCCAATCTCATCCAACACAGCAGCTGCTTGCTCATCGCTAAGACGGCGCAATGCGCTCAAGGCACGGTCATCGAACTTTTCTTTCTGAAAGGCTCCCTGTTGTACGTAGTACTCCAAATGCGCCAGTATCGCCGGAGAGAGTTGGTTGAATGCCTCCTCTGACGCAGGGGCAGAAGGGCCTCCCGTTGCACCGCTTCCATATCCACCACCTCCATACCCCCCACCTCCGTATCCGCCACCACCATAACCTGCGCCTCCATAACCACCACCACCATAACTGCCATAGCTCCCATATGCATCGTAGCCTGTACCATATCCTCCTTGTCCGTAACCCCCAGCTGCTTGAGCTTGTGAAGCCATAAACTTCTTTGCTGCGCCAGTGAAGTATGCTGACGGATTCCGAATCCTGGAAGGATCATTGCGAATGGCATTGGCAACCTCCTCAATCACCATGGCTGCATTGTCAGGGGCCATCTGCACCATGACTTTCCAAACTTTCTCGTCAAACGTGGTGGTGTTAAATGTGCCCTGATCATAGTGACCTTGCAGTCGCAAGGCGAGCTGCGGATCCAGGTACCTTGCATTCTCGTTTAGAAGGTGGAACTCCGCGGTGCGAACCCCTGCGGCCAACTGAGCAGTGGTTTGATCAACTGTCTGTCCATATCCCTGTCCAACAGCTCCATAGGGAGCTCCACCAGCATATTGCTGTCCATAGGCGGATGCATCATACTGCGCCCCGTACTGGGCACCGTACTGGGAAGCACCGTAGTTATACCCAGCGTACTGACCTTGACCATATTGTGAGTAGTCATATTGTGCACCTTGAGCTCCATACTGGGACATGTCATATTCGGTGCCGTAACTCGGTTGGGCATAAGACGAGTCGTACCTGGCCCGTTTGGAGGCTTGATAATAGTCTCCAGGAGGGGCTCCGCCTCCATAGTAGGACTGCTGGCCGTAGGTGCTGCCATAGCTCCCATAGGCTCCACCATATCCGCCTTGGCTATGCGGGTCAGGTCCGCGGCTGTGCCGTCTGCACACAGACATTACAAAGGCACTTTTGTTGCGTATGTTGTCAAGGCTGGATGAGCCCACCTCTTGAAGAGCAGCCAGTGCAATAGATTCTGGGAGTCCGCGCAAAAAATCCGTGCAGCGCTCGTCAATGTCGCCGTAGCGTAGGTGTCCTGTCTCGTAGAGCCTTTGTAACTCGTCGTACACCGTTTGAATCATGCCGTTCTCTGCCCTGGGGATGTCCTTATCGTACTTTTCAGGGTTTGTGGTCATCTCGCGTCGTACGCGGGTGATGGCCCCGGAGAGGTACGCACTCTTGTTCCGCACCTGGCTAAGATCATAGCCAGCGAACTGCGACAGGACACTCAAAGCGACATCTTCTTCGATTTGTTGCAAGTCCTGAAGACATTTTACATCAATATCCTCAGGGGCGCAGGCTCCGGAGCTGTAGATTTCATTCAGCTTGGCTTTGACTGCAGCTCCGAGTCCGTCAAAGGCTGCTTTCGCTTCGTCCACAGGGTGCGGCTGGTCTGCGTGGGTGTCTTCGTGTGTTTGGGGCTGCATGTCTTGGGGTTGTTGCGGTTCCTCTTGGGTTTCTACCTTCTCGTCCACCTTTGTTTCGTACACGTCCTTTCTCTCCTCTTCGGTCGGACCAGCAGCTTCTTCTCCTCCTTCCTTTTCTTCTTCTGTCCTGGCATCTTGCTCTTTCGTTTCTTGCGGCTGTTGTTTCTCATCTTGCGTTCCTTCTTCATCCTGTCCTTCTTTTGTGGGTTGCACTGACGCATCACCTTCGTTCGGATGCACGGCACCTGCTCCTTCTTCCTCTGCCTCTCCTCCATTCTTTTCTTTGGCATCTTGTCCAGCACTCGTTTCTTCCTCTACATCTTTCTCCGGTGGTGCATCTTCTCCTTGTTTGTCCGTTGGAACACCTCCTTCCGGTGCGTCGGACGGCGGCGCGTCCGTCTTGGGTTCCACGTCCACCTGTTCTTTCCCTGGTGTTTCTTCTACGTTCGTCGTCGCACCACCGCCATCTTCGCCTTCTGCTTCGACGGATGCAGATGCTTTCCTTGCGCTCCTCCTCGTGCCCACCATCGTCGCACGAACAAATGCGCACTGGTGCCACACCTTACACCGTCGAAAGACACACCCCTCCACCTGCAGATACACCCCCGTTCCCGTCCCACCCACTCCCAC
>LFIK01003154.1_pt1 | contig 13401 bp, 13 predicted proteins | sample 643401 | NCBI WGS metagenome assembly LFIK01 (sample SAMN03777447, study PRJNA286221) | soda lake metagenome | biome: soda lake; feature: Kulunda steppe; material: water; isolation source: sample T5-Br brine of Lake Tanatar-5 | place: Russia: Kulunda steppe | collected 2010-07 | reverse complement strand
GTCCTCATTGCCAGCCTCAGTCCTCCTAGCTCTCTGTGCGTACCATTTTTATACCGTTATCTTTCTTTGGAGTAACCCTTTGCGACGTTTGGCGATCGCAATGTCAGCAGAGTAGGTGGTGAGGTACAATATAGTCCGTTTTAACCCGCCACACCGGACGCGCCGCCGTCCGACAGCGAGCATGCCGACAACGCCAAGGAGCCCCTTGCCCATGACCGTGATCCGCCAGGACGATCTGATCCAGAGCGTCGCCGACGCACTTCAGTACATCTCCTACTACCACCCGAAAGATTTCATCGATGCCATGGCTCAGGCCTATGAGCGCGAGGAAAATCCGGCGGCCAAGGATGCTATCGCTCAGATTCTGATCAACTCGCGGATGTGCGCCACGGGTCACCGTCCAATCTGCCAGGATACTGGCATCGTGACCGTCTTCCTGCATGTCGGCATGAACGTGCGCTGGGACGCCGAGATGAGCCTGGATGACATGGTCAACGAGGGCGTGCGTCGCGCCTATGCGCTGCCCGACAACGTGCTGCGCGCCTCGGTGCTGGCCGACCCAGACGGCGCCCGCAAGAACACCGGTGATAACACCCCCGCGATCATTCACCACAAGATCGTTCCTGGAGACACCCTCGAGGTCTATGTGGCCGCCAAGGGTGGCGGCAGCGAGGCGAAATCCAAGTTCGCCATGCTCAACCCCTCCGACAACGTGGTCGACTGGGTAATGGAACAACTGCCCAAGATGGGCGCGGGCTGGTGTCCGCCCGGCATGCTGGGCATCGGCATCGGTGGCACCGCCGAAAAGGCCATGGAGATCGCCAAGGAGTCGCTGCTCGATCCCATCGACATCCAGGAACTTCAATCTCGCGGTGCCTCCAATCGCGCCGAAGAACTGCGACTAGAGCTGTTCGACAAGGTCAACAGGAGCGGAATCGGCGCCCAGGGCCTGGGCGGCCTGACCACCGTGCTCGACATCAAGGTCAAGGACTTTCCGACCCATGCGGCCAACAAGCCGGTGGCGATCATTCCCAACTGTGCCGCCACCCGCCATGCCCACTTCACCTTGGATGGCACCGGCCCGGCCGCGCTGCCGGCGCCCAAGCTTGAGGACTGGCCGGAAATCACCCGCGAAGCGGGCGACAACGTCAAGCGTGTCAATCTCGACACCGTGACACCGGAAGAGGTCCAGACCTGGCAGCCCGGCGACACTCTGTTGCTGAATGGCAAGCTGCTTACCGGCCGCGACGCCGCCCACAAACGCATGGTGGACATGATCGCCAAGGGCGAGCCGCTGCCCGTCGACATGAAGGGGCGCTTCATCTACTACGTGGGCCCGGTGGATCCGGTGCGCGACGAGGTGGTCGGCCCGGCCGGCCCCACCACCGCCACCCGCATGGACAAGTTCACCCGCACCATGCTGGAAGAGACCGGCCTGCTGGGCATGGTCGGCAAGGCCGAGCGTGGGCCGACTGCCATCGAGGCGATCCGTGACAACAAGGCGGTCTACCTGATGGCCGTGGGCGGTTCCGCCTACCTGGTGGCCCAGGCGATCAAGAAGTCCCGCGTGGTGGGTTTCGAGGATCTGGGCATGGAGGCCATCTACGAGTTCGAGGTGGAGGATATGCCGGTGACCGTGGCCGTGGACAGCCAGGGTACCTCGGTGCACCAGACCGGCCCGGCCAAATGGAAGGAGATCATCGCCGAACGCGTCTGATACCTGCCATTAGCTAGCCGAGTGGCCCTGCCATCTGGCGGGGCCACTCGCGTTTGGATATGCTGTAGGACACTGTTTTTTCAGGGAGAGCACATGACCTCCTGGCTGTTCGGCCTGGCCATCTTCCTTTTCTACGTGCTCGGGATCGTCTCGGCGCTGCTGGCCCTGTTGTCGAGTCGTACTTCCCAGGGTGCCATCGCCTGGATTCTCTCGCTGATCACGATGCCCTATCTGGCGGTACCCGCCTACTGGATCTTCGGCCGCCCACGCTTCTATGGCTATGTCTCCGCACGCGGCGAACGGGACAGCGTGCTGCGCCGGGTGCTGGCCCGCTATCGAGAGCAGTTGACGCCCTTCGTGGCCGACGCACGAGACCCCGACGTGCGCGCCGTTGAGCAGCTTGCCCAGATGCCGCTGACCAGCGGCAACCGTGCAGAACTGCTGATCGATGGTGATGCCACCTTCAAGAGCCTCTTCGACGGCATCGAGCGCGCCGAAGAGTATGTGCTGATCCAGTTCTTCATCGTTCGCAACGATGCGCTGGGCATCGAACTCAAGCAGCGCCTTCAGCGCTTGGCCGAGCGCGGAGTGCGGGTCTACTTTCTCTACGATGAGGTGGGCAGCCACAAACTGAATGAAGGGTATCTGCGCGACCTCGCCAGCAGCGGGGTGGAGGTGAGCGCGTTCCGTTCGTCGCGGGGGTTTCGCCATCGCTTCCAGCTCAACTTTCGCAACCATCGCAAGGTGCTGGTGGTGGACGGCCGCGAGGGGTGGGTCGGCGGTTTCAACGTGGGTGTTGAGTACCTGGGGCAGGGGCGTCACGGACCATGGCGCGACACCCATCTGAAGCTCACCGGACCGAGTGCCCTGGGGCTGCAGGAGGCATTCTGGGAGGATTGGCACTGGGCCACCGGCGAAGTGATCACGCTCTCCTGGATCCCGCAGGTGACCTGCGTGGAGTGCCACAACGTGGTGATCGTGCCCTCGGGACCAGCCGACCGCCAGGACACCGCCGGCCTGCTGGTGCAACATGCCATTCACAGTGCTCGCGAGCGCTTCTGGGTCACCAGTCCCTATTTCGTGCCGGACCAGGGCGTCCAGGATGCCCTGCGGCTGGCCGCCATGCGCGGGGTGGACGTGCGCATCATGATCCCGGAACGCCCGGACCACCTGCTGGTGTTCCTCTCGGCCTTCTCCTTCCTGCCCGACATGCTCAGGGCCGGGGTCAAGGTCTATCGCTACCAGCCGGGCTTCCTGCACCAGAAGGTCATGCTGATCGATGATTCGGCGGCCAGCGTCGGGACCGTGAACCTCGACAACCGTTCCTTTCGACTCAACTTCGAGATCACGGCCTTCCTGCCGGATCGCCTTTTTGCCGCCCAGGTGCGCCTGATGCTGGAAAAGGACTTCACCGACTGCCGACGCATCAGCCTTGAGGAGATCACCTCGCGGCCGCTATGGCGCAAGCTGGCCTCACGGGCCGCCTACCTCCTGTCTCCTATCCAGTGATACATTATCGTTTAATAATGGCCGACGCGTTGGCCACCCTGCTATCCGCGGACCGGGAGTCACGGTGAACCTCGAGACCAAGTGGCTGGAAGATTTCGTCGCTCTGGCCAATACCCGCAGCTTTTCCGCTTCGGCACGGCAGCGCCACGTCACCCAGCCCGCCTTCAGTCGCCGCATTCGTGCCCTCGAGCAGGCAGTGGGGGCCACCCTGGTGGATCGTTCTACCACCCCTGTGGACCTTACCTCCGAGGGACAGCTTTTCCTGGTCACCGCCCGCAACCTGGTGGAGCAGCTCAACGAGAGCCTGGGCCATCTGCGCGGGCTAGCCATCGCCAACGAGGCGCTGGATATCGTCGCCGCACACTCTCTCGCGTTGAGCTTCTTTCCCCCGTGGATATCGCGTCTGCAGCAGGGCATAGGGGAACTGCCGACCCGCCTGGTGGCCATGAACGTGGGAGAGGCAATCCACGTGTTGCGAGAGGGCAAGTGCGACCTGATGCTGGCCTACTACGATCCTTACGCGAGCATGCAGCTCGACTCGGAGGTGTTTCCCTCGTTCTCCATCGGTCAAGTGAAGATGCTTCCTGTCAGCCTGCCCGACGAGGATGGCAAGCCGCGCTTCCCATTGGAGGGCAGCGAGTCGATTCCCTACCTGGCTTACACCCAGGGCGCCTTCCTGGGGAGCAGCGTGCGCATGCTGCTCAAGAACGATGCCCTGCGACTGCGGCTTCGGACCGTCTACGAGACTGCCATGGCCGAAGGCCTCAAGGGGATGGTGGTTCAGGGATTGGGGCTGGCCTGGATTCCCGATTTCTGTATCCGCGAGGAGCTCAAGAGCGGCCGCCTGGTCAGGGCCGGCGGCAAGGAGTGGGATGTTCCCCTGGAGATCCGCCTCTACCGCTGTTCCCTGGTGCACAAGCCCGGTGTGGAGAAGCTGTGGAGGCAGATGCAGAAGCTGCCGCGGGACTTCCTTCAGGCGTAATACAGTACGGTCAATTCCCGCCGAAGTCGGCCGGCAGGCCGAGGAAATTCTGGATGATGAAGAAGTGGTCCTCGAACAAGGCCTCAGGATCGAGGTCGGCCAGCGCCACCCAGCGGGCGTGATCGCCACCCTTCACCGGCTTGAGCCTGGGCAGCTGCTGATCGGGGGTCAGCGCGAAGTAGAAGGCCTCGGCCAGAGTGCGGCCCCGCCAACTGCGATGGGGCTCGTCAAACAGCCGCTGACCACGCAGGGATCCCTTGAGCACCGGCTCCGGCACCTTGAGGCGAATGCGCTCGCGGAGCTCTCGAAGACAGGCGTCCAGCAGCCGCTCATGGGAGTTGATGAAGCCGCCGGGCAGGGCGAGCAGTCCCTTGCCGGGTGCTGCGGTACGGCGCACCAGCAGCACATGCCCGGACTGCACCACCACCGCATTCACCGTCACAAAGATGGGCGGGTAGGGTGCCTGGGCCCAGGCACTGCGGTACTGATCCAGCAGTCGCTGCTCTTCGCTAAGCTGACGATAGTGTTCGCCGTCGCAAAAGGCGTGTACCGCGCTGACTACTCCCGGCGGCAGGTCATGGGAGGCTCCGGTCGTCAGGTAGTCATCGGCGGAGGAGACAGACCGGAACAACCGCTCACGGATCTGGCTGGCCGAAATACCCTCTACCAGGGGCACGCTCACCGACTCCCACTGGGGAAACAGCGACAGGTAGTAGCTTGACTGGCCTCGGCTCGCGCCGATCAGGCCGATCCGCGGCAACCGGGCTCCATGGGGACTGGCGATGTCGCGTACCTTGCGCTGCACGTCACGCACCCAGACATCGTTGTTGTAGAGGGCGTCGAGCAGTGGCACAACGGCCAGCCGGACGTTCTCATCATTATCGAAGGCGCTGCGCAGCATGTCTCGGCGCTCATTGAAATGCCACGGGTTTCGCATCGAACGCGCCTGCCAGGAGGAGCCCATCAGCACGATGACCTGTCGAGCACGCTTGAGAGCCTCGTGGATCACCGCCAGGTGGCCCAGGTGGGGCGGCTGGAAGCGGCCGATGAACACCAGGCAGTCGAAGTCATAGGCGTCGCGGTCGATATCCGGGTAGGCTGGCATGTCGGATCCTGAAGGGGGGAGTGGGCAGCAGCGCGCTCATTATGGTCGGCTCGTTCGGGGCATTGCAATGTAGCAGGGGGCGGCAGCCGAGTGTCACTTCGCGTATCCTGATGGCGACACAGGGATGCGGTGAACCTCATGATTGACCTTAAAACACTGATGCCTTCCGCCCTCGGCGCCACGCTGCGCTTCTGGTGGAACGTGACCCAGAACGCCATCCGCCTCTGGCTGGAGCGCAATGCCTTCAGCTATGCGGGATCGCTGGCCTTCTACACGCTCTTCTCGCTGGCCCCCACGATGATCATCGCGGTCACCGTAATCGGCCTGGTGTTGGGGGAGGACGCCGCCCAGGGGCAGATCGTCGCTCAGCTCCAGGACACCATGGGCCATGAGGCCGCGGCGGCCATTGAGCAGGCGGTCGCCCGGTCGCGCATCGAGGAGTCGGGATTGCTCCCGACCCTGCTGGGCTTCGGCGCGCTGATCGTGGGGGCTACCACGGTATTCGCGCAGATGCAGTTCTCTCTGAATAGCATTTGGGGAGTGACCGCTCGCCCCAGCGCCAACAGCGCCCTGGTGTTCATCAAGAACCGCCTGATGTCGCTGGCCGTGGTGCTCTCCATCGGCTTTATCCTGCTGGTGTCACTGGTACTGGGGGTGGCGGTGCGTGCCATGCTCCAGGCCGCAGACGATCTGTTGCCTTTCGTGGAGTTTTTGACCACGGGAGTTGAGTTCCTCGTTTCTCTGGCGGTCATCGCGACGCTCTTTGCCACCATCTTTAAGGTGCTGCCGGATGTGGTGTTACGCTGGAAGGATGTCATTGTGGGTGCCTTGGTCACGGCGGTGCTGTTCGCGGTGGGTCGCTCGGGCATTGCCATCTATCTCTCACATACCGCCACCGCCTCCACCTACGGGGCTGCCGGCTCGGTGGTGATGATCCTGCTGTGGGTCTTCTACAGCTCGCTGATCCTGCTGTTCGGCGCCGCCTTTACCCGCTGCCATCTGGCAGAACGAGGGCGCCAGGTGGTGCCGCGCAATACCGCGGTGGTGGTCAGGCGGGAGTTGCTGGATGGCCAGCAGGGATGAACCCCGGACACGAATTACCCTGACATGTTAAAGGAGGGAATCATGGAACCATGCTGCGTGAAGGCCCTGGTGACGGGCAAGGTTCAGGGCGTCTGGTATCGCCGGGCAACGCAGGAGAAGGCCCTGCAGCATGGGGTCACCGGCCATGCCCGTAACCTGCACGACGGGCGAGTGGAAGTGCTCTTGTGCGGTGGGCCCGACGCCGTGAAGGCGATCAGCGAGTGGCTCTGGAAAGGGCCCGAGAAGGCCCGGGTCACCCACGTGGAACTCGAGGTGATCGAGATCCATGTCCCGGACGACTTCCGTACGCTCTAGCGCAGCGTCATGCCAACACGTCAGTGATCCAGTCGCTGACGGCCCCGCCGTCCACTCCGAGGCAGACGTCCACCAGCGGGGTTCGCGACCAGCGTGTCGCGATGAATGGGCGGTCCTGGGGAGCGAAGATCGTCTGACCCTCGGCGTCGCCATCGGTGGTTACCGTCAGGTGGCCACGCGCTGTGGTGAAGAGATCCGGACGCAGCAGCCAGGCCAGGGCGCAGCTGTCGTGAGGGCAACAGCCGTCGATGCCCAGAAACTCCCGATAGAAGTCGCGATAGAAGGTGTAGCTGCCGGCCAGCACTCGGCCGAGTTCGCCCTGGCCGGCCTCGATGCGCCCCATGTGCCCCGCGGTCAACACGCAGGGATGGGTAACGTCGAGTCCCACCAGGGTCAGCGGCCAGCCGGCGGTCAGCACGCGACTCGCCGCATGGGGATCGTTGAACATGTTGGCCTCGGCGACCGGAGTCACATTGCCCCCTTCGCGGATCGATCCTCCCATGATTACCACCTGCTTGACCCGCTCGGTGAGGGTCGGATCGAGCTGCAGGGCCGCCGCCAGGTTGCCCAGCGGACCCACCGCCACCAGGGTGACCTCGCCCGGGCGTGCATTCACTGTGTCGACGATGAACTGCGCCGCGCTTCTGGGGTCCGCCTTGCCCTGTACCTCGGGCAGCACGATATCGCCCAGGCCGTTGGCGCCGTGGATATGGGCGGGCGGTGGATGGCGCGTCTTGACCAGCGGCGCGGCGGCTCCCTGGGCGACCGGGACGTCGTTACGGCCGGCCAGCTGGGCCAGCAGCAGGGCGTTACGGGTTGCCACCTCAACGTTCACGTTGCCGTAGGTGGTAGTCAGGCCCAGCAGTTCGAGCTCAGGGTGACGCAGGGCGATCGCGATGGCCTGGGCGTCATCCACCCCGGGGTCGGTATCGAAGATGATCGGCTGTTTCATGAAGGCTCTCCATTCAATTCGCGCTCGACCTCATCGAGGCCGGGTATGCTCTCGGCGGCGCCGGGGCGCTGGACGGCCAGGGCCGCGGCGGTGGCGGCTCGCGCCAGGCAATCGCCCACCGGCAGCTTCGCCTGACACGCGGCCATGAAGTAGCCGATGAAGGTGTCGCCGGCCCCGGTGGTGTCCACGGCCTTGACCGGCAGCGCCGGCTGATGGAGCCGCTGGTCGCCCTGCTGATACCAGACGCCTTCGTTGCCCAGAGTCAGCACGATCTCGGCGGCGGGCAGCTGCGCGGCCAGGGCGTCGAGCATGGCCTCTGCGCGGGCGTCCAGCGCCAGGCCAGTGAGTCCGGCCGCCTCGGTGCGGTTGACGAACAGCAACCGGCAGCGTGACAGCGGCAGATTGAGCACTTCCTCGCTCATGGGGGCGGGGTTGAAAGCGATCTTCAATCCATGGTCATCGGCCAGGGGAATCAGCTTGTCGAGCCCGATACACTCGTTCTGGGTCAGCAGCCAGTCGCCGGGCTGGGTGCCGGCGACCAGCTCGTTGAGGTCGGCGCGGCAAAAGCCATGGTTGGCACCGGGGAAGAGGATGATGGCATTTTCGGCGCGATCATCCACCTGGATGATCGCGTGGCCGCTGGGTGCATCCACCAGCGTTACCCGGGAGACCCCGACGCCGGCGCGGGAGAGGGTATCTCGAGCCCAGGCATCCTGTCGGCCCAGTCGCCCCCAGTGAGATACACAGCCGCCGGCCTTGGCCATGGCCAGGGACTGGTTGGCCCCCTTGCCACCCAGACCGACGCGATAGTCATGGCTGGCCAGGGTCTCGCCGGGCCTGACCAGATGGGCGACACGATAGACGTGGTCGAGGTTGATGGAACCGAAGTTATACAGCACGGGCCTGATCCTTTCTCACTCGGCCTGCCAGTCGCGCAGGTTGTCGGCGGTAAGTGCCACGATCTTCTGGCGCGCCTCGGGGGTGATCCAGGCGTTGTGGGGCGTGACGACAAGGTTCAGCGGTTCGGCCAGGGCATCGATCAAGGGATGGCCTTCACGGGGCGGCTCCTCCGGCAGCACGTCAACGCCGAGCCCGCCCAGGCCACCACTGCGCAGGGCGGCCAGGGCGGCGTTTTCATCGATGATGCCTCCCCGGGCACAGTTGATCAGCAGGGCACCAGGCCTGAGGGTGGCCAGCAGGTCTGCATTGACCAGATGCCGGGTGGCATCGCTCAACGGGCAGTGCAGGCTGATGATATCGGCAACCGGGGCGAGCTCGGCCAGGCTCGGTCGGCGGTCATCGGCCTCGTTGCCCGGGCGCGCGGCGAAGGTCACCTGCATGCCGAAGGCCTCGGACAGCTGGGCGACTCGGCTGCCCAGCACCCCCTGGCCGACGATAACCAGATGCTTGCCCTCCAGCTGCAGGGTGCCGTGGTCCATCAGGCAGAAGAAAGCGCTCCGCCCCCAGCGCCCCACGGCCACATCGCGCTGATAGAGCGACAGGCGGTTGGCCAGGGTCAGCATCAACATCAGGGTGTGCTGGGCGACGCTGGCCGTCCCATAGGCGCTAACATTTTTCACCGCGATGCCGAGGCGTTCTGCGGCGGACATGTCGATGTTGTTGGTGCCGGTGGCCAGCACGCAGATCAGCTTCAGATCGGGCAGGGCCTCCAGAGTCGGTGCATCGAGCACCACCTTGTTGACGATGGCGACCCGGGCGCCCTGGAGCCGTTCCCTGGCCTCGGGGGTGCTGCTTTGCTGATGCACTGAGAGGGAATCGACCCGTTCGCGGATCGGGACAAGGTCGATATCGGCGCCAAGACTGGCGGCATCGAGGATAACGGCGTTCATTGGTTTGGTTTCCTTGTGGCGCCCTGGGCGTCGTGCCTTGCCCACAAGGGTGCCGGGCACGCTATAATGTCGCGCTTTGGCAGGCTTGGTTTCGCATCGGGCCGGCCGCATATCTGTTGTCGCCGGAGATGCCCGACAGCGTCCTGATCGAGATAACGTGATTTTTTCCAGAGTGATCAAACCATGCCCATCTACGAATACGAGTGCAAGGCCTGCGGTCAGCGCCTGGAAAAGCTGCAGAAGCTCAGCGCCGCGCCACTGACCGACTGCCCCGCCTGCGCGGCCGCCGAGCTCGTTCGGCTGGTCTCGGCGGCGGGTTTCCGCCTGGCCGGCGGCGGCTGGTACGAGACCGACTTCAAGTCGGGGGGCAAGAAGAATCTGGCCGGTGATTCGGCCTCCGCCGGGGATGCCCCGTCGTCGAACAAGGCACCGTCGAAACCGACACCGCCCGACTCGGCATCGCCGAAGAAGAAGGATGCGGCGGCCTGAGAGCCGGCGACCGTCCCGCCACTTCCCTCATCACACGCTATAAAACAGGATACAACATGCGCAGCCATTATTGCGGCCAGCTCAACGAGACCCTGGTAGACCAGACGGTCACCCTGTGCGGCTGGGTGCATCGCCGCCGTGACCACGGGGGCGTGATCTTCCTCGACATGCGCGATCGCGACGGCATCGCTCAGGTTGTGGTCGACCCCGACACTGCCGAGGCCTTCGCCACCGCCGACCGCGCTCGCAGCGAGTATGTGCTGCGCATTCAGGGCCGCGTGCGGCTGCGCCCGGCAGGCACTCAGAACCCGGGCATGCCCACCGGCCTGATCGAGGTGCTGGCCAAGGAAGTGGAGGTGCTCAACACCGCCGCCACGCCGCCCTTCCAGCTCGACGAGCACGGCAAGGTGGGCGAGGAGGTGCGTCTCAAGCACCGCTACATCGACCTTCGCCGTCCCGAGATGATCGAGAAGCTGCGCCTGCGCTCGCGGATCTCGCACAACGTTCGCGCCTTCCTCGAGGGGCAGGGCTTCCTCGACATCGAGACGCCGATCCTCACCCGGGCCACTCCGGAAGGCGCCCGCGACTACCTGGTGCCGAGCCGAACCCACCCGGGCAGTTTCTTCGCGCTGCCGCAGTCGCCGCAGCTCTTCAAGCAGCTGTTGATGGTGGCTGGCTTTGACCGCTACTACCAGATCGCCAAGTGCTTCCGCGATGAAGACCTGCGCGCCGACCGACAGCCGGAGTTCACCCAGATCGACCTCGAGGCCTCCTTCGTCTCCGAGGACGACATCATGGGCATCACCGAGGCGATGATCCGTCAGCTCTTTCAGGAGGTGTTGGCCGTCGAGTTGCCCGAGTTCCCGCGCATGACCTGGACCGAGGCGATGAATCGATTCGGCTCCGACAAGCCGGACCTGCGCATCCCCCTGGAGCTCACCGACGTCGACGACCTGATGCAACAGGTAGACTTCAAGGTTTTCTCCGGCCCGGCAAGCGCCGAGGACGGCCGCGTTGCCGCCCTGCGTGTCCCGGGCGGAGCCAAGCTCTCCCGCAAGGAGATCGATGAGTACACCAGGTTCGTCGGCATCTACGGCGCCAAGGGCCTGGCCTGGATCAAGGTGAACGAGCGCGCCAAGGGCATCGAGGGCCTGCAGTCGCCTATCGTCAAGTTCATGGAGAACGTAGTCGAAGCGCTGCTCGACCGCGTTGGCGCCGAGGACGGCGACATCATCTTCTTCGGCGCCGACAAGGCGAGCATCGTCAACGAAGCTATCGGCGCGCTGCGCGTCAAGCTGGGCGAGAATCTCGACCTCTATACCCACGCCTGGGCGCCGCTGTGGGTCGTGGACTTCCCGATGTTCGAAGCCGACGATGACGGCCGCCTAAGCCCGCTGCACCACCCCTTTACTTCGCCGTCATGCAGCCCCGATGAGTTCAAGGCCAATCCGGCCGCGGCTCTTTCTCGGGCCTACGACATGGTGCTCAACGGCACGGAACTGGGCGGTGGTTCCATTCGTATTCACGACCAGGCCATGCAGAGCACCGTATTCGAGATCCTCGGCATCGGAGAGGAAGAGGCCCGCGAGAAGTTCGGCTTCCTGCTCGACGCCCTGCAGTACGGCGCACCGCCCCACGGCGGCCTGGCCTTCGGCCTCGACCGCCTGGTGATGCTGATGGCGGGTGCCCGCACCATCCGCGAGGTGATCGCCTTCCCGAAAACCCAGAGCGCCGGCTGCCTGATGACCGATGCGCCGGGCGAAGTGAGCGGCGATCAGCTGCGCGAGCTCAGCATCCGACTGCGCCAGAAGGCTAAGCCAGAAGGTCAGAAAACCACGCCGGAAGGTCAGGAGTGATCGCGATCCTTGCCTGACGCAGCAAGACACCGGCGCCCCTGAGGCGCCGGTGTCGTATGATGGCCACTCGCCAGGCCAAGGAGGCCACCATGCCGATATCTCACCGGATCGCCGAGGGCGAACGACCATGCTGATCCTCGGCATCGACCCGGGCTCGCGAATCACCGGCTACGGCGTGCTCGATGTCTCCAACTCGACACCGCGCTATGTGGCCAGCGGCTGCATCCGCATCCAGGCCGATGACCTGGCCCAGAAACTGGCCCAGGTCTACGCGGGCGTCAGCGAGTTGATCGCCGTGCATCGTCCCGCGGAGTTCGCCATCGAGCAGGTGTTCATGGCGAAGAACGCCGACTCGGCGCTCAAGCTCGGCCAGGCCCGCGGCACCGCCATCGTCTGCGCCGCCAACCACGGTTTGCCCGTCAGCGAATACGGTCCCCGCCAGATCAAGCAGGCGGTGACCGGGACCGGTGCCGCCGACAAGGCCCAGGTGCAGCATATGGTCACTGCGGTGCTGGGGCTTTCCGCCACGCCCCAGGCCGATGCCGCCGACGCCCTGGCCATCGCCCTGACCCATGCCCACGCGCGCCTTGGCCTGCTGCAGACGGGCAGCTTCGGCGGTCACAAGAGCCGCAGGAAGGGCGGCGCCTGGCGCGATTTTCAGCCTTGACGCCGTCGCCGCGCGGCGACACATCGAGTCTTCTTGCAGGGTTTTCGAACGCTGTTTCAGCACAGGCTGGCCAGCCATGCGAGCGACCAGTATAGTGGCGCCATTGGTGGCGTCTGCCGCCTTGCCTGACGTGAAGGACACGGATTTCCCCATGATTGGACGCCTGCGTGGCACCCTGCTCGAGAAGCAGCCTCCCTGGCTGGTGGTAGATGTGGCTGGTGTCGGCTACGAACTCGAGGCTTCCATGACCACTCTGGTGGCCCTTCCGGCCACCGGTGAGGCGGTCTCCCTGCATACCCATCTGATCGTTCGCGATGATGCCCATCTGCTCTACGGTTTCGCCAGGGAGCAGGAGAGGGCGCTATTCCGGGCGTTGATCAAGGTCAACGGCGTCGGCCCCCGCCTGGCCCTGGCGATCCTCTCCGGCATGGACGAGGCAGCCTTCCAGCGCTGCGTGCTCGACGACGACGTGAAGTCCCTGATGCGTCTGCCCGGCGTGGGAAAGAAGACCGCCGAGCGACTGATCATCGAGATGCGCGATCGCTTTCCCCATTGGGAGCCGAACGGCGATGCCCTGGCCGGGCTAGTCGGAGGCGCCACCTCATTGGAAGCGCGCCACGACCCCCTTGCCGACGCCGAGGCAGCCCTGGTCAGCCTGGGCTACAAGCCGGCCGAGGCTGCCAAGATGCTGTCCGGTCTGGAGGGCGAGGGCAGCACCGAGGCGATGATCAAGGCGGCCCTGAGCCGCCGGATGGCGGGGTAGCGCAATGCTCGAAAACGATCGCCTGATCGCCGCCGATGTCCGTGAGGGTGAGGAACCCATCGACCGTGCCATCCGCCCCAAGCGGCTTGCCGACTATATCGGCCAGCCGCGGG
>LFIK01003152.1_pt1 | contig 13403 bp, 7 predicted proteins | sample 643401 | NCBI WGS metagenome assembly LFIK01 (sample SAMN03777447, study PRJNA286221) | soda lake metagenome | biome: soda lake; feature: Kulunda steppe; material: water; isolation source: sample T5-Br brine of Lake Tanatar-5 | place: Russia: Kulunda steppe | collected 2010-07 | reverse complement strand
GGTTGCCTGGCCAGCTGCGCTGCGATGGCCAGGCGTCGTTTGTATCCGTCGCTGAGGTCTTCTGGACGTCCTTCCAGCGCCATGCCGTCCACGCCGACGGCTTCCATCGCCCACTGCAGCTTCGCTGCGCGCTTCTTGCGCTCCGACGCGTGTTCCCATCCGCGCGGCCATCCGAACGTGAGCTCTTCGCCGATCGTGCGGCCCAGCACGTGCCGCTGCGGGAACTGGAACACCATGCCGACGCATTCCATGCGTCGTTCCATGCCTGCCGCGCGTCCGTCCACCAGCAACGCGCCTTCGTCCGCCTCGTAGAAGCCGGCGAGGAGATGCAGCAACGTGGACTTGCCGGATCCGCTCCGTCCCACGAGCAACGTGAGGCCGCGCGTCGGAAGTGCGAGCGTGACGTCCCGCAGCAGCGGTTCCGCCGACGTGGTGGGATGGTACCAGGCGCCGTCCACGCGCATGCTGCGGCTGCGGAGCAGGTCACGTCCGCGCATCGCGAAGGTGCGTGGCGAAGCAAGCTTCGTGCCGCCGCGCATGGCCGATCCGCACGTCTTCGTTCGTCCGTCCATGACGCGCGTCGACGCGGCCAACGCCTTCGAGACGTCCACGTGAATGGAAGAGCAGAGAGACAGGATCACCATCACCACAACACACGTGCACAACACGAGACGAAGAACCCATGGTGTGGCACAGGAAACAAAAAGGGTCATGCAGAAGCCATGGAAGACGTGGCACCCGGCCACCATGCGCGACGAGGGGGAAGGGGACCCGCCGATGGACCGCCTCGCGCGCAATCCTGGAGGGTGGGAACCTGACGCATCAAATGACGGCGCAAGGTGGACCACGGACACAGACCCTGCGCCAAACGATGGCTGGCCGATCCGCCGCGAACCCCACACACCGATGGTGGAAGATGCAGGACACGACCGTTGCACACAAAACGGACCCAATGGTCCAGACCCTGAAGGCGACCCTCCTGCTCCTCGTACAGCTCCATGGTAAACGAGGTGCCAAAAGGTACGCGAAGCAAACCGATGTCGTCGGGAATCCCCAGCACCACCGCAAGCTGCGCGAAGTTTGTCCCATGGCCCGTGTACGCCACGAATCTGTGACGAGTGCTTGCGAGGCCTCCTTGCAGGAGCGCATCGGCGTGATGGATCAGCCGTCCCACAAAAGGACCAATGGCCAGGCTTGCGTGAGTCAATCTCTCTCCGCGGCTGCTGCAAAACCCCGGGAGCTTGCGAGACTCAGAAGCCTTCACGTACATCGCTTGCGTGTCCAGCAGGGATCTGGCAAGATCTTGGGTGAGATTTGCAGGGTAGGTTGCCAAGGACTGGTTGGTGCACATGTGGAGCTCGTAACAGCCCACCGTGCTGTCGATCGTGTCCATGGCCTCCTGCAGGGTTACCTTCAGCGGATCCCAATCCATCCCACGAACACCCAAAGCCACTTTCCGGGCAAGTCCCAAGACACTCTGTTGTTCTTTCAAAGACAGCAGGCGGTCCGGAGCAAACAGCTTCGTTGCTGGGCAAAGTGTTGGCTCGTACTGTCCACCTGGACCTCGAGAGGCCAACGTATCATACTGGGGATCCTGGGTTTCGATCTCCAGGATCCCATCCCTTTCCGTCAAATTCTGCTCGGGATAGATGCCGGTCAGGAAAGCCTCCATCGAGTCCAAGCACCTTGACGTGTAGCTTGCATGCAGGGTGGCCTGCTCCTGCAGGTTTTCCTGCGGGTCTGGAAGGAAGCGAATCCTGCTCCTGTACGCTTGGCGGAAGCCCATCCCATTGCAATGCAGTTGAAGGAAGCCGTCGCCCAGCAGCTGCTGCGACATGCAATTTCCACGGTTCAACTGCCTTTCCGCCGTCACCAATCGGAAACGCATGCCCCTTCCTCCTTCGCGGGTCACCTCTTCGGACACTTGGGTGATGGGTGAGTAGTCGTTTTCGCAGCGGTATTCCGCTTTGTCCTTGGGCCAACAGTTCGAATACCTTGGTGCACGGCTGCCGTGTCTTTGCAAGGTCTGCACTTGGATGAGTTCCAGTCCGATGTTCGATTCTTTCGTTTCGTCCAGTGGTGGTATTTGACCAAGACACTTGTTCCAGTTGCAATATTCGTGTCCCACTGGCGTGGCTGGGATCCTTCCCGTCCCTTGTCGTGCATCCACCAGGACCATCCACGCGGTCCATCCCAGGAGGCACCCGCAGCTTCTCCACGTGCCTTTCGCACCTCTGTTCCACGTCCATCCCGAATCCGCACGCGCACTTGGCGACGAAGGCGCCATGGCCGCGTCTTGTCCGACGCGCTTCACGTGTCGGTCGAGAGGCACGAGCCACGTGTCGTGCATCGAGATCCCAACCGTCGCCCTTCTCACCGGGTTCGATCGGTTCGTTGATCGGATCGACCCATCGAATTGATTGGAAGGACGGTCCGATAGAAAGGGAGGAATGGAGAGGATGTCCAGCACACGTGATGGATGGAGCGACACGTCACGTCCAAGCATGCGATGTCGACGGCCGCATGGACGACGAAAGCGCGTGATGCAAGCCGTCGTCGAAGTGAATACGTGCACGGAAGCACGGGAGGTCGAAGCAGCTTGTCCGCGATAGACGGTGGAAACCAACCGCGCGAACGCTCCCGAATGGAACAGGGCCGTGGCAGGTTGTCCGGCCTGCTTCCGACACGCGCCGGTTGCATGCCTTCCCACACGCACGAAAGGCAGACGCGGACGTCTTCCAGCGTCGAAGATGTGCCGATGGCCGCGTCCTTCCACCCTTCCATCCGTGCTCGTGCACGCGTGTCCATCGCTTGTCTGTTGAGATCTCCTGGGTTCGGGATCACGTGACCTATTCGAAACCGACACCTTATCCGAAAAGGGCAGGCCAAACGAACACGTCGACACGTGTCGGAGCTGTGAAGCGCACAGCAGCGCTTGCCACGATGGCGAATCCGAATCCAAGCGAAAACGAACGTGGCTGGAACGGTCAGGCGAGGAAGACGAGGAAGACGAGGAAGCTCCTCGCGATGGTGGCAACGATCCTGGCCGTGTGGAGTGAAAGCACGGCGGTTTGCCAAGCCTCCGACGGTTCAAAGTCCAGCCGCCATCTCCATGTGCCTGCTTGTCGCAAAGCCGCCGCGGCAGGTGCGTTCGTGGTTCCTGTGGAAGAAGAAGCGCATCCGGCGCAGTTGGTGGTCTTCTCTGGCGACCCTCGGGCGAAAAGCTTGGCATCCACACGCGAGAGACGGTTGACGTCGCTCTCGCGTCCACAGGCGCTGATCGACGACTTGTGGGTGTTTCACGCCGAGAAGGGAGCTCGAGGAACTTGGGAGTGCATTTACGACAAGAGTCAGTATGCGGAGGAGGCTTCATCCAACAGCAGACGAAAGCTCATGGCACACTGCAGCAGGTACAGGTGCACCAGAGGAGCGCATGAGTCGGAGCTTTTATCCCGCTGGATAGCTCAGCAGCCAGATCGTTACCTCGGACCAACTCCCAGACCGAGATGGAAAAGCGCCACGGCAAGCTTTCATTCGTCGCTTCCCCATTTGTCGTTGGCCAACGGGACGGTCGCGTCCCAGACGGCCATGATGATGTTCGGGGGAGACGCACTGGATACAAAGCCCATCAGGTCCTACCTGGGTGATTTGTGGCTGTTGCAAGAAACAGGATCCAACGGTCTTCGATGGAAAAGAGTGCAACAGGGTTTGCTCAGGCCCCGTCCACGCCGCGGCCATGCTGCGGCATCTGTTCGAATCGATGGTGCTCACTACTTCTATATTCAGGGGGGTAGGGAATCAAACAAGGCTCGCAGCAAGTTCTTGGATGTGTGGAGGTTTGGACCGTGTCAACTAGATTTTGGAAGCTTTGGAAGCCATGTTTCCACCCTGCAGGGTAAATGGTCCTTGGAGTTTGATGGGGAGGGGAAAGCTGGCATCCATCAGCCATCCGGAAGGCAAGGCCAGACATTGGTAGCTGCAGAAAAGGATGGACGATCTGCGCTGTTTCTCCTGTTTGGAAGAAATGATACTGCATACTTCGATGACATGTGGATGTTTGACCTTTCCTACAATTCATGGACTGAGATCCGAGCAAAGGAAGGCCAAGCTTGGCCAGAAGGACGTGATCACCACGTAGCCATGGCCTTTGCTCCGAGGCAAGAGATCTGGGTGTATGGAGGCAGGGGTGGAGAAACAAGGTACACACACTCGCACCCGCTTGGAGACCTTTGGGTATACAGCATCCCTTCCGGCAAGTGGAATGAAGTGAAAGATGTGGGGGTCAAACCATCGCCCAGATACCTGGTTGGACACAGCGACACCGGCACCGGTCAACTATATGTTTTCGGTGGAGAAGGAAAGCACAAACGTAATGACCTATGGGTGCTTGATGTTACAGGTGAGAAACCGATCTGGGAGCAGCTGAGCAAGAACAGTTGCAAGAAACCAAAGGCTATGAAGAGAGGATCAGATCCCATCCACTAAAAGTAGCACCAATGTCAGCCATTTCCAGTATCTACTGTTCAAGGAAAATCGTTGGGCATCATATCTTCAAGTGCCTTGTAGCTCTTACTGGGCGAATAAGATGTTAAGTTTGCTAAATGTGAGGTGTACAAGCAAGCAAATCGCTCCACCTGAGAAGCAAACCGCGAATTTTGAACCCCTGTCTTCATGAGCTGCCCCCAGATGGGATGGAAGTGTTGATGATACTGTTTCAAACCCTCGCTATGCATGCGTTTTAGATGCACCTTTTGTCTGTATAGTCCTTCAAGCTCCTTCTCTGTTTTGGAAGAATCAAGGTGGCTTGTCGAGTCAGCTTCTGCAGCATGCAATTGCCATTCAAGTTTGTGGATTCTATCGTCTAGCAAATCCCGCTCCTTTCGAATCTTTCGAAGAGTTTCTGGCGTTTCTTTTTCCCTTTCTAGGACCTCCACTTCGAATGCTAGCTCCGGCACGACCAGCATGGTCCTCCAACCCATTCCTTTCTTACTGCTTAAAATATCCCCATATATGTGGTCTCCGATGTAGAGGACCTGAGATCCGGAAGGGATGTCAAGAAGCCGGTGGAGGTGTCGGAAGTTTCCCCCTTGAAACACCCTGCAAAGTTCCTGGTCTTTGGCCGTGTGATTGTTCGCTTTGCCTCCATCCCCGAATATTCCCAAGTCACCAGTATCATCCATGGAATCTGGAGCTCCTATGGGAGTCATTGGTGTGCCGTTGTCAGTGTTCATGAGATACCCTGTCTTCAGATCCACCTCGAACAGTGGACTCCGGCTGTCTGTTCGGAAGAAAGCCGGTTTCGCACTTCCGGTGATTACCACATCAAAGTACTGCAACCATTCCAGATTTTTTTCTTTCCCGACTCTTCCACACAACAGGTAATTCATCACCACGTTGGTGTAATCCCACAAGCTGTTGGTGACGATAAAAACACTTCGACCTGTCTTGCGCAGCATCTGAAGGAGGGGAACCAGATTTTCATCTTGATAAATGTACTTGGTAGGATCTTTGGCCACGTTTTGCTTCAAGGTGCCATCTCGATGGCATAGATCTACTGCGCCTCTGACATCGTCGTAAATTTTCATGTAACTTTTTTGCTCCAGCACCGGATACTTGCCTTCATCCTTGAGGTCGACCAGTTGAGCGAAAAGGTAAGCTTCGCTCAGACTGAAGAGGGTATCGATCATGGCATATTCCTGTCCGTCGAATGATTCGCGTACAATGGAGGAATCGTACAGGTTGCTCAAGTCTTCTGGGGAGAGCTGCTTGAGCCCATGGAAGGCGAGCTTGACGTACTTGTGTCGATCCATTTTCAGCACATTTCCTCTCTTCTTATCGATGGTCAACCCTCTCACCATATAAGACCAGTCGAATTGGAATTGGCTGATCTCCTGCGGATATCCCATGCATCCCACCAGTTTCTTGCAGGTTTCGTGGTACGCCAACGTCTCGAAGGTGTCGGGTCGATATTGTGCCAGTGTGTAGTCCATGTCGAATCCCACGGTTTTGACCGCTCTCATGTTGAGGCTACGGTTGCAGAACACGCGATGTCTACCATGCAGCGGTTCGGTCGGTCCCCCTTGCGTCCATTTCGGCGGTGCATCGGGTTCTGCTGGCGGTGGTGGTATCGGCGTGCCACGAAGCTTGCCCAAGGCTTCGTCTTCTTCCTGTTCCACCTTGGCGCGCGTCACGTGGGTCCGTTTCGGACGCTTCTGCCACGTGGACCTCGAACTCGTCCCCTTGGACGAAGCACGGCCGCACCATCGGACCACGTGCGCCATCGTCATCCTCGTCGGATGCGCTTCCGACACGTTCGCTTCGCTTCGAGTCGTTCGCAGAACCTAAACCCCACGACTCCATTCCGAGAGTTTCTTCTCTTTGTGGAGAAGATACTCCATCGGTGGTCGAATGGGAGGCCCCGGAATCCTCGATGAAAAACGATCGGCGAACCCGGAACCGTTCGGGTTCGACGGGACAGATTGATTGGAGGAACGTTTCCAAGTGAAAGGGACGCTGACGTCCTTCTAGACGGTGGATGGAAGGACGTCCTCCACGGGTCACGTCATACAGGCGAGATAAAGATGGTGATATATCGGCAGAAGCGCAGGCCGATAGGACATCTGCGTCGAGGGATCCTGCGCCAAGGACAGATTGCTGTCGGGACGACACCTCGCAAAAAACGCGGGAAGACCAGGACGAACGCGACATGCCACGGCGAAATGCATCCGCCTTCGAGATACAGCAGATGGAGAAAGCGAGACTGCACCTCATGGTGATGAGTGAGTGCATCGCAGTGGCGTTTCGGAAGGATCCAAGCCTTGCATTTCTGATCTCGACGGAATTCAAATATCTCACGCTGGAGTGCGAGGAGCTGCTCGAAGAGATGAAGAAAACGTACAATCCACGGGTCGAAGTTTCGAATCGACCGAAGAAGCTCGAAGATTTCGACGATGAGACGCTGCGAGAGCGTTTCCGATTCGGGAGGGCGGAATTGAAAGAATTGATGGAACTGCTGGAGATCCCGCTTTGCTTCCGAGCCGGTTCAGGACGGGTATTTTACGGGGAAGAGTGTTTCTTGCTGATGCTGAGAAGGCTAGCAGCAGGAGAAAACGGAGTCCAACTAGCCACCATCTTCGATCGATCCCCACCAGCGATTTCAGAAATGCACAATGCAGCCTTGGATCACGTATTTCAATTCGCAGAGGAGGCGATGCGAGTGGAAATATGGGAGGAAGACCTCCAACACTTTGCCGACAGTCTGGATCGCAATGGCTTCCCCTTAAAAAATTGCTGTGGATATGTGGAGACGGCCATGTTTGACATTTGCCGCCCACTAGTTGGTCACGAACTCACATACAATGAAGGGAATGGTGGGCACAAGATAAAGTACCAGTGCGTCATCCTCCCGAATCTTCTAATAGGGGATTGGTATGGCCCAGCAGGTGGGAATACTGAAAACTCAACAATGCTGTCTGACTCAGGACTGACTGAGCGCATCGAAACGCTGCAAGCTAGTACAGGACAGCACATCTGCCTCTGTGCTGAGACAGACTTTCCTCCCTGTGCAGTGCTGCAGCGCCCACCAGAGAGGTGTGACCAGCCACAAAAAGCTGAACTCAGAACAGAAATGTCCAAGTACCGGGAAAAAGCCAAGGTAGTGTTAGACGAAATAGGACAACTCTGGCCGTTCATCGCAGACAAATCCAGGAAGATCATTGGATCGCGTGCCACGGGTAAAGAGGACTTTGTGGCAGCTTTGCTTACAAACTTCCATACATGTGCCTATGGCAGTATTGCAGGCGGTCCTTGCGACATACCTCCTCCGAGCATGCGGGCATACAAGTCACGATTTGCACGAAGACGGCATGCATAAACTGCTGCGGCGCTTGCAGCTCTGGTCATCATCCGCTCATGAAGCGTTGCGTTCCAGCACCAACAGCATTCACCCATCCTATGCCTGTGATGCAACTTTTCCGTATTCAGCAGCGACTACCACAGCCGTGTTGAGCGCAGAGAAATGACACCTGAACATGCTCACTTAGTAGCAACACCTATCTTTGCCATCAGTCCATCTTTGAAGCACATAGTCCAGCGTTAAGGGATATGAAAATTTGACACTTGCCATCCCAACCCTCTGTAGTCCTGAGTTTATGGCGTTCATGGGGTCTGTGTGAGGAAGGGCAGTGTGACCGTAAGCGCGCATGGATTTTTTCGTATTTGGCATGATCGCACTGATGCATGTTTCAATTAATGGTGTGGACCTAGGTCCATGGCAGATGCGTTGATGTTGACTTAGGCGCCCTCATCCACTTCATGCTTCAGGAGCTTCCGGACGGCTCGGTCGATACGAGCTTCACGTGGTCCAGGGTCTGAAAACTGATCTGGATGTAACTTCCATAGCTTGTATTCTCGAGCCCACTGGTGTTCCGCGCTAGTCTCTACACCAAGCACCAAAGCACTGCGCACCAATTTTGTGAATTGCTCCAGATGGGCCATGAACTCCTTCATATCCTCTTGCAGTTCGCGACTCCCTTGTCGAAGGGCGGGAACCCTCTTTCGCTTGGCAACATGCACTTGTTTCTCCACTGGACGCTGCTCATTCTCTTCCCTTTGTTTGTGCTTGCATCCCAATTGGCTGGTTTGTCCTTCCTCGACTCCTTTCTCGGCCACTACCACACCAGGACGGACCACGTCATCTGGCTCGCCACCATCCGCACCCAATTGCCTTGGATTCTGCACTTTTTCCATCTCCTTTCCTGGTCCATGGATCGAATTGGCGTCGATCTCTTCCAGTGGCATGGCGTTCGTGTTCGTCGTGACCGTTTCGACTGCACGTGCGACGTCCCGACCGTTCCCGCCGAAATCCAAATTCGTCCTCTGCGGTCCATGGTAGTCGATTCGAAAACGCTCAGACGTGAAACCGACGAACCGTCTCGATCGGAGCAGCACCCTGGGTGAAGTGAGGTTGTGAAATCGGTTGTGAATCGGAGAGAAAGGAAGCACAACTGGATGCGCTTGTGCAGGATGGGATGCCAAGCACCATGGATGCGTGGTGCATGGCAAGGGCATGGACACGAGTCCGTCGCTTTCCCGACAGAAAGAGACATGCTTTTCCCCTAGTAAAAGTCCCTTGTGCAAATTGAGCGCCAGAGAGGAGTACGAGCGTGGAAAAACGATGAAAACTTCTTGCATCAGAGGCTCCAGTATCTCGCAAGTCTATCTGACAGCCGCATAGCAAACAGTGCTCCTGGGATATTATTCGCTGAACGAAATGCAGAAAGTGCACGGGAGAAAGTTTTCACCCAGACACGTTTTCTCATGCATCCACTGCCGCCTTTGCATAACCAGCACCAGTAGCCTGTGCGAACACAATAGACATCATGTAAATGGCTCCGCAAGACACTCCAATGGACGGTGTCCCCGGTGGTTCCAGGCTGACCGGGGCATCAGTAGTCCTCAAAAAACAGATGTCGATGAGACCTGCAGCCAGGTACAGATCAACAACAAAGTAGTTCTAACCGAGTCCCAAATCTGCCCCCACCATCTTCGCAGCAATAGAGTGGTAGCGAGATTTATTCTCTTGGAAGGTAGTTCTCGCCAACTCCTGAGCCTGGGAATTGCCCTGATTCAGGGCACGGTACAGCGGCCGTAAAAATTTCATTCTTCCCTGCGCCTTTAACATGTCCACCGCTCCCTCGTAGCATTTTGTATTGCCTGCAAATACACCTAGCCTAAGGAATCGACTCTTGATTTCACAGTTACCGGACTCAAAGAACTTGTATGCTTCACCAAGCTTCTTGACCATTGAATCATGCAAGGGCTGCATGGCTCGAAGGGCAAGCAACCGATCCAAAAACACAATCAACTGATGCACACTCCAGCCTTCAATGTCAGAGAACGCCGGATGGAATTCCTCGTTTCCTAGCCCTAGTGGATCTGCACTGTGCCACTTTGTTGCAAGTGCCCGCGCAGCTTCGGCCAAGGTATGATCGTACTGGTTTTCGCTGGGTGGCATACCTGGCTGATGAAACCACTTGTCCCATTCCACGGTTGCCGCTTTGGGATCGGACTTGAAGTACTGTTCAAAATACGCTTTAAACTGACAGGAGTTCACAGTCGACAGAGCAAAGTGCTGGATGTAATCCTTCATAAAGGGTTCGAATCGAGAAGGTCCCCCAACCAGTTCCTGCAAAAAGTACAAGAAGTAGAATCCCTTTTCATACGGAACCTTGGAGAATGCATCGTCTGGGTCGTCGTTGCTTTCAAGCTTGGGAATCAATGCAGTAAATCGGTGATCTGGTCCAATCCTACCCACCTCTTCACAAAGTTCTTCGTAGCCAGCAATTGCATGGAGCTGAAGGATCTCCTCCCCATAAACCCGACCGAGTATCTTGCGTTCCAAGAATACAGTCCAACCTTCATTGAGCCAGAAGTGATCCCATCCCTTATTGGTCACCAAGTTACCTGTCCAGCTATGAGCTATCTCGTGCGCGACCACATGTGCTAGACTACCATCACCTGCAATCAAGGTAGGTGTCACGAAGGTAAGGCATGGATTTTCCATTCCACCGTAGGGGAAGGAAGGAGGAAGCATCAGCAGGTCATACCTGCCCCACCGGTACGGTCCAGCCAAGGACTCGGCAGCTTCCAAAAACTTATTGGTGTCAGCAAACTCCACCGCAGCTGCATCTACCATGTTTGGTTCTGCCCACACTCTTGTACGTGGGCCTATTTCGCGGGATTCGAATTTGCCCACTGCAAAAGCAAACAGATAAGCTGGGACGGGTACCTTTTGTACAAAGCCAAACCGCGATTTCCCCTCTTCCATTGCACTTGGTCCTTCCTGTCCGGATGGAGGCACTTCGCAGGCCGCCATCAAGACCCTCCTGGGGGGAGGCACTGTCATGGTAGCCTCGAAGGTAAACTTGACTGCAGGTGTGTCTTGGCAGGGGAACAGGCTGCGGGCATGGATGGCTTGGCACTGCGTGAACGCCAGGCCGTGTTCCTTTCCAGACGTCTGTTCCTTCGTCAGTGCTTGCAGTGCGCTTCCAAACTTGTCTTCTCCAGCTGCTGTTTGGAAGTCTACTCGGACAGCGACGACATCTCCTTTTCTCCTGGGATCATCCCCCAGCCCAATCGCGAGCGGTGCTCCAATCGCTCCGTCGGACACACCGGTTGCGAACGCATTTGCGGTCCACTCTCCCGTCGTTTGGTCTTTGGGTCCGGCTTTGAGTACGTCCAAGTGACGCAGGTCCAAGAGCACCACTTGCACTCCGTCGGCTCGGACTTCCACGTCGTATTCGACGCATCCGGCGAGTCCTGCGTCGTCCGGCTGGATCGCCAGGTCGATCTTGGCGTGGACCACCACGGCCTCGTCCACGCGCGCGTACGACGCTCCGAAGGGCTTGGCTTCGTCCGCGGCCGCTTGCACGGCACGCGTTCGCTCGCATCCGTCCTTCGTTCGCGACGTTCCCGCCATCTTCGTCCAGGTTTCCCGCCATCGCTTCGTTCCCCTCCTCTCCACCACCCGCTCCCTTGCTCCAGGGGCGGTCGATTCTCCAGTCGAGAGGGAAGGAGGGGAACGAAGCCAGGATGACAAGTTATGTTCGACACGTGCGTGGCGTGCGTGATGGCAGAGCGCACGTTGCACGCGCGAGAAGGATGCGCAGGTTTCAGGAGGAAACAGACGAGGAAGAAGAAGCAGGAGAGACGCCTGCGTGGAGCGACGGCGCGTGCGTTGCGTTCCGAGAAGGATGGAAGCCACGAGGAGGAAAAGGAGGGAGCGAGCCCAGAGAAGATGGACGAACTCCCGTCCAACGGCGGTGGTGTGCGATGGGACGGTGCCAATTCGCGATGGGTGAAGGATCCACGCGTCAAGAAAAACGTGGATGCGAAAGCAAAACCCTTGTCTGGACCGGAATACACCGTGTGGCCAGTGGTGCACACCACGCTCGTGCAGAACAAGCTGCAAAGCGTCGAATGCGACAAAGCTGATGCGATGATGAGGGACGGCAAGGCAGTGATGCTGGACATTCGAACCAGAAAATCTTTCGAAAAAGGACATGCGGAAGGTGCGATCAGCGTGCCCCTCTTCCGACCAGTCGAAGGGAGGACCAAGTTCGACAACCTCAAACGCTTGGCCATGGCAGGATTCGCCATGGAAGCCACGGAACGGGATCCAGACTTTGTGCAAAAAGTGTTGGATAAAGGAATTCAAAAGGGAGACCAACTGATCGTGTGCTGTGACATTGGTGGGACACTGGAAACCATCGTGCGAAGACCAGGGAGGGATCGAGAGTTCGCAGACAAGGATAGAGCGTTTGGAAGAGAAAGTCGCTCACTCAAGGCTTGTTTCGAACTGCAACAAGCGGGATTCACAAATGTTCTCCACCTGAAGGACGGGTACAACATGTGGCTGCACCTCGGATATCCTGTGCAATTTTGAACGAGAGCTTATCTGCTCAATGCCAGCATGAAGGCCACAAGATTGCAGCAATCAAGGCTGCCCTCCGGCTCACACCAGGGGAGAGCAGAGACCCCAGGAACAGCAGACACGGTGTTGCCAAGCAAACGAATATCCATTCACCTAGCATTCTGTATCTTTAGGAAGTACTATCCATTCAACAAGTCATCACACCAATGGTTGCTGGTCATCAATGACCATCGAGATTGCTGAATTGTATCAAATAGATGTTTATGCCAATTGAATAGCTTTCAGGTGCTATACCCTACCCTCCACGACTGAAACAAAACCTGCTCCCCTCAAAAATAAAGAGCTTTGCCAATCTGAGGGGGCAGTACATCCCAACTGGGAGACAAGAATAGATCATGTGCGCAACATTCAAAAACGCATAGTAAGTTCCACACGTGCACAAAGTGCTGAATGCAGCCTGACCTAGGTAAATGCGGATGTGTATGCTTCACGAATATTTCCTACTTTACCTCTTTTCGCAAGCAATGCCTAAGATTTGAGGAGTTGTAAAGCTTGCCAGTGCTAGGGGGTCTCAAGCCTTGCAGTTCCTTCTCACCCCGTTTGAACAGTACGCCATTAGAGGACTGGACATTGACAGCATTATTGATGAATCATATCCCCATAACCATTACTTTCCTAAAGCTCAAACTCCCACACGCTTTCACGCACGGCGGAGAGAGACGCTGGTGACATACGTCTAGTAGCCCTTCCTAGCCGGTGTCCTCCATCGAGACGCTTCTGCTTGCTACAGGCATCTTTCAGAAAAATCAGCAAACCCAGAATCGACCAAGTGCTGGTGGGTTTTGCTTTATGGAGTGCCTGAACTCAGAGTTGTCACAAGCAAAAACGTAGAGTGCGTCTGCCTTTCACGATACGTTGTGCAGGCCAGAGGTACTGTCAAGTCATTCTTCGTCTTGCTTTGCAGAAGCAG
>LFIK01003151.1_pt1 | contig 13405 bp, 12 predicted proteins | sample 643401 | NCBI WGS metagenome assembly LFIK01 (sample SAMN03777447, study PRJNA286221) | soda lake metagenome | biome: soda lake; feature: Kulunda steppe; material: water; isolation source: sample T5-Br brine of Lake Tanatar-5 | place: Russia: Kulunda steppe | collected 2010-07 | reverse complement strand
AGCCGTAGTAGCCCTCGATCCCCGCGAAGTCCCGGATAAACCAGCCGTAGCCATAGCCGTCGTTGGTCCAGCGGGAGCGCCCTCGCATCTGCCAGCTGGCCTCAACCCAGCCCGCCGGCAGGAGACGGGCAATGTTCGGGCGCCAGCAGCGTGCCTTCAGCTCCGGCTGCATCCGGGTCGAGGGGATCAAGGAGCTCGCGCAGCTGCTGTTCGACGACACCGGCACCGAACGCTCCATCGAGGGGCTGATCGGCGAGCGCCAGACGCGCAACGTCTCCCTCGGCCAGCGGGTCCCGGTGATCCTCCACTACTGGACGGTGAACGTGGACGACAATGGCGACCTGAGCTTCCGGCCCGACCTCTACGACCGCGACCAGGAGCTGCTCGAGGCGCTGGACCGGCCGCTGTCCCGGTAACTCAGGCCGGCGGATTCGAGCCGCTGGCGCGTCAATCCAGCATGGCCGGCGTGAAAAGCAGCGGCAGCAACGTGGGACTGAAGGGAAGCCCCGGCATTTTGTGGCTGGACGCCTGGGCGCACCGCCTGGCCGCCGGCGACGGGAACCCGCAACCGGCAACCGCGCCCTCCCTAGGCCGACAACGACGGCAGCCAGGTGGAAAGGAAAGGCAGGAAGCTGATGATCACGATGTTTACCAGGATCACTAGCACGAAGGGGATGATGTAGGGCGTCAAGCGTGCAATCCCGGACCCGGAGATCTGCGAGGCGACGAACAGGTTCAGCCCGACCGGCGGCGTGAACATGCCCATTGCGAGGTTGACCACCATGATCACCCCGAAGTGGATCGGGTCGAAACCGAAACTCGAGGCGATGGGCAGCAGGATCGGCACCAGGATGAGAATGGCCGCCGCCGCCTCGATGAACATGCCGGTCAGCAGCAGCAGGAGATTCGCCATGATGATGAACACGATTCGGCTGTCGATGGTGTCCAGGACCAGCTGCGAGACCAGGGCGGGCACGCGCAGATTCTGGACGATGGCGGCGTAGATCCCGGCGGCGCCGATGATCACCAGGATCACTGCCGAGGTAACTGCCGACCTTTTGAAGATTGGCAGCAGGTCGCGCCAGCCGATTTCCCGGTAGACGAACACCCCCACGAAGAAGGAGTAGACCACCGCGATCACCGCCGCTTCGGTGGGGGTGAACACGCCGCCGTAGATACCACCGAGAACAATGATCGGCATCAGCATGGCGAGAATCGCCTTGCGCCCGGCCACAAGCACGTCGCGGAGCGTGGCGGGATCCTCCTTCTCGTGGGGGTTGTGCAGGGAGTAGACGTAGGCGTAGATCAGCAGGGAGAACGCGACGATCAGCCCAGGGAAAACGCCTGCCATGAACATGTCCCCGACGGAGACGTTGGCGGCGATGGCGTAGAGAATCAGGGGGATGCTGGGCGGTATGATCACGCCCAGCGCGCCCGAGGCCGCCTGGTTGGCGGCGGCAAAGTTGCGGTCGTAGCCGCGGGCGATCATCGCCGGAATGAGGATGCTGCCGATTGCAGCGGTGGTTGCCGTCCCCGAGCCGGAGATGGCAGCGAAGAAAAGTGAGGTGACGATGGCGACCATGGCCAGGCCGCCGGTCATGCTGCCGACCAGGGTGTTGGAGAAGTCCACCAGGCGGCGCGATATCCCCCCGCTCTGCATGAGGTAGCCGGCGAGGATAAAGAAGGGAATCGCCAGCAGCGTAAAGGAGTTGAGCGCCCGGATGATCTGCTGCGGCACCGCCAGCATGGGCATCAGGTCGCCCTGCCAGATGGTGATTACCGAGGCGAGCCCCAGCGCAAAGGCAACCGGAACCCCAAGAAGGAACAGTACGGCCAGGGAGAGGAAGAGCAGCGCGACCATGGGTTATTCTCCCTCCTCGGGGCTCTCTCGTTCTCCGAGAATCTCGTCGATGAGCAACCCCACGGCACTGATGAGGATCATGGCCGCACCGGCTGGAACCGCGCTGTAGAGCCAAGCCATGGAGACGCGGATACTGGGCGAGGTCTGCCCCGCCACCATCTCGGCGATCTCCCGGCCGGCAACGAACAGCGACAGGGCAAAGGCGATGGCGATGAACACGCCCAGGATGTTCAGCACGCGCGCCACAGTGCGGCCGCCGAACTCGGCCACCACGTTCACCGAAATCATGCTGCCGTAGCGGTACGCGTAGCCGGCGCCCACCATGGTCAGCCAAACCATGGCGAAGCGGGCGACCTCCTCCGAGAAATAGAGGGGGCTGCCCATGACGTAGCGGGCGAACACCTGCCAGGTAATCAGGACCGTCATTACCAGCAGCAACCCGGCGAGGAACCAGCCGACGGCCCAGTTGACCCACTCGATGCATTGGTTGGCGAAGCGCAGGGCGGGTTTCATCGATGTAATACCCCGGATAGCCTTGCTTCAAGACAAGGGGGCGGCAGCGCCACCCCCTCCTGCTGGCCTCAGTAGTCGTAATTGCGGGCGGCCTCGATGAGGTCACGACCAACGGTATCGGACCACTCCTCGATAACCGGCTCCACGGCCTCGCGGAACGGCTCCAGGTCCGGGTGAGTCACCGTCATGCCAAGCTCGTCCAGGTCATCCACGTACCGCTCCTCGAGATCCTGGCTCGCCTGGCGCTGAACCGGCAGGGCATGGTCGGCGGCCTGCTGGATCAGCCCCCGGTCCTCTTCCGAGAAGGACTCGTAGAGGCTCTGACTGATCATCAGCGGAGCCGGGGAGTAGACGTGCTGCGTCATGTTCAGGTAGTCTTGCACGTCGTAGAAGTTCATATCGTAGATGGTCGGGACGGGGTTCTCCTGACTGTCCATCACGCCCTGCTGCAGCGCCTGGAAGACCTCGGTCCAGGCCATCGGCGAGGCGTTCGCGCCCAACGCCTCCCAGGTGTCGACCTGGACGCGGCTCTCCTGCGTCCGATGATCAATCCCCTCCAGATCGTCAGGGTGATTCAGCGCTCGCACATCGTTGGTGTTGTGGCGGAAGCCGTTCTCCATCCAGACCAGGATTTTGACGTTGATCTCGTCCTCAAGTTTCTGGGCGAGCTCGTCGCCGTACTCGCCATCGAGGAAAGCGTGTACGTGGTCGTGGTTGTCGAAGACGTAGGGCAAGTCGAACAGCATGAACTCGTCCACGAACCCGCCCATGGGTCCGGTGGAGCTGATGCCCGCGTCGACAATGCCCAGACTCATGCCCTCGACCACTTCGCGTTCCGCGCCCAGAGCATTGTCGTAATGGGGTTCGATCTGGATGCGACCCTCGGAGAGCCGCTTCAGCTCGTCACCGAAGGCGTGGATGCCAATGGCGTGGTGGGAATCGGGGCCGAGCGGAAGGCTGACGTCGATCACGTGTTCCGGCACCACATCGCTGTAGTTTTCCTCGGCGTTGGCACTGAAAGCCACCGCGGAGGCGACAAGCGTGATTGCGGCGCAGTTGCGAAAACCGTACATGGTTCTCCTCCTCACAGTGTGTTGTGTCGCTGGAAACGGTGCGCGGCTCTCGTTCGCCTTTGGCCCACCCTGCACTCCAGCAGGGACGAGGACGTGATGCCACGCTCTTATATGTGATCACGCTTTTTTTTCTATGACATTCAAGGCTACCTGTCAATAGCGTTTATCATTTTGCATAGCCTGTGTTTATTTACTCCCGTCAACTTAGATTTGTTGCGTGATCTCAAAATTCGTGATCACATAAAAGCACGTCCCTCTCACGCACTCGGCACGACGAAGGCACGGAGACCATTAGCAAGGATCGAACAAGCGGAGTGGACAAACTGAAACCCCTGGTCCTGCGCGAGGACGTCACTGTCCAGAGTCACGTCTACCACGCGCTGCGCCAGGCTCTGACCAGCGGGCACTTCCGCCCGGGCGAGAGCATCAGCCTGCGGCACACCGCCGCCGCGCTGGGCACCAGTCTGACCCCAGTCCGTGAGGCGCTCCGCCGCCTCGAGAGCGACGGCGGGCTGGTAGTACAGGGCGCCAACCGGATGCTGACCGTGCCCATGATCTCGGCCGACGACCTGGTGGAGCTGCGCGACATCCGTCTGCAGCTCGAGGGCGTGGCCACCGAACTCGCCTGCGAGCGGATCGGCCCGCAGAAGATGCGGGTGATTCGCAACGCGTGTGAACTGATGGAGAAGGCGGTGACCAGCGGCGACGTGGACCAGTACCTGGAGAACAACTGGCGCTTTCACTCCGTCATCTACCAATCGGCAGGACGCCCGCTGCTGGTCAGCCTGATCGAGAGCCTTTGGCTGCGGGTCGGTCCGGTGATTCGCCTGGCCACTCCGAGCCCCGGCCATCTCGCCCACTCAATGGAGTGCCACTGGGAGGCGGTCGAAGCGATGCACCACGGCGACGGCACCGCGGCGCGCCGGGCCATCGAGCGCGATATTGGCGATGCCGCCAGTGACCTGGCCAGCGTCCTGCGAGAACAGCGCCCGAAGGAGAAACGGAGACGATGAGCATCCTGAACAGCATGATCCCGCCTCAGGGACTGCGGGTCCTGGTGACCGCCGGCGGCGCCGGCATTGGCCGTACCATCGCCGACGCCTTTCTCGAGGCCGGCGCCCACGTACACGTCTGCGACACCGACGCGACAGCCCTGGCGAAGGACGACTCCGCGGCGACCGGCACTGTCGCCGACGTGAGTTCTGAAGCCGACGTGGAACAGCTCATGATCGACGTCCGAAAGAACCTGGGAGGCCTGGACGTGGTGGTGAACAACGCCGGCATCGCCGGGCCCACCGCCGGCCTCGACGTCCTCGAGCCGGAGCAGTGGTACAAGACCATCGACGTCAACGTGAACGGCCAGTACCTGGTGTCGCGGCACACCATTGCCCTACTCCGCGAGAGTCGCGGTGCGCTGATCAACATGGCCTCGGTGGCCGGTCGGCTCGGATTTGCCTTCCGCACGCCCTACGCCACCAGTAAGTGGGCGGTGGTGGGGCTGACCAAGAGCCTCGCCCAGGAACTCGGGCCGGAGGGCATCCGGGTCAACGCCATTCTGCCCGGCATCGTGCGCGGCCCGCGCATCGAAAGCGTGATCCGTAACCGGGCCGAGGCGCTCGGCATCAGCTACGGGGAGATGGAAAAGTCGAACCTGGAGAAAGTCTCGCTACGACGCATGGTGGAGGCCGAGAATGTGGCGGCCATGGCGCTGTTCCTCTGCGCTCCGGGCGGCGCCAACATCTCCGGTCAGGCGCTGAGCGTCTGCGGCAACGTGGAATCCCTGTAATCGGCCCGTGGCCGCGCAGTTAGCAAGGAGCCCCCCATGAGCAAGACCATCACGGTGACCGGCGCTGGCTTGATCGGACGCGCCTGGGCCATCGTCTTCGCCCGCGCCGGACTGCCGGTGCGCCTGCACGACGTGGACAGGGCTGCACTACACGACGCCCTGGAACGTATCGCCGTCTCGTTGACGGAGCTCAGGGAGGCGGAGCTGATCACGGACCCGGCTGCCCTTCTGAATCGCATCGAACCGTGCGAGAGCTTGCCGGAGGCGCTGTCCGGGGCCGACTACGTTCAGGAGTGCGGCCCGGAGGACCTGGCCATAAAGCGCACCATGTACACGGAGCTGGAACGCGACGCGCCGCACACGGCCATCCTCGCCAGCTCCACCTCCGGCTTGCCCGCCTCCCACTTCACCGACCACCTGGATCACCCCGAGCGCTGCCTGGTCGCGCACCCGGTCAATCCGCCCTACCTGGTGCCGCTGGTGGAACTGATCCCGGCGCCCGCGACGGAGCCCGCGACAGTGGAGCGCGCAGAAGCACTGATGCAGGAGGTCGGCCAGGAGCCGATTCGCGTCCACGGCGAGATCGACGGCTTCGTCCTGAACCGCCTGCAGGGCGCGCTGCTCAACGAGGCGCTACGGCTCTACCAGAAGGGTCACGTCTCCGCCGAGGACATCGACAAGACCATGCGGGAAGGACTCGGCCTACGCTGGTCATTCATGGGGCCATTGGAGACCATCGATCTCAACGCCCCCGGCGGTGCCGGCGACTACGCCCGGCGCTACGCTCCGCTCTATGCCGCGGTGGATCAGCAACGCACCGACGCACCGCCGTGGAGCGAGCGCACCATTGAGGCCCTGGTCACCGATCTGCGGAATCAGCAGCCCGCCGAGGCGCTTCCGGGCCGCCAGCAGTGGCGCGACCGGCGACTGATGGCGCTGATCGCCCACAAGCGGGCCGCCGCCCAACGCCACGGCCACTGAAGCCCCCTGGAGGACTCCATGACGCAACGCAACAACGTCATCATCACCTGCGCCGTCACCGGCGCCATTCACACCCCGTCCATGTCGCCGCACCTGCCGGTTACCCCGGACGAGATCGCCGATGCGGCGATTGCCGCCGCCGAGGCCGGCGCCACCGTACTGCATCTGCACGCCCGCGACCCGGAGACCGGCCGGCCAAGCCAAGACCCGAAGCTCTTCGAGCAGTTCCTGCCACGGATTCGCGAACACACCGACGCGGTGATCAACCTCACCACCGGTGGCAGCCCGCACATGACGGTGGAGGAGCGGATGCAGCCGGCGCTGGTATTCGAGCCGGAGCTGGCATCGCTCAACATGGGCTCGATCAACTTCGGGCTCTTCCCTATGCTGAACCGCTACCGCGAGTTCAAGCACGACTGGGAGCGCGAGCACCTGGAGAAGAGCTTCGACCTGGTGTTCAAAAACACCTTCTCCGACATCGAGAAGATCCTCACCCAGTGCTCCGCCAACGGCACCCGCTTCGAGTGCGAGTGCTACGACATCGGCCATCTCTACAATCTGCGCAACTTCCTCGACCGCGGCGTCATCGACCCGCCGCTGTTCATCCAGAGCGTGTTCGGCATCCTCGGCGGCATCGGCGCGCACCCGGAGGACGTCACGCACATGCGCCGCACGGCCAATCGCCTGTTCGGCGACGACTACCTGTGGTCCGTGCTCGGCGCCGGCGGCAACCAGATGCGCATTGCGGCCCAGTCCGCCGCGACGGGCGGCAACATCCGCGTCGGCCTGGAAGACTCCCTGTGGATCGAACCCGGCAAGCTCGCCGAGTCCAACGCCGACCAGGTGCGCAAGGCCAGGGAGCTCATCAGCGGGCTCTCCATGGGCGTGGCCACCCCCACCGAGGCGCGCGAACGCCTGCAGCTGAAGGGCCGCGACACGGTCGGTTTCTAGTGCCCTGTAACCCGAGTTCGTCTGGTTGACGGACGGCTCGCCGGTCCGCTGCGGCAAAGCCATCGGTCCGGAGGCGTCGCATGTCTGACGGCGAGAACCGGTAATGCTGAAGCAGCCGAGCGGCGCACGGGCCGGTCCTGCGGGGTGCGTTGACTTTCCCTCGTTGCAGGCCTTAATGCCTCCACCGACTCAACGGCTCCGCCGCGCCCCGGCCAGGCACCGGGGTCGCCAACGCGCGCGTCAGCCCCCTTCGGTGTCGGTTGCGGACTCACCCCAACCACCGTCCAGCGCCTTGAACAGGGTGGCGGTGGCGTTGAGCCGGTCACGCACCGCGTTCACCTCGCCGAGCTGCGCCTCGAGCAGCGCCCGTTCGGCGTCGAGGAGCTGCAGCAGACCGGTGAGCCCCTCCTCGTACTGAATCTCGGCAATGGCGCGGGTGTCTTCCACCGCCTCGACCTGCTCGCGAAGGGCGTCGATGCGATCGCCGCTGGTGTCGTAGACCACCAGGGCATCACGGACCTCCCGGAAGGCAGTGGTGACAGTGATGTCGTATTGAGTCTCCGCCTGGGCGCGGAGCGCTTCGGCGGTCTCCACCCGCGCGCTGCCGCGCCCGAAGTCGAACAGCGGCCCGGCCACGGACGCGCCCAGCCCCCAGGTCTCCGACGGGCCAGTGAACAGGTTGTCCGCGTCCAGTGCGCTAGTGCCAAGGAGCGCGCTCAGGCTCAGGCGCGGCAGGCGGTTGGCCTCGGCGACGCCGATCTCGGCGGTGGAGGCGATCAAGCCCGCCTCGGCAGCGCGGATGTCCGGGCGGCGCCGGAGCACCTCTGCCGGCGCCTCCGTGGGCGCGGTTTCCGGCAGCGACAGGTCGCGCAGGGAGTGATCCCCGAAATCGAGCGCGCCGAGGAGCTCGCCGGGGCGCGCCCCCACCAGCACGGCCAGGGCGCTCTCCAGGGTGAGGACCTGCTCCCGCAATGGCGGAATCTGCGCCCGGGTGGTGGCCAGCTCCGAGCGGGCCTGGCGAACCGCCAGGGCATCGGCGTCGCCCTCCTGGTAGCGCACCTCCTCGATCTCCAGGACGCGCTCCCGGGAGGCGACGGTCTCCTCCACGATGGCGAGCTGCTCCTCCGCAGCGCGCAGGTTCACGTAGGTGGTGACCACGTCGGCGGCGACGTTCAGCCGCACCGCGTCGCGGCTGAACGCGGACTCCTGCAGCATCGCCTCGGCCGCCTCCCGCTGGCGCTCGAGGCGCCCCCAGAGGTCCACCTCATAGCCGAGCACGCCGGAGATGGAGAAAACGTTCTGCGTACCGGCGGCGTCGGGGAACGGCGATGTGGTGGCCGGCTGACGCTCGCGCATGGCCTCTGCCTGGGCGTCCACCGTGGGCATGCGCTCCGACTCCGCCAGCCCGAGGCGGGCGTGCGCCTCGCGGACACGCTGGGCCTGGAGGAGCACGTCCAGGTTTTCGTCCAGGGCGCGCTCCACCAGCTCCGCCAGAGTGGGATCGTCGAACCCCGCCCACCAGTTGTCCCAGCGGGCGTCGGCGTCGGCGAAGAGGTCGTGCTCCGACCATGCGTCGGGCAACTCCGTTTCCGGACGCTCGTACTCGGGTCCCACGGTGCAGGCGGTCAGCAGAACCGTGGCGGCGCCCACGGTCAGGGCCTTACGCATGGGACACCTCCGCATTCCGGCCGCGCCGCTCCTTCCGCCATGTCGCAAGATCCTCTAGCAGCTTGTAGAACAGGGGCACGAACAGCAGCGCCAGACTACTGGCGGCGATCATGCCGCCCACGACAACCGTGCCGATCTCCTGACGGCTCACAGCGCCAGCGCCGGTGGCAAAGACCAGCGGCAGCGTGCCGATGATGAAGGTGAGTGCCGTCATCATGATGGCGCGGAAGCGCTGCCGCGCCGCCTCCATCGCCGCCTCCAGGGTGGCCATCCCCCGGGCGCGGTTCTGCGCGGCGAACTCCGCGATCAGAATGGCGTTCTTCGCGGCCAGACCGATCAGCACCAGCAGCCCCACCTGAAAGTAGATGTCGTTGGGGAAACCGCGCAGCGCCGAGGCGAGAGCCGCACCAAAGACGGCGAAAGGCACTGCGCTCGCCACCGCCAGGGGTAGCGTCAGTCGCTCGTACTGGGCGACCAGGATCAGGAAGACCATCACCAGCCCCAGGGCGAAGGCGATGCCGGCGGCGGCCTCCAGCTGGTACGCCTCTCCGGTCCAGCCGAGCAGCTCGTTGTCCGAGAGCACGCTGCGCTCCACCTCCTTCATGGCCTCCAAGGCGTCGCCGGTGGTGTAACCAGGGGCCGGGTCGGCCATCACTTTCGCTGCCGGGTAGACGTTGAAGCGGTCGATGATGTCCGGCCCGCGGGTGCGCTCCATGGTCTGGGCGATCTCCTCGGTGGTGTCGGAGATCCCCGAGATGGAGTTCGTGACCTCCTCCATGTCGGTGGCCACGGTGTCGATGGAGCGGGTCATATTCTCGATGACCTCGGCCACCTCGCCGGCGTTGTTCTCGCTCTCGTTCGCCTTCGCAACGCCGCTCTCCATCAGGTTGGCGATCTCGCCGGTCTCCTGGTTGAGGGAGTTGACGATCCCGGCGATGTCGCGGGTCGCGCCCACGGTCTTCTCGGCCAGCGTGCGCGCCTCGTCGGCGACCACGGAGAAGCCGCGGCCCGCCTCGCCGGCCCGCGCGGACTCGATGGCGGCATTCAGCGCCAGCAGGTTGGTCTGCTCGGCCAGGCCGTTGATGACGTCGACGATGTTGTTGACCTTGTCGCCGGTCTGGCTGAGGCGCTGCACCTGCTCGTGGGTCTGCTGAATCTGCCGGGAGAGCTCCCGCATCGCCTCGACGCTCTCGGTGATGACCCGCGAGCCGGACTGGGCCGACTCGTTCGCCTCGCGCGCCGCCTCGTTCACCGTGTTGGCGCGCTGGACCATGTCGTTGGTCGTCTCGGAGATCTCCTGGGCTGCCGCGGCAGCCGTCTCGGTCTGCTCCTCCACCTTGCTGCTGTTCTGGGCGAGCTGCTGCATCCCGTCGCGCAGCTGCTCCTGGAGGTCCGTCAGCTCCCGGTTTCCCTCGATCACCTGGCGGATGACCCCGGAGACGTCGTCGATCATCTGGTTGGTGGCGTCGCCCAGGTGGTTGAACTCGTCCCGGTGGTTCCGCCCCGGGGTGACCTTCCGGGTCAGATCGCCGGCGGCAACCCGGGAGAGCACGTCCACCACCCCGTTGAGACGGCCCACGAGGACGCGCGAGGCCTGGGTCAGGGTGAAGATCAGGACCACCAGCACCGCCACGGAGGGGCCGATCACGAGCCACACGGCGGTCGCCCGGGCCTGGTCCGCCTGCTGCGTGGTCTCCGCGATCAACCCGGTCCGCAGCATCTCGGTCTGGGAGTCGATCTGCGCCTCCAGGTCGGAACCGAGATCCTGCAGCCGGCTCTCCAGACGATTGATGTCCGAGGCCACCGACTCGGCGGCAACGAACAGCTCCTTGTACGACGCTACCGCCAGGCCCACGGGGTTGTCCTCCCAGCCGAAGTTGGCGACCTCCTCTTCCAGCGCCTCGATGGCCGCGTGCACCTGCGCGGCAGCCTGGGGTTCCAGGCTGGAGAGGTACGCCCGGTGGCCACGAGTGGCCTGGTCGATCGCCTCCTGCATCGTCGAGACGCTGATGGACTCGATCCCCTCCTCGGCATCGCGGTCCAGCTCGCCGCGCAGCCCCTCCGACGAGCGGAAACCGAGTTCCAGGCGCTGCTCCAGCCAGTCCTGCCGTAGATCCACGTACTCGCCCATGCGGCGATGAACGGCTTCCGCCGACTCGACCACATCGGTATCCCCGATCGCCCGCGCCTCGTCGATGAGCTGCTCCGAACGGACCATGAGGCGTGCGAGATCACTCTCGTAATCGGCGGCGTCGTCGGAGCGCAGCCCCCCGCTGCGGTTCTCCACCTTGAGCCAGTCCGAGAACAGCGTGAGCACCGCGGTTTCGTACTCCGTCGCCCCGCTGCGCGCCTCGTAGGATCCGGAGACCTCCGTCAGACCGCGGAGGGTGAATGAAACGATGATCGCGAGCCCGATCAGCGTCACGCCGATCAGGACCCTGGACTTGTGGCGCCAGGACAATGCCAGACCCATGAGAACTGCTCCCCTCGTCAAAGCCACCCGGTACCGGGTGGCGCCCCCCTTCTTCGCGGACTCCCGCGAACGTTGTTGTCATTCGGCCCGGCGAGCGCCGGCGTCCGACTCCTGTACATGAGGTATCGTCCGGGTCATCGGCAGGAGACAGGGATTCTTGACCGGGCAGGGACGGGAGAGTCACGGCATCCATTGTCATGGATCAAGACGCCAGTGCCGCGAGCATCCATACTTGTCCCGACCGCGAAACGAATCCATAGCGAGCTAGCCATCATGGCCAAAGAAGTCGTTCTCTGCGCACCAGTGCGTACCCCCATCGGCACCTACGGCGGTAGCCTCAAGGAAGTCCCCGCCGCCGACCTGGGCGCGACCGCCGTGCGGGAGTCCCTGAAGCGCGCCGGTGTCAGCGGCGAACAGGTGGACACCGTGGTGCTCGGCAATGTCATTCAGGCCGGCAACCGGATGAACCCGGCGCGCCAGGCGTCCATCAACGGCGGTATCCCGGTCCAGGTGCCGGCGATGACCGTCAACCGTGTATGCGGCTCCGGCGCCCAGGCCATCGCCTCCGCCACGCAGGAGATCCTGCTCGGCCACGCCAATTGCGCCGTTGGCGGCGGCATGGAAAACATGGACCGGGCCCCCTATCTGCTGGAGAAGGCGCGCTGGGGCTACCGGATGGGCGACGGCAAGATGATCGACTCCATGCTCGGTGACGGGCTCCACGACGCCTTCTCCGGCAAGCACTCCGGCTGGCACACCGAGGACCTGGTCACCGAGTTCAAGGTCAGCCGGGAGGACCAGGACGCCTGGGCGGCGCGCTCCCAGCAGCGGTTCTCGAAGGCCCAGGAGGCGGGGCTGTTCGACGCCGAGATCACCCCGGTGGAGGTGCCGGGGCGCAAGGGGCCGACGCGATTCGAGCGCGACGAGCACAACCGCGGTGACACCACGGCCGAAGGCCTCGGGAAGCTGCGCCCGGCCTTCCGCGAGGAGGGAACGGTCACCGCCGGCAACGCCCCCGGTCTCAATACCGGCGCGGCCGCCGTTGTCCTGGCCGAGCGTGGCTGGGCCGACCAGGCCGGCCTGCAACCCATGGCGCGACTGGTCTCCTGGGGCGTCGGCGCCGTGGAGCCCGGCATGTTCGGCATCGGCCCGGTCCCCGCCGTGCAGCAGGCGCTGGAGCGGGCCGGCTGGAGCGTGGGGGATCTCGACCGGGTGGAGATCAACGAGGCGTTCGCCGCCATCGCCCTGGCCGTGCTGCGCGACCTGGGTCTCTCCGAGGACGTGGTCAACGTCGAGGGCGGCTCCATCGCCCACGGCCACCCCATCGGCGCTACCGGGGCGGTACTCACGGTCCGGTTGCTGCACGCCATGCAGCGCAACGGCGAGCGGCGCGGCCTGGTGACGCTCTGCATCGGCGGTGGCCAGGGCATCGCCCTGGCGCTGGAACGGCTGGACTAACGGCGGTGCCCGGATGGAGACCTGGGCGTACTCGAACGGCGCCAGGGCGTTGGGGATCGCCGGCGCGAACTGTCCCAGGGCGATGCCGGTGACAATCGCGAGCGCCACCCAGACGGAGAGGTAGCGCTCGAAAAGCCCCATCCCGTGGCGGATGCCGGGGCGTCGTCGGCGCGGTCCAGTGCCTGGTCGTGGTCGGTCATGGCAGCTCCATTGGCAATCCGCAACCGCCCCCGCCGCGTCCCGGAGCCGGCGGCCAGGGCGGGAAACGGGGCGATTCAGGTGTTCAGCTCATCCACAAGGGCGGCGACGCGGCCGCGCACCTCGTCCCGCACGCGCCGGAATTCCGTCATGATCTCTTCCTCGGTGCATGCCGGTCGACTGGTCCCGTCCCGGCGCCGTGCTCCTGCGCCAGACGCCCGGCCCGCACAACGCCCTGGGGCAGGTGGTGGTCCGCTTCCCCAATAACCACATGGTCTACCTCCACGACACGCCCGCCCGCTCGCCGTCCGGAGTTAATCCGTCGCGCCGATAGAGCTCCCCCAGCGCCAGCAGCGCCTCGGGACGCATGGACACCTGATTACCGCCGAACGCGATGCCTTGGGGATCATCCATCCAGTGATCCACCGAAATGCCCGCCGGGT
>LFIK01003149.1_pt1 | contig 13407 bp, 22 predicted proteins | sample 643401 | NCBI WGS metagenome assembly LFIK01 (sample SAMN03777447, study PRJNA286221) | soda lake metagenome | biome: soda lake; feature: Kulunda steppe; material: water; isolation source: sample T5-Br brine of Lake Tanatar-5 | place: Russia: Kulunda steppe | collected 2010-07 | reverse complement strand
GTGTGTGTGTGCGTGTTCGTGTACGTGTGTCTGTGTGTGCATGTGTGCATGTGTACGTCTATGCATGTGTGTCTGCACCAATGCTTATCTTTGGGTGTAAGACACTCTCTTGATCTTTTCCATCGCAGCATCATGCTTGAGACGCGCTCAGTACTGCGCATCAGTGATGTGCCTTCTAGCGCTCCCATCTCACCTCCTCTCCCTTCTATCCCTACCCCCATGCCTGTCCCTGGAGGGACTTCTACTCCTGGCCATGTCGCTGAAGATCTCTTTGAAGTGAAGTCAGGGCCTCATTGGGAGGTCGCCAAAAGCAGCTCTAAATATTAACTTAGTTGAAAAAAATTAGAATCTGCTGTAAGCGTCTCCACTTCCGGAGGCGGGGGAAAAGGTGACCTGAATGCTGTTTCCGGATGCCTTAACGCTTCATGTCGCATGATATTGCATATTTCGTTGTGCGGTAGGAGGTAGGTAGGTTGGGAGAAGGTGTTCATTTCTTTCATGCCCAACACAGAATTTGGAAGTTCGCACCTCCCTTCCTGTCAGCATAACATGTATTTCATGCATTATACCACATCATACGTGCAGGATTTAGAAAGTGTTACTCCCCCCAGCTTGCCAGCAGGAATGCGACTGCTGACTTCATGTTGACTTCACTTATCACCAAACCAGACAGCTGTTTGTTGGCATGCACTTTTATGCACAAGATATTTTAGATAAAGGCATATGTGTTTGTGCCTGCGATTTCCACATGCTAGCGACAGCTACGAGGCAGCCAGCTTAGAACTGCGAGGCAACACGCAGCTTTCATAGACAGCAAGGGGCTGCGCATACAGGCAGTCACTCTAAGAGATTTGTAATAGAGTCAAAGTAAAAATCATCTGCGGACAGATGTTGCATGGACGGAACTACTCCCATGCAAGGGTTCAAGACCAGCGAGAGCTCAATACCAAGTTTAAGGTGGGTCCCCTTGATGTGATCCTAGCTGCCACATTGTGCCAAGTGAATGCTTATCCATGTAAATTGCAGTGTTATGCTCTTCCAAGAGCGCGAAATGGGCCTGATGTGCATCTGTCTCAGATGGGGAGTCACTTGCGAGCGCCCACTTCCGCACCTTGCCTCTTTGTCAACAAACTTGTTGAAATTCAAGTTTCGCAACACTGGTGCTGCTCAGGTTTTGAAGTTCTTGGGGAAAGGTTCATACGGCTCTGTGTTGCAAGTGCAACGCCTTGGAGATGGGCAGCTGTATGCCCTCAAGGTGCGTTGCACCAGCGCGCAAACAATGAGGCTGTCTGCTTTGGAAACGACCATGCATGAAGGATATCCTGGAGGGTTGCAGTGCCTTTTTGACTGTCATTGATGCTTTGGCCATTGTTGCATCTGGGTATGGCATGGTTTTCCGCTTGATGTCAGTTCCTTAAAGCTTCGTGCCAGAGATCCGGGCAAGTACTGGACCTTGATGAGCGCTGCAGCTTTTCTAGAATGACTTGAGCGATATTGAAGATCACAGAGCTAGCTAGCGGCATCTTCCCTGCGTGGGTCCTCGCCCCTTCAAACACCAAAAAAACAGGCCCTCTGCATCAAGGCTCCTTGTCAAAGTGCCATCGTATCAAGCCCACGCACGTCACTGGTGGCTGATTCACATTCCCTTAAGTTTTGTGGCGCACGGCTGGCATAGTTTGTTGATGCACCGTTGGCGCTTGTCTGTGCGCATGTGCTCAGGAGATGGACGTGCGGTCCATGAGCCAGGTGGAGCGGGAAGATGCCGTGAACGAAATCAGGCTCATGGCCAGCGTCGACCACCCAAACGTCATTGCATACAATGAGGCCTTCCTGGATGGCAACAAGCTGTGAGTGAACCTGTGCACTCTCATGCTCCTGGTGGTGAGTGCATCAGAAAGTAATGATAGCATGGATTGCTGGCTTGCTCTGTAGATCTGCGGCTTGAAATGCCGGGTTCTTCAGGCTTGTCACTGGAATGTCCAAAGTTGGATGCCCATGCACCCCTTTACTGCTGGTTGTGTATGGTTTGTGTACGGTCTGTGCGTCTTGCTTTGGAGGCAAGCTGTGATTGGGCTTCAGGTGAAGGGCATGCATTCATTTCCCTGAGACAAGTTGTTTGGCATGTGATGAGATACCTTATGTGTCTGAGTGTCGGAAATCATCAAAGATGGCTGCAGGGACAGCATTTGCAGTGAGAAGAGAGCAAATGTGCTGCTTCACCACACTTAACTCACACTCATAAAATTGTTAGAATCGACCATCTTTAATTGCTTTACACCTTGACTGCCCCTTAATCATTTGACGAGACTGTTGCAGACATGGCAAATTCATGTGTGGCTGCTCTTCATGGTCCTGCATTTCCTTATTTCCTCATTCTATGTCCTCGCATGACCCGTGAGCGTGCAGCTATGTTTATTTCAGCTAAGGACTGCAGTTCACAAACGATTCAATCGTGTTTTGCAGCATAAGCTTCTATCAATGTGCAGACTTAGTAAACCAGAAACTTGTTTGACATGCTTGGATGTCTGCAGCTGCATCATCATGGAATATGCGCCAGATGGGGACTTGGCAAAGGTGATCAAGAAGCACCAAGTCATGCGCAAGGCCATTCCTGAGGATTTGGCATGGAAGTTCTTCATCCAGGTGGGCTGCAGGGGTGGAGAATAACCCTAGAGTCATCATATCAAGTACACATTCTGCGCCAAATTTTGAGCTGTGATGATGTAACAACTAGCGCTGCTTGTGATCAAGCGATGCCCAGAGCAAGCATATTCTGAGCTGTGATGATTCTGAGCATGATTCTGAGCATATTCTGAGCTGTGATGATGTAACAACTCGCGATGCTTGTGATCAAGCGATGCCCAGAGCAAAGCGTATCAGACTTTAGAAAAACATGCTTCAAATACTATTACATGATATTGTCCTTTCTCCCTCTTGCTCTCCAGGTTGCATGCGGTCTGGCTGCTTTGCATTCTATGAAAATCCTGCATAGAGGTAAGCTGTGGGCTTCTGGTTTTTGTGCAGCTAAGGAAATTGCTGGGAGGCTTGATAGTCAAGAGGTTGCCATTCCCACTGGAAGGTGTACAGGTCTCGTGATGTGGATACAGGCTATCCAATGTGAGTGAGCGTGGACGGGGTTCATGGCAAACAACGTGTTTGCATTGGGCCCGAAGTCAGGTTGAGTTCTTGCCTGGCTGATGACTGTTGGCAGGGCTTGGAGATATCCAGATGAATGCAAGTCTTGTCCCTGCTCATCCACCCTCAAATCTGACCCTTTGGCTGTATGCTAGACCATGATGCAGTTCAGCCAGCTAGGATGTTGCTGGTCAGGAGGACCTACAACATGTTGCTTGCGCCTGTAATGCCCTCAGCCGCTATGTGGTCCTGGAGGTAGCTGGTTCTGGAGCGTGGCTGCTTGCCTTCCTAATTGTGCCTGCTGCAGACATCAAACCAGGAAACATCATGGTGATGGCAAACGATGTGGCCAAGATTGGTGACCTTGGCATTGCAAAGCTACTGAAGAGCACAATGGCGGCCAAGACACAGATTGGAACCCCACATTATATGCCCCCTGAGATTTGGAGGAACAGGTGAGGGGCGAGCCTGGCTGCAGCTAGTGTGAGTGCTGGCTTTTGGCCTACAGGGTGCACAGTGTGGCTGGAATGTTGCTTTACCTGGAGTGTTGTTTTCTACCTGGGAGGCAGCGCATGAGCACGGTCGCAAGTCAGGTCGCCCTACAGTCGACAAGGCCTGACGCACTTCTGAGCAGTGTGTGTTGCTCACATACAAAAACTTGTGCCGTTATGCTTGTGTTGTGTGGGGCCAAGTGGGCTGGGTGTGAGCTGGGGCCCCCGTCGTCCATGAGGTCTGCTGCATGCCAGCGTTGGCATGAGGAGGCTGGCTTGCTCAGCAGGTTGGCCTGGGGCAGGAGATGGTGCGGCCTGGTGGGCAGGGCGGCCGTATTCTGCTTTCAAAGACTGGGGCTCGATCCAAGCATAAATTTTGCACCCACTTGTGTCAACGGTGTGCTTGGACCCGCGCAACCTCATGGCACCCTGCCCCCTGCGCATCTGCCTGCTTCTCACTGCTGCTGTTGCTGTGGTGGCTGCGCTGCACTGCCCCTCCCTGCTGGGCAGGCCGTACGGCTTCCAATCGGACTCCTGGGCCTTGGGCTGCCTGCTTTACGAGATGGCCACGCTGATGGTTCCTTTTGAGGCGCGCTCCATGAATGAGCTGCGGTACAAGGTCCTGCGCGGAACGTGAGTGGGGCACCTGCGCATGCTCTCATTGGTTCGACACGAGTATGCCTGTAGAAAGTGACGCGTGTGTTTGCATGTGTGTCAAATGTATGTCCCCCCTACCTTTGTGTACGTTGTGTGTACACGCATGTGCGTGAGCCCTACACTGCTGGGTGGCTGCATCTGAGAGTGCATAAAGGGACCAAACCGACCTCAGCAGCATCTGGTGTATGTCTGCCCATACAATTCGAGGTGTCAGTGCCTCAAGTATTGCACCAACAGGCTGGTGAGACAGGCACAAGCAGACCCTGGACCTTGCTGCTTTGCCTGTTGACAAAAGCAGTCCCTTTCTTCCTCCATCCGTGCAACCTCACGCTCAGCGTGCCCTCCCGGCTAGGGCTCCCAGCCAGGTCCCAAAATTGGCTGCCCACAACTTGGCACACGCCCTGCCTCGCTGGCCTGCTGCGTGACATGCAGCTACCCGCCCATCACTGGCGGCTACAGCCGCGACCTGGCGGCCATGGTGGCAGCCTGCCTGGACCCCAACCCTGACAGGCGGCCCAGCATGGATATGATCCTGAACAGCCCTGCCGTGCAGAGCCGCATGCACCTGCTGCCCAAGGAAGGCGCAGTGAGTTGCGCTTGCTGCCTGCACCAGCTGCCTGTACGTGAATTTTCTGCCTTAGGAGTGACAGCTGCGCGTGTTGCACAAAGGGAGCGCCTGCACCGTCTGCTTAAGGGGCGCACCGCCTGCCCAGCTGTTGCGCAAGCTACTCAAAAGGAGGGGTGCGGCACTAGTTCTGCTTGCTGCCCAAGGAAGGCACCTGTCGCTCAAGGAATGCACCGGTCGCCCAAGGAATTCACTGGTTGCCAGGAAGGGAGAGGGGGTGGGGGGGTAGGCATGGCGAGCTGTGCAGCAGAGGGCCCACTGCTGCTGCACTGAAGCAGCCCCCATGTGGCACGCGCCCGCGGCTGAAGATCAGGGCAGCCCCTGCTGCTTGCAATTGCAGCAACGGCTGAGGGAAGCAGTGGGTGGTCATGCTTGCATGTTGGCAAGCTGCTGGGTAGTGTCCTATGCAGGCCAGGACCAGCACACCAGGGACCAGTGCCATCATTGGTAGAGACAGTGCTCAGGCCCATGCAAGGGCTGAGGCTCACGTGTGGCGCCGCGCCCCCTCACCCTCCGCCCCTGCCCTGCCTCCCCGCTTGCTGCCGCCAACCCCAGCCATTCCCGCCGCGGCCGCCTTCCAACGCGGGCAGCGCCCTGCTGGACACTATCAAAGTCCCACGCGGCAACTTTGCGGCTGTCAAGAACCGGCTGCCGCCCGCCAACTACGCCACCGACATGCTCATGCCCAACGGGAACCTGAAGGGCAAGCCGGGCAACCCTGGGCGCATCAGTGAGTGGGCAAGGATGGGAGGCACTGTTAGGGGTGTGAAGAGGGGTGAACGAGGAGGGTGGCATTGCCGTGCCTGCTAATAAGGCTTACCCACACACCGGTGAGTCAGCAAGGACGGGAGGCGGTGCTGGGGTCTCAGGAGGCCAGAGCAAGGGTGGCTCTCCCGCGCTTTCATTGCAACAAAGGGAAAGTTCTTGGCAAAAGCATTTGACCTTATAGTGGGTCTAGTGTGGTTTGTTTAAAGCTCGCTTCTGTGAGGGAGCTGGGCTGTGCAAGGATTGAAAACAGGGGATCGCTTGATCTGAAACATGGGACGTCACAAGCTCATCTCTTCCCTGTGTCATTGTTATGGCGCACTCAGTAAATTGGCCCAGCTTTGTCTATACAAATTTACACCGCCTGGAATGCTTGCGCTTACGTGCACATGTTCACACGCCTGTGTGTGCTGCATGAGCCTCACAGCACCCTCATCACAGGTGTGTGCGCAGGCGTGTGTGCCGGCCCTCATTCCCTAAACCTCTCTCCTCATTTACACCCATCCCTCATGTACGTGCCTGCAGCAGAAGTGCAGCACATACTGGCTCCTATGTCACTTGATCAGGCTCCTATGTCACTTGATCAGGCTCCTATGTCACTTGATCAGACTCCTATGTCACTTGATCAGGCACCATTTGAGACCTCATCTTTCCTCATTCCAGCCCCTCACACACCTGCCTGTGCCGGCCCCCTCCCATGTTGCCTGATCAGGCACCATCTCAGAGGGGGACGAGGCCCCGGATGTGATGGAGGTGCACCGCCTACCCTCCGTGCCATTAAAACCGCCGCAGCCCAAGCCCATCCCACCCATTGGCGGCCCCGTCAGTGCTGCGGCCGCAGCACGTGCAGCGCAGCGGGGCGTGGGCGTGCCCCCGTCCGCCAATTACTACCCGCCCCCCGTGCAGTTGCCCCCGAGGCTGCGGGCCGCCAACGCGCCCGCGCCCTCAAAGATGCAGCTGCCGCCAATGGCAGGCCTGGGGGCGGCGTACAACGAGCAGGTGCGTGCAGCAAGCAAGGGTGATGTGGGGTGAAGAAGTGCTGAGTCACAGAGGGGGGGCATGTGCTGAAGGGTGTGTATGAGGCTGTGGGGAAGGAAGCAGATGGAATGTGGGCCTCAGAGTGTTCTCAATTAGTGCCTCTGTTATCTCCACACATGCAATGTCCTCTGGCAGCTTCAGTGGAAGCGCTTCAACAGCATCCGCTGCACGCTGCTGCGCATGCGTGTGCCTATTTCTGCCATGTCAGTGCTTGCATAGGGGCGTAGGCTCCATTTACCCAATCTTGCTACCTGCATGCCGTTTCCTCCCAGCATGTCTCTGCACACAGGGGGCAGGACATCATCTTGGAAGCCAAGGCATGCGTGTGCGCCTAACATGTCATGCAGCATGCAGCACGCACGCACACAAACATGCTCTTTCACGCATACGCGCAGGCCCCTGTAGCTGCAGTGCCTCACGCGGAGGCGCGTGTGGGTGGCGGCGGCATCCGTGCGCCGCTTGCGCCCTATGCCAAGTCAGATGACCTGACGTCCGACGATGTGTGGAAACCTGTGCAGGCTGCGCTGCGTGCAAACCCGCCGCGCGCCCCTGTATCAGAGAGCCACGCCGCGTACGGCGCGTTCTACAATACTCCTCAGGTGCGGTAGCCTGGGTGGCCTTGCAGTGGGCCTGGCGTGTGAGGTTGCTTCTATAGGACACTCCCAGGCTGTGATGCTGCGTTGCCCGTGTTCCTTTGTGGTGGTCCTTTGAGCGTCTGTGTGCGCTGACTCCACAGCGCCTTTGGTGAAAAGACCTCCAAGCCTATAAGGGTGTGCTGCTGTAAGCACCTTGTGGCAATTCTGTAAGCGCATTGGTGTGCACATTTGCTTGCGCATTTGGAAACACAGACAGGCTGACAAACATAGGCAGGCAGGCAGGGTTGCTGTATAAGACAGACAGATAGACAGGCAGACTGGTAGAGGGTGAGGGCGATGTGCGAGTTTCCAAGCGCACCTTGCATGCACCTCCGTGTGTGCATGCACGGTTGCAACCTCAGGCGCACGGCCTTGGTGCCCGACCAAGGGTGTATGACGCCCCCTCCGTCGCGCCCACACCAAGCGCCGCAAGCCAGGCCCCGCTGCCCCGCATCAACCCGTACGCGCACCGCCGCCTGGAGGGTATTGGCGCCCCCATCAAGCTTGCGCCCATCGAGGGACCTAGAGGGGCCAAGGGCTACGTCGCGCAGGGCGTGGGCAACGACCGCACGCCGCCGCAGCCGGGCAAGCCACCGCCATGGAACTACGGGTGCGCATGCACACCACTCAGGCTGCTCCCTTAATGTGCATATCACTCAAGCTGTGCAGGGGTGCGCCTGCACAGCACTTGGGGTGCACAGTGGCGTGCTTGCACACCATTTTTTGGCTGCACAGGGGCGCACCCCCACTTTACTAAGGCTGCACGCTTGACATGGAGGGGGCTGCCAGGGGTGCCATATGCCTCCTGTGGTGGGGCAAGTGTGGGGCCTTCAAAGCTTGGAGCAACCCTGTGAATACTTACTGCAGCCATGTGCGGGTGCTGACTTGGGTGATGAGCCTCCTGAGCCATTTATGCCCTCAGTTTCCACACACTTTGCTCTCCAGGAAGAAGCCGTGTACAGTACCCAGGCTGGCGCTGCCAGCCATGGCGCCTTGGCAGGGCTCAGGGGCTTGCGCGCGCGCGTGTGCGCGCGCTAGATCTTATTGGGGTAAAGCTGTGCCCATCAGAGCCATGAGAAAATGGCACTCAAGAAGTGCGCTGGCAAAGATTGACATCAGGGGGTCAAAGCTCTCTGACGGTGACGCCTCCTGCCGGACCTGCTTTTGGTTGCGGGGCAGGCATGCTTGCACATGCTGCTGGGTTGGCGTGAGCAAGAAACCTGTACGAATCCCCCCCCCGTACCTGCCCTATCCCCTCTTGAACGCAGGGCTGGCATGAATGCGCGTGCTGCTGCGCTGGCGTATGCACGAAACTTGAAGGCCGCAGCAGGGCTGGCACCAGGCCTTGGACTTGGCCACGCTCACCACGTGCGTGCGCCTTGGTAGCTCATGTGCGGGCACCCACTTCTGCCCTGCCTACAGATGGAAGAAGGCGCAGCGTTGCTAGCCTCAGGGGACATGGACTTGCTGTCCCTGTGTGTGTCTTTGGACCCCTGCCTTTGAGTGGATCCACAGACACGGGTATGAAGATCGTGTATAAGCGTGAGCATGTGATGCAAATGTTGTCATGTATGCAACGCTGTTGTGTTCCAGGTGCATGTCTGCTTGTGTGCTTAGATGGCATCTAGTAATCTTCACATGTGGTCTTTGGATCACAAATGCTGCACTGCCCCATTGATTGCAGGCTGTCCGCAGCCGGGAGGGGAACGGGCCGGCAAGGTATCCGCCCAGTCAATGGGCGCCTAAGCCCCTGCAATGGTAGAGACCTGCAAACAGGCATGCTTTGGGCTCAGGAGCAGGTCTTCAAGTGCAATAAATATATGGTGGCATGGTTGCATCAGTCACATATTGCAGTTGCAGTTGCAGACCAGATGGATCTGCTCCTTGTGCTATTCAGCTGACCTGTTGCTCAGCTCAAAGGACAATGCATGGCATGACTTAGTTATCTTTAAACTAAGATAAACTTTGTTATCTTAATTATCTGTAAAAACACCCGGGTGGCACTGCTCTTGGAGCCCCCGTCGCTAGCATTCTAATTGTAGTACACTGTTCATGACTGGATTTGAAGCAGGCGCTTAATTGCTTGGGTGTTGTTTCCTGCTTGCTTGCTTGGTCTCCTTTCCTTAGCCTCAACTTGCTGGTACAGCACTTGTACGTTATCTGAATTTCCAGCATTGCAATTTCTCAGGGCTGTCCCCCCTCTGGCGATTTTTGTTCCATTTTAGAACTCAGAATCGATTCCCTGGCTTGCCTGATTTGCTATCACTTTGTCATCCCAAATCACTGTTATTGGCTGATCAACAATTTGATATAAACACTGTGAATTATTGAGAAGTGAGGTTCACTGCGGGGCCTTACCTTCCCCAGCTCGCCCAAAGCGCAAAAGCTATGCAACAGAGGGCACACGACTGCATAGACCATGAGCTGCATCATTCCTAACGCTGTAGCATGTCTTCAACACTTTACCCTTTTGCTCCTCATCATGCGCACACACGGTTTGAACCGAATTCGGCTGCCACGCCATCCCCCCCCCCGAGCCTCCAAGCTTACGCTGCCCTCTTGCAGCACTGACCTTGGTTCTTCATTTAGGTTATCGAGTGGACACTCCACAATCAAAGCCAGAAAATAGGAATTTTCTCAAAAACTTGCCCTCCAATACTCTGGGCTCAGTAAAAATTCACTAAGCAACAACTGTCTGATCGCAAATGCACACTTTCAACACCAATTTGGCCAAGACACAATATGGCGTGACAACTTGCTGTTTCTCAATGTTTGACTGGAGGTGAATGAGCATGGTGCATAGGTAGGGTTGGCCAGAACCGTATATTTGAATCCTTGATAAGGTATTATACCGTATTACACCCGTATAATACGTATTATCCCCGTATTCCGTATGTATCAGAAAAGTGGAACCCCTCAGAATTTAATGATAAGGGTGCCATTGTGCAGCTCTTGAAGAGCTGGGTATGCGTACTCAATTTAGTTGTGCCAAAAAATCAAACGTTGGGTGGCTGTGCCAGCTCAAAGTGCATAATCATGGTGTACACACGTCATGGCCGGTGAACAACTCAAGCTCATCCTACCAGCCATTTAAAGGAGCTGCCTGCCTTCAAGCCCGTTGTTTCCCAAGTTCCTTAGTCTAAGCGTCTCAAATTCTTGACTGTGTATTACTCCTATTCATCCATCACATCAATCTCAGAGTGCAAAATCTCCTGGTCAGCCCCCATGCTGCCGCTGCCATTGCCCCTTATGTACGCTATCTTCTTGGCGCGCTCAGCGCCGGCCGGTCCTTGGTCTTGCTGAAGATGTTGCCAACCATCAACCAGTTGCGCTCAGGTGCACAGCTGGTCACATGTGTTGAGAGAACCCGGCCAGCCACTGCTGAAATGAGGGGGAACTTGCTGCTCATGTGGCGGGACTCTGCTGGCTGAAGCTGCACTCCATCCATCCTCTTGATCGCTGCGCTCTGCCAGCGCTTAGCAGAGGTCGGCGTAGGCTTTGGGCACACCCGCCATGCGCAGAAGTGTAAATTTTGCTGTGACAGCCTGCTTCCCTTCCTCCCCCCCACCGGCCAGCCGCACAATTGTATACTCTGCTGCTGCTGGTGCTGCTGGTGCTGGTGCTGGTGCTGGTGCTGCTGCTGAGAGCTTCCCCCTGCCACTGACCCCTCATCTCCATGCAAGGCCATAAGTATCTGTGCTGCATTATCTTGCATCTTATCATAGGACATTTTTCTTTTTCATTTTTTCTAATGAACTCGACGGACTCAAGATGGTTGGTCGAAGGTCATTGTGTGGTCGAAAATACTTTTTTGACCCTTATTATACATATTACACCGTACATACGGATTTATACGGAATACGGATACGGTGGGGGGGTCTGTATTATACCGTATAATACGTATTCCGTATGATACCTAGAATTATGACAATACGGATCTGGCCAAGCCTAACCATATGCAACACATGTGAATCGCGTGCATAGGATGTGCTATTGGTTTTTACACATAAGGAGAAGCTCTCATACGCAGGCCAAGACAGATGCATCATGGCCATTTGAACAAAGGGAAATGCATGTGTATGAACGCATGAATAAGAATCACTTCTTCTTGATAATTGCATCATGAAACAATTCTTATAACTGTCACAGAGTGTATGCGACATGAAGGGGAAAGCCATAAGCTAAATATTATATCCTGGTTATCCCCACAACTGGGCCACATTTTCCTTATAAGGGAAATTCCTAATTAGGGAAAGGTGGCCAAATAGGGTCCTCAAAGTATGCCTTAACGGCCACCTTGACGTTTCCCGACTTGAGCACACCATTGGATAGCTTGACTTCATTTGGTTCCAATGGTGCCAATGGAGTCAAATTTGGTGTTGTGGAACTTGGGAAAGGAGGATGTGAACATGGAACAGTGCACACCACTTCCTGCACACAGCCTCAACTCTAACCTTGGTGTGCCTGCGTAAATTGCCCTGCATCTCCTGTGTGGTTTTGGGCGTGGAAAGTTCTACCACTGACCTGTGTGCTCAGGAGAGGCAGATGTGAACAAACATTTTGGCCCACCGCTTCCCACCCACACCCTCGACTGGCTTCATTTCAAATCATGTTATTTGTTTCAAGTCCCCCGCAACCCTCAGGCTTAGTCAGGCTTGGAAGCATGCATGGGCTGCGGAAGTATTGCATTTCCTGTGTCGGCACCAACATTCAGTCACGACAGGGACACCCACGGAGTACACGTTCCCGATCCCCTCCCACAAATTCGACTTTTCAGCATCATATCATCATGCAAGTGCAGCTGAAGTCCTGGATGGCAGCAAGATTGGAGCAAGTTTGGACAAGTGCTGTTCGCTACCAAGATGGTGCAAAATGGTGCCAGAATGGCCAATGGCACGCACGCAGAGCCTCGACCTCACATGTTGCACACATCGTCACTGCTCATGACATATGTGCTTGCTGTGCATGGTTGGAGCTGGCAATGGGGCAAGTGTGTGGACGGCAAAGCAAATTGGCCACATTTAGGGGGGGGCAATGCTGGGGCCGACCTCCTTCTTCTCAAAAACTGCCTGTCTTCACTCTTTTTTGGTATGCTGTGTCGTTCATGTAGATGCTGGGGTTGGCTTGCAACCATCCTTGCTTAGCAATGGGATTTTTCTTAATAACCATTTGATATGATGCTTACACAATTTAAATGTTTATAAGCATCTGCCAATCTAGTCTAAGAGAGCCAGTCGCGTTCACTGGAAATCCCCGTATTGTCCGAATCGATTTCCACACCTCCTCAAATCTGGAGCCTCAAAAATATACGGGTGTCCTAGGGCTTCAGCAGCCGTCATCCTTTCCTCATGATCATACCTATGAAAATGTAATGGAAGCAAGGCTTTTGAGAAATTAAGTGGACGAATATATGCAGGAATGTCAAGGGTTTGCATCATATTCAGCAAAATACCTGAAGATTCGGTCTAGGAAATCAACAAGGTGACGCGACGTGCCATTGATAACCAAGTCATGAAAGTTCTTTCGCTGTTTAGGCAAATCCATGAGGCGCAGCTCCTCTAGTTTCTGCAAAAGGCATGGGGTGTTGCAACTAGACTTGGCAATGGGGTTGATGAGCTCTTCACCATGGCAGTTACTCATGGCAGTATCATTACTGCTTCCTTGTGCATTGAATGTAGGTTAGCTAGAACATTGGTTTCTCAGGAGTAATCAAATGTAGTTTCCCCTTTAAAGCTAAAGCACTTTCAGACCAAGGCTTCACACCCGGCTTAAAAACACCATGACAAAAGAATACACACATGGCAGAGGTCAAACTGGGCCAATTCTTCCTCCAATTGAATTCCACGACTAAGGATAGTATTTGATAAGTTAATTAAGCCCTTAATGGATAAGCCCCTAATAAATTAGGGATGAGGGGGGGGAGGATTTTCCTTTAACACTCCCCCACCCTCCTGCTGAGCGTCCATCTCTTTGCCGGGATGGTTCTGGAGGCCCCTGTGGGAGGTTAAAAACGTTATTTGCTTTAAATTTGCTTAACCCCCCCCCCCCCCCCCCCCCCCCC
>LFIK01003148.1_pt1 | contig 13418 bp, 14 predicted proteins | sample 643401 | NCBI WGS metagenome assembly LFIK01 (sample SAMN03777447, study PRJNA286221) | soda lake metagenome | biome: soda lake; feature: Kulunda steppe; material: water; isolation source: sample T5-Br brine of Lake Tanatar-5 | place: Russia: Kulunda steppe | collected 2010-07 | reverse complement strand
TTTGTGTAGTTGTTGTTTGTCCAGAATGCAGTGATGTGTCGTAGTTGCGGCGCTTAGCAACTAGGAGGTGGTCAGGCTGTAATCTCTTGAGTTTGTTCAAGCCTGGAGGTGGTGTGCCAAGTGGGGGGATACGGATATGAGCGTCGTTGCTCACCCTGGTTGTGTTCCATTTAGCCTCGGGGATGCTCTGTGCCAGGTGATTGAGCCACTCGGGGTTGCGGTTGTTAAGGCTCAGCCTAGCTTGTGCATTCCAAACTGCAATGATCTGCAGGTCCCAGTAGTGCTTTGGGAGAGGAGTGCGTGAATCATTCCAGAATGGGATATCAGCGTACTGAAGGTTTTGTGATGAGATGGTTTCCATAAGGCTACACATGTGGTTGGAATGCCGTTTGATTCCAGACATTATGGATAAGTTTTGGCTGGCGATGACCAGCCACCAAACAATTAGCCCACCGGCCAGGCTGGCGGTAAAATCTAATTTGTAACTCCATCGAGAGTGTAAACCAATTGCTTCCACAAAGGGGAACATAATGAATGAGCCAGCTCTGCCAGCCCAGTAGATGAATAAGTGATATGCCCAAATAGAAGACTGACAACCCAAAGCTTGGGGAAGGTTTAATCAGTCTATGGCCACCTACACCATCCTATATCAAATGACACACCCCTCAACGTCAAGAAGCCATCAATATGTAGACAGGTGTGCACTGAGTCAAATGCACAAGCTACCTGACTGTGTGTGCAAAACTTTAGTACCTATCAGCGCAAAAGAAATGAAAAAGGGTTGACTGTTGTTGGGCAGTAGCTCTTCTGCAAACTTGATGCATGTCAGAAGAGCGCTCAGCAAGCATACAATGAGAAACAGGCATGAAGCATCCACAGGTACAGAAGGAACAGCAGCTTTGTCTTCTTTCAAGGCCAGATTAATGACAGAGCAACTAATTGTGTGCCAATCAAATGGGATGCGCCGCGCATCCTGCAGCCGAGGGCCAACATGATGCGCTCCAGAGGTTGCTAGCTTCAGAGCTAGCAACAGGTCTGGCAAACTTGTACTGTACAAACAGCAAAAGTATGATTGTGCTCAAACAAACTCCTTTCTTTCATCCAGTGCCAATACACCTGCAATGGCAGAGCAGGGCAAGAGGTTTAGCAGACTGATACGATGAGTTATCTTCAAACTAAGATGGCGGTGGTGGATTGAGAACATGATAATGGAATGTGCGAAGATGGAGTGGCATGCATGTCCCTAAGCAGCCTGATGAATGACAGCCAGAATGCATCTCAGCTGATCAGGGATCGAGTGAGCATGCTCAAGTGTACCGAGCTCAAGTGTACCAAGAGGGAGGAACATTTGTTTCTGGCAGGTAGTCTGTAGTAGAGATGATGACTTCTCTCAACAACTACTTAAACTTGCTTCAAGCTCCAGCTTCAAACAATTTCAGTCCTCATCCCAGCAATTCTCCTGAAAACATTGATCATGTGCCCAAATTGTCTAGAGCCTGCCCTCAACTTGAGCCCAGAGCAGAGCTTCTTGACTTCTTTTGACCGATTTGACTTGGTTACTGCAGGATTGAGACGGAATGTCCTGGAGCCTTGTTCAGCCCTGTAGACCCCACCAGGTTGAAGCACATAACGGCTGAAGTGGCAGCAGGCGCTTCATTACAGCTAAAGCCAGCCATGCACATCCACATTCACAGCGGGTGCTCTAGGAGCTCGGGCTAACTTTGTGAAGTAAATGATCGGACGGACTCCTTTTTCCATGTACTGGCCGGACCTTACATGGCCTGGCTACTGTTCCTGACCTGAGCGCACCGCTGGGTGCGTTGTCCTTGCTTCCCTGGTACCCACTTTTCCCTGGTACCCCCTAATACCCCCCTGGTACCCACTGTCCTTGCTTCCCTGGTACCCCCCTGTCCTTGCTTCCCTGGTACTCAAAGCGTGGGATGCGGCAGTGCATTTCTGCAGCTTTTGTTGCTAGAAGCATGAGAGGTGGCAGTGCGTTCCTTCAGCCTCTGGTGCAGGAAGCGTGGGAGGTGGCAGTGGGTTTCTGCAGCTTTTGGTGCTGGAAGCGTGGGAGGTGGCAGTGCGTTCCTTCAGCCCCTAGTGCAGGAAGCATGGGAGATGGCAGCGCTTTCCTACGGACTCTGGTGCTGGGAGCATGGGAAGTGGCAGTGCGGTTCAGCAGCCTTTTGTGCTGGAACCGAGGGAGGTGGCAGTGCCTGTGAACGCGTCTGGAGCGAGCCAGTGCTTCACCTACCTGATATGATGAAAGGCTGGGCTTCATCAGCGGGCAGACGGTGCAGGGTGCCTTCATGCAACCCCAAGGGGCCAAAGCTGAAGAGCTGCATGCCCGCATCTCGCACAACACGCACGGACACCAGGGTGTTGGTGGGTGGTAAGGTGTCCTGCAAGCACACGCATGCGTGCGGGTGTCTGTGGGGTGCATGCAAGGCACGCTGCAAGTGCTCGCATGCAAGGCAACCTGCAAGTGCATGCATGCGACGCTTGCATCAGGCACGAGCACGTATGTGTGCAGCACTTCACCGGGCTGACCAAAGCCGCCAGGCCACTACCCCTGTCGGCTGTGGCCACCGAGTCCTGCCAGCACGGCAATGATGACCACAGCCACGCAGGCTCTGTCAGCGTCTGGGCAAGGCTCTGTCAGCATCTGGGTACAGGCTCTGTCAGAATCTGGGCACAGGCTCTGTCAGCATCTGGGCACAGGCACATCGGCTTGCACTTGCACTTGCAGCAATCCCAGTTGTGCAAATTGATGTGCACAACTCACATGTGCACATCATATATGCACAACCCGGTGCAAAGGTGGCCACGTGAGCTCCCGCTTGAGTGAACAAACACTCCAGGATACACCCGCGCTTGTGTGGTCTGGCAGCATGCCCGGCAGAAGGACATGAGCAGCTTGGGAAGCAGGTTCCCGAGGACAGATGGGATCTGCTTTTGGTTGAAGCAGATTCTCCAGGACAGATGGGATATCTGGTTGGTTGACAAGAGCTACTTTAAGGGTCGCTGAAATTTACCTTCTACACTCCAGTGTTTCAACTCACAGATTGGCAAATAAACTGAATATTCTCTAATTTTTCAAGCAATCCCAGTTCCTGTTTTCTTGTTCTGTTTTGTTGACATGCTTAGGGGTTAGGGTTAACCCTTGCCCTAACCCTGCTCCACCGTTACATGTTAACCAGTGCAATCTTGTTTGCATGGTGCAACAGCTGCGACGAGTTACAGCTCTCTAGTTCAATGGTCTCATGCAATAAAATGTACCTGTACCTGCTCAACTGCTTTTCATTTGTCTTAACTGCTTTTCACTCCACTTGACTATGCTGTCACAGCCTGCCTGCCGCCCCAAACCGACATGCACAGAATGCATGTTGGCGTCATAAAAGTCAGACCTCACCTGAGCCAAATCAGCATCAGACGTCAGACCTTACCGGAGCAAGTCGGCATCATTAGAGCCAGACCTTACCGGTGTCAAATCAGCACCAGAATTTGACCTCACCAGAGCAAGTCGGCATGAAAAGTCAGACCTCACCAGAGTCAAATCAGCACCAGAATCAGACCTCACCAGAGCAAGTCGGCATGAAAAGTCAGACCTCACCAGAGTCAAATCAGCACCAGAATCAGACCTCACCAGAGCAAGTCGGCATAAAAAGTCAGACCTCACCAGAGTCAGATCATGCCCGATGCCTCCGTTCTTGCTCATGTGCTTAGTGAGGAGTCGGTCATAGGCCCGGTAGAACTGCAGGTGCGTCAAGGGAGCCTTGGTGAGAGAGGGGTAGGGTCCATAGTGCGGTAGAGGAATAGTGCGGTAGAGGAGGGAGGCTCCAAAGTGCGGTAGAGGAGGGAGGCTTCATAGTGCAGTTGAGGAGGGTTCATTTTCGTGGGGTCAGGGTGCAAGGTGAGAGGGATGGGGAGGGCAGAGGGTTGAAATACAAGCTGACCTCCTGTCAGGTAGTAGACCACACACCAAGCCTCGTATCCAAGGCGGTGGCAGAGCTTACCTCCAGCTCCTGGGGGCTGCACGCGTCCGCCACTGGGGTCGGGAGATCCCTGTGCATCCAGCGCACGTTCTTCAAGCGCTCTGCGCGCTGGGCTCTGCGGCGTGCGTGCATGCGCGTGCCAGCCGGCGTAAGGGCAGGCTGACCGCAAGCGCGTGGCCCTGCCCATAGTCAGCCATGGGCCTCTGGCATGGCCGGCCGCAGGTTAGGCTAAACCCTAACCCTAAGCCGCACGCTCACAATATCCTGTCCAGAAGGAGGGCACGCATGCACTGACATGCCATGCATTGTGTGTTGCGCAGCACCCTGCCGCCAGTCAGCCATGAGCCGGCCACGGCTAGAAAAGCACTCCCGCCATGGCCTGCAACACGCCTGCTATGGCCTGCAACGCACCTGCTATGGCCTGCAACACGCCCGCCATGGCCTGCAACATGCCCGCTATGGCCTGCAACACGCCTGCCATGGCCTGCAATACGCCTGCTATGGCCTACAACACGCCTGCTATGGCCTGCAACACGCCTGCTATGGCCTGCAACACGCCTGCTATGGCCTGGAACATGCCCGCCATGGCCTGCAACATACCTACTATGGCCTGTGGCACACCTACCTCTAACCATACCGGAAGAGGTCCAAATGCATTGGGAAGCTATCAATTGCGATGCAGTGGATCAGATGCATTGCTTGCCGCCAAGGATCAGCTCACACACATTTGCACACACATATGCACACAGGCACACGCACGCACGTACACACGCACACAGACACAAATGCGCACGCGCAAGCACACACATACACACATGCACATGTGCATATGCGTGCACGCAGGCGCTTACACAGGCTGCCCACAAGAATGCCCTCTGGGAGGCTGAATTGAGAGAGGAAGGTTGCGATGAGCATGCTGTGGGACGATGTAACATCATCTAGCACATCTGGCTGGCATAGAATGCATGCCAGCAGCAGGTGCTCAGTGAGCGGCAACAAACGAGCACGTGCGTGCAAGCCATGAGTGCCTAGTGTGTGCCTGAGTGAGGCTTTCGCACATCACACATGCACGACAGCACGTCGCACATGCTGGACGGCATGACTCACATGTAGGAAAGCAGCAAGCGCTTGTTGCGGCCGATGCTCTCATAGTGTATCACCATGGCCACAGCATGCGCAGGGTTGTCTTGCAACCCAGCCCCCTCCTCTGACCCTTGAGAGCCCTCCCCGCCCTCCTGCTGCTGGTTGCTGGCAGCGTCACTGCATGAGGATCAGGGACATGGGCAGTGATCCTGAAGCTGCTCTGAAGCGCTGGTGAAGGCTGTCGCGTGTCGCCGCTGCAGGGATGTTGTGAATGCAGGGGCCTTTTGATCAAAGCCATGCCTGCACCCTTTGAGGCGAGGCAATGGTTGGCAACAGCCTCGCTGCTACCTTACAAAATCGAAGAACTTGGGCGCTTTGGGGTCGGAGAGCTGTGCAGCCTTGTGGGCCTTATAAGTTACATGTAGCCCGGGAGGCAGTTGAGGAAGGCCAAGCAGGATGGCGTCTCAGTGACTTTGATCTTAATTGACTGAACTTGCACATGAAAGGTCACAGGTTTTGAAAATTTGTGCATGTTAGCCCCTATCAGCATCCCTGTCCGCCAACCGGGCTTGCAAACTGCCAAAGGATGTTAGCAAGGCAGGCACATGAATCTGTGCGAGTAAGTTTGCCAACTTCCATCAAGTCATATACGAGGCAATCTGTGTCAATCACATCATGCACGATTGGCGCGCCAGAGGACTCTTAACTGCTCTGTCTCTTCAAATCCAACACAGTGTAGCTGTCGCACCTGACCACCCTCTGGGCTTGGGCATAATGCTCATCTATCTCGCTGAAAACTAGGCGCACAAGTTCCTCCTGTTTGTGCATGTATGTGTGTGAGTGTATGTATACTTGCGTATCTTGCTGTGCTGGGGGAAAGCGAAGCCTGTACTTGCAAGAGACAGCTGGGATCAGAGACACCATGTGCCGCGCAAGACTCTCGCATTAAACACACTTCCAGACACATAATAGAATGACTCACATTATACGAGGGAAGTGCGTCTGGCTCATGGCTCACCACCTCTTTCAGCAGCTCCACTCCTCGCTTGCCAAATACGGACATGGCTCAGCTAAATTTTCACTCATGAAATAGAACAAGAATTTTATAATTGTCAATTCATTGCGTGACATAGTGCAAAACTTGAAGAGAAGTTTGCAAATACCAACGAGACAAGTGTGCAATTCCTTTGCTCCAACATTCAACGGCTGATTCATAAGCCCTGATGACTGGCTGGCTTGCTGGCACGGTTAGCATGCTGCACTGCGGAAAGCTCCTGCCCAAGCACGCGTGGCGCCACACCAGCCCGTCGATCCCTCCTAACAGTGCCTCAGTAGCCAGAAGCCTCCATAACGTGGCTTTCTGTGGGCCTGGAGCTACAGCATTGGCTCATGGGGTAAAGCAGAGGCGCATTCAGCGCGCAAGAGGCCCAGTGCCAGTGTGTGCAAGTGACAATGAGAGCGGCATTCCAGACTCTGCCTCTGGCTCCACATCTGGGTCTGAAGCAGAGGGCGCGCTCAAGGAGGCCAGTCAAGCTGCAGCCACTTTCCTTAAGGCCTGCCGCACCGACCCTGAGCCTGCTGCTGGTGAGCCCTCTGCTGCAGGGCTGACTGGACTCCTCGACTTTGTGCCTGACAAGGCCCTTGACGCAGTCATTGCTGCGCGTAAGACAACAGGGTAAGAGGATGTGCATGGCGTGCAGGAGAGCGCATGCAGCCTGGCCTGAACTGCCCAAACGAGAGGCGCGAGAAGGGGCAAGGGAGCGAAACCCACATTCTGTAATGTGCTCTTGATTTGAGCAGCTGGGATTGAGAGCGAGCCCTTGCTTGTACCTTGCAGTGTGCTATGGTGATCGCACTTGATGAGTACCATGTGCTTTGCCTTCAGGCTTCTCACACCTTGCTTGGACGCCAATTTGCATGTCCCTTATGAGTGTGCAGCACTCTGTGCAGGTTTCAATGGTCCTCAGATCTCACAATCTCGAATTCAAAAACGAGTTGTACGCACATATATACATACACACAGGTTTTACTTGCACAGACGTACCTTCCAAGTATGCGCTCACACGCGCACCTGTGCGTGCGCGCGCGCGCACACACACACACACACACACACACACACACACACACACACACACACACACACGCACAAATGCGCGCGCACACAAACACACACACGCTCACAAATGCGTGCGCACATGCTCAAACGCATACGCATGCGCTCACACACACGCATACACACACACAAACACACACACACTCTCACATACACATAGGCACTCATCTACACTTACACCTTGCAGGGAGGATAGTGTGTCCCCTCTGACTTTCCTTGATGTTGTGGAGCTCGTCTCTTCTGTTGCAGACCCTGGCAAAGAGCTGGGTACGCCTGATTAAGTGCCATGATGCACACATTCTTGCACTTTAAAGCCTGCCTGCTTGCATGTCTGGGACTGTCAGGCTATCTGGAATGCCAGGGCGTCGCGACCTCAGCATTGTAGGGCACAGGTCTCACACAACGCATGCTCGCTGTTAATTGGTATGATACCTTATGGGGTCTATGGGCAGATGACATGGAAAGGCCTTGGATGAATCTTCATCCATGGACTTTCTTCATCCAAGGCCCGGCGTTTGGCTGCCTTTTTGCTTGCCTCATTCAACAATTCTGATCCTCAGTCACGCCATTCTTGGCCAAGAGCGCAGAGGTTGAAACACTCCTCAGTTCCATAATGCCGTTTCTTACCTCCAACTGCAACTGCATGCCCTACAGGCCTGGTGTTTGATTCAATGGCGCATCGCCTGCTGGCGCTATCTCAGCCATCCAGCACCTTGCCGCTTAGCAGCGTGCTCGTCAACCCAGGCCGCAGCGTACACAGGTGCCTGGACTTTGTGACCCAGCTGGCTCGTAGGCAAATCAAAGCATGTGGCCGGAAACATGATGGGTCTTGGTTGTATGGCTTCTCTGGTGTGCATGCCTGGCGCACTATATAGATGCTGAACCCTGGAATAAGCAGAAATGCAGCTGCCTGAACTGAAATGTCATAAATCTCTGATTGGGGCTGGCACCATATGGCAATACCTGAGAAAATTTAGAAAGCAGCTAGTGTGCACAGGTTATCTTAGACTATAACGAGTGTGCATCGGAGATCTCATCAAGGGAGGCATCTGAGTACAGGGTTTGTTTCTCTGTTTGCGGCGCGCTTGCCAAATGCAGGTATCTCACTCAAAGTGCTTGCGGGGAGGAGGCTGTGGTCACGATCCTGTTAGAGCGCCAAGACACACTCCAGAACCAGTGAGTTGGCTCCCCTTGCGTGCCTTCCTCAGTTACACAAGACAAGGCAAAAGGTCACATGAGGGTGCTTAACTCACAGTATCAAAGGCTGTGACTTTTACGTAACACTCTAGTAGATGAACTTGCCTGCTCTCAATTCCCCCAAGCTGGTGCTGCCTCCAGCTTTCAGGGGTGTGCAAGAAAGCTAGTAGCTCGTGGCCTGTTCACTACAATGCTGCTCCCTTCGCCCCCCTTCCCCCTGTCCCACACTAATTGGTTCCACATATCCCGCTGTCGGCCTTGCCATGCAACCGATCAACACAGCTCTGATTCAAGAGCACTGAGTCTAAGGTCTTGTCCAACACAACTCTGTCCCTCTACTGGAGTTCGACACAGCTCAACAGCAACTGTCATCTCAACGGTGCTGCTAAGCCATCGCAGTGGTGCATAGCCAGCTGGCATATTAAGTCACACTCCCCACAGGTACCGGAGTGCGCCACGCATCTCCAAGGTATGGAGGCTTCAGTCAGTGACCTGTGAGACAACATTGGAGGATACACCCTTGGCACCGAGCCCTGCTGTCGGGCCTGAGCTTGTGGTGCAGGTAGATATTCTGTGCAACAAGCAGGCAAGCTCACTTTCCCCAACATGATGTGTACAGCTGCCGTGGCCCTGGCCGTAGGACAAGTGTCGCGCCTAAGCTGTATGTGATAATGGTTTGCTTTTGCGCTGTTGGGGAATGTGTGTGATTTTAAGATGGTGTGGAACAACAGTACAGCAAACATTAATTTCCCAATTATCCATGGAATTGTAAGGCGCTAGGTGCGGGCCTGGGTCACGTTGAAGTCGATCATTGCCCCACGCGGCTTTTTTCTAATCATACTCCCAGCTTACAGCGGATGCAAGCTTGGATGCCAGGTATAGAATGTCAGGGTTGACTGCTGGCCGGGTCGCTGGGCTGATTGGCTTTCCAAGCTGTCTGCTTTTAGTCTGACTTTCTGCACCTTGCATCCACAGGCGCAGCTAGACGCACTGCAAAAAAAGGATATAGCAAGAGTGTGGGAGTTTGCGGCCCCAAGGAACAAAGAAGCAGTGGGGCCTCTGGAGAACTTTGCACGCTTATTAGAGGTAATGTGCATGAATTATTTAAACATGGATAAATTTGGAATGCTGCTGGAATTTCCAACCTGCATAATTTATTGTTATTGAGCAATGGCAATCAGCAGCCCAACCAATACAGCCCATAAATACTGCTGCCCAAATAGCATTTCACCTTGTCTCAGTATGATGCCAGTATGAGGCCAAGATCTGTGAACTGGCGAGTGTGCCTACAGCACTCTCGACTCTTGGCGGCAGCATGATCTATATTGGGTAGGCCGTTGATCAGGCTGTCACTTGTTCCTTGGCAAGCTTGTGTGCCAGGTCGATGTTGTAATGTAAACAAGTATATTTTGCATTACTGTGTAAAGCATTGAGACATCTTTGTTAGATACCTGCAGTTTCTGTGGCTGGATGTGGCTGCTGCATGCCCTGTGTGCAACAGTCTCCAGGTCTACTGCCTCAATTTCTCCTTGCCCTCCTTCCTTGCCATGCCAGGGTCCCCAGTACAGACCATTACTAGCCCACACACATACAAATGTGTTGAAGCGGTGTATGCACAAAGAAGATGCGTACTTCGAGGTGCGGATTTCTGGGGCTGGTTTTGCTGCTTGTTTTGATAATCAGGGTTGGGTCGTGCGCCCATTTGCCCAGACGAATGCCCTTATGATACAAACAATTTGCGTATTTTACGTCAAGTTGTCTCCATCTAGGGGGTCATTTTTGAGGGTTGAAGTTGGGGAGGTTAGTTGGGGCCTGTGGGCCCTCCATTGCCCCCTCCCTGGCTACCTGTTACCACCCCAATGCATTCTTACATGTACATTCATATTCAAAATGCTGAGAAACAGGGGGAGGAGTGGGTTCGTATCAAAATCATTGAGCTGAAAGACAAGTCACAAGCACAGGCACTGCAAGCTTGTCTTTGTAGCTGGTACCTCCTGCATTAGGAAGCACTTCTGCACATTAATTCAGCTTGTGTTGTGAAGTGCACAGAAGATAAAGCAGTCCTGTAGCCTGTCCTGGATGAGATGAGAGCCTGCCCAGCTGGGCCCATCGATGCTCAGAGCAAGGGAGCAGCGCTTGCTCAACAAGAATACAGTAGCAACTGCTTGCAACACATCACCGCCGCCAGGGAGTGCAAGGGAGTGCTCTGCTGAGCAAGGCTGAGCACACAGGAAACGCTGGGGGGGCGTTTCCATATTGGATGCATTGGGGTTTTCAATTCTCAAATTTTAGACATTTTTAGCAGTGTGTAAAATGTGATGAAATACGTTTGAGCCAACCCTGTTAATAATTGAACTGGGATTTTTCCTCTAAGGCTTGACAACGCCCTAGGTCCTGTGCAAGAGCCTATGCCAAGGGTTGTGCAAAGCAGGGTCTTTATGTACTGCACAAATACTTGTATGCAGCACTTGCCCCGGCGAAGGGCTGCACCCCTGCAACATTATCTGCCTGAGAAGCATGCGAATGGCTGCAGCTCCAGATAGGTTCTCTTTTCAGGGTATAATATGTAAAGTAGGCTGTAGGAAGTATTGAAGATGTGGTCCTCACACAAACCCGCAACTCAATCAGTTAGTTTCTTTTCCTGTTTGCAGCTGGTTGCTGTGACTAGCAACAACACCGGCTTGGAGGGGAAGTCTGTCAGCCTTGTGTACTTGTGGGATGTGAAGAGGCAAGGGCCTGCAGGTGCCAGTCCTTGGATGACGGAAGGGTGAGTGAGAGCACACCTTATGTGGCTTGTGGTACTTGGCAGTAACTGCACTAGTGAGCTCACTCAAGGGAGGGTTATTGCCTGGGATTTCCAAACACTTGATGTTGGAGTGTGCATTTCCAGTCATTGCCGGGCCATCATATTGTTGTCCAACTCGGATCCACCCACATCTAATACGGCACATCCAATACAGTAGATGTCTAGCGCCGATCTGAGGCCTGCGGCTCAACCAACTCGCCAACAAACAAGGCGTCAGTGCGCCAACAAAGGCATCCATGCACCTACAAGGCAGCAGTACAATCTCTTGATCTGTAATCTACTCAATCTTTTGATGTTTCTTGTGAAGTTTGGTGGCCTAGTGGCTCCTCCTTACGGCCGCAGCTTGCGCATTGCCAGCTTGAAGTTGTATGGCTCCATGCTGGCTCTTGGCGAATTACAACCTCTTTTTCTGAATGCAGGGTGCAGCTAATCAGTGGTGCTCAAGTCTTCAGGTGGCCAGGGACAGAGGACAGCTGAAGGAGTACCACAGCTGAGCACGCTGAGCGCAAGCCAAATTCAAACACCTGGCCGCGAACGATGAGACGCGACAGACAATGCCATCTGCTCTCAATGATATTAATTCCGCAAAAAATGTCAGCATCCATCTGCTGTAGTGACAATACTTCCGCCAAAAATATCTGCATCCATTGAAATCTGTTACAATGTGTTTCGGTCAGCAGGAAACGCAATTTTAAAATATAAAGATTCCCTTTACCATGCGGGCTCGCTGGGAGCATGGGGCGGGCCTGAAACTGGGGGTGGTCCAAAACGTGCCGGATTGGGCCAAATACGTTGCATTGGCGTTAGGTGTCCCTTTGGCCGTGGCCTATTGGCTGGGCTGCAGCTCCGGCAGCCCGGCTCACCCAAACGACTTTGATCGCTTCCTGGTATGCGAGCCTGGCCACCCTACTGGCCTGCCCGCCTCCGCATCTGAGGATGGGACGATGAAGAAGAAAAAGAAGAAGCAGAGTGGAAGTGGCTGGTGGAGCTGGGCCTGCGGAAGCGGGGGGGCGGTGTCCCCGCAGGACCGGGGCAAAGTCAGCGGCCCCTTTGAGACTTTCCTGCGGGTGGAGGAGCCCGGTGCAGAGGGCAGTGATGATGAGGAAGATGATGACCACAGAGACCCATTAGACTTCAACAGCTTCCTTAAGGCTGCCATTCCCAGCAGCAGTGCTAGTGCGCCCAGGGCTGTCAATTCACAGCAGCAGCTGGCACCCGCTGCACCTCAAGGCCCGAGGCCGGACCAGGCACGCGTGCTGGTCATGTTTGGCACAGAGTTTGGCTTTTCCAAGGAGATAGCGGAGAAGCTGTGTGACAAGCTGAGGGCTGCGGACAAGTACTGGTACGTTGTGCGCGTGCAGCCTGAGTGGCTCAGGGCCTCAGAAGGTCCTAAGCAGCCAGCAGCTTGAGCAGGCCCAGCCCATGCCTTACACATTGACCGCTGTTTTTTGTGCACATGCTCCATGCTCACCTTGTGCCAGGAATATTTGAGCACGACCGCCTCCCTGCCTGCCCCTCGCAGGCCTGTCCTGGAGGACATGGCAGAGCACCCAGGTGGCTATGACTTTGGGCGTGAGCAGGCTCTGTTCATTGCCTGCTCTACTCAGGTGGGTGTGGGCTGTGTTGACATACCCATGTCTTGAACACAGGAACATGGGAAGACATTGAGGACGTGAGGTCAGTCGTGAGCGGTGGTGGTTGTCAGTACAAAGCTGTGTGGACGTGCTGACCGTGTATGCTGCCCTACTCTGCTGCCCCAACCCCCTTGACGAGCCTACATCATGTCTCAGGCAGCCTCACAGCTGTTCCACAAGCTGCAGCAGATGAATGTGGTTTGAGGAGCTTGGGCGGTGAAGCTGCATGCCCGCTGCCTGTCGCACTCTGCTTAGCTATCCATCACATCAGCAGATGAACTTGTCCGCGCCAGTCAGGGTGCTTGAGTGGCTGTGCTTGGCATCTGCCTGCTGAGTTACCTGTGGCATCGCAGCATCTGCTCCTGTTTGTGTGGCCCGCACCCGCTTCCGCAAGGAGCACATCCGGCACTCAGCTCAGCACGCCATGTTTGCCCAAGCCGCCTGACAACATGACAATAAAGTCAGGCCTGGCAGTCAGCCAGGCTTCCTGCAGGCAGGCATGTGGCAGACTGCTGCCAGCCTGGGTCGAGACATCCTGCGGCGTCCAAGATGGGAAACACAACTGTGGCACGTGCCTCCTGATGCATGCT
>LFIK01003147.1_pt1 | contig 13421 bp, 13 predicted proteins | sample 643401 | NCBI WGS metagenome assembly LFIK01 (sample SAMN03777447, study PRJNA286221) | soda lake metagenome | biome: soda lake; feature: Kulunda steppe; material: water; isolation source: sample T5-Br brine of Lake Tanatar-5 | place: Russia: Kulunda steppe | collected 2010-07 | reverse complement strand
TTTTTTTCAATTTTCTAATGAAAAAGAAGCTTAAAAGAAGACAGTATTAAAAAAAATAATTCACCAAATATCATAAATTCTGTGCGCGAAATTAATTTCCTAATCCCTCCCTAACAACCCTGGGCCATGGCCCCAATTTTGGGTAGTTGGTACGGACTTGGTATAGGCTTGGTACAGCCTTGGTACGGAGTGTTATTTAACCAAAACAACGAAAGTTGTTGGAGTAAAAGTGAAAAAGTCAACACCCTTCTGTATTTATTTATTTTATAGGTGATTTTATTTAAAAGCTGACATTTTCTTTAATGAAACTCTAAATTGTCGTACGACAATCACTACTGATACCTTCGTATAGTTCCGTTCGCTTTCGGGAACCCTGAACTCCTGAATGCTCGGAATTTCACTGCGTGGGTGAAAAGCGGAACGCACAACCTGACCCCCATGGTCTACGAAGCCTCTACTATGCTAAAGCCCGCCTGCCAAAGTCTTGTACGGCGGACAGGCTTCGTAGAGCAGGCTTGGCTTAGTAGACTGAACCCTGCGACTTGAACTCTCCATTTACCATCTACCATCGACCATTTACTCCCAAGCCCTCAAATAAACCCTTTTATCTGTAGAGTATAAGCGTTAATTTTTGGTGGGGTTTATTTATGATGTTACCAATATTTATGATTAAAAAAACTAAATAGATACTTTATGAAAAATCAGTATTTAATAATGATTTTACTATTTTATATTAAGATAAAAATTATGTTTTAATAGTGCAATTAAATAAAATTTGCAGTTAAAATTACAAGCATATTACTAGAATGAAATTTAAAAATAAGATATTATTTAATTGGGTGAGGTCTAGTTATGGTTTTTTTAAATATTATATATTTATGTTGAAAAACTGTTTATTAAAATGTTCTTTTAAGCCAAAAAATTTTTATTTAAACCCATATAAAAAGGTATATGTTAATCCGGCTGAAATTAAACGTTTTTCTGGTAGAGAAAGAAATAAAGCTAGTTCCTTTAAAAAACATGGATTAATCATGGGAGGTGAGTGGGATATAAGTGAATTTCCAGATTCAAGATTTAAAGAACTGATTTGTAAAAACAGAGATGGAAAAAGCTATATTGAGGAATCTGTTTTTTTTAACTCTATCAAAAGTTTTTTAACGGGGGAAATGAAATGGAATGAAAATGAATTTGTGAGGAGAATGCTGAATACTACACCTAATACTGATTGGTCTTCATATTTAGAAGAAGAAGACATAAAAAAAAAGTTACTTCAAATACAAAATATATATTTTGAGGCAAATCGAACTGGTATGAAATCAGCTAAACGATTTTTCTTTAATAATAATGAGTATAGCTTTGATAAAATTATAAGAAATGAGATAACTGTAGATATTAGTAGGGATGGTGAAATGTTATTATATGATGGAAAACACAGATTAGTTATTGCTAAAATTATTGGTCTTAAAAAAATACCAGTTTTAATAATGGTTAGGCATAAAAAATATATCTATAATGAAAATAAATAATGTTGAGGTAGTTCATTGGAACCCTAAAAGAAAAATATTCAGTGGTTTAATTGGTAAACTAATTCCAATAAAAAAAAAATTAAATAATTTTGGAGACTTAATTGGGCCATATTTGGTTAAGGCCATTTTAAATGAAAATAATATTGAATTTAAAAAAAGTTTAAAATTCAAAAAAAGATTATTGACAGTTGGATCTATAATGCATTTTGCAAAGGATAATGATGTTATCTGGGGAACTGGTATAAATGGAAAAATTTCTAAAGACTCCCATCATTTCAATTCGTTAGATGTTAGAGCTGTTAGGGGGCCATTAACACGTGATATTTTAATGAGAAAAGGGATTGAGGTCCCAGAAATTTATGGGGATCCAGCCTTATTGCTACCACTTTTTAATCCAAAATTATTACAAAAAGCAAAAACAAAAAGGCATAAAGTATTATTTGTTCCAAATTTGAATGATTACTCAAATGTAAATAATCATAAATGGGCAATATCTCCTTTATCAAATCTAAATAATGTATTAACAAAAATTGCACAAAGTAAATTTGTGGTTGGTTCTTCATTGCATGCAATAATAATTGCTGAAGCACTTGGAATACCTGCTAGATTTGTTAAGTCAAAACATGAACATAAGTTCAAATATGAAGATTATTATTATGGAACAGGAAGAGATAATTTACTAATAGCTGATACCCCTGAGGAAGCTTATGAAATGGGAGGTCAAATTCCACTATCAAAATTTTCAAATGAAAAGCTACTTAACGTTTTCCCTTATGATCTATGGAAAAATTAACTTTGTTATATGAGAATATTAATACCCAGCACTGATACAAGCAATCCATTCATATTTCAAATAATCAGTAGCTTGCAACATGCATCAGGTGTAACAGTTGTTCAGCATGGATTAAAATGGCTAGAAGATAGAAGGTTTAAATTTGACATTATTTTATTTCAATGGCCGGAGGTATTACTAGGTTGGGAACCTCCTAGTGAAAAGAATTTGAAAGAACTAAATGATACTATTAAATATTGGAAGCAATCAGGTGCTAGTTTAGTTGCTACAATCCATAATTTAGTACCACATGAGAATAATCGTAATGCTAAGTCAAGAAAGCTTTACGAGATTGTATATAAGAATTGTGATGCATTGGTTCACATGGGAGAGGCATCAATTAAGTTATTTAATGAAACCTATCCAGGATTTGCACCTAGAAGGGAAGAGATAATTTCTCATGGCAATTATAATTATTTCACTAATAATCAAACTCAAGAAGATGCACGTAATAAGTTGGGTATTTCTTTAAATGAGTTTGTTGTACTGATATTTGGAGCAATTAGATCTAGTAAAGAAGTTGAGTTAATCATTGAAACTGCAAATTATATAAACAAAAATTCTGGGAAGATATTATTAGTGAGTAATTTACCTAATAGGGATAAAAAAAAGTTAAGCTATTACCTTTTTCGCTTACCCATTTGGTTAAAGAGTAATATCATGTTAAAGGACGGTTATGTCCCAGATAGTGATGTTCAAATTTATTTGAATGCAGCAGATGTTCTTCTAATTCCTAGGCTTAAGTCGCTTAATTCCGGTAATGTTGCTTTAGGGTACACTTTTGGGAAAGTTGTTGTTGGTCCTGACTTTGGAGTTATCGGGGAAGATTTAAAAAAACTTGGCAACCCTGTGTTTAATGTTGATTTATTACCGGATTCTTTGAAAAAATCCATAAACATATCTCGTAATCTTCTTGACACTAAATTGGGTAAAAAAAATAAATATTACTCAGAGAGTATAATGGACTGGAATAATATTGCGGAACAATATGTGAACTTATTTAAAGTTCTCGTTACTAAATAGAAAAAATAGTCATAAGGAGTTTTTACATGAAAAAAGTACACGTAAATTTTTCAGGTGGAGGTGTTAACATGCTATTTGCCATTATCCAAAAACATAAGCAAATACAGTATTTAAGTTAAAATTTTATCTCAGATGACAGTATCAACTTAGTTGAACTATTATCATATAATACTTTAAAAAGATTTTCATTACTTAATGATAATTCGGTCTCAATTAAAATATATTTTTTTAATAATGAATCTTTATAACATTATTTGTGCTACTGCTGAAGCCATCCAAGAAAATCAAAATAGTGATGGGTCATTTTCTCCTGGCCACAATGGTCCCTATAAAGATCCTGAAACCCCAGTTCGAAATACAGCCCACTGGTGTATCACTTTTTTAAAAGCTTACCAAGTTTCTGATAATCAAGAATATTTAGAAGCAGCACTACAGTGTGGGGATTATCTACTATCGGATGAAGCCCGCCCAATGAACAGTGTTTTTTACTGTCGCAAAAATCCCGATAAAGATTTTTCTAATGGTCTTGTCGGACAGGCATGGTCAATAGAGGCCTTAGTGATGCTTACTGAGGTAACGGGTCAAACAAGATATATTGATCTTGCACAGAAAGTTTACTTAATGCATCCGTTCGAGTATGAATCTAAAGCCTGGAAGTATCTTAATGTAGATGGAAGCTACAACGGTTATGATAAAACATTCAATCACCAGTTATGGTTTGCGGCAGTTGGTGGCCTTTTATCAGGTGTAAATAGTGAAATTAAAAAACAGGTATCTAGCTTTTTAAACTATCTTGATAATCATCTCGAACTTTATTCGGATGGATGTATTAAACACAAAGGTAGTTTTTTAACCTTATCCAAAGAAGATAAATTAAAGCTATTTTACTCTAAACTTCGAATGAATCGTCGGAAAAAATCTTACATGAAAATGAAATCCGTTGGTTATCACGGGTTCAATTTATATGCATTTGCAATGTTGAAAAAAAGTTTTCCCGAGCATTCTTTCTTTCGATCAAATAAATTAAAGAAAGCACTCGATTGTGCTGCTTCCGATAGGTTTATGGAGGTATTGCCGGAGAGTAAGTATGGTTTTCCATATAACCCACCGGGGTTTGAGATGGCTTATGCTTTTGAGACATTTAAGACACTGCCGGAAGCAGAAATAGCAGAATGGGTATCTTGGCAAATCAAAGAATGTTATGATTTTGAAAATAACCTGATGGTCAATGGAGGAGCATTTGATGAAACCACTGCCGCTGCACGCCTCTATGAGGCAACACGCTTGAATAATTACGAATTGAATTTATAAGCGGACAATTTTTATGGTATTTACTTCAGTAATTATCCCTGTATACAATGATGAGCAAGATCTTGAACAGGTATTGGAACGACTTTCAGACCAAACAATATCTACAGAACATTTTGAAGTGATTGTAATAGATAATGGATCTACAGATAGTTCAAAAGAAGTGGCCCAAAAGTACCCTTTTGTGCAATTGCTTGAAGAAACAAAGTTTTTAAATAGTCCGTACTCTTGCAGAAACAGGGGGATTGAAGTTTCAAAAGGGGAGATTATTGCCCTGTTAGATGCAAGTTGTAAACCGGTATCTGATTGGCTGGAGCAAGCATTGAAGTGCTTTAATAAAAAAGGCAGCGATCTTGTAGGAGGAGAAGTGCTTTTTGATTTTAAGGAAAAAGTAACTGCAGCAAAGATTTATGATGCAATTAACAACATCAGAATGAAAGACTCCATAGAAAACCGGAACATTGCTAAAACAGCAAACCTATTCGTAAAAAAAACGCTTTTTTATAAAGTAGGTTTTTTTCCTGAGGGTATTAGATCTGGAGGAGATGTAAGATGGACAAGACGGGCAACTTCAAAAGGTTTTAGTTTAATATTCTGTGAAAAAGCCGTTGTATATAAAACAGCAAGAGCTTTTTCTGAATTATTAAAAAAACAATGGAGAGTAGGTACTTATCAACCATTAATTCAAGCTGAAAAAGGGATAAAAACAAGTTTCATTAAAACTTTAATCAGGGCATTACTTCCAGTTTCAGTAAAAAAATATCGAGCTAAAATGGCCAATAGTCCCTACAAGTATGAAAATGTAAATTTCACTCTTTTCATTATAACTGCACAAGCTGTGAGGTTTATACTACGTTTTGCTAATATTTGGGGATTAATAAGGTTTCAACCAAATCGTTATTTAAAATAGTTTTCATTCCACTTGAATAATATCAAACTAACTAAATCAGTCAGTGTAATAGTACCTACTTATAAAGATGGTGAATCTTTACAGTACTGTATAGACGCTTTAAAAAGGCAATCCTATCCTTCAAACAAACTGGAAGTGATTATTGTAAACAATGATTTTAATAATAAGTCCTTGAACTTAGAATTACCTGAGAACTTTCAAATTATTGATGAATTCAACCCTGGATCATATGCAGCAAGAAATTCAGGGGTAAAACATGCTGAGGGTGAAATTCTTGCTTTTACAGATGCCGATTGCATACCATATCCTAATTGGGTCCAAAGTGCTGTTGAAACTCTTATGTCAGGAGAGGATCGAATAGCTGGAAAAATAGATCTATTTTTTAAATCGGACGATTTATCAGTAGCAGAACTTTATGAAAAGGTTTATGCCTTTAATCAAAATAAATATGCAGAAAACGGAATGGGTGCAACTGCTAATATGATTACCTGGAGAAAGAACTTTGAAATGGTAGGGTATTTTAATGAAGATTTGATGTCTGGTGGAGATAATGAGTGGGGGCTTCGTGCAACGAAGAAGGGTTTAACAATTAAATACTCGCCAAATGTTATTGTGAAACATCCAGCCCGTGATAGTATTAAGGATCTTCTACAGAAAAGAAAACGAGTAATAGGTGGAGAGTTTATACAATCTAAACCTGATGATAAGACAATAAATATAACCCATATATTAAGAGGGTATATGCCACCTTTGAAAAAAAATAAAGAGTTGTTTGAAAATAAGGATCTTGGATTGAGTGAAAAGTTGTTACTTTCATTTGTTAACTACTTTTTTAAAGCTCATAGAACTACTTATAAACTGAGTCTAAGGCTTGGAATAAATAAAATTGAAAGGAAGTGAGTTCAAATTATTTTCAGAAAATGATATGGGACTAAGCTAACATAAATGGTGCACTTTTCAGTAGTAATACCTGTATATAATAAAAAGCCACACATAAAAAGGTGTGTAAAATCAGCACTGAATCAAAACTATAATGATTTTGAGATTATTATTGTAGACGATTTATCTAGTGATGGAAGTTTCGAAGAGCTACAAAAGTTTAGTAATCCAAAAGTTAGAATATACCGAAGAAATAATCCCGGTCCTGGAGGCTATGCTGCTAGAAACCTTGGTATTGAAAAGGCAAAACATGATTGGATAGCATTTCTTGATGCAGATGATGAGTGGAGACCAAATCATCTAAAAAGTATGGCTCATGCAATTAATGTATTTCCTGAAGGTGATATTTTTGGTGCTGGCTATAATATTTTCAATGGAGTTAGATCTAAAACTCAACCTTATTACAATGAAAACAAGAATAAAAAAATACATAAAGTAAGTTTTCCTGAATTCATTCGTATTTATTTAAATGGCATGCGCTTTTCACATACATCAGTTACTGTTGTTAAAAAACGCGCTTTGGAAAATATGGGAGGTTTCCCGAGTGGGAGAACAGATAAAGGAGGAGATTTATATACCTGGATTAAAGTATTTTCAAATGGATATGGCGTTTGGAGTCCACATATTGGTGCAAATGTTTATCATGACGCAGTTAATAAAGTAACCCATTCATCTTATTTCAATATCAATTTTTTAAAAAGTATACCAAGTGAGTTAGGTGTTTCTAAGTCAAATGAAGTTTTATTAAAAAAGTATATAAACAGTCTGATTTTAAAAGATTATATCAGATGTATTATTAATTTGAATAAAAAAGAGTTTTTATTATTGAACAATGTATTTTTCATAGATATTAGAAAAACGATCTTTTATTTGTTACTGGACTTGACACCTTCATTTTTATTAAAAGGAATGTTGGATTTAAGAAGGAGGGCAAAAAAATAAATGAAGGCAAATGTAGAACATTTTATTGATAAAGAAACTGGTAACAAAGTTATACAGTGGACAAACTCTGATGCTAACGATCAACATCTATATTTTACATCTCCCTCAATTACTGATGACAATAAATATTTGGTAATATTGTCAGAAAGAACTGGAGAGCCTAATTTATTTTATATAAACAGAAGTAGTTATGAGATAAAACAAATATCTAATTCCAAAGGTCTTTTAAGATCTTATACGTACCCACAAGGCAAAGATGTTGGGCTAAGTAAAGCTTCTCCATTTCTGGATTCAGCAAATAATATTGTATACTGGATTGAAGATGATGCGATTTGGAAATATACATTGGCCAAATCTGAACCCCCACAAAAAATAGAATTACTGCCTCAAGGTTGGCTTTCCGGTTATACAGATGTTTCATCAAATGGTCAATTTATGTGTATTCCCTGTACTGATCCCAGGGCCTTTTCGGGAGATGATAAAACACAGCATGACCAACTTAGAACCGTTCCGTTACGGATGGTAGAAAATGGATTTAAGTCTAAATTGATAGTAGTTGATTTACAAACCAAAAAGATCGTTAAAGAACATCATCTCCCTTTTTGGTGTACTCATGTTCAATTTCATCCTACTGATTTTAGCAAAATACTATGTAATAGCGAAGGAGGAGTTGCACATACTGCAATAAAGACATATCCATATTGGGGTAGAATATGGGTGGCATATGAAGATGGTAGTTTTAGAAGGCTATTTAATCAAAAACAGAAAGAGTATGTAAACCATGAAAATTGGCAAGCTAATTCTGAAGCTATTATTTACCATGGTAAGTTAAAGCAAACCATTTTTAAAAAAACTCTTTATTATGGTTTTAAAGCCGTGAACAAATTTATATCTCCGGTGTTTTCAAAAGATTATTTAGAGCAATACTTTAATCATTTTGTAGCTTCTCGTGATGAGAATGGAAAACTATTATTTAAAAAAATTACTGATCATCCTGTTAGCCATGCTGTAGCGGGTGTACAAAAGTATGATTTTATCGTTGACAGCAGAGACGGATATCTATATAAGTATGAACACAGTAAAGGTGACTTTATCAAGTCAGTTATTTGCAAACATAATTCATCAATGCAATATCAAGATTCACATCCACACCCAAAAATTAGCCATGACAGTCGTAGTATTCTTTTTACATCTGATCGTTTGAATACATGCAATGTCTATGAAGTGGAATTTGTATAAAAGTTTTCAGTGGCTCAGAAGCTACCCCGCAAATCTAACAAGGTCATAATGAATATATTGCAAATTTGTTTTGTTTACCCACCTTCTTTTTCGGGGTATGGGAGACAGTTGCAAACTATTAATAAAGAGATAGCTAAAAGTAAAAATGATGTTAATATACAAGTGCTTACATGTTTTGATAAAAGATACCATTCAAAGAATAAAACTCATTGCTCGATAACAGTTAATGCACTTTTCAGTAATGGTAGAACGTCGTATAAAAGAGAGGGGGGCTTATTTTATTTTTTTTGTCTTTTTGCCCCTCTAATTTTTGTTCGATTATTCTACAAAGCAGACTTGATTCATGTTGTTAAGGCTGGACCGGAGGCTTTTCTAACGCTACTTATTGCAAAAATTTTACGGAAAAATGTAATAATAAAAGTAGCACAAGATGAGATGGATTCGCATAACTTAAAGGGTATAAAGAAGAGCTTTCGTAAATTGCGGTTTAATGTCATAACAAAAGCCACCAAGGTTATTGCAATAAGCACTAAAATTAAAAAGGATTTAATTAAAGTTGGAATAGTACCGAAAAAAATAGTTTCTATTCCCAATGCTGTAGATTCCAATAAATTTAAACCAATCAATTATGTCCAAAAGGGTGAGCTGAGGAAGAATATTTTCAAAGATCACAATGAAGATCTGGAATCAGCTTTACATTTTCTTTACTTAGGTTCAATATCGAGGCGAAAAGGAGTGCGGGATTTGCTAAATGCGCTGAAGTATTTAAAATCGACTTCCAAAATTGTCATAGGGTTTGTTGGACCAGATTACAATGAAATAAAAGATTTTCGAAATATCTTGGATGATATTAATTCCAGTAAAGATAATATTTCCGTTTATTATAAGTCTTTTACGGAAAACCCTCAGAAATTTATACAAATGTCTGACTGTTTGATTTTACCGTCTCATTCTGAAGGACTTCCAAATGTGGTTTTAGAAAGTTTATCGTGTGGTGTGCCGGTACTTGTTTCAGATATTCCAATTCACAAAGAAATTATAACAAAGGATATAGGAACAATATTTTCTGTAGGCAGTGAAGTTGATTTGTTAGAGAAAATGAATCAAATCATAATAAATAAGGAAAAGTTATTGGAGCAGGGTTTGAATGCTCGAGAATTAGTAGAAAAAAAATATAGCTCAAAAGAAATAGCCATTTCATATTATTCTCTTTATAAGCATTGTAAGGCTGATGAAAATAAATGAATAATTTTGTTTAAAAAATTGCTTGTCGTCAAAATTTTTAGTGTGCAATTTCCTAAATATTAAAGTGACTATACATTAATCATTGTATAAAATTTTTTTCACATACAATCTTAGAGAACATTCAGATTTTATATCGGGGATGTCTATTTGGATGTTATTGACAATACCATCTTTGAAGCTTCTTTACTCTACAGTTTTGATTAATATAGGTGTTCTTTTCTTATTGGTTGTATCAGCATTGTTAAGAAAAAAATGGTTTTTCTCTGATGAACATAAAATTCTACTTGGTGCTTGGTCTGTATTTTCATGCTTGATATTAGCCGGGTTTTATAACGGAATGAATCTAGGTATCACACAAGTTGTTGATTATTTTTATTTTTTAATAGCTGTTACCCTTTTAATACTCATTGGTAACTATAGGGTAATGACCATAACTGGAAAATTTTTCTTGGGTTGGGCACTATTTTTAGCAGTATGGCAAATCACTTTTGGTGTACCTACTTCAAGAGAATTAGGACAACATTATTTGACAGTATCTATGCCAATAGGTGCTGGCCTAAGTTATAGCCTCTGTTTGCTTTTCTTTGCAGAGATTAAATTAAAGAAACGACTTTTATACGGTTTCATCAGTTTTATTTTATTTGCATCCCTTGCCACTTTGCTTAGTAGATCGTCAATCTTATTTCCAATTTTGATTTTCACTATTATTACTCTGCTCTATTTATTTTTTGCATATCGTGTAAAAAATAGTGTAAAATTAAAATGGGTCGGTTCTTTGCTTTTATTTGTTACACCTATTACTATTTTCCTTGTACAGGTAGTTGAACTACGACAATTATATAGGTTAGTAAATTTAATCTATAACCTTGATGGTGAGTCAAGGATGCAAATCTATAGGTTAGCAATAGACTACATAGCTGCACAACCAATTATTGGGTACGGGACGGCTTCTTCCTCTCAGCTTTTGGGTAGTTACCCACATAATATTTTTCTTGAAACCCTAACACATGGAGGAGTCCTGTTATTTGGGGCTTTTATATTTATTTTGTTTCTCTATGTATTTTATTCATTCAGGCTCGTTCTTTTTCAAAAAAGGAATTCATATTTAATTGGTTTTTTTGCACTTAGTCTTTTTCTTTTTTTTCAGTGGAACACGTCTTTTTCAATCAGAAATGCCTATATACCGATTGGGGGTATAGTCATTTTTATTTTGGGCGTTTTAGACTTTATAAAATTAAATGAACACAGAAGTAAGTATTTCGGTCGTAATTCCAACTCATAATAGGCAAAAGCTTTTAACACGAGCTATTAATAGTGTTTTAGATCAGACTAAGCATCCAGCTGAGATCATTGTAATTGATGATGGTTCTGATGAAGAGTTTACTAAAGAGAAATTAGGAATTAGTAATACAGATATACCTCTTAAAATTATTCGTCACGAAAAACCAAAAGGGGCTAATGCGGCTAGAAATCGGGGTGTTAATGAGGCAAAAGGTACTTGGATCGCATTTTTAGATGATGATGATGAATTTTTCCCCAAAAAAATAGAGATGATTTATAGGCTGATTAAACATGTTGATAGGAATAATGATCTTATTTACCACCCGGCCAAAATTTTTATGATAAATGAAGGGGTAGATTATAGATCAAGCACAAGGGCATTTGGAGAGAAAGAAGATATATTTAAATCATTGTTATTGAGTAATCATATAGGAGGTACGTCGATGACTACCATAAAGAGGAAAACTCTGCAAAGGATTGGTGGATTTGACGAATCTTTACCAGCGTTACAAGACTATGAATTATGGCTACGTATGGCAAAAGAGGGATTAGGTTTTGCTTATTTAGAACACGCATTAACGAAGTATAGACATATAACCGGCTCGGGAAGTATTACATCATCAACCAAAGTACGAAATGTGGCTATGGACATGATCAAAGAAAAGTATGAAGATGACTTTAGTCAATTAACTGATGCCGATAAAAAAGCATTGAAAGCTAGGGAGTTAAATAGAAAAATAAGAGGGGCCTACTTGAATAACCAATACTGGAATGGTATATATTATAATGCTTTGGGACTACTGAAATTTGGCAAATTACGATATTTCTTTGGATTCTTAGCTTCTGTGTTGGGCCCTCGTTTTGTGTTTTATATTCGTTCTAAATTGAATGGTGATAATGCACCTATATCATAAGTTGAAATCGAGTATTGAGTCTAAAATATACCTCAAGAAAGCTATTCGGGTATTGCCGTTATGTCGTGAAGTTTGGTACAGTTTTAGTTTTCCTGAATATGCTCCAAAATATGCAGAGAGGTTGTATATTAACCCAAAGTTATTGACTAAAGTATGTGAAATTGGTGGTCAATTTCGGAGGTCAGGAAGTATCATTAAGGCAGATGCTTTTTTTTCTCATAAATTTAACTTTCTTGAGAGTGATATTTTCACCATTTGCAAAAAACATTGGGTTAACGGGGAGAGTTGGGAAGCTGCAGGAGCATATAAACGAATGATGTTATTAATTGAAAAGTTTGGTAGCTATGACGGTTGCAAAAGTGTCAAAGATGTTCAGAGCAGATATCAAAACTTAGATTTATTATTCAACGAAGTATCTAAATCTGGTACTTTACATAAATCTAAGTCTTTTCGAGAAGAAGATGGAATCCTTGTACACATAGGGCAACATGGGGAGTTGTACTTTGGAGGAAATGGAAACCATAGGTTAGCAATGGCAATAATTTTAGAACTGGAAAAGATACCGGTTCAATTAGGGACTGTTCACATAAATTCTCTTGAATTATTAAATAAACTTAGAAAGCAAGGGGATTAATAATGGCGAAAATAAAAATGTCAGTTCTTATGTCATTGTATGATAAAGAGTCTCCCGACTATCTTTATCAATGCCTCGAAAGTTTACATAACCAGAGTAAACCTGTTGATGAACTCATTTTGGTGTTTGATGGCTTTATTAACGATGAACTGCAAACTGTCGTTAATAAGTTTGTCGATAATCTTCCAATTGAAATAGTACAACTTGAGAGGAATAGAGGGCTGAGTGAAGCATTAAACATGGGTCTTAATCATTGTAGTAATGATTGGGTAGTACGTATGGATACAGATGATGTTTGTTATCCGGAAAGACTTGAAAAGTTATCAGAATTTATTTCAGCTAATCCAGAAAAAGATATTGTTGGCTCGTTTGCAAAGAAAATTGATGAGAATGGGGATATTGGTGATATAATTGAAGTACCAACAAACTCAGATAAGATTAGAGTACTTGTGTGGACATGTCCTATGATTCATCCTACTGTATGCTTTAAAAAAGATAAAATTTTGGATGTAGGAGGGTATGATTCTAATGCCGGACCAAGGCAAGATGATTATGACTTATGGTTTAGATGTGTAAAAGCGGGGCTCACTTTTTCTAATATTCCCGAACCATTACTTTACTACAGATT
>LFIK01003146.1_pt1 | contig 13423 bp, 25 predicted proteins | sample 643401 | NCBI WGS metagenome assembly LFIK01 (sample SAMN03777447, study PRJNA286221) | soda lake metagenome | biome: soda lake; feature: Kulunda steppe; material: water; isolation source: sample T5-Br brine of Lake Tanatar-5 | place: Russia: Kulunda steppe | collected 2010-07 | reverse complement strand
AGCAGGCTGCCTGAAGCCACCCAGCCGCCAGCCTCAAGCGGCACTCACGCATCGCTGCCTCCAAGCTTTGGGCTTGGGGCGCAGGCGCAGCAGTGGGGGTGAAGAGCAGCAGCCAGATCCGGTGGGGCTGAAGAGCCGCAGCCAGATGCAGCCCGGTGGGTCCATCCATATAGAAGAAGATGAGACCGGGGCACGCCTTTCAGACCCCCGGTTGGTGGCCGAGCTGGCCTTCAATTCCTTGGCCACCAACCAGCTGTTGGCTGGCTCTAGACAGCAGGCTGTTGGCGGGAGCAGGGTCACACTTTGCCATCGGCCACCTGATCACCTACCCAGGCATGCATCCCACACCTGCCTTGCCTATGCCCAACGCAACACCCACACCCACACCCACACCCACACCCACACCTGTGCTGGTGCGACACCCCCACCCCTGCTGCTGGTGCTGCTCAAAACACCCATGCTGCCACAGCTTTTGCCGCTGCTGCAACCACACTGCGCACCTGCTGCTGCTCTGCTAATTGCAGGGTCAGCGCGTCGCGCTCGGCAGTGAGCACGTCCCTGGATGCAGACAGCGCTTGCCTGCTCAGTTGGAGGGCCTGCGTTTGCGCAGATTAGGCAAGGGCTCTGTAAGTGCACCTACAGAACAAGGGCAGTGTAGCTGACGCCCATCAGGCCTGCAACCTGAGCCAACCAGAAAGGCGCCAAAACTTAAAAAGAAAGCTTGATATGATGTACCAAAATAGAAGCGCCACAAGCAAGACTGCATCCGTGCAGGGATTGCGCCAGCAGCAGAGCAGCAGCCAAAGCGGGGGCAAGGGGCGTGCTGAAGTTAGGTGGATGTGTCACATGGGAACAGCGTCGGCAGGTGGAAGGCGTGGAACTGAGAAGATGGGGCTGTGCTAAACGAGCTTGGTGTAACCCAGGCAAAATTTTGGGGCGGAAGGGATATCATGCTGCATGGTTGTTAAAAGGATGTGAAACAAGCACTGGATCTGCAAATGGAGCCAGGCATAGGTAGCAAGAGGGCTTGCAGGGAGGCAGCGTTCATTTCCCATGCCGGGATGGAGAGGGGGAGCGGGGGAGAAGGAGCAGCTCCTGGTGAATTTCGTAGGGCTGGTGGAAGGGCAAGGCGTGTGCAAACGAAGTAGGGAGAGAAGAGCAGAGAGAAGCACAAAGTGGTAGGTAGCAGGCGCGAGGACGTAGTTGGCGCTGAGGAGGGAGGGAGGGAAAGAGGGGGAGGGAGGGAGGGGAGGGGAGGAGGAGGTGTGGGCAAGGCAGGAAGGGAGCAGAGGGGAGGGGTAGGGAATGACTGCACCACCCTGGAACAGCCCCTGCTGGTCAAGTGACCTGCAAGCCTACATGAACCGCCGCTGTATGCACCTCCGCTGCTGTGTCGACAGCTTGCGCTTGCGCTGTGTACGAGTTGGGGGGCACATCCCAGGTCCTCCTCTCAGCTCCCAGCAGCAGCTCAGCATGGATGGCAGTGGGGGCCCCCAGGGCGCCCGTTGGCTGTGTAAGTGGGGGCCCGCAGGTAATGCACGCTGCCAATCACTGAGTGGTCTGTTGCGAATGTGGACTCTGACACAGGGCGCTGGGCCATGTGGGACGTCAGGCAACACCCTGGTGCTCTGCTGACATGCAAGCTGGGCAGCGCCCAGCACCTGCTGTGGGGCGCATGTGGGGTGCGTCAAGGAGCCACGCAGCCGCCCTGTGGCTTGCACACCTCGCACACCCTTGTGAAGCCACTTCCATGGGAAAAGGGGATGGTCAGGCTGCACGTGCGTGAGCCTGCACGCAATGCATGCCAGGCAGCCGTCCCCTGCGGCGCACCTCCAAGTCTGCTTGCAGCCTGCTGCTCCTGCTCTCCATCATGGATATAGTGGCAGACAGCCGCTCCGTGCGTGCTTGCAGCGCCACCCTGTAAGCACGGATAAGTCACACTCTGTGTGCACAGGAAAGTCACAACAAGGACTGGGAGTGCCACGGCTGGCGCGGGCAGCATTTATGCATCCCAGCCCACAGGTGTTGCAATAATGGGAGTACCTGGGCAGGTCCCCCATGAGGTGCTGGGTCCATCACACTAACAGGCTTGGGTGCAAGCCTCTCTTTGCGTTCTTAGTCCTCCCCTTTCACATGCGCCCTCTGATGCAGAGGATAAATTGGTGCTTAGCACTCACCGCTCCTCGATCGAGGCTTCCTCCTTAGAGTAGGCATCCAAAACCTCCTGCTGCGCTTTAAGTAGCTGCTGCTGCAATACAAGCCGCTCGCCTGCGTGCCAGTTTGACGCACGATGGCTGTACTCAGCTGCGAACAAAACTGGTGCGCAGATCCGCAGGGGATGCGCTGTTGGATGAGGATGCTGCTTGCTTTGTGAGTTACCTGCTTCCTGCTGCATCTGCTCAATCAAGCTACTGCTCATCTCCCTCAGCCGTGCAGAGGCTGAATCCGAAGATGCCGGCTTGTTTAAACTTTCTCCACGGTCAACGCCATGGAAGCTGCAGACGGCAAGGGCATGATTTGTGCAACTCATGGCAGAGGTTGAGTCTTAGTATGAGCTGGACAAAATACATGGAAAGGTGCACAGCTAAAAGATCAGGGTTTGCATGATCGTGCTTGCGGGCAGCACGCACCTTTCCTGTCTCTTGGATATTGAATCCCCTCCCTGTGAACTACTTTTTGAGCCAACCAAATTCCTCCTTCTTCTTCTATTGCTGCTGCAGCTCGCCTGCATAGTGCCATGGGCCCTGTCTCTTGCATTGCTGCAGGATTTCCATCCCTTCGACAGCATGCCTTATTAATAAAATTTATTTCAGCGTAACTTGAGTAGCAGCAAGTTGAAAACTTGCAATGCAAGTTCCTGCTTCGAGCTGATGCTCCGCGAATAGGCTTTGGAGATGCGTAAGCCATGGTACGCAAGAACTACATCATTGATACGTATGATGACACGATTGTCAATGCGCGTCAAATGAAGGTCAACTGCTGAGTGTGTGTACCACAAACATGCACATGTGCACTGCAGAGGCATCTCTTTCTCATCAGCAGCCTGGGATCAGGACCCTCCGTGTTCGAATGGAACAAGAATGGGACCTACCTAGCAGCTGTTGGGTCTAAGGTGTGCTCATGAAATGTTCGTCTTCCAAACTTGCATGCCCAATGCTTGCATAGTTGCGGGCCAGCCTGTTTAAAAAGCTATTGATGGATGTTTTTGCAACCACTCATGTACGTGCAGCGGAAGGTGTGCATATTTGACAGGAATGGGCGCCTTTACAATGAAGTGCACCTGCCAAGCCCGGAGTTTGCAGACGAAGAAAGCCCAATTGCTGCTCAAATCCAGGTAAGTTGATACATCACTCAAACACTCCTAAACTTCTCTATCGCAAGGGAGTTGCTGAAACATTGAGTGTGGTGTGCTCAGTAAATCAAGGCCTATTGTAAAGTGTGCACTATCATATTCAAGCTGTGGGCAGGAAAGCACACGATACACAGGTGAATCTCGTCTACATTGAGCATTCTCACAGCCTTGTCTCTGCTTGTGCTCCAAGTCCAACCTGCAACCTAAATGCGGGATGGAGGCACAGGCAGGGCAATTTTGATTAGCCTGCGGTTTCCAGAGTGTGTGGTATGCCATAAATACATGCGCACGCCTGGGATCTTGCATCATGCAATGCAGGTTATAAGTATTGAGTGGCACAAGAGCAAGTCATCGTGGGAATAGTGCCATGAGCGGCATGTGTGAATGTCTTCTGTCACCAGAAAATTTAGCCGGACAAAGCATTCTGCATGCCTGCCCCATACTGCAGTGGAGCCCTGATGGCGAGCAGCTGGCCATTATCCCCAATGGAAACACTACGGCATTGGTGTGGTCGCTTGTGAGCAAGGAGGTCAAGAAGATTGACACTGACTTCAAGACCCAAGTGTTCACAGCTCTGGCATGGTCCAAAACTGGGAAATACCTGGCCATGGGCACAGCAAAGGGCAACCTGCTTGTCTACAACTGGTGAGGATGACAGCAGCTACCGCTAGCAGCTGCGACCTGTGTAGGAGCATGTTAAACACAGAAGCACAGAAGTGGGCATGTATGACTTCAGGCGCACCATACATGCTGCACAGTCGCGCAACACCATTTCGGCATGAGAGGGGCCCTGACTTGCACCTGAGCCTAGTTTACACAGTATGCAAGACGTGTTTGAGTTGATAGGAGCCCCTATGTGCTATGCTGCGTGTACACCAATACTACACTCAGGAGCTAGTGTTAAAGCCCTGTGCTGCTGCACCAAAACCTGCCCTTTGCATTTGGCCTGTGTTGCTGTCCAAGAGCTGTGCCCTGTGCTTGTGAACTTGCCCTGCACATCTTTCTTGCATGCAGCCACGAACGCAAGAAAACACCATATGTTGGCAAGCACGTGAACAAGATTGTGAATATGGTTTGGACCAAAGACGACTTGCTGGCAATGGCGGGCATGGACCAGATGGTGAGAGCTGCGTCATTGCATCGCTCTGGCTGCAGTGTGCCTTGAGTGTGATACAACTGAGGCTGCAGCTTTTGCACGCTCTACAAGGGACTGTAGCACATACCTCAAGTGTGATCTACAAGGGACTGCAGCGCATACCTTGAGTGTGATCTACAAGGGACTGCAGCACATACCTTGAGTGTGATACAACTGAGGCTGCAGCTTGCACGCTCTACAAGGGACTGCAGCACATATCTGTGTGTATGGGTAAGCCTTGCATGCTGCGACATGCCTGAAATGCTGCGTGCTCCATCCTAAGATGATGTGCGTGTGTGAATGCAAGGTAAGGCAACAGCCTGAGCATACAAGGCAGCGGAGCTGTGCAAGGGGCAGCCCTGGTGATCCGCACTTACTTGGGATGTCATCAAATGTGGGCCGCATCCAAGGAGGCGGCATGGCCTCAGCACAAGCATCACTGCATGGCATGCTGTGTGCTGGGGAGGGGCACACGTATGTTTCGACCGTGAGTGAGCTGTGTGCTGCACATGCACGGCCTGCCTTTTGATTGGCATGGTCAGTTGCACACAGCACCCTGAGCCAGGCGATGCTGGGCTTGCATGGTCCATTCACTGGTGCTTTAAGGAGCACTGCTCCTGACGCGCGTCACGTGCACACGCGCACACACATGCATGCGCGGCCATGCATGCACCCGTGCTCCATGTGCCCTGCAGGTGTCCATCACCTCCGTCCAGACTGGGGAGACCATCAAGGGCTTCTCCCTAAAGAACCTCCCCACCGAGCTCTGCATTGCAAACCTGAAAGGCGACGGCAGGCCGCCCAGAGAGTTTGTGAGTGCCCCGCATGAGGGTGGGCAGAGCTTATGACGGCAGCCAGCCATGTACCAGTGTACCCCTCCTGCTGTGGGCGATGCAGCTGGCGTGTGAGGCAGCGCCTGCGTGTGTGTGCGCTTGTTTGTGTGCGCGCGTTTGTGTGTGCTGCTGTTGCTGCTGCTGCTGGTGCAGCTGGTGCATGGGTGCAGCGCCTGAGCGTATGCCTGTGTGCTGCTGTGGCGGGCTGTGCTACTCCAGGAGGTAGCCTTCTCCATCAATATGAGCGGCAGGAGTGTGTACGTCATGGAGTACATCAACGGCGGCGCCGAGGAGAAGGCACTGGAGCTAGCGTTCCATGAAGGCCACGGCAGCATCGAGAAGCACCTGTGGTTTGGGGACGGCTACATCATGGTTGCCTTCAGGTGTGCGCACCCGCCATGCCAGCTGTGGGTGCGTGATGGCAGCTTGTTATGTTGGGCTTCAGGCATGCCTGTCCCGCTGGCGTGCGCGTTGGAAAGGGCCGTGGGCATATCTTGGTAGGAGCACTGCAATGTCCAGGTGGATGGGTGATTGGAAGGAGGTATGGTGGCATCCTTCAGCTGCTGGTGGCATGTTTGCATGCCCTACACCGCTGCGTGTGCTGGCAGGCAGAACGCGAGCGCACCGGTTGCTCGGCATAGCGCCCCTGGGTCATGCGTGCTGGAGCTGCCTTTCAGTGTGGGCTTGGTGCGTGTCTCGGCTCATGGCACGTGACCCCCTCCTGCGCGGTCTTCTTACTTGCACATGGCGCTGCTGTGGATGCAGGAGTGGGCAGATGGTTGCCGTCTCCACGCTCAAGCATGAGATATCTGAGGAAGTCTTTAGCCAAAAGGTGAGCAGTGATGGTGTGCTGCCATGGAAGATATCGAGGGGCCTTATGGGCAGAGGAGGCGCGGTGGTGCAGGGATAGATTCAAGGATACAGCCTTCAATCAAGAGGTGCGACTGCTAGCGCAGTGGCGCAGTGGTGTAGGGATAGATTCACAATCAGCTTTGGTCAGTATTGCTAGTTCAGCTATGCCAAAAACCACCTCCTCAGAGATAGCCCTGGTGGCATGATTAAGGAAAAGACAGTGCTACGAAAACCTGCTGATCACTTGCTCGATGATCAAGCCCCAAAAAGCTGCTTGTGGCAGCCGGAGGCCCAGCGTGTGATAGGCTAGTGTTGTTGTGCTGCTTTCTACAGCTCTGCTGGTATGAGCGTGGGCATGGTTCGCAAGAAATGGTAGCAGGGGCATGACCAGGATCCAGGCTTTCTAGGGCTCTTTAAGTGTTCCAGGTCTGTCACGGCCAATTTGCCAGGCCATTTTGTTTCGTGGCATTTCAAGGTGTGCTGTCAGAGTCGTAGCGCTCACACAGCACCACCACCCATCCAACAGCTTCCACGCAGCACCGTCAGCCATCCTGTGGCTGTCACGCAGCACCGTCTGCCATCCTGTGCCTTCCACACAGCACCATCAGCACCCCCGGTCCATGCTCTCCACACAGTACCATCAGCACCCCTGTGGCCCAATCTCTCGCCTGTGACCCGAGCCCTTGCCTGCAGATGCTGGATGTGTGCACGACCATCGCGCACTCCCCGGCCTCTGGGCGCATCGCGGCGGGCGGCAGCAATAGCGTGCGCATCATTGACACTAGTGGCTCAGCGTTTTTGGAGCACAAGGCAGATGCAATCGACTTGGAACCCAGCCAGGTGTGGCTTGCACCTGCAGTACTGTGTAGAGCATCGTGCATGAGGCGCTCGCTGCCTGGCCTGCCATTTGTGATTTGGGCAGTTTGGGGTTCCTGCTGCTGGGAATTTGAATATGCCTGGCATCCCTTGCCTGCTTTGGGCACCCAAAGCGAAAGGGCTTGGTGCAAGCTAGAAGCATTTAGAGCCACTGTGTAGACAGCAGCCCTAGAGCGCTGCTGAAACGGCTTGGCTCAAGTGTCTTAGTGTTTTGCCAGGAAAGGGGCACGTGCAGTAGCAGAAGGTGTTGCCAGCAATCGCCTTACAAAGGCGCCATCAATGCACTGGCATCTGCTTCCCGCCAAGGGCGCGCTGAACAATGCTGATCATACCCAGAGGCTTGTCAGGCGCGCAAGCCTGCTGACAGATTTCAGGGCATGGCACACTGACGCCCCATCAGCAACTCCCGGGCTCGGCATCAGGAATGCCTTGATTGCCTCCCGCATTTGTTGTGCACACGTCATCAACCAAAAGAAGGCGGGCACTCCATGGCTAATGCTCACAGTCTTGCGCACCTACAGCCAAAGGATGAGCTGCTTGTGTTGTGGTCACGTGCAGAAAGTGAACCAAGTGGGGTGGATCCACGATGGCCAGGTGCTCACAGTATCACTCACCAATGGCCAGATCTTGAGCTTCTTGTGTTGTGGTCACGTGCAGAAAGTGAACCAAGTGGGGTGGACCCACGACGGCCAGGTGCTCACAGTATCACTCACCAATGGCCAGATCTTGAGCTTCTTGGCCACGCTGCCGGTAGTGTATGACTTCCATGCCAGTAAGGTGCGTGCTCCACATCATGAGGGTCTTGCCCATGCTGCCAGAGATGAAAAGCTCCTCCAAGTCCAAGGAGGTGTGTGTGTGTGTGTACATGAGCCTGCCCCTGTACCTATACGGTATGTGCAAGCACACAAACAAGGTGTGCAGGGCGCCGCAAGAATTACTGCGCCTATGTTTTGCAGAGCATTTTATATGCCCGGCAGCGTAACAGTTGCAGGGCGCCGCGAGAATTGCTGCGCCTTTGTTTTGCGGAACAATTTACATGCCCGGCAGCGTAACAGTTGCAGGGTGCCATGGGCCAGCCTCGCATCAGCCTCTCCCAAGCACTCGGGCTGCAACCTTCTCTAGGTTGTTTTTTGGTCATGTCACGGTTGGGGTCAGGGTTTGGAGGGTGGAGAGTGCCGGTATCGCCTTGCGCACACCTTTTGCTGCCAATTTGTCTGGAGCAAAGGACCCACTGGAGCGTCTGTGGGTGAGCGGTTGCAATAATGAGGGTCTAGCCTTGCGTGCGCCTGTACGGCCGCTTCCTTTGGTGGGTGCTGCAGCCAGCGCGCACGCCCCCCAAGCATCAAACAGCCTTGCTTGAATGTCGGCTCTGCAGGTCCCTTGCACCATGTCCGTCGAAAGGTAAGGGTGTGTCACCTCGCGTGGCAAACCCCTGCCCCCCCGCCACCCTTGCACTTCCCCCTGTAGGTCATCTACTTGACCAGCCTACAGGAGCTGACGCTGGTGGACATGAACAGCAGGGGCGTGACTTCCAAGATCGAGATCGAGTCGGAGCCCTCCTTCTGTGGATTGGGGCCCAACCATGCCGGGGTCGGGATGAACAACCAGGTGAGGGGCGTGAACGACATGGTGAGGGGCGTGAACGACCGGGTGTGACTGCATGGGATCAAAGCTGAGGGCCGGGATACAAAAACGCAGCATGCGCGTAGGATGTGCAGGCTTGTGCAGGCGCCAGGCCTTGCGTGCGTATGTAGCAGTGGGCAGGCACGAGACGGCAGTGTCGCGGACGGCGCGCGGCCACACGCTCCTGGCCAGCACTTTGCTGCGCCTGCGGCAGGGCAGGCACCTCTGATTACATAGCGCACGGCGTGGCTCAGTCTCAGCTTTTCTGCAGAGCTGCTGGGGTTTGACGCAGCCGCCTTGTGCCCTGTGATCAAAAGCCGTCGGGCAGGTGACAACGCACTTACATAAAAAGCCACCAAGGAGAGGTCGATGCCCTTCTGAAGTCTGAGCCTGGTGAAGGAGGCACCTCCTCTTCACCCTGTTTGCTGAGGTCGGGCACCTCCTTCACCCTCTGTTTGCTGAGGTTGGGCTCCGCCCCCAGCCTCCCTGGCCCTGAGATCAAGCCTCCCCGATTCTGGAATCAGCTCAACTGGATGAGAGCATGGCATGCGATGAATGCACATCTGAGTGTGGCTCAAGGGGGACGCGCGTTCTGGGTGCGATGCACTTTAAGTGACGCATGAATGCACGTTTGAGGGTGGCCTGGATGATGGATGCCGCAGTTATTAGACTGGAAAGCAGGGAATACAAGGCTTGCGCCAGCGCACACTTGGCTACGCCAAGCCCCCTCACCTATTACACTCAAGGGGTGTGTGCGGCAGGCAGCCGCGCCCCATGCCCCGCTTGTACCCTGTGCTCTTCAGAGGCCGGTGTGCAGGGAATGCAAACCTAACATGGGGACTGCGCACACGCCCGACACGACACCAGGCTGGCTGCGCTACACGAGAGCGCAGGTGTGGTTCTACAGCACATCAGCCCGGGACGGGGGCCGGCTGGTCAACAAGCGCGAATACCTGGGCAGCGTGAGCGTGATCAAGCTCAGTGCGTCACATGCGGCGGTTCTCATTGAAGACAAGGTGCTGGTGCACCCGATAGAGGTGCGTGGCGATGCGTGCGTGCAATTGGGTACGTCGCGAGATTGCCCAATGTTTTCAGAAGGAGGCGCTCATTGAAGACACGGCGCTGATGTGGCTGGTTGAGGTGTGCGGCCGTCTTCCTCAGGAAGCTTCAGATCACCTGCCGGCCTCGGTGCCATTCCCTATGCCTGCAGGCTGCTTTTAAGGAGGCTGACAGGCAATTTGCTGGCTGATAAGGGATGCTAACCCAGAATGGCTTCGTGAAACTAGTGGGAGCCCATGGTCTGGCGCAATGCAGGGGCATGCAATGTTTCTGGAACAGGCGATGCTTATGAGTACGCACGTCCCAGCATCAGCATTAAAAGGCCCAAGAGTACATGCCAGTGACCAGACCCATCATTTTTGCATGGGCGCCGTGTGCGAAAGGAGTTCCTGTGTACACAGCTGGCCGTCATTTACGCCCCCTGCAAGCGCACCCAGCTTCTTTTTACACGCGGCGCTCTCACCCTTGTGCATGCCCCTCAGCGCTGCACCTCTGTTCAATCTACATCCAGACACAAGATATTGCACACGGCAAGCAAGCAGCTGCTGCACACAGTCCAGCCCCGCCCAGCACCGCACCATATGTGCTGCATGCAGCCACGTGCAGCGCGCAGCATGCGCGTGTCCAGCAGATCCCCTGGCAGCACGCGTGTGTTCTGTAGATCCCCTGGCAGCAACGTGTGTTCTGCAGATCCCCTGGCAGCACGCGTATGTTCTGTAGATCCCCTGGCAGCAACGTGTGTTCTGCAGATCCCCTGGCAGCACGCGTGTGTTCTGCAGATCCCCTGGCAGCAACGTGTGTTCTGCAGATCCCCTGGCAGCAACGTGTGTTCTGCAGATCCCATATGGTTGCAACACGCCTGCGCTTGTGGGGCACCCAAACCAGGGGCCTCCCTGTGTGCCTGAGTCACGTGGGCTGTGAATGCAGGTGGCCCACACCCCTGCCAGGCCATTGTGTGCATCCATCCGCTGCGCGCAGCACATGCGCATGGTACCCAAGCCAGGGTGATGCGTGACCTGCACACACACACACACACGCACACGCACACACACACACACGCACACACATGTGTGTACGTGCGCACACACCGCCTGAACTGCGCATACCACAGGTTGGGCCCGGGGAGGCTGCGGACGCCTTTGACAAGCTGCTGCCGCCGCCAGGCCAGGTTCAAACCCTCACGTGCCTCACAGTGACCGACACATTTATCATCACAGGATCAGCAGAGGTGAGCAGGCGCGCGCGTCTGCGTACGTGTGTGCGTGTGTGCGTGTGTGTGCGCGTGCATGTCTGTGTGCGTGTGTGCAATTGTGAGCGTGAGCGCAAGCTCATGCATGTGAATGTGCACGTAAGAGGTGGGCACGCTCTGTGCCCTTTCTCTTTCCCCGCCAGGCTTTGGTTGTTATCTGCAAACTTGTGCGTGTGATCGTGCTTGCGCGCATTTGTTTACGCCTGGCAAAATTGCACGTGTGCGCACCTGAACGTGCTGGTGATTGCTCGGTGCTCCTAGAACAAGCTCATTTGCAGGGGGGGGAGGGGATGTCATCATTCGTGGGCGCACTCACACACACACGCACACACACACACACACACACACGTACACTGGCATGCGCACCCACCTGCGGATGGCGCTGTGCTTGCCCCTCTGCAGGGCGTCATCACCTACTACTTAGCAGAAGACGCATCCCTCGTGAACGAGTTCCGCCACACCGGGGGCGCAGTGCTGCGCATGTACCCGCAACCATCCGGGGCGCGCATGGTGTTTGAGGATGACCAGGGGAATATCATCCTGTTTAATCCAGTCAATGACCAGGTGGGCACCTGCGTGCGTGGTCAATCCAGTCAATGATACAGGTGGGCACCTGCCTGCGTGGTCAATCCAGTCAATGACCAGGTGGGCACCTGCCTGCGTGGTCAATCCAGTCAATGATACAGGTGGGCACCTGCCTGCGCGGCTGGACACACTTTTTGGCAACCGTGGTGCATGTCTGCCCTCCCCCATGAAAGTTGGAACTTCGCAAAAACCTAGAGCAAACACAAGCTGTGCACACCTGGCAGAAGCCAGCCACTTGTCTCCTCCAGGCTGCCCGTCAGGTATGCCCGCCCCTTTTATGAGGCGCAAGGTGTTGGCGCTGTTGAGCCTCCAGCAGTGCATGTTCACTCGGTGCTGCCTTGCAGCCTAGAAGGGAAGGCAGGCGGCCAACGTCGTTGCTCACCTCCCCCTTCTCCTCAGCAATATCATTTGTGGGATGTGGCAGGCCTCCCACGCGTTTGTCTTCACAGAGCAGCAGGTCCTCCACGTCGTATGCTGTGCATGCCAGTCATGGCTCGCCTCCCCCTTCCCCACTCCCTCTCTGTCATTCAGGTGGCTGGCGGGGGAGGCTCTTGAGCTCAACATCATGTGATATGTTCCGGGTCCCTCCACCCCTCCATTGTTTCCTGTACGTCCTCCTGGCTGGGCCGCAGGTGCTCCCCGTGCCCTGCGACCTGATGGGGAAGGCCGACAACATCATGTGGGATGTTGCGGACCCCCACGTGTTTGTCATAGCAGAGCAGCAGGTCCTGCACATCATGCTGTACATGCCAGTCAGCATCTCAGGTGTGCGCGCGCGGCCTGGGTGCGCTTGACGGGGAGGAGCGCACCTTGTATGCAGCCTGCTCACGTGTCGTGCATGGAATGCCTGCCGCGCGCATATGGCCTGCTCACCCCTTGCTCTTGCATGAGGTGAACAGGCCATGCACGACCTGCGTGCCTGCACAGCCTTTGCCCGGGTGCGCTTGTCACGGATCAGCACGTCCATGGTGGCGCTGCATGGCCATGGCAGTGCCCATACTGGTGGTGAGCGTCAAAAGGGTGTTATCGTGCGCCCGTGGCGGTGCCACATGGCCGTGCAGGCGCCCCAGGCTTTGAGGTTGTGGGGGCATGCGGGCTGTGAGCAAGAGGCCTGCATGTGCTTGGCAGGCATGCGCGCTCACACACGCGCACGCCGCTGCGCCAAGAGCTCCGCTTCTGCTAAGCCTGGGTGCGAATATGTGCAAGGCCGTGAGTGGAGGTTCTGGGTGAGCAGGACATGCACGGCATACACACAACAAACACACAAGCTCGCAAACGCACACACTCACACGCACTCTCCCGCACGCCTGCATTCTTACGTTTACACACACATGTGCACAACCACACTCATGTGGGCGTGCATGCAAGCAGGGCCGCGTGTGGAGCTCCTGGGCAAGCAGAACATTCAAGGCACGCACACGCCGCTGATGCTCATTGGAGGGGCGGTGCAGTGCCGCCTCAAGAACGGCGCGTTGGATGCCCTCGTGCTAGACACGCACAGGTGGGATGCAGATGATGAGCTTGCGGGTGTACATTGGGATATGCACATGCGCACGTGTGTGTTAGTGTTCTTGTGTGTGGTGGTGATGTGTGAGGGAAAGGGCACACGAGGTCGTGCAGAGAGCGTTCATGTGTTGCTCGTGACATCCGTGCTTACGTGTTGCTCGTGACATCCGTGCTCATGTGTTGCTCGTGACATCCGTGTTCATGTGTTGCTCGTGACATCCGTGCTCATGCGTTGCTCGTGACATCCATGCTCATGCGTTGCTCGTGACATCCGTGCTCATGTGTTGCTCGTGACATCCGTGCTCATGCGTTGCTCGTGACATCCGTGCTCATGCGTTGCTCGTGACATCCGT
>LFIK01003145.1_pt1 | contig 13424 bp, 10 predicted proteins | sample 643401 | NCBI WGS metagenome assembly LFIK01 (sample SAMN03777447, study PRJNA286221) | soda lake metagenome | biome: soda lake; feature: Kulunda steppe; material: water; isolation source: sample T5-Br brine of Lake Tanatar-5 | place: Russia: Kulunda steppe | collected 2010-07 | reverse complement strand
GAATAGGTATGGCGCGAGAGCGTCATGTAGCCCTGCGTCTCATCCAGGTTGAACGAGTGGATCACGCCCACCGGGTTTTCCTGCCCGTCGATGGTGCCCTGCTGCATGGCGGTCAGCGCCTCGGTCCAGGCCATCGGCTCGGCATTGGCGCCAAGCTCGCGGAAGGTATCGACATAGACGGGGTTTTCCATCACGCGGATGCGCATCCCGTCGATGTCACCGGGCTCGCGCACGGGGCGCTGGCTGTTGGTCAGGTTGCGAAAGCCGCGCTCGGCATAGGCCAGACCCTTCAGATTCACCTCGCTCAGCCGGTCGAGCAGTTCCTGCCCGATCTCGCCGTCAAGAATGCTGTAGGCCTCGTCCGCGCTGGCGAAGAGGAAGGGCAGTTCGAATACGGCGATCTCTTCAAGAAAATTCGCCACCGGGCCATTGGTGATCACGCCCATATCGACAGTGCCGATCTGCATGCCCTCCAGAAGGGTGCGTTCGTCGCCAAGTTCGGCATTGGGATAGATTTCGATTGTGACAGCGCCCTCGGTGCGGTCCGCGACCAGTTCCTGGAACCGCGTGGCGGCGATGTGGAAGGCGTCCTGTTCATTCACCACATGGGCGAGGCGCAGCGTGGTGGGCTCCATCTCGGACAGATCGGCCGCCGCCCAGCCCGCAGTCGACATGGCCATCAGTGCGCCGAGTGTTGTCGCTTTGGTCAGTGATTTCATCATGATTCCAATTTCCTCCCGAATTCCGGATTACCGGCGCGGCATCGTTAGCAAACCCTTGGTCAAGGTCAACCCGACGCTGTGCCCCTGGCTTGACGGCGGATGCCATGCGGGGGGCGTCCCGGACTGACCAGCGCGGATTGTCGCGCCCCGAAGAGGCCCTGCTTTATTCGAGCCTTCCAACGAGACGAACCGAGTCGTACTTCTTGCGCTCCGTCGCCCAGATCGTCTCGGCCAGATAGACCCAATAGTCGCGTCCGCGAGGGCGTTCTTGATCCGAAAGCCCCAAATTCTGCGCAATCTTGCGTTGCGCTTCTTTCCAATCCGAAGAGAATTGGCGGCAGTAGCCTCGAAACATGACGTCTTCAACAATCATACCGACAGACCCGAAAAGCTCTTCAAGGCTGTGTGCTGTGAAGAAGTTGAGATGCCTCGGGACATCGAGCCAATGCCAGGCGGCGCCAAAACGCTCTGCTCCTTTGCATTCGTTATTCGGGACTTCAGCAATGACCGTTCCTCCATCTTTCAGAACACCGATGGCATTCCTGACGGCTTCGAACGGATCCAGGCAGTGTTCGAGGACATGCATGAAGATGACCACGTCGAACAGGCCGCCCAACATCTCGCGCGGAAGATCCTCTGCGGTTCCCTCATGGACTTGATGCCCGGCGAAGCGGGCGACAGCACGAGCCTCGGGGTCTGGTTCGACGCCAACTACGCTATGTCCGAGCGCCTTGAGTGTCGTTAAATTGGCACCGTTGCCGCATCCTATTTCCAGAATGCGACGTTTCTTCTGATCACCCAGAACCTTCAACCACCACTCCCTGTCGGGCTCGACACCTTTGTCCGCCAACCAAGAGATTTTTGTCTGCAGGCGCTGGAACGGATTGTGCGCCAGAGGACCCGGCATCAGTCGAGGTGCGTGCGTATAGTACTCTTCGAGCTGATAGAACGATGGTACCTCAGAAAGCCCGGGTCGTGGCCAAACCTGTCCGTAAGATCTCTGCGATTCCCAAAGAATAGTGTACTCATTCTTGACACTTGGTCGACGCCAGTCCCCCGGCACATGCAACCATTTATCGGCAAGATCTGGATTGATTTTTTCGAACATTACGCCGTGTTGCCTACCTTGATATCGACCTGCGAGTCATTGCGCCGTGTTGCTGCCTCTGTATAGCGCGTGGCAGCCACGCCCCGCAAAGCCGCCCTTCGCCGCAGCCCGGTCATCGGCGTCAGTCATTCACAGCGAAATCGGCGGATATTCAGGCGATACCCGCCCGCGAGAGCCCGTCAAGGTAGCAGTCGATCTGGTCGCGGCATTTCAGGTAGAACAGGCGGCTGCGGGCCAGGTCGAGCGAGAAGTCGGGTCTGGCGCGCAAAAGCGCGCTGCGCGCGCGGGCGATCCGGGCGGGGTCGCCAATATGGCCCAGGGCGGCAAGCAGGTTCGCGTGGGCCGAGTAATGGGCATTGGGGACCTGCACGGCACGTGCGGCGGCGCGAACCGCCCCTTCGTGGTCCGTCCCGAAAAGATGCGCGAGCGCGCGGTAGGAATGGAACGCCCAGCGGAACGGGTCGTGCGGGCTGAGGTCGATGGCGCGCTGAAAGTGCCGGATCGACTCGTCGATGCGCCCCTCATAAGCAAGCGAGTCGCCCAACCCGCAATGCGAGAGCGCAAGGTAGGGGTTGAGGTCCAGCGCGTGCTCCAGCGCATCGATGGCCAGATCGTATTCCTGACGCGCCAGCCGCACCCGGCCCAGCGCGAAGTGCCCCTGCGGATCGCGGTCGTCGCGTGCCAGCCCCTGCAGCGCCAGATCCAGCGCATCGTCGAGCCGCGCCTGGCTCACCGCGCCCTCGAAATAGACCATCTCCAGCGTGATGGCATAGGCAAGGCGCGTGTAGGGCTCGGCGAAGTCCGGCTCGGCGCGGATGGACATGCGCAACAGGTCCTGCGCGCGGCGGTTGCTCTCGGCAGAGAAGCGATAGAATTCGGCCATGCCGAGGTGAAACAGCTCCCACGCGCCGCGATTGGCGCGCGGCAGGCTGCGGGCCTTCTGCTGCTCGGACACGCCAAGATCGGTGGCCAGCCGCGCCGCGATGGTGCCGCAGATTTCGTCCTGGAACTCGAAGATCTGCGCGAGGTCTAGGTCGAAGCTGTCAGCCCAGACGCGGCGCATGGTGCCGATCTCCACGGCCTCGGCCCGGATGCGCACCCGGTCGCCCGCCTTGCGCAGACTGCCCGTCAGGACATGGGTGGCGCCAAGCTGGCCCGCGATCACGTCCAGCCCGTCGCGAGAATCCCGAAAGGCAAAGGCCGGGTTGCGGGCGATGACATTGATCCAGCGGTGCTTGCTGAGTGCGGTGAGGATGTCCTCGGCGATGCCATCGGCAAAGACCCGGCCACTGGTGTCGCCCGACAGGTTGTCAAAGGGCAGCACGGCGATCAGCGGGCGCGCGGGCTCGGGCTGCACGGGCGGTTGCGCGACAGCACTACCCTGCGCCGTGACCGGGCGCAGGAAGCGAAAGCCGCGACCGTGCACTGTGGCAATGCTGTGCTGGGCGCGGCCACTGTCACCCAACGCCTGCCGCAACGCCTTGACCTGGCTGCTGAGCGCGGTGTCCGACACGATCCGCCCGCTCCACAGGCTTGCGAAGATCTCGTCGCGCGGGACAACGCGGTCGGTGTTGGTGGCCAGCAGGACGAGCAGATCGAAGGCCAGCGGCTCCAGCGGAACCTCCGTGCCGTCGCGGTGCAGGCTGCGCCGCTGCGGGTCGAGCGTGAAGCCATCGAAGCACAGGCAGGCGCTGGTCCCCGCAGCTTCGGTCCGCCGCGCGCGAAAGGCCGCGACCGGAAAGGGCGCGGGCGGCACCTCGACCGGGCCGTGGGCGTCCAGTGCGATGCCCGGCGCGGGCCGGACCGCCGCCCGCGCCGTGGCCGAGACCAGCACCTCGCCCGCCTGCGCGCTCTCCGCCAAGGCCTGTGCGACGGCCTTCGCGGTGTCCGTGTCGCTGGTGTCCACCGGCACATCGATCCCGACCCGCGCGCCCGAGGGGGGCGCGGCGAGCATGTTCACCAGTTCCAGCGCGCAGCGCAGCGTCGGAAGAACGGTCGCGAAAACGGCAAGCGCGCCCTCCCTGCGCCAATCGACGCTGACCGCGCCATGCCGCTGAAGCACCGTTTCCAGCAGGTCGCGGTCCCGCAGCGTCGCGTGACCGTCCGAGGGATCACGGTCAAGCCCGACAAAGGCGAAAGCTGGTGTCTGCGACATCGGCTGTTCCCCTGCGAGACGCGCCGAGCGGGTAGGGGGCGACAGGCCCGGGCGCGCGCCGCCAAAGGCTGCCGCATCACGCGGCCGCACGTGACGGATTGTCGCAGCATGATCGCCGAAATGCGCTGAAATTGCAATCTGAACGCGTATTTTCCACGGCAGGGCGCCGAGTCAGACGGGTTTGCCAACAGCGCCCCGGCATGGGCATCGCCGGGCCGGGGCGCGCATCGTGCAGCCCCTGCGCCAGTGCGGTCTCGTCTGCGTCCCGGTTCCGCGCGCCGCCCCTAGCCGTGGCGCATCGGTTCGGGGACGTAGCGGAACGCCTCGCCCTTGCGGCTGACATGACCGATGCCGGGGAAGGGGAAGTGATAGCCCGCCACCCGCATCCGGTCCGTGGCCAGCATGTCGAGCACCCGCCGCCGGGTCTGCGCCCCGGCCTCGGGGTCGGTGTCGAAGGAAAACCCCCAGTCCGGATGGCGGAAGGACACGGCCGCATGATGCGCTGCGTCGCCGATGACGAAACAGGTCGCATCGCCCGAGGCGATGATGAAGGACGTGTGGCCCACCGTATGCCCCGGCGTGGCCATTGCGGTGATGCCGGGCAGCACCTCTTGCCCGTCCTCGACAAAGGCGATGCGCTCGCGCAGAAGCAGCAGATTGCGCTGCGCGCCCTGGGCAATCACCCCGGCGAATCCCCCTAGCGCGACGACCTCTTCGCTGGTCCAGAACCCGAAATCCGCCTGCGACAGGTGCACGGCAGCATTGGGGAAATTCGGCGCGCCATCGGCATCCGTCAGGCCGAAACAGTGATCCGGGTGGGGATGGGTGAGCAGGATATCGGTGACGGCGGCGGGATCGAAGCCCGCAGCGCGCAGATTGTCCATCAGCCGACCATGCCTGTCACCCGGATCGAAGCCCAGAGCCGTCCACGCGTCAGGCTCATCGCCGGGACCCGGGGGCGCCCAGCCCGTGCCGGTATCGATCAGCACCAGCCGGTCGCCTGTGTTCAGGACAAGAACATTCTGTTCCAGCAACGTCGGCTCATTGGGCAGAAAAGCGTCCGCCAGAACGCCGTGCAGCGCATCCGGGTCTGCTCGCGGGAAGTGGTCGGCGGCGGCCCCGATATTCATGGGGCCATCCGACACGACCGTGGCCTCGATATCGCCGATGGCAAAGCGATACCAGGGCGGCTGGCCAAGCTCGGGGGTTTCGACACGCGCCCTGGCCGGTCGCGGTGCCAGCCCGGTGAGAACCGCAGGCGCGGCGACAAGGGCTGTCGCGGACATGACACCGTGGCGCATCAGGTCACGGCGGGCGATGGGGCGTTCTTCGGGCATCTTATCCTCCAATACATCGTCTGGTGCAAATGGGTCGGGGTGGGTGTGTCGCTGCCACTGTCCTGCCAATCCAGGCTCTGGAACGCGCAAGACGGCGCGCACGGGCGAGCGCGCGGATCAGCCCCGCGCCGCGCTCCGGCCAAGGAAATCCGCATGCGGCAAATCGTAGCAGATTTTCGCTCCGCATGCGAGTTTTCCTGAAGAAAACTCGGTTTTTGACGCTCAATCCGCCGGGTTCCGGGCCGAAATCATCCAGGACGAGCTGGCCATGACGATCCCGTCGGCCTCGCGGCGCTGGCGGTTGATGGCGTCAGTCAGCGCTTCCTCGATCTGTGGGCGCTTGGCCTCGGCCTCGGCGTCGGCTTCGCGGAACACTTCGCCCGCCGGGCCGATGGAGAGTTGAAAATCGATGGCGTCCTGGATGTTGCGGCCCACCAGCACCGGCGCGTCGATGCGCTCGAAACGGATGTCCTCGTAGCCCGCGATCTCCATCATCTTGCGCGTGGTCGCCTCATCCGCCATCGAGAACGGGCCGGGACCGCAGGTGCGCGCATCGTCGCCCGGCGGCGGCAGGAACCGCAGCACCACATCCTTGGCCATCGACAGCCAGGGGTTGTCGGCCCGGTCGCGCCAGACGAGATGGACCATCCGCCCGCCGGGGCGCAGCGCGCGGCGCATGTTTCGCAGCCCAGCCACGGGGTTGGCGAAGAACATCGTGCCGAAGCGGGCGAAGGCGAAGTCGAAGGCGCCCTCGGGCAGCGCGACCTCGGCATCGCCGCGCAGGAATGTGACGTTTTTCAGGTCGGTCTCGGCGAGTTCCTGCCGGGCGATGTCCAGAAACATGTCGCAGCAGTCGATCCCGGTGACCGAGCCTTCGGGTCCGACGATGCGCGCAAGCTTCATCGCCGTATCGCCCCAGCCGCAGCCGACATCGACGACGTGATCGCCTTCGCGCAAGGGTAGCTTGGGGAACACGGCCTCGCTGTGATAGGTCAGCCCGCCCGTCAGGATGTGGCGGAAGCGGTTGAATTTCGGCCCCAGCACCTCGTTCCAGAACTCGACGAATTCCGAATCCTCCGCGTTGGGGGGCAGGTCGATCTGTGGTTGTGCCATGGCGCGCCTCCTTGCCTGAACAGTGTCGGGAGGCTGGAAGGATAGTCGGGCGCGGGCCGCCAAGCTTGATCGCGACCTGGGGGAAATGTGGGGACGCCGTCGGGCCCTGGCCTGCGGCTGCCTTGCCAACCAGCCCAACAGACTCTCGCTGCCCGCATGCGCGATGGCCCCGCATCTGTGGCGCCTGCAGGGAAAGATCAGGCGCTCCCCAACGCGTCCCCAAGCATGGCGGGCACGCAGCGGGCAGGCTCGGGGCGGGACCAGGGCAGGATCAGACATGCCGTAACCCTCACCCGCAGACAGGAGCCGACAGAATGAAGATTTCATCCACACCCTTTCTTGCCGCCATGGCCATGCTGCTGACCGGCCCCGCCGCCGCAGAGGGGCCGGGCGAGTTGTTCATCCTCCATGAACTCGACCAGCCGCCAGAGGCCGCTGCCGCGCAGGTCCGCCTGCACACCGAAGCCGAGGATGACTGGCTTTTCCTGGCCAAGTTCAGGCTTGCCGGAGGCAGCGTGACGGCCCTGAAGATATGCTACCCCGCGATCGGCCCGGATATCGTGGCCGCCGGAATGCACACCATGGCGATGATGCCCTGCGGGCACCTGGCGTTCTACGAGGAGGACGGGCAATCGATGCTGTCGATGCTCGACATGGCGTTCATGACCACGCTCGACCCGCATCCGCGCCTTGAAGACGCTGTTGCCACGGCCCGGCCCGCCTTTGCCGCGATGCTGTCCGATGTTCTGGGGGTGGAGTGACCCGCGCCCTGCCGCAGGGGGCGTCCGGTCCACAGCGCCGGGGCGCGCGCGCCCCGCGCCCTGCCAGACGCCGCCCCCCGCCCGCTACGCTCGGCTGCATGCGCGGTTCCTGCGCCTTGCCGGGGGCGAGGCCGAAGCTGCGCTGGAGGCCGCGCTGGTCATGCTGCTGCGCCCCGGGTTGCGCGTACTCGATGCGGGATGCGGCCCCGGCGCCATCTCGCGCAGGCTGATCGCGCAGGACCCCCGAATCGCGCTGACGCTGCTCGACAAGGACCCGCAGATGCTCGCCCGGTGCCGCGACATCGGCGGGCGCCACCTGCAAGGCACGCTCGAAAGCCTGCCGCTGCGCACGGCCAGCGTCGATGTCGCGCTGGCTGTCTGGTCGATCGAGACCCTCGCTGATCCCGCAGCCGGGCTGCACGAGCTGGTCCGCGTCACCCGGCCGGGGGGTTGGGTCGCGCTGGCCTTTTGTGCGCAGGAGGAGGCCGTTGACTGGCTGGATCGTTGCATCCGGCTGGGGATGGTCGTTCGCGGATCAGGCCGGATGCTCGTCCCTTGGCGGGTGCGCTGCGATCTCGCGCAAGCGGGGGCCGCAGATATCCGCCAGCTTCATTGCCGCGGTCCCGCACGGGCGCTGATCGCGCGCAACCGCCCGCCGCGCGCTTCGCAGTGCCGCCCGCATCGTGATCCGTGATCTCTCTGGCTGCGCGGGTGTGCTGGTCGCCAACAGCCTTTGCGAACGCGGTGAGCGGTGTTTCGGGGTACCTTGAACAAACGGATTTCGGATGCGCCGAAGGCAGGCCGCGCCGCAAGAGCGCCCGCAAGCGGAGCCCACCCACCCGCCCATGCCCCGCTTGCGGGCGCTCGCCCCCCGGTGGCCCGGGGGCGGGGGACTGCGCGACGGGTCCTGTGGGGGGGGGCGGCGTGATGATTCGCCCGCCCGGCAGGCGCAGGCAGCGCCCGCGAGCGGGGCATGGGCCGTCGAGCAGCGGTCCACAGGGCGGTTTCAGTCGCCCGCCGTCGCCTCGGCGCGCGACTTGCCCGCCACGTCGAGCGCCAGCGTCGCCGCCATGAACCCGTCGAGCGCCCCGTCGAGCACGCCTTGCGTATCCGAAGTCTCATGCCCGGTGCGCAGATCCTTCACCATCTGGTAGGGGTGCAGCACATAAGAGCGGATCTGGTTGCCCCAGCCGGCATCGCCCTTGGCCTCATGCGCCGCATCGATCGCCTCGGTCCGTTTGCGCAGTTCCAGCTCGTAAAGCCGCGATTTGAGCGCGTTCATCGCGATCTCGCGGTTCTGGTGCTGGGATTTCTGGCTCGAGGTGGTGACGATCCCGGTCGGGATATGGGTGATCCGCACGGCCGAGTCGGTGGTGTTGACATGCTGCCCCCCCGCACCCGAGGAGCGGAAGGTGTCGATGCGGATATCCGAGGGGTTCACCGCGATCTCGATATTGTCGTCCACCACCGGATAGACCCAGACCGAACTGAACGAGGTATGCCGCCGGGCCGATGAGTCGTAAGGCGAGATGCGCACCAGCCGGTGCACGCCCGACTCCGATTTCAGCCAGCCATAGGCATTGTGCCCGCTGATCTTGTAGGCGACCGAGCGGATGCCCGCTTCCTCGCCCGGGCTTTCGCTCATCATCTCGACCGTGTAGCCGCGCTTTTCGGCCCAGCGGACATACATCCGCGCCAGCATCGCCGCCCAGTCACAGCTTTCCGTGCCGCCCGCGCCCGCATTGATCTCGAGGAACGTGTCATTGCTGTCCGCCTCGCCATCGAGGAGCGCCTCGAGTTCCTTCTCGGCGGCGCGCTTTGCGAGGGCGGCGAGTTCCGCCTCGGCCTCGGCCACCACCTCGGCGTCGCCCTCGGCCTCACCCAATTCGATCAGCCCGGTCTGGTCCTCGAGCTCCTGCGCGATGGCGCGATAGGTCTCGAGCGCGTCCGCCAGCAGCCGCCGGTCGCGCATCAGCGCCTGCGCGCGCGCCGGGTCGTTCCACAGATCGGGGTTTTCGGACATCGCGTCGAATTCCTCGAGCCGGTGCGGCGCGGTCTCGATATCCATGCGCTGGCCCAGAAGCGCCAGCGACTTGCGGATCGCCTCGATGGTGTTCTGCGTCTCCGAGCGCATCTGGCTTTCCCTGTCCTTGCTTTGGATGTGTGTCTAGCGCGCGGGTGGGGCCAGAGCAAGCAGTGGGGGCAAGCCACAAGGGGCAAGCCGGGGCGCGCGGGCACAGGGTTGAGTATTTCCGGCAAGAAAACGGGGGCGGGGCGGCGTGCCCCTCCCTATTTCTAATAGAGCCCGCCGGTCGAGACCGTGCCGAGGCTCGCAGGCCCGCTGGAGGAGGAGGAGGTCGAGCCGCGCCCGGCATCCTCGCGCTGCAATGCCTCGTAGCTCTCGCCCGGGGTGTGCAGCGGCAGATCGCCGCCCAGCGCGAAGCCGCCATCGATCACAGCGGCCAGCCCGAAGATCGGCTCCACGCCCTCGCGGAAGAATTCGGCCACGACATTCGAGCCGGTCGCCCCGTCGGGCAGGCGCGCGCCGGTTTCGCGGTCGATATTCAGGAAATAGCCGCCCTCGGGCACGCGGAAGCGCCCGCCGCCGTATTTCTCGACCGCCTCTTGCATGAACTCGTTGAACACTGGCCCGCATATCGCGCCGCCGCCGGCGCCGCGCCCCAGCGGGCGGGGCTGGTCATAGCCGATATAGCAGCCCGCCACGATATTGCTGGTATAGCCCACGAACCAGGCGTCGCGGCCCTCATTGGTGGTGCCGGTCTTGCCCGCCGTGGGCACTGGCAGGTTGACCGTGCGCGCGGCTGTCCCGCGCTCGACCACGCCCTGCATCATCGAGGTGAGCTGATAGGCCGTCACCTCGTCCATCACGCGCGCGCGGCTGTGCGTGATCCAGGGGCGGCGGCCCTCGGCCAGCGCTCGCTCGTCGCAATCCACGCAGTTGCGCTGGTCGTGGCGATAGATCGTCTCGCCCCAGCGGTCCTGCACGCGGTCGACCAGCGTGGGTTCCACCCGCTCGCCGCCATTGGCGAACATCGCATAGGCCGCGACCATGCGGAACAGCGTGGTTTCCTGGCTGCCCAGCGCGGCGGCGAGGTTCTGTTGCGGGCGGTCATAGACCCCGAAGCGTTCGGAATAGCCACCGACCACATCCATGCCGATTTCCTGCGCCAGCCGCACCGTCATCAGGTTGCGCGACAGCTCGATCCCGCGGCGCACCGGGGTGGGGCCGTAGAACCGGTTCGAGGCGTTGGTCGGCCGCCAGATACCCTGCGGGGTGTTCACCTCGATCGGCGCATCGACCACGATGGTGGCCGGGGTGAAGCCCGAATCGAGTGCTGCGGCATAGATGAAGGGCTTGTAGGCCGAGCCCGGCTGGCGCTGCGCCTGGGTGGCGCGGTTGAAGACCGAGGCCTGGTAGGAGAACCCGCCCTGCATCGCGATCACGCGCCCGGTGTTCACGTCCATCGCCATGAACCCGCCCTGCACCTCGGGGATCTGGCGCAGCGACCAGCGCACATGGCTGCCATCGCTGTCCGAGGTGACGCGGCGCACATAGACCACATCGCCCACATCCAGATTGTCCGACAACGAGCCTCGCGCCCAGGAGATGTCGGGCCGGTCGACGACATGGGGCGCGTGGTAGTCGTCCTCGACACCCTCGATCCCCAGCCGCGCCTGATCGGGGCCGACCTCGAGCACCACCGCCGGATACCAGCGATTGCCCAGCGTCACATCGCGCGCCAGCTCCAGCCGGGCCAGTGCGCTGCGCCAGGCGTCCTCGTCCTCCAGAAGCGCGGGGTCGATGGTCTCGCCTGCCGTGCGCAACTGCCCGAGGCCCCGGTCATAGGATTCCAGTGCGCGCTGCAAGGCATGGGCGGCGTGGACCTGCATCTCGGGGTCGATGGTGGCACGGATGGTCAGACCGCCGGAGAAGAACTCGTCCTCGCCGAAGCTGCCGGACAGCTGGCGGCGCACCTCGTCGGTGAAATAGTCGCGCGGCGGCAGGTTGACGCGCGGGCTGGGAAGGTCGCCCGATTGCACGGTGCGCAGCGGCTCGGCGCGGGCGGCGTCGTGTTCGGCGCGGGTGATGAAGCCGTTGCGGAGCATCTCGCCCAGCACATAGTTGCGCCGCGCCACTGCGCGGCCCTTGTTGCGCACCGGGTGAAAGGTCGAGGGGGCCTGCGGCAGGGCGGCCAGATAGGCCAGCTCGTGCAGATCCAGCTCGTCCAGTGTCTTGTTGAAATAGGTCTGCGCAGCGGCAGTCACGCCATAGGCGTTCTGGCCCAGGAAGATCTCGTTGAGGTAGAGTTCCAGGATCTGGTCCTTGGTGAGTGTCTGCTCGACCCGGCTGGCGAGGATCAGCTCCTTGATCTTGCGCTCGCCCGTGCGGTCGCCCGACAGCAGGAAGTTCTTCATCACCTGTTGCGTGATGGTCGAGGCCCCGCGGATATTCTCGCCGCGCGAGGCCACGGCCTCATAGGCGGCCACGGCGATGGCGCGCGCGTCAAAGCCGGTATGGACATAGAAATTCCGGTCCTCGGCGGCGATGAAGGCGTTCTTGACCTGCTCGGGGATATCCTCGATCGGGGTGAACAGCCGCCGCTCGGTCGCGAATTCGTCGATCAACCGGCCTTCGGCGGAATAGACGCGGCTGATGGTCGGGGGTGCGTAGCTGGCAAGCTGCTCGTGGCTGGGCAGGTCCTGGCTGTAGAACCAGAACACGCCGCCCGCGGCGATGGCGCCGAAGAAAACACCCGTGACGGCAAAGCTGAACAGCCCGCCAAAGAAGGACAGAATGAAGCGCACGACGCGGAACCCTGCAACTGAGACAAGTGCGTTATACGCGCTCGGGCGGTGGAGGTCAAAACCCGTGCGGTATCACAAACGCGTCGGGACGGCAGGGGCGCGCGGCTTGACCCCGCCCACCGGCCCCGCTTAAGTCGCGGCGACCGCTGCACCCCGAACGGCCCCGCAGGACCCGGCGTGTGGCCGAAACCGCGAGGAGATACGCATGAAACTGCTGCGCTACGGCCCGAAGGGCGCCGAGAAACCCGGCCTGCTGGATGACACCGGCACGATCCGCGACCTGTCGGCGCATGTCCCCGATATCGCCGGGGCGGCGCTGTCGGATGACAGCCTCGCGCGGCTGCGCGCGCTCGACCCTGCGAGCCTGCCCGCGGTGAGCCCCGAGCGCATCGGCGCTTGTGTCGGCCATGTCGGCAAGTTCCTGTGCATCGGGCTGAACTATTCCGACCACGCCGCCGAGACCGGGGCAGAGGTGCCGCCCGAGCCGGTCGTGTTCGCCAAGGCAACCAGCGCCATCTGCGGCCCCGATGACGAAATCGAGATCCCGCGCGGCTCGACCGCGACCGACTGGGAGGTGGAACTCGGCGTGGTGATCGGCAAGCCCGCGAAATACATCACCGAGGCCGAGGCGCTGGACCACATCGCGGGGTATTGCGTGATCAACGACATCTCCGAGCGTGATTTCCAGATCCGCCGCGCCGGGCAGTGGACCAAGGGCAAATCCGCCGACACCTTCGGCCCCATAGGCCCCTGGCTCGTGACGCGAGACGAGGTGCCCGACCCGCAGGCGCTGGCGATGTATCTCGACGTGAACGGCAAGCGGATGCAGGATGGCAGCACCACCACGATGGTCTATTCGGTCGCGCATGTCGTGGCTTACCTGTCGCAGTTCATGTCGCTGCAGCCGGGGGACGTGATCTCGACCGGCACGCCGCCGGGGGTGGGCATGGGGCAAAAGCCCGCGCCGGTCTATCTGCGGGCGGGCGACCGGATGGAACTGGGCATCGCGGGCCTCGGCGTGCAGCGCCAGCGCGTCGTGCAGGGCTGAGGCGCCGATGCGGCTGCTGGACCCGGCGCATCCGTTCTTCCGCCCGGCCTGGCGACGCTACGCGCTGGTCGGCGCCTGCTTCGCCTGGGCCGGGCTGGAATGGGGCACCGACAACCGGATCTGGGCGTATCTCTTCGCGGCCATCGGCGGCTACCTGGCCTGGCATCTGATCGTGAACTGGAAAGCGCCCGATTAATCCTGCGGCAGGTCCACCGGCTGTCCGCTGGCCAGTGAGTCCGCCGCCGCGTCGGCGAGGATCTGCGCGCGCAGCCCGTCGGTGATGTCGGGCTCGGGCGCGGCCTCGCGCCGCGCGACGGCGAGGAAGGCGCGCATCTCGGCGATATAGGCGGCGT
>LFIK01003144.1_pt1 | contig 13427 bp, 13 predicted proteins | sample 643401 | NCBI WGS metagenome assembly LFIK01 (sample SAMN03777447, study PRJNA286221) | soda lake metagenome | biome: soda lake; feature: Kulunda steppe; material: water; isolation source: sample T5-Br brine of Lake Tanatar-5 | place: Russia: Kulunda steppe | collected 2010-07 | reverse complement strand
TGCGTGTGTGTGTGTGTGTGTGTGTGTGTGTGTGTGTGTGTGTGTGTGTGTGTGTGTGTGTGTGCGCGCGCGCGCGCGTGCATGTGCGCATGCGTGCATACATGCATGCTCACCCACACACTTATGTATAGGAGTGTGTACCTGCTGCATTTGAAGGAAAAAGGGAAAAAGGACATAAGAGAAATGTCCTGCCAAAACCCACTGATGGCTGCTTGCAGACTTCATCCACCTTTAATCCGAGCACCTGCAACTCCGTCCTAATTCAAGCGAAATCTCTCACCTAACACTCGTGCAAGCAAATCAAAAGACGTGCACTCACGCAGGATGTTCAAGCTGTTCCGATTGAACTTGTCCGTCCAAAACACATGGTTGTCCTCGCGCTTTCTGTACCGCATCCAAGCCGGGTACCACTCGGCATTCGGCATCAGCGTGCCAGTCTCGGTGACACTGGGCTTTGCGTACGTGGCTGCAGGTTTCCTGCTGCTGGGAACTGGGCTGAGGCCTTCGTCATCCCTCCTCTCCCTCACACCACCCGCTATATTTGGGTTATCCATTTGGAGAGGTGGTGAAGGGAAGGGTGCAGATCTGCACCTCGCCGCATTGCCCAAGCTGAGTTTGTTTTTTGGAGGCTGTACACAATGCCTGCCACTGCCTTTAAGCGCAGATGTGCCCCTGTTGAGCTGGTAGTGCTGCATCTCTGCCAAGCTATTGATGTGAGGGCCTGGAGCTGCGCTGGAAGCAAACACGCAATGTGATCAGTCTCTCACAGAAGCGCCCATTTTCTACGAAGTCAATTTCCTGGTGAGATTGAACATTATGGCGCTTGCGCAGGGTTTTTTAATTACTTTGGACTGGACTAGACTGGAACCGTAAGTTCTAAACCTCTTAAAATTTGAAAATGACAATGTAAGGCTGATTTACATGGCCCCTGGCCAGACCCGAAAACATGCTTGCAGCACCGGCTATCTGGCTGCCCCCAAAATTGCAGCCTTGCAACCCTGCTTTGACCCACTTTAGCAACTGCTTGAGGACCAAGGCAGCTTCAGGAGACATTTACAACATTGTGGATAAGCCTGCAATAGCAGCCAATAGAAGCAGACCAGGAGGGAGAGGTGGGCGTTTATTGCATGGAAGCATCAGTCTTTGCAGGCTCAGACTCGATAAGACACAAACATACATCTGTACATGTGTCAGATTGAATATCTGTGAGTGCACACGCATGCGCACACACGTGCACGCACGCAAGCACGCACACACGCACACACAAACGCACACACTGTGCACGTACACAAGTACACACTACACGTACACGCACATTTGGCGCGCACACACATATCCACTCACACACACATACTCAGCACACACACATGTACACACACACACACACACAAACATGCACACTCGCGCGCACACACACACTCGCACATACACACACGTACACACGCTGCACACATATGCACACACATGCATAGGCACATATGCATTAACACACACATGCTCACACACAAACGCGCACACACACACACACGTGCACACACACAAATACATACACATGTGCGCACATGCCTACATGCGCACATGCTTGCAAGCACACCCATACACACATTTACACACGTACTCTCGTATACATGTACACATGTATACACAGCTGCACACACATACACACTGCGCACACACTCTGCATGCACGCACAGTGTGCGCGCACAGAAACATGCCCAATCGAATAAAAATGCACGTGCTACATGCGCAGATGCTCATTTGCACATTCGCATTCACACATACGCGCGTGTGCGCGCGTGCGTACTTTGCCACCCTTTCAACAACAAATGCACACGTTTTTGCACAGAGCGCGCTATCTTGTGTGCTTTTGGTAACCTTCAGGTCAAGGTACATCACTGCCGGGCAAGCAGCTGCCCCCTGGGCCATCCTCCCAAGCTACCCCTGGGCAATCTGCGCAGAAGGCCTTTGCGCGCGCTGCAAATGCGCTCACGCGCTTTGGTTGGCTTGGGTTTCTTTTGCAGCTCATCCTGACACTTGCGTCCTCCATCTTGCTAGTGTTTGAGGTGCGGTGTGCCCGTCTGTGCTGCCTGTGCTGCACACCCTTCGGTATAGCGACTGCTTGCTTGCGGCCTGTGCATACTTGCTCTTAGCTTTCCTGCTTGCTTGCTGCACGTCTGTGAGTTTCAGCAGCTGCAAAGGTAGATATCCTACATGTCCTATGCGGTTGTGAGTATTGCCTTGTTGGTCTGTCCGCAAAAAGGCCTTGCAAACAAGTACACTTGTCATTCTTGGCAAGTGTTCTGCTTGAGCCTCGGCTGCTCTGAAAGTCTGCGTCCTGGTGGCATGCACACGCACGCAGATGTAATGACATTAGCACGCACTCGCCCATACACTCTGCTTGAAGGTGGCCTTCACTCCGCGCAATGGCCCTGCCATCGCACTCTACTTGGTCCTGCTTGGTATCGGAGCCGGCCTTGCAAGCATCGCCTCAAACTTCAAATACGTGCGCATGGGTGAGTGACCCATGGAATGCTGCTGCCCCTAACCTTGTCCTGCCTGCTCAACCATTGTAGCTCCTCTGGCCTCATGCACTCGAGCATCTTAACATCTCATGTTTCTCAGTGGTTATTGACAGCCATGTTGTGAAGGCATGGCGAGACCTATGTGCGCTAGCATGCTCATAACAGTTTGCCCTACCTGATCAGTAATCAGTTATCGCACTTATGATAGCACTGTGCGTGCGCGTGCACAAATATGCACCCTTATGGGCATGCCTTTGTTTGTACAAGTAAGATTGGCTGTTGAGCCGCAGCGCTCAAGGGTCTGTGCTCACACACACCACACATGGTGTGCACTTGTTCACACACCGGAGCGTGCATGCTGGTGCTCACTCACGCGCGCATATGTACAAATGCACGCATGCCCGAATTCACACGCCACGCACGCTCACATGCAGCACACACATGCACATGCGTCATGGGACATATGCAGGTGCGTGCATGAACAACGCGCTTCTGGGGCGCCGCACCAAAGTGCCCGTCAACAAGCGCGCCGTGCTGAGCATGGTGGCAAAGGGCGTGCTCATCAACTGCTGCGGCCTGGGTCTGGCGCTCATGGCCATGCAGACCCTGGTGGCACAGCTGCTGATGCAGCCGCTGGCACTGCCAGACGGGACGCACTCGCTGCTGTCCGGCCAAGTTAATTTCAAGACCCTGCTGTCCAGCTTTGGTGCGTGACGTGCAGTGCCCAAGCCTGCCGTGTTGCTGCTGCTGTTGCTGCTACTGCTGCTGCTTTGTCTAGCTTGACTACGTGGCATGCAGCGCCCAAGCCTGCCGCACTGCTTCTGCCGCAGCACTGCTGCTTCTGCCGCTGCTACTCCGTCCAACTTTGGTGTTTGGCGTTCAGTACCCATGCTTACTGTGCTGCTGCTGCTGCTGCTGCTGCTGCTTCTGCTTCTGCCGCTGCTACTCTGTCCAACTCGTGTGGCGTTCAGTGCCCGTGCTTACCGTGCTGCTGCTGCCGCTACTCTGCTGCTGCTGCTGCTGCTGCTGCTGCTGCTGCTGCTGCTGCCCCAGGGCTTGGCTGCCATAGCGCATGTTTCTGTCACAAACAGGGTGCACAGATTCCCCTTGGCCTCAGGTGCAGCTGCCTTGGCATGCTGCAAGCCCACTAAGTGTTGGTTGCCTGCATCTCCCTTGCAACCCATGGTCTCCTTGGTTACTTATGTGCCCCTTTGTAGCGCACGGTCCCCTTTGTAATCCATGGTCCCCTCTGTAACCCATGGTCCCTTTCGTAACCTGTAGCCTCTTTGCAACCAGCGGTCTCTTTGGTCCCCTTTGTAGCCCACGGTCCCCTTTTTAGTCCACGGTCCCCTTTGTAACCCATGGTCCCCTTTTGGTTGCTTATGGTCCCCTTTGTGGCCCACGGTCCCCTTTTTAGTCCACGGTCCCCTTAATAACCCATGGTCCCCTTGGTTGCTTATGGTCCCCTTTGTGGCCCAAGGTCCCCTTAATAACCCATGGTCCCCTAATTAATAACCCCTTAATAACCCATGGTCCCCTTGGTTGCTTATGGTCCCCTTTGTGGCCCAAGGTCCCCTTTGTAACCCATGGTCCCCTTTGTAATCCGTGGTACCTTCGGTCGGTCCCTTTCGTAACCTGCAGCCCCCTTTGTAACCCATGGCTTTCCCTTGGCCCACCTGGGCTACATGGTTAGCAGGTGCATCACCCAATGCAGCTCTGGGCATGCCAAGGGCTCTGCTTGCCCCTGCACACGCTGCCGATTCACTGAGAGTCATGTTGAGCCCACACGGCGCGTCTGGTTTACCGCACCTCATGAGTGTGTTTTGCAGCGCGTCTGTTCAGGCTCGCGTAATGTGCGCTCTTTTTGGCGTGCTGGTTGTGCTCACGCAATGTGTGCTTTTTTGGGCGTGCTGGTTGTGCTCACATCGTGAGCGCTCTTTGGGGCATGCTGGTTGTGCTCACCTTATGAGCGTTTTATTTGGCGTGCCCAGTGCCTGTTTGCCCTTGCGCTGGCTGCCAGTGCTCTCTTTCTGTGTTTTGACACCATTGAGCTATCTAAAACCCACAACTTGCTTCCTGCCTGATTGCTAGGTACATGCATTCTGCCTGTGGTTCAATGGTGATGAACCTTCTGCACCTGGGCTACACCGTTCGATTCACAAAGCATCCACATGCCCAAATGTGCATACGCGCGCCAACGAGCACTGTGCTTGAGGCTTGGTAACCAGCCATCCTTTTGGGCAGGCACAACAACCGCGCACAGCACTGCACCAGCCTGTTTTCTATTTTCTGTTGTTCTCAGCACTGGCAAGCTTATGCTTCAGCACTGGCATGCACTGATGCCAGCTGCCACGCAGAACCCATGGGAGATCGCGCATGCTGCCTGAGCCTCCTCTCTTGTGCTGATGCCACAACCTCTCTCCCTGGAGAACCAGGCACGCATTTCCCTACTGTCCCTACTGTCCCTACTGTCCCTACTGGCCACAGACCCACACTTGCACTCGATGCGTCTTTGCCTCAGTTTGCAAGCCAGGTGCGCAGCTGGTTGTCCGTTTGCTGGTTGTCTACCTGCTAGTTGTCCACCTGCAGGCTCGCTGGAAGTCCCCTCCCTCACATCTGCTGGTTGTCCACCGACAGGCTCGCTGGAAGTCCCCTCCCTCACATCTGCTGGTTGTCCACCTGCAGGCTCGCTGTCCGCGCAGACTGTGCACCCCTCCCTTACATCTGCTGGTTGTCCGCCTGCAGGCTCGTTGTCCGCGCAAACTGTAGACCCCTACCTCACGCTGGACGTTTTCCTATTCCAGTCCGCGAGCAACATGCTACTCAGCCACTTCCTGTCTCTCATCTGCTCCCTATGGTTACTAAGTGCTGTGGGGCGCGGGCATACGGCTCGCGTGCAGGTGCGGCTGGTGGGCCGAGGGGGCTAGGTGAGGGTTACATAGCCATATCCTTTGAACGAGGGCTGCTTAGCTTAAGGCAGGGTAAGGTGAGGGTTACATAGCAGCATCCGCCGAACGAGGGCAGCTTAGCTTAAGGCAGGGTAAGGTGAGGGTTACATAGCAGCATCCGCTGAACGAGGGCAGCTTAGCTCAAGGCAGGGTAAGGTGAGGGTTACATAGCAGCATCCTTTGAACAAGGGCAGCTTAGCTTAAGGTAGGGTAAGGTGAGGGTTACATTGCAGCAACCTTTGAACGAGGGCAGCTTAGCTTAAGGTAGGGTAAGGTAAGGGTTACATTGCAGCATCCGCCGAACGAGAGCAGCTTAGCTGGAGTCTATCGAGCCTGCACCCGGACCTATATCTTGGAGGGCATCAATATGTAGGAGAGAAGGCAGTGTCTGGGAAATCAGAATGGAAGGCGTTGAGGTGTACGGCTTGCATACAGGTGCAGCTGGCCGCCTCTCTGCTGCAGTGTTGTGAAGTGAAGCTTGCTGGGTCGTTGCAGCCGTCCACATGTCTTTGAGCTTGCTGCCTTGTTTTGTCTGTTCATGTCACATAGAGCTTCCTGGATTGCTGGGGTCATTTTTGTGTTGTAGAGCCTGCAGCCTGGTTTTGGGTGCTATGTTGTGGAGCCTGCTATAGCCTGCTGCGGCTGCTACTGCGTTATCTTGCTGGATTGCTGCCCATTTGCTATGGAGCTTGCTGCCTTGTTGTGGCTACCCTCATACTGCACAACCTGGCTGCTGTGCTGGAGCTGTTCCCCTGCTGCGCTGCCTGCTGCTGTGCTGGAGCCGCCCTCCTGCTGTGCCACTTGCTAACGCGCAGAAGATGCTCATGCTGAGGCGGAACAAGAAGCAGGGCAACAAGGACAAGTTTGATGACAAGGTGGGATCCTTGGGGACAATAATGCATGGCCACATGGTCCTTGGGTAGCGCTTATACTTTAAAACTATTTGCCGCCTGCCCTTGCGACCGCATCTCGTTTGTTGCACCTGCCTTTTCAAAGGTTAATACCTGCGCTCAGAGGCAGCTCTCATCCACCTCGCCTGGGCACCTAGCTCTGCCCACCTAGGCTGCAGACCTGCATCTGTGCAGGGCGTCCACATCCGCTGCACCCATCCCCCCCTCCTCCATATCCTTCGCCGTTGCCCCCGCCCCCTGCTTGCATTGCTTCACACCTGCGCCCCTTGCCCGCAACCACTCCTTTTCACCGCTAGGTTGTCATCTCCAAGGGCAACGCCGCCCTCTTCATCATAGACCCTGCGCAGATTGGGAGCGGGGGTGGGGACGGTGAAGTGGGCAAGCCTGCAGGAACCACGAGCCGCAGGTGTGGGGGTGGTCAAGGGTTGTGTTGCAAGAGTCATCACCTTTGTCTGAGGGCAATGCAGGGTTTCTTGGGCACAAGCATGGCTCCTCGTAAGCATGTGTGTGTTGTTGCAGCTGACACTGAAGGTGCCAAGAATGCTTGTCACTGGTGTGGTTTACACAAAGCATGAAGAGACCTAGTTGCATGCAAGCCTTACCAATTCTATCGAATCAGTCTATTACATCAAGGAGTGTGAATGCGCTGCCGGTGGCTGGCGTGTGCACATCGAAGTCCAAGGTGTTATTCAATCAAAGCAGCAGGAATAGGCTCCGCAACCATGCCATTTCCTTATGTTGCACAATTGAAGGCGTCATAATTGAATGTCAGTTGGAATGGCCAATGCAATGGCACCTATTTTGCCTTAAATACCCGTAAAGGAAGGTGCAGACCTTCAGCAGGGCAGCCAGGGAATGCCTTGCGTACCTTAAAGTGGAGGACCGACCCATTCTACCCTGCCTTTTACACCTTTCTTTAGAACTTTCTGCTTATGTTTTAGCCCTCGTCTTGAACCTATCCATGGCTGTCTAAGAGTTAACAGCCTAATTTCTGGCTGCAGACAACTTGATCACAGATGCACATCTTGGCCTGAACACACAGCAGGCAAGCTCAATGACTAGGTCTGCTGGCAGTAATGCTCAGTGGCTGTGCAACAGTACGAACATAGCAACACACGTGGTGTTTCAACTGCTATAAAGCAAGTAGATGCACTGCGCTGATCCGTGGATGGGCCCAAGGTGGAAATCGCTCCTACAACTCTAGTGAGACTTGAGTGTGCGGACCCCCACAAGACATGTAAGCCAGGCACAGCCGTTTCTCGTGCTGCCACCTCAACACTTACAATCCCTTGGCTGGTGCTGAATCCTCCTTGCAGCGCGCTGTTCTCTGGCAGTGACCTCAGCACCGCCCTGGCAAGCGCGCTGAGGTCTGCACGCTACCGCAACCACCCCTGGAGTGACACCTCACCACCGATTGACAGGTACAGTACCTGCAGGTCACACAGATGGAGCCAGTCACACCACACGCGCACACCCACTCGCACAAGCACGGGCACCCACGCACGCACGCACGCGCATACATGAACGTGCTCAGGCATGCGCAGTCGTGTGCTGGAGCGTGCGTACGCGTGCGCAAGCATACATGTACGCAGGCACAGCAGACCATTAAGCGAGCGCTGGGAGTGTGTAGGTCTGAGGGGGGCCTCTGTGAACGCACGAGGAGCACCAGGCTCAGGCAACCGGCCATGCAGCAACAAAACAATGCAGGCTTGGGGATGGCTGTGCAGGGGCAGCACGGGCCTTCGTACGCGACTACACTGGCTGCAATCACAGCATCGCACGCACGCATCACGATGTATGATATAAGTACCTTAGTACGCACCTGGGCCATGACCAGCCAATGTTTGCAAAAGTGTTTGGCAAAAGCAGCTCTCATCCATTCTCACAGTGCCATTCATGCCCAGTGCCTATGTTCTCCCCAGCGCCATCTGAGCGTGGCACACAAATGTGTGTGCCGGGAATGGAGGATTCGCGCACTCCAACATTTGACGCATGTCAAATTTCACAGAATCATGCACTCACTTAACGTTTCAAACAGGCGAATCCTCCCACCCTGGTGTACACCATGTGATACATATGGAGGGATCAGCGTTTGCTGATAGAGCTAAATACATTTTGATATAGGGCTTGCCAAATTTAAAACTCAAAATTCACTGGGCCCCAAGAATTGATGATATCATTATTGGAATAAATCGGCAAATATTATTAATGGGGACAAGCCATAGATGGGTCTTGGGGCGGATGGCATGCAGCCCCATGTCCAGGGCAGTGACACCCTTACAGACCACTTCAAGAGGACAACAGCAGGTCCCCTTAAAAAGTGGCCTGGCAGGTTTACAATGAAGATTGAGCCAGAGTGGGGCTGTGTGATTGAGTGCAAATGTTGCAAGCCAACCTCAGCCCTGCAGACCCCTGGACAATGCAGTGTCAGAAATGTGTGCGGCAAGCACTGGAAGCAGCAGGGGTTTGCACAATCCCAGAGAGCATGCCAGGGCGGAGGAGGAAAATGAGATGGAGGAGGTAGACTGTTTTTGAATGCCAGTACTGGCCGCAAGTGGCCAAAAAGCAGCATATCAAGTCCTTCTCAAGGGGCCCCGCACTGCACAAGCAGTTTCATTGTCTCATGGCCATTCATATCATCAATTATGAGGTCCCCTTCATCAAGCTGGGGTGCCCTGTGCTTGAGTGAGTTGAGTCAACACAAGCAGCTCCACGCAAGTAGCCGTGCGGCGAGCAGTAGTAGCACCAGCGCCAGCACTAGCACCAGCGCCAGCACTAGCACCAGCACCAGCAGACGATTTTGAAGAGCAGACAGTAGAAGAGAGCCATCAGCGTTGGTCAGAAATCATCACTTGAGAGTGGACAGCTAGGGAGTGCCTTGCAACACAAGTGTGTTTTTCAGATCACAAAGCACCTGATCTGAAGGGCCAACCTGTCAACATTATACATTTTTTCAGGCAGCATTTCAAGAGTATGTCCAGATCTGTCATCAGCGTAAGGGGAATTGAGGAATGAGGGGCCCAGGAGTACGAAGACATGTGCCCGCACATGAGGAGGAGTCTAACCTTAGTGCCAGACATAGCGCTATATCTGGCTTCCAGGGGCCCTTGGCGCCAACAGAACCAACATTTCACTTTTATTTTTATTTTCTGTATTGGGGCATCATCCAGGGTGCTGAACCACACTTCCGATTCTGATTCTGAGGTTGGTAGTGCAAGGTTGAGTCCTGGCAGATATAGCAGCTGAAATGTAGCAGAACATAGCGCTATATATTGCTAAAGAATTGCTTCATATAGCGCTGTATGCCGATCCCTGTATGTATGCCACGGCCTCTTTTGCAATCCTAGGACACGAAGCCCTGTGCACACCCTGGCCTGCTCTGCTGCTGCGAACTGCGTGCAGAACGGACGACCCCATTGCCGCTTGGTTCATCAATGGCGGAAACAACGCGCCAGGTACCCCATCTACCAACGGCAATGGGAGGGCCCCGCCTGCCTTGCCTGCCGCCAGCGGCGCCGAGGGCATGGCTGCAGAGGCAGCCAGCAGCAAGCCTCCCAGCCTGTGGGACCTGGATTTCAGCCCCCCGACGCCCATGGATGGGAAGATGCCGCAGTGGGGCAGCAAAATCAGGGTGAGTGCTGCAGGTGAAAGTGGGTGACGTGGCCTGTGTGGAAAGGAAGGCATTACAGCGGGACCAGGGTGAAGTAAGGGGGGGGGGTGTGATGATGGGGGCCGTGGACATGGCAATGCATGCCACGGCAAGGGCTGGTAGAGCAGTGCAGTCACAATGAGAGAAGACCAGATCATTTGGACTGATGGGAGTGCAGTCGCGCATTAAAAGGAGGCTCAATCACTTGGACTGATGGGAGTGGCCGTCATGCTTTTTGAAGGATTGATCAGTTGGACTGATGGGGTTGCAGTCACACATTAAGAGAAGACAAGATCTGTTGGACTAGTGGGAGGTGCAGTCACTCATTGAGGAAAGATTGAAGCAGCTGGACTGGTGGGGGGTGCAGTCACATATTGAGGGAAGCTTGAATAAGCTGGACTAGTGGGAGGTGCAGTCACTCATTGAGGAAAGGTTGAATCAGTTGGACTGGTGGGGGGTGCAGTCACACATTGAGGAAAGATTGGATCAGCTGGACTGGTGGGGACCTTTTTTGCCCAGCCTCTGCCCCCTAAGACCAGATCATTGCCGCCCCGGCCTGTACCCTGCTCTCCCTCACCCATGCGGCTTAGGCTGTGCCCTGCACTTGGACACAGGAAGCCACACACAAGCACCTGCATGGAGCCGTCTGCACGTGTGCTCAAACTGGGGCGTGCGCTGCAGGTGAGCACTGGCAAAGGAGGGGCGGCAGAGAAGGACGACGAGGGGGGCCCTGGCAGCAGCAAAGGCGCCAGCAAGAAGGGCCGCCGGCTGGTGCCCAGCCCCAGCTCAGCCAGCGGGGCTGTGATGGGCACCGGACGGGGGCGGCCGCCATCTAGCCGCAGCGCTGCTCGGACGGCGCTGGGCATCACCGCGCCCCTGCGCGGCAGCACGTGAGTGCTTTTTAGGCGCGTTTGCGCGGCTGCACTGGCGCGCGCACATGTGTAAGTGTGTGTGAGAGAGACTGCTCACATATCCAGCGCTGGTCGAAGCTTGTGTTTACTGGCACGTGTATGCAAGGCAGTCGTGGCATGCAGCTGGACTGGCTCTGCATACTTTGTGTTTGCCAGCAGCTCTTGCGCACTGCATGCGGCTCAGAATAGGACGGCCTCACCGCATTCGCACACTCAGGCTCAGAATGAACCTCGGGGCTTTTGCAGATTGGTCTTGATGCACACATCCCTGTCATGCAAGCGTAGGTGCATGACATGGATTCATCTGCGCAGATGCCTGACGCAGTCAGGTGTGCACGGCCTTACCCGCGCCTGCATACATGCCTGACACCACGATGTGCTCACGCATGCACACATGCCTGACCCGCGCCTGCACACATGCCTGACACCACGGCGTGCTCGCGCATGTGCGTGTGCAGGCTACTGGAAGCGAAGATCGCAGCGCGCAAGCCGGCGGCCCTGCCAGTCATTCCGATGGCAGATGTGCAGTCCCTGTCGTACTTGGACGGTCACCTGCCGGGCGATATGGGCTTTGACCCCCTGCACCTGTTTGACCCTGCAAACGGGGGCACAGGCTACCTGAGCCAGAATTGGCTGAGGTGCGCGTCCGCAGTTTCAAGACAGGGAGGCTGGAAGGGTGGACCGTTTTTGGTATATATACGTGCACCCACTATTGAGTGCTACCTTTGTGGCAGAGGCAGACCAAGCTGGGCAGGGTGCTGCATTTGTGCGGCAAAGTGTCCCTGGCAGAGTTTTGCTTTTGCAGCAGAGGCAGTTCAGTTCATGGCTGGGTGCAGCTCATGACAGGACCAATGAGGTGCAGCACTTGGCGACTTTAGTATTTCCTCGCCATTCATGCTTGTGCAACTGTGTTACAGCAGCTGACTGTAGCTTCCTGCATGCCTTTTGATACTTGTGTCCAGGTATGCGGAGGTGGTCCACGGCAGATGGGCAATGCTGGGGGTTGTTGGTGAGTGGGCTTCTGCTGGAGTGAGTAGCATGGGCACATGCTGACGCATGGGCATGCTGACTCTGCGCACCATTTTGTGCTACTGGGCGGCGAGGCACGCAGCACCTGCTCCGTGTGCGGTGTGCAAGTGTGCACGCATGTGCATGTGGACATGCAGCCTGTTTCATGAAATATGTCTACCCGCATGATGGAAGTCAACCATCACATGAATCTGCCAACCATTACCTAAGGTGACCTCAAAAGGACAAGGTCAACATGTCTGCACTGAAATGTGGGTGTGATGACTGTTCTGGTCCAGCTGCCAAGGTCTACTCACACATACCCTTGTCCATGCAGGCTTGAAAGAGGGCCCATGTTTGTATTCATGTGGCCTTTGCTCTCTTGCAAAAGGCGTGGTCGCGCGCATGTGTTGCATGGGCACACCCGCACACAAACCTGCACACATATACATGCATTGCTGCAGGGTGCTTGTCGCCTGAGGCCTTGGCCATGCGTGGAAGCATCCCAGAAGAGAGAGGAGTGGAGTGGTTCAGAACTGGGTTCTTACCGCCGGCAGGCCAGGATGTGGACTTTGGTTGGGACCCTGTCAGCATTGCCTGGGTACAGGTGTGTGTGTTGGTGCATGCATGAGTGCTTATGTGTGTGTGATATTTGTGCAAAAGTGCGCGCTCATGTAGGATTCTTTTGTGTGTGTGTACGTGTTCTATGTGTGTGCGTGTGCATGCAAGCTTGGTGTTTTGTGTTTAAACAGGTGGACAAGAGTGCAGGAAGTTGCCTGTGCGAGCTCTCATACAGGAATGGTCAGCGTTATTTGCATACTCGCATGTTCTATTGTGCGTGCGTGACCGCGGCCTGCAGCGCATGCTGCAGCCTTGCTACTGGCTTTGAGGATGGTCAGCATCACCTGCCCATACTTGCAACTTGCTCGCTGGGACGATTTACCAGGTTTGGTGTGTGTGTTGGTTTGTAGATTGATGTGCTTCCTGCGTGCTTGGCCCGGCCCCCGCAGTTTGCCATTCTGGGTGTGGCGGAGATACGCCGTCTGCAGGACTACCTGAAGCCAGGCTGCCTGGCGGCAGAAGCTGAGGCGCAAGCTGTCAGGGATGGTGGGAAGCCTGTGCTCAGCCGGGAGCTGGAAATGGCGCTGAGCACACCCCCTGGTGCGTGTGCAGGGCATGCCGCAGGGCACTGCGCATGTCTGTGAGCGCAGCAGTGCACGCCGCAGCGTACTGCGTGTCTGTGAGCGTGTGTCTGTGAGCAGCGCACGCCGCAGGGCACTGCGTGTGTCTGTGAGCGTGTGTCTGTGAGCAGTGCACGCCGCAGGGCACTGCGTGTGTCTGTGAGCGCAGCAGCGCACTGCGTGTCTGTGAGCGTGTGTCTGTGAGCAGTGCACGCCGCAGGGCACTGCGTGTGTCTGTGAGCGCAGCAGCGCACTGCGTGTCTGTGAGCGTGTGTCTGTGAGCAGTGCACGCCGCAG
>LFIK01003141.1_pt1 | contig 13429 bp, 14 predicted proteins | sample 643401 | NCBI WGS metagenome assembly LFIK01 (sample SAMN03777447, study PRJNA286221) | soda lake metagenome | biome: soda lake; feature: Kulunda steppe; material: water; isolation source: sample T5-Br brine of Lake Tanatar-5 | place: Russia: Kulunda steppe | collected 2010-07 | reverse complement strand
GGGTGTTGCGGAGCTTGGTGAGGGCGGAGCGGAGCCGTTGGGTGCTGGGTGAGGCGAGCTGGCCGTTCCAGATGACGTCGTCGAGGCGTTCCGGGGTGACGCCGTCACGGTGGCTAGCGAGGTAGACGAGGATCTGGAGGGTCAGCGGCGCGAGCCCGGTGAGGGGTTCACCGTCGCGATGCACCTCGACGGGCCCGAGGATGCGGACCTGCAGCGCCGGATCGGTTGCTGCCGGTTCGCTTCGCGCGTGCCCGTTCAGCAAGGCGGCAGGCATGGGAGCGGACCCTTCGGCGACATCGGCGCCGGGCGGGTGGATGCCGCTGCTCCCCGTCGGTGGCTGGTCGGCGAAGTCCCTGTGTTGCTGCTCCAGGGGCGACGCATCGTCGTCGACGATGATGTCGATGATCGCGTCGTCAAGATCCAGGATCTGCTGGTCGTGGCGGTCAAGTTCGCTGCGGAGCCCGTCCAGGTCGAGTTCTGGGCGTTGCAGGGTGACGAGTCCGCCGTCGGGCAGGTGCAGGGTCGCCGTCTCGTCCTCGTTGACGGTGATGGCCCACCTACCGGCTGGTGGGGTGTAGGCAGCCCGGATGACGCCAAGGAGCGGGTCACCGATGGCTTCCTCGAGGTCTGGCAAAGCTGCGCCAGCGTGGGCAACAACCAGCGTCACGGTGCGATCCTCGTCGATGATCTGCTGCGCGCGTTCCTGCCGAGCGGCCTCGAGCACACCGGTGAGGTCGTCGGTGGTGCGGGCCTGGTCCAGTGCAGGGTGGGGGTGCGAGCCGGTGACGACGACGCTGAGGGGCCCTGCGACCCGGGAGGTGGCGATCTCGAAGGTTGCGGCGTGCAGTTCGTCGGTGACCGCGTCGGCGGGGCCGCAGACGGCCAGGGTGGGGATGCTGCCGAGGTTGATCAGGATGGTCTGGCCGTCCGTGCGCCCGAGGGTGAGCAGGAGCGGGAGCCCGATGGATCGGCGTGGACCTCGCTGCTGGAGGTGGGCGGTCCATCCGGTTGGTTCGCCGTCGCTCGAGCTGGCGTCGCGCCACGGACCCTCTGGCTGTCCAGGGTCGGTGTCATCGGCGAAGAGGAGCCGGACGGTGCCGTCGTCGGCGAGGGTGACGATCGAGGGCCGGGCGGTGGTGGGGATGGTGACCAGGAGATCAGAGAGGCCGCCGAGCGTGGCGTCCTCGTCCGGGGCTGCCAGCTCGAGGCGGTGGAGGTGGTCGAGGGTGTCGGGTGCTGGGGTGGGGAGACGGCTCCCGAGGGGCCGCTGCTGGAGCGCGTACCGCCGTCGCCACGAAACGAGCGCGGTGATGCCGGCACCGGCTAGCCCGGCTGCGGCGACCCCAGCAGTAAGCCTTGACCAGAGGGTGAAGGTAAGTCTGTCGGCTGGGTCGCCGACCTCTGCTGGGGAGGCTCTCGGCGCCGGACGTGTGGTGACCGTGTGCTCCCAGCCGGTCGATGGGAACTCGGCCTCCGACGGATCCGAAACGCCGGTGTCACCCGCCAGCACGTCGTCTTCGAGTGTTTCAAGCGGGCTGGCGTGCTGATCAGCGAAAGTCTCGCCCTCATGTCCAGGTAGCTCTCTGGGAGCGGACTGGCCATGATCCGGAGGTGGTCGGCCGCCCTCCAGTCGAACCTGAGGGTCTGCGCCTGCGTGGGGGACGGCGGGTGTGCTGGCGGTCGGCGGTTCCGGGGCGTCGAGGTGGCTGCTCGTGCCTTCCTCGCCTGCCTCAATAGCGAGTTGAGTGTCCGAGGCTTGCTCGGTTCCGCCCTGGAGCGGATCGGCTGGCGGTTCCGGCAGTTGGAACCGTTGGCCGGGGTGGATGAGGTTGGGGTCGCCGGGGGGTGCGAGCTGGTCGCGGTTGGTGTCGATGAGTTGCTGCCAGTAGGGGACGATCTCGTGGTCGTCGGGGGCGCGGTCCCAGGCGTGTTCCAGGGTGGTTGTGGCGATGTGCCAGAAGTGGTCGCCCTGCTCGACCTCCCACTGCTCGTCGAGCGGTCCTGCGGTGTCGTCGGCCGGGTCTTCAGGAGCGGCCGTCTCTGCTGGGGCGGGGCTGTCGGTGTCGGTGGCGGGGACGAGCAGTGTCCAGCCGGGGTGGAGCTGGTCGGTGGCGGTGGTGATGGTGGTGCCGTCGGGTTGGGTGCGGTGCAGGTTGAGCTCGCGGAGTTCACGCCACCGGATGCCGTCGTCGAGGTGGGTCTCGGCCAGGGACCACCAGGAGTCCCGCTCCCCCACCTGGATGGCGCGGGTGGCGGTCTGGACGGTGTCGCGCACCGCCACCGTCGCCTCGGGGGCCGAGGCGGGCTGGGTGTCGAGGAGGCTGGTCGTGGCGGTGGTGACGGCGAGGTCGAGCGGTGCGGCGGTGGCGACCGGGCGGGGCTGGACGACGGTGACGAGCATCAGGGTTGCGGCGACGAGCCGGGTGGCGAGGGGTTGGGTGCCGGGGAGCAGCGGGAGGCGGACGGCGGGGCGGTGGCGGACCGCGGCGATCAGCTCGGTGGTGATGGCCAGGGCGAGTTGGGCCCAGGCGATCCAGACGATGACGGCCAGGGTGTTGATGACGAAGGTGTCGGTCACGCCGGTGGTGGCGATGGACCGCAGGGTGTCGAGGTCGGGCCCGGAGGTCGGGATCGGCGGGCCGACGTAGGTGGTGAGCAGCCAGGGTGGTCCGGCCAGCAGCGCGGCGGTAAGGATGGTGCCGGTGATCCCGTGGGTGAGGCGGGCGAGTCGGGTGGTCATGGGCCGGCCTCCAGCACGTCTGAGGCGGTGGTGGAGATGGCGGTGACGGTGATCTGCCGGTCCGGGAGGGGCAGGATCCGCATCGGCTGGGTCACGGTCACGGTGACGGCCACGCCGGTGTCGGTCACCGCTACGGTGCCGTTCGCGCCGAGACCGGCGAGGTAGTTCGCGGCGGCCTGTTCGGCTGCCGCGGGGTCGAGCCAGGCCCGTCCGGCGTGGACCTGGTCGGTGGCGAGCTGTTGGGTGCCGGCACGGGCGGCGGCGGAGGCGAGGTCGCGGGCCTCGGCGGTGGCACGGATGATCTGCCCGCCGTCGTAGGCCAGCCCGGCGACCGCGATGAGCGCGACGGTGAGCACCGCGACGAACGCCGAGATCGTCCCGTCCTCATCGCCCAGCAGCCGCATCAGTCGCCTCCCCTGTAGGTGTCGACGACCTGGGTGGCGGTGGCGGTGGACCAGCGGGTGCCGGGCACGGTGAGCATCGCCAGGTCGGTGTTCGCGACCTCGCAACCGATGGTGACCCTGACGGTCCCGCCGGCACGCATGTCTGCGGCGACGGCGATGTCGGTGGTGGTGCAGGCGATCCCGGCGGTCGCCAGGTTGGCGAGGGCGATGTCGGTCGCAGCGGCTTCCGCAGCGGTGGCGTCGCCGGTGAGGGAGGCGGCCCGGGCGGCACGGGCGGCGGCGGAGCGCACGTCGGCGTCCGCAGCCGACGCACGGCCGGCGTAGACCACGAGCAGCATGAGAACGAGCAGGACGGGGGCGACGATCGCGGCCTCGACCGCGAGCGTCCCGTCCTCGTCGCGCCAGCGGGTCATCGCTCACCTTGGGGGATGAACCGTTCGGGTGCGGCTGCTGCCGTGGCGGACACCGACCAGCGGAAGCCCGGGACGACCTGCGGGGCGACACCCGAGACGGTGGCGACCACGGTGCCCTCGGTGCGGTCGATGTCGATCCGGATGTCGGTGAGGTGGCCGGCCTGGGCGAGCAGCCCAGCGGCTGCGGCCTGGCCGGCCGTGTCGCTGGTGTCGGGCAGGGCGGCGGTGTAGGCGGCTTCGTCGGCGGCGGCGCGGGCGAGCTGGGAGGCGTGCGCCCACAGGCCGAACTGGACGGCGAGCATGAGCAGGAGCAGCAGCGCGGGCATGAGGATCGCGAGCTCGCTCGCGAGCATCCCGTCCTCACCGTGGTGCGGCTGCCGGGGGGTCATCAGGCGGGGGCGTCGGGGACGGGGATGTTCTCGGCGTTGTTGCGCGCAGCCATGTAGATGATGGCCATCACCACGATCGCGGCACCGACGAGCAGGAAGGTAACCACCGCGATCTCGGTGGTGGTCAGCCCGTCCTCGTCTTGACGTAGCCGTCTGCTGGTGTCGGTGAGGTAGCCGGTGAGGGCGGCGAGCAGTGTGGTGAGGGTGAGGTAGAGGCGGATCATGGTGGCTCCTTTCGGTCTCCATCCGTCGTGCAGGTCAGGGATCGGTGGTCAGGTAGGTGGTGCAGTCGGGGTCGCCGGGCATGCAGCTCCCGGAGTTGATGCCTGTGATGGCGGTCACGGCGGGAAAGACGATGAACAGCAGAAATCCGAGCAGCAGCACCGCGGTGGGCAGGTTCATCCGCTCAGTGGTCGCCTCGGCGGCCGCTTCGGTTTCGGAGATCTGGTGGGAGCGGAGCGTGTCGGCCTTGACCGCGAGCGAGGCGCGGATGCGGGCGCCTTGGGCGCCGGCCAGTCCGATCGAGGAGGCCAGGTCGCGGAGCTCGGGGACACCGAGCTCTGCGCCGAGGTCGTCGAACGCGGTCCACAGCGGCTGGTTGATCCGCTGCGCGCGGTGCAGGGCGTGGCGGAGCCGGGCGAACGCCCATCCGTCCCCGGCGTCCGCTGCGGCGACCAGGGCGGTCTCGATCCCGCCACCGCCGGCGAGGATGACGTTGACCAGGTCGAGGTAGGCGGACAGGGCGTACTGGAACGCTTTGCGTCGCTGCTCGACCTGCTCTCTGAGCTTGAGGTCCGGGAGGAGGAACCCCGCGACCCCGCCGGCAAGGGCCAGCAGGCCGACCGCCGCAGGCACCTGGATCCCGATGCCGGTCAACGCCGCCCACACCGCCAGCGGCACCGCGAGCCCGCCGGTCGCGCCGATCAGCTTGTCCCGCGCCCACGCTTCGGGGGTGATCCCGGCAAGGGCGAGCTGCTGTTCCCGCTGCGGTGTGCGGACCCCAAGCGTGGTGAGCAGCGCCAGCACGCGGCCGGTGACCGGCCCCCCAGCCGCCGCGGTCTGGGTCGTCGTGGGGCGGTGGAGGTTGGTGATGGCCTGGCCGAGCGGGACCGGGCGGGGGCGGAGTGCGACGGCGGTGAGCCACAGGCCGATGCCGCAGACCAGGCCGAGGAGCAGCGCCACGATCATCGGCCCGCCCCCTGACCGACCTGGCTGGTGGTGCGCGGGACGAACCGTTCGGGCAGGTCGATGTCGGACATCTTCGCCATCAGCCATGACCCGCCGGCGAACACTCCCCCGACTACGGCCAGCATGGCCTGGCCGAGGAGGGTGTCGTAGGCGTCGAGGTAGCTGCGGTTGAGGACCAGCAGCATGACCACGGTTGCAGCGACGGAGCCGAGGATGATCTTGGCGGAGGTCCGCAGCCGCTGCCGGCCGACCTCGACCTTGACCCGCATCGTGGCGTCATCCCGGATCGATACCGCCAGGCGCGACAGGAGGCTCCCGAGGTCGGCGGCCTCCATCCGTGCGGCGATGGTCAGCGCCGCGACGACCAGGTCGGAGGAGGGGTGGTCGAGTTCGTCACCGAAGGCGTCGAGCGCGTCGGTGAGCCGCTGATGCCGTAGCCGTTCGGCGAGCCGGCGGACCTCGGGTGCGATCGCGGCGGGTGGGGCGACCGCGGTCGCGGTGAGGGCTTCTTCGAGCCCTGCGGCGGCGGCCATGGTGTCCCGGACCGACTCGGCCCACGAGGCGATCGCTTCGGTCTTGTCGATCGCGTCCCGCCTCGCACGACTGCCACCGAGCAGCCGTGGGGCCAGCACCGTGCCGGCCCCGGCGAGGGCGGCAGCGACGGGCCAGCGGGTCACCGCTGCCACGACCAGCGCGACCAGCACGGCGAGCCCGAACCTCGCCACGCCGTGCTGCAACGCGGCGGCGCGGGCGACGAGCCGGTCGCGGGTCGGGAGGATCTGCCAGCCGGCCAGTGCCCCGACCGTAAGCCACAGCCCGATCCCGGTGGCCGCGCCGGTCACGACAGCGATCAGGGTGATCATGGGCTCCACCACCCGTCGCGGTTGGCGAGCAGGTCCGGTTCGAACCCGTGGGCCAGCAGCCGGTCCATGCTGTCGTCGCGGATCGGGGCGCCGGGCACCGCCCGGCCGTCCGGGCTGGGGGTGAAGATCTCGTTGGAGACCAGCGTCGGGCCGTCGGTGTCGACCACCTCCCGGATGGAAGTCACCACCCGGCGGCCCTGCACCCAGCCGATGTGGACGACCAGGTGCACGGCGTTGGCGACCAGCAGGTTGGTGGTGGCCGCGTCGAGCCGTTCCGGGGTCATCGCCGCATACATCTGGAACCGCTTGAACGTCTCCTTCGAGGTGGAGGCGTGGATGGTGCACAACGACCCGTCGTTGCCCTGCGACATCGCCAGCAGCATCGGCAGGATCTCATCGCCGCGGACCTCGCCGACGATCACCCGGTCCGGGGACATCCGAAGGCCGGTGCGCACCAGCTGGGCGAGGGTGATCTGCCCGACCCCCTCGGTGTTGGCGGTCCGTGCCGTGAGGGTCTCGTAGTCGGGGTGGAGGTCAGCGAAACGTTCCAGGCCGATCTCGAGAGAGTCCTCGATGGTGATCAGCCGCTCGTAGGCTGGGATCGTGTTGACCAGGCAGCGCAGCATCGTGGTCTTGCCCGAGTTCGTGCCCCCTGCGATCACGATGTTCAGACGGGCCAGCGTCGCGGCGGTCAGGAACGACTCCAACGCCCGGTCGATCGCGCCGGCTTCGACCAGGTGTGAGAGGCGGTGGAGGTCGAAGTTGTGGCGGCGGATCGTGACCCGAGGGCGTGAGGCGGGCGGGTAGAGGACGGCGTTGAGCCGGTCGCCGTTGGGCAGCTGCATGTCCAGCTCCCAGTTCGCCGCGTCGAACCGTTTCTCGGAGCGGTCCAGACGCCGTGCGGCGTTCGCGATGAGGTCCACCAGCTCGGCCGGCGAGCTGACGACCGGTGGGTGTTGCTCTTTGCGACCGTCGGCGTACTCCAGCCACACCGCATCGGCCCCCGGGATCGCGATGTTGGTTACCCCCTCGATCGCCAGCAGCTCCTGCAAGGGTCCGAGGCCGTAGAGCCGGTCCAGGATCTGCACCGCGAGCCGGCGTTCCGTGACGGCATCGAGCGGGTCGCGGCCGTCCCGCAGTGCCTCGGTGGCCAGCGTCTCGAGCTCACGGCCGATCAACGCCTGCGCGAGCTGGCGCTCGTCCTCCCCCGTCAGCCGTCCCTGCCCCGCATCCGCCTGGGCGGACTGCTTCGCGGTCAGCTCGTCCCCAACCCGGCGGACCAGCCGGTCCAGCAGACCGGCATCCATCGTCGTCGCCTCGGCCATACTCAGAACCTCCCGGCCAGCAGCCGCCGGCGACGCGGCACCGCTGCCCCGTTGACCCGCGCCGCCTCGGTGCCGTCGTCCGGTCCGGCAGGATCGGGTTGGCTGTCGACGAGCTGGTCGACGATCCCGGTGGCGGTGCGCAGCAGCGGGCTGCGTGCCAGTCGCCGCCGGGACCCGGCCGCGGCCAGCGCCTCCGTGGCATCCGGGTCGTGGGCGAGCACCCCAATCACGGGCACACCCAACGTCTCTGCCACCTCGCCCGGGCCGTAGGGGCGATCCCCGACCAGCAGCATCTGCGGTGGCGGACCGAGACCGGACAGGTGCGGCAGACGATGTGCGAGCGCGGTCAGCTCCTCCACCCGTGGCCGCACCACCAGCACCAGCCGATCCGCCCCCGCAAGCAGCGGCGCAGCGAGCGGTGAGGCGGGCAACCGCCCAGCGTCGACCAGCACATCCGCCTCGACCTGATCGAGCAGGCTCGCGAGCCGGCCGGCCGCAGTACGCAGCAGCGCCTGCGCGACCTCGAGGGAGGGTGGGCTGACCAGCGCGTCGATCCTCTCCGTGCCCGGCAACGCCTGCACATGCTCGCCAAGCAGCGTGGACGGCCGGTCACCGTTGCTGCCATGCCTCGATGCGGCCGCAAGGGTCGTCAGCCCCGGCTCGACGGGCAGGCCGAACCGTGCCGCCAACGCCCCGCCGTCCTCGGCCGCTTCGACCAGCAGCACCCGGCCGGGCCACACCGACGCGCATGCCAGCATCGCCGTGGTCACCCCTGGCGCGGAACGGGCCGACGCGAACACCACCCTCACCCGTCGACCTCCTCGCCGGTGGTGTTGCGGGCGATCAGCACGAGGCGGACCTCTCCGGCAGCGGCGGCCTGCGCCACCGACGACGCGTCCTGCTCGCCGGTCTGCAGGGAGACGAAGCGCTGCCCCTGGGTGCCGACCGGTTCGATCCCGACCACCTCGGCCGCCTCGACCAGCACCATCAGTTCGCCCGACACCTCCACCACCGAGACCAGGTCACCGAGCGCCAACCGCGGGGTCGGGTACTGGCCCGGTGCGAGCGCAAGCCCGACCACCCCGGCGCCCGGCGTGAGCGTCGCACCGGCCGCGACCTGATCGGTGGTCACCAGCGTCCCCGCCGCAAGGTCGGTCACCGCAGCCCGGCCGACCAGCAGATCGGAGCGGTCCGCCGGGGTCAGCGTCAGCACGTCGTCGGTGCCGACATGGACCACCTGCAGGTCCTCGACCTCGAGCACCTGACCGCGTTCGACGTCCGTTGCCAGGGCGAGCACCGGGGCGCGCTGCACCGTCGCCGCGTTGAACAGCACGAACGCCAATGCCGCCAGCCCGGTCAGCATCACCCCCAGCGCGAGCTGCGGGAACTTGACCCGGCGCACCGCCGGCTCCGGCGGGTCCGGACGGCGTGGCGGCGAGGTCGTTGACGGTCTCGTCGTCGTGGTTGCCATCACCACCCCCGTTCCGTAGCTGCCGGCGTCAGCCGGTGATCACCGCCTGGACCTCACCCACCCGCAGCGAGAACGCCTCCGACACCTCGACGGAGCCGAACACCCCACGGTCCACCCCGCCCAGCGACCACGAGAACTCCCACCGCACCGCCACCGACGCGTCGAACACCCCCGAGTCCCGGGTCGAGGACGCGTTGACGAACGTGAACGTGCACGCCGGGTTGCCCGTCCCCCGCACCGACTCGACCTGGAGCTCGTAGGCCGCCTGAGCCGACGGTGACCACGCCACCCCCGGCCCGTCACACACCCGGACCCCCTCATCCAGATCCCACGTCACCTCCACCGGGACCGCCTCCACCGACACCGTCACCCCGCCCGGGGTTGTCGACGACGCCGAGGCCGGCTGCCAGTAGGAGCCGTCGATCCACAACCACGTCTCGAACCGGACCACCGCCTGCTCCGGCGACACCGCGAACACCGGCACCGACGGCTCCACCCTGGCCCGCGCCTCCTGCCGGGCCACGAAGACCCCATCGTCATCGCCCGTACCGCCAGGCTCCGGCGCCGGCGCGGTGAACACCATCCCGCGCACCTGCCCGTTGCAGTCGCGATACACGGCGAACTCATGCCCCTCCGGCAACCGCGACGCCTCACCCAAAGCACCACCATCACGCTGCGGGAACGCCGAATCCGGCACATCGAACGACACCCACCACCACGCCGGATCCGCCGCCCGCTCCGGCGTACACGCAGACCCCGAACCCCCACCAACAGGCGTCGCCAAGTCCGCGCCACCAGCGCCACCGGAGCCACCAGGGCACGAGGCGGCAGCCTCCCCACCACGATCGTGGATGTCGGCACTGCCGCCGCACCCATCTGCGTGAGCCGCAACCGGAACGAGTAGAAGGGTCGCAGCGATTGCTCCGGTCGCGACAGCAAGCTCAACGAACCGCATAGCGCGTGCTCCCCGGTTCGCAGGTCGTACCTCGTGACGCCGCCTGATCGATGACACGCCAGCTGCCATCTTCCTGCCGCTCGAGCTCGACCGATTGGGCATCGAGGCGGCCGCTCTCGACCGGCGCGATGAGATCGTCGAGCCGATCTCCGGATCCGAGGTCGAAGGCGCCGTAACCAACTACCTGCTCAGTGCAGTCCGAGACCGTCGCGACGCCGATGCCCACGTCGAACACGACCGCGTTGTCGGTCGGGGCCGGGTCGCGGATCACGATGCCGTCGCGCTGATGCTCGATGAGAAGCTCGCGGATGAACGTGAGCTGCTCTCCCGCCATCGTGGCCTCGAGGTCGGGATGATCCGGATCGGGCGGGTCCCACGCGACGTTCTTCGCGGTACGGAAGGCCTCGTAGGCCGCGAGGAGCTGATCGTTGAGTTCCTCGGCGATGCAGAAGAGTTCGCCGGGCTGGACGGTGTCGATGCGCCAGCCGTCGTCGGTCGCGAGCGCGGTGGCGTCCCAGTTGATCGTGACGGTGGCGACGCTGTCGGGTTGCCCGGCGGGATGCTGTGGTGCGATGACACAGTCGACCACCTCGGCGCGGTCTCCATCGATGTCGAACCGGGGCCACACCTCCTGCTCGGTGGTGACCAGCCGCCCACCGGCACGGAGGGCGTCGAGCAACTCGACGGTTGCATCCGGATCGACGGTCACGCCCGCGAACGCTGCCGGGTCAGGCTCCTCCTCGGCGGCCTGCTGGGCCCAGGCAGCCTGGAAGGCCGCCCAGGTCTCGGCGAGCTCGTCCTCGCCCAGCGGTGTCGCTTCCGGCTCGGGCTCAGGATCACCGATCGCGGGATCGGGCGGCTCCGGGTCCGGCTCGGCCGACGGTGGGTCGGGCTCCACGGGCTCGTCGGTCCCGTCGGTGCAGGCGGCGAGAGTGGCGGCCACCGCAAGCAGCAGGCAGCCGACACGCACGCTGACGGGCCGCGATGAGCGGCCGTGTTGCTGGATCGTGAGCTTGCGGAGCATCGCCACCCCCTAACGGCGAGCCTCTCGACTCTAAGTGAGGGACTGACACCTTGGTCATCTGTTCTGTGACACATCGTGTCCAGAACCGTGGAAACGCGCGGCTGCCGAGACTTCGGGACCGTTGTTGTGCTGTCAGCGCGCATAGCAAAGCCGGCGGCAACGCTTCAGCAACACCGACGGCACGACGCCGGGGACGGCAACACCTCGGCAACAGCCGTGCATATCGCCCGGTGCGCGACGGCATCTCGGTCTGGCATCGGTTCAGCAACACCCTCGCGGGACGGTCGCGGCTCCCTACCCGGAGCTTCGATCATGAACCTCGATCTCACCCCTGCCCCGTACGGGTCGCTGACCCGTCGCTGGACCCACCTCAGCCCGGCCGACAAGGACCGGGAAGCCCGCCGCCTCGTCGGGGTCGCAAAGGTCCAAGCTCGCATCGAGCAGCCCGACGCGACCACCGGGCAGCACTACGTCCAGCTCGTGGCAGCCGCCAGGGCCAACGACGAGGTGGCCCTCGCGTGGCTCGCAACGACTCACCGGCCTCTGCTGCTGGACCGAGGCCGGGCACTGTTCGCCATCGACCCGGAGGAGTGGGGCTCGGTCGCCCTTGAGCTGCTCCACCGAACAGTCCAAGACGCTGACCTCGACGAGGGCCGATGGCTGCGCAGCACCATCACCCAGCGGCTGCACCGCCTCATGGTCCGCGAGGTCCGCAGCTACCTGCGCCTGCTGGCCCGGGAGGAGGTGACGGACCCGACGTCGCTGCGGCTGTGTCACAGCGCGGTGGACCCGGTCGACTCCGACCCGCACCTGGACCTGACCGCTGCCATCGCCACGGCGTTCGGCCGCATCGACGCCGCAACCTGGGACGGGCTGCAGGCCCTGCTGGACCAACGCCCCCTCGCCAACGTCGCGGCTGCCCACGACATCAGCGCCTCCGCGATGCGGCAGCGTGTCCGACGGGTCCGTGACCGGCTGCGGCCAGAGCTCGCCGCCTACCAGCGGGCGGTCGCCTGATGGCCCGGGACCTGCCGACCGACACGCTCACGCTGGCCGTCATCGCCTCCCGGCTGCACCAGGATGCCGCCGACCGTCTCGACGGTGTCGTGGCCTGGACCGACACCGGCACCCGCCACTACCAGCCGCTGACCTCGGTGCCGACCGGCCCGGACGTCGGCGGCCACCACCTGGACCACCTCGACGCCACGACGCTGACCGCGACAACGCCGACCTCGTCCGGGCTGACCTGGCGGACCTGGGCCCTGCCCACCATCCCGCCCGCGATCCGGCATCTGACACCGGCTGAAGCCGTCGAGGTGCTGGCCCGTGCCCTGCAACGGATGCCGGCATGAGCGCCGCCGCCACCGCCGAGGACCGGCATGCGCAGCTGCTCACCCGCCTCGACCGTGAGCTGCAACGGCTCATCGACTCCGGGGAGTACGCGCACTGGTTCACCACGATGTCGCGGTTCCATCGCTACTCCCCCACCAACGCCATGTGGATCGCCGCCCAGGCCCCCGACGCCACCCGGGTCGCGTCCTACCGGACCTGGCAGCAGCTCGGCCGCCAGGTCCGCAAGGGCGAGACCGGGATCATGGTCTCCCACCCCAAGCCCTACTGGATCGACCCCAGCACCGGACAGCGGGCCGCCCCACCCCGCAGCGACCGCGACCGTGCCCGGCTCGACCGCAAGATCTCCTTCCGCATCGGACACGTGTTTGACATCGCCCAGACCGACGGCGACCCGCTCCCCCAGCTCGGCCAGCCCGCTCCCGCAGACGCCCCCACCGCCCTCCTCGACCACCTCGACAGCTGGTGCGCCGAGCAGGGCGTGACCGTTACCACCGAGCCGCTCACCGACGGGCTGTACGGCTACTACCGGCGCCACGACGATCGGATCGTGCTCGCCGCCACCAACAGCCCCGGCGAGCGTGCCGCAACCCTCGCCCACGAGCTCGCCCACCGGCACGACCCCGAACTCATCCTTGCCCACCAGGACGGCGACACCAGCTACTACCGGCACAACCGTGCCGACTGCGAAGCGGTCGCTGAGGGCACCGCCCACGTCGTGTCCGGCCGCTACGGCCTCGACCTCACCCGACACGCAGCCGGCTACATCGCGAGCTGGGTCCACGGCGACCTCGACCGGTTCAAACAGTTGCACCAACGCGTCGGCGAGGTCACCTGCACGATCCTGCCCCCCGACCAGCTCGACCTGACCCTGGCCGCCGCAGCCAGCCGTGCCGCGAACCAGACGACCGCCCATCGCGGGGCACGACGATGAACGCGTCGCTGGACCACGACCGGCTCGAGCAGATCGTCCGGACCCTCGCCCGCCTCCACCTCGAGGTCGAACGAGGCCTGCGCAGCAAGGACACCTTCGCCGCCCAGATGCCACCATCCGCCCGCCTCGCCTACCTCCGCGCCCAGACCCCGGACACTCGGCTACCCGCCGGCTCGGTCACCGACGCCGACATCCGCACCGTGCGCACCGAACCGCACCAAAGCGGCCGGATCTACACCACCGCGATCACCAGCACTACCCGAGGCCGCAGCGGCGCCCTGACCTTCGTACTCGAGACCCGATCCGACAAGGTGGCCCTGCTGCAGGTCACCCGATTACAGGCCCGAGGTGACTACAGCCAGCGGCACACCAG
>LFIK01003140.1_pt1 | contig 13429 bp, 9 predicted proteins | sample 643401 | NCBI WGS metagenome assembly LFIK01 (sample SAMN03777447, study PRJNA286221) | soda lake metagenome | biome: soda lake; feature: Kulunda steppe; material: water; isolation source: sample T5-Br brine of Lake Tanatar-5 | place: Russia: Kulunda steppe | collected 2010-07 | reverse complement strand
GGATTATAAATCCAAACCATAAAAGTGCTTAATGCATTACTTTCAGCGCCTTCTGGACGGAACTCGAAGCCGATTCGCTCCTTGATCTGTAGGCGACCACCACCATCCCGCCATTGCCATTCCAATGCCTTATCACCCCAGCGGGCCGGTCCCTCCAAAACCGCCGCCGAGCCGTTTTCCAAAAACCATTCAGGAGGGTTCTCTCCTGTCTGAAAGGTGTGCTGGCTAAAAACTAGCGCCGGAAACAGAGAGACGATACCCACAAATATACCCAGATACTTCAGAAAATTCCACATTTGTCTGTCTTCCTAAAATTAACAATCCGATTGCTTGGTGTAGTAGGCGATGGTCTTATCCAATCCTTCACCAACGCTGAACCTTGGCTTCCACCCAAGCTTCATAAGTTTATCAGCAGAGGCCAGCGAGTGCTTAACATCACCAGGTCTCTCCTCCCTGTGCAGTATGGGTGATTTGTTTCCAAACCTTTCATTGATACTCTGGGCCAGGTCATTTATCGAGATACTTTTACCGTAACCGACGTTGTACACTCCAATGGCTCCAGCTTCTGCACAAACAAAAAGGTTGGCCCCTACAATGTCTTTCACAAAGACAAAATCCCGGGTCTGCTCGCCGTCACCAAAAATAGTGATAGGGTCGCCTGAAATAGCCTTACTTATAAAGATCGGTACTGCGGCTGCATAAGCTCCATTGGGATCCTGGCGCGGGCCAAACACGTTGAAAAACCGCAGCGCCACGGTCTGCAAACCAAACTCCCTGCGGTAAAATTCCAGATAGTGTTCTCCGTCCAGCTTGGTTATAGCATACGGGCTCAAGGGTTCGGGAACCATTTCCTCCAACTTTGGCACAGAAGGATTATTTCCATACACAGCAGCTGAACTGCTGAAGACAACCTTTTTCACCCCGGACTCAACCGCGGCATCCAAAACATTCAAAAGCCCCAAGACGTTCAGAGCCAACGTTGCCCTTGGATTACTCACCGATTCCGGGACACTGACCAAGGCTGCCATATTAAACACATAGTCGATGCCCTGCATTAATTCCCTGACTAGGTCACGATCTTCAATCGAACCATTCACTAAACGGCATTTTCGACCAATAAGATTACGCTCAAAGCCTGTACGAAAGTTATCAAGGACAATCACATCTGCCTTGTCTTCCCAAGCTTGAACAAGATGGCTGCCTATGAAACCAGCTCCTCCCGTGATCAAAACGCGCATGCTTCAACCCCTCCCTTTACAATTGTTTCCATCAGGCTCATCTGACTCTCAATGGATCTTGCCAGTGCGATTTGAGTTCGGCAGCGCTGAAGATTATGATCCTCGCGGTGAACCTTGAAGTAATGATCGCCTTCGAGATAGTCGGTCAAAAAGCGCATTCCAATTTCCATCGTTATCAACTGCCCTGAGGCTGGCAAAAGCTCCAGCTCGATAGGAGTAAGAAATGACACTGCTTCAGATAAATACGATTCGGCCAGAGCACGGAACATTTCCGCATCCATGGAAACCTTGGACAAGTCCAGCTCATCCTCATTAGCAGTATTTGTTCCCGTGCGAACCATGTCACCAAAATCATACAATGCAGACCCCGGCATGACCGTATCCAGATCGATCACGCAAACTCCCTCGCCTGAGCGATCGTCGATCATAACATTGTTAAGCTTTGTGTCGTTGTGTGTAACCCTCTCAGGAACACTGCCTGACTCCATTGCTCTCATCACGACTCCAAAAAACGACTCTCTAGCTTTAAAGAACTCTATTTCTGCCTCAGCTTTACTGGCGCGTCCCAGGGTGTCCCTCTCAATAGCATCGCACAAAGCTGCAAATCGTTTTGGCGTATTGTGAAAATCAGGAATAGTTTCGTACAGGCGGCCTCCGGGCAGGTCCACTAGCTCTTTCTGAAACCTCGCGAAGGCAGCAGCAGCAGCACGAGCTTGCTCGCAACTCTCTACACGGTCATAAGTACGGGCTTTCTCAATGAAATAGTAAACCCGCCAGTAGGCTCCTTTATTATCGACATGAAAGGGTTGCCCAGACTCTTCCAGCATCACCGTGAGGCAACGCCGGCTGGTGTCCGGCAGGCCATTCAACTGAATCTTTTGACTTTGATGCCGTGTCACGCGAAGAATATTATCCATCAAAGCAGGTACATCCTTAAAAACCCGATTGTTGATTCGCTGAAAAATGTAACGGACAACCGTTCCAGCCTGGTCGTATTTGACCGCGAAAGTGTCGTTGATGTGGCCTGAACCGTACGGTTCGCCGCCAAGGCATTCGCCCGCGATGCCGAAAGCTCGACCAATTTGTGCAAAGGGTATTTTACTCATTATTCTTCCAAAGGGGGTTAGAGTATACGTTTTTGTTATACAAATGGTTAATCTGGGTGCGCACGTAGTCTTTATCTTCGGAGTAAGTCACTCCAAACCAGTCCGACTTGGTTCTGAGAACTCGCACTTCAGCCTGCCTCGTCTGGATCACATGATCGACAGCTGCAGGTATGTAGAATTCATCTTTAAGAGGATTGTTCATTTTCTCCAGAAACACCCTCAGTTGATCATCAAGTTGATCAAAGATCCGTGGAGTGAAACCCCAAAAATTCATGGACACCGGAGTATCACTTGGGAAAAATTCGACGCCCTGATCATCCTCTCTGTTTTCAGCGCCACCCTCCACCTTCCAGAGTTTTGTTTTTTCAGTCACCTTCAGCAGCTTTCCATTGCCTGAATCACAAACACCACGCGAAACGTAGCCGTGTTCGGACAAAGTCTTACCCAGATCATAGGCGACCAGAGCATATGAAGAATCGTCCGAGCTCAAATTACGCAGCCAATCTGCGAGCACAGAATACGCCTCCACCCCATAGTAATCATCCGCGTTGATCACAGCAAAGGGGCTATCGATGGCATTACGCGCACAGGCAATGGCATGCCCTGTCCCCAGCGGCTTTTCGCGCCCCTCCGGCACACTGCACCCTTGCGGAAGCAGATCCATCTCTTGAACGACAGTACACCAGTCCAGATCTGACGGCAATCTGGCTGCCATGGCTTGTTTGAAATCTTCTTCAAAAAAACGTCTAACAACAAAGACAACCTTCTTAAAACCGGCTCTATAGGCATCAAATACGGAATAATCCAGCAACCATTCACCGGCCGGGCCCATCGCGTCCATCTGCTTGAGACCACCATAGCGGCTACCCATGCCCGCTGCTAATACTACCAACGCAGGCTGACTCATACTGACTCCTCCTGCTGCTTGAGTGCAGACACGACACTACTTCTGAAGGCCGAAAGGTGTTGGTCCACCAGACCAGCCACAGTGAGTTCATCGTCTTCCAGCAAAGCACTTAAATCCATCGCAAAGGTTGTCGATTCATGCGCATCAATTGAGTGAGCATCAAAGAAGGTTGCGTTAGCCAATCGCCGACCAGGCACTGCAAGGTCATAGCGTTTGCCACCACTGATCTGAGAATCAAACAACGCCATAAGCGCATAGGCAAGGTTTGCCCTGCGGTCGGTTCTCAATAGTATTTTTCGCGAGTCCTCCATCCAGTCGAGATCCCGCCAAACTTCGACACCATAAAGTTTCTTTGGCCTCAGCTCGCGTTCGAGCCTGCGAATTGCCTCAACGGTTCTCATCAAAGAGGCAATGTGTGTCGGATGTTTGTCCGCTGGATTGTGGACGTAAACGACTTCCGCAGAGGCCGCACGCAGGATCTGCTCCAGATCTTCGACAACAGATGCTTCCTTGCCCTTAACTGCCGAAGAGGGATGGCCCAGCTGGGCAACAAAACTGTAACGTCCGAGAGCCGCTGCGTTGCGTTGTTCATCCATACGAACTGCCTGCATCTGCTCGTCGCTGTACCCGGCGTAAGGCCCCATCCGCGCACTGCCGGCACCATCCGTAAGCACGACACCACCAAACCAGTCGCCATTGCTGTCATAACAATGCTCGATCCCTTGATAGGCCATTATTTCCAAGTCATCCTGATGCGCTCCGATAGCAAGGTGGGTCGTTCTTGAGAATGCATCCAAACCAGAGAGGCCGTCGGGAATATAAATATCTGATTTTTCCTGATTGAGTTTCATTTTAATCATTCTGCAATTTTTACGAGACTAGCGGCTGCGATTGCCTGCCCATGACGTTTATTGCGTTCGTCCACCTCGAGAAAATCGACTTTGGACAATAACTCAGGGGCCACCCTTTCCATGACCGAGCGTGCAACAGACTGAATCAATTCACCTCCACTGCCAGACATCACTCGACCAAGCAACAGAAGGTGACTAAAATCATAACAACGCTTCCAGAATGGAATCGTTGCACCCAGATAACAACCGATTGTTTGGTAGATTCGCACTGCCCGCGGATCCTCTTTTTTCATCGCCTCCTGAACTCTAACCAGAAACTCAGGGAAGCCTTCCCTTTCATTTGGACCCCAACCCTGCAGGCCGCCAAGCCTAGCAACGGCTTGCTGGGAAAAATATTGAACCGCACAACCCCTGTCGCCAGACCATTCATCCAAGGGACCATTGTCACGAACGTCGACCGGCGAAAATGCCAACTCATTCAGCCAAGAAGTCAAATGCCCATCCGGTCTGACATAGCCCACCGCAGTGCTTGTGCCAAGGGATACCCCCAGCACACCACTGTGCTCTGGAGCGCTCATGCTGGCTGCCAGCGCAGTGACTTCACCATCGTTCACAACGACAACCGGAACATCCCATCGCTTCTCTAGATCCCTGAACAGGTTGCGAATCCTACGATCAAAGTCCTCATTCGACACGCCACGAAAGAGAGACCCTGCGCGCACTTCGTTATTTATATAAACACCTGCAGCACTACCACCTATGGCATCGACTCTGGGTAAATGCGCTGCAGCACGCTTCAGTGAATCCTCGATTCCCTCAATATGATACTGTGGGTCACTCTGAAAATAGGGATCCCAACGTGTTTCCTCTGAGAACACAACTTTGCCATCAATCAATGCAGCACACTTTCTGTCACTTCCACCGAGATCAAAACCGATTCGACAACCATCGAGGTGCCCTCCCGCAGGCATTGCCGGATCGTTCACCTGGGGGAGCTCATCTTTGCAGGAAGCCCATTGGACAGATATCTCTTCGCCAAAAAGTTTTCCTCCAACAAAATCAACATCGAATGCCCGGGCTCCGGATGTGCTGTAATGCGATGACAGCTTGTCTGCCCAGATGCGGTTCCCGGCAATATGTATCCGGGAACCGCCCTGTTGCCACAACATCATTTTGGCTAAACGCTCCAGATAACGCTCCGTCTGCCAAGACTCGTTTTCCGGGAGCAAAACTTCAAGATCACGTCGAAAGACGGTTCCGTCAGGCCGCGCTATTACAAGGTTCAGGAACTCCGTTTCTGATGCTCCCTGCACTCTGGCTTCGTAGGACCTTAAAAAGCTCTCAATAGAAACAAAGCCAGGATCGATTGACAAAAGATCTGCTATGGAAGGTGGCATTTCACTTAAAATCAGGGGTGATGACGAACGAAGCATTCAATGGCTTCATATTCTGCCATCCCCAATGCATCGTATATTTTGGCGGTATTGCGGTTCAAATATTCAGTTCGCTGCCAGGATTCATTTTGCTCCAGCAGAGCATAGGGGTTCTGGCTATGCTGCGACCGGTGTTGGAAAGCTGCGGTGATTTTATTCCTGAGTTCATCGGGGCTGAGTGGAACAGCCATGTTCACTTCGTGGATCGGCCATTCTTCGCCGGATCCACGATACATCCAAACATAGGTTTGAGCTGACCAGTCAGCCTCAGTCAAAAACTTTTTGAAGACACGATTAAAAAGCTGAAAATGAATACCAGCAACTGAAGACGGATCCGCTTGGTCACCTGTAAGAAAAATCTGATGCGGCTTAACTTCATCCAGCAGTTCAGCGAGGATGCGAACATCCTCTTGCTCAACACTGAACCGACGGTAGCGGCCCTTGGAATAAAACGGCAGATTTAGAAACTTTAGCTGGCTACTTTCGATACCGAGTAATTGAACCGCCTGGCGCGCCTCAGCCTCGCGAATAGCACTCTTGACTTCACGGATTTCCAAACTGTCTTCGTCCAGTAACCCTTTGGCCTTGAGTTCACCGATACGCACTTGCAGGCCTTTTGCCGCAGGCGCACCCGAAAGACGATTCAGCGCACTCGTTAAATCCAGAGCAGAAATCGCCTCTTCATCTGGAACTGCCAAACCTCCCGAAGTCAGATAGGCTATCGTGACCTCGTGCCCCTGGTCTTTCAATCGGTGAATAGTACCCCCGGCGCCAAGAATGTCCTCCTGAGGTTCTGAGGCGAGAAACAGCACCCTCTTGGATTTGGGTTCTGCCCGCTCTGGCCGTTGTGAATCATCCGCTCCGGGTTTCCCTCCGGGCCAACCTGTTATAGCATGTTGCAGGACATTAAAAATCTCAATGTTTAGCTGATAAGCGGACCCCTTAACCGTCAACAAGTCGGCCAACCCATTTTCATTGTAATCTTTTTCGACTAATTTGAGAACTGGTTTTCCGACCTTAAGCGATAGCCCCGCAACAGCACGGCGGACTAGCTCAGGTGTCCATTCCACAAAACCCACACGCCAAGGCTCAGTGTTGCGGGTCAGCTCGGATGCTGCTGCTTGATCTACAACAAACCGAGTGTTGGAATGCTTCTGCAGAAAACTGGCTGGCAATTGATCGCTTTGAGTGCCCTCCACCGCAGCCTTAACAACTCCGGCTTTTGAACGGCCCCACGCCAAGAGTAGAATCTCCCTCGCTTCAAGAATCGTTCCCACCCCCATTGTTATTGCATAACGCGGAACATTGCCTTCCCCCAAAAAATCCCTGGCAGCATCACGCCGGGTCATGGCATCCAAAGTAACAAGACGAGTTCGGCTCTCGGAACCAGAACCTGGCTCATTGAATCCAATATGCCCCGTCCGTCCAATTCCCAGTAACTGAAGATCAATGCCTCCAGCTTCATTGATTGCCTGCTCATATTCGCGGCATTGGTTGAACGCCTCATCGCGGGAAACCTCGCCGCTGGGCAGGTGTATATTTGCCTGCTGAATATCAATGTGGGCAAACAATTGCTCCTGCATGAACTTCCAGTAGCTCTCACGATGACTCCGCTCCAAGGGATAATACTCATCAAGGTTGAAGGTGATCACGTTTGAGAAACTCAGCCCTTCCTCTTTGTGTTTGCGGATCAACTCCCGATACACGGGAACGGGTGTCGATCCAGTCGCAAGGCCCAGCACTGCGTAGCGTCCTTCCCCTGCTCGCGCCTGGATAAGTGCTGCAATTTTTTCAGCTACCTTAACAGCGGCCACACTTGAAGAATTGTGAGCGTCAACATGGACACGCTCAAAAGTGCCTAAACTAAGATTATCTTTAACCGATTCGCTGTTCATTTATGACTGGAAGTCAAAAGTCGTTTTAGCTATGTTGCAATATTATTTTAACTTTTGCGACTAAATCTAGTCACCATTTTTTTTGATTAGAATTTAAGTAAAAAATCACCAGAAAAAGACTTTTCTTGAATCAGCGACTCACATCCTGGCCAAATGTCTTACTGTATGCCTTCGGTGACATGCCATAAGCAGCCTTAAAAGCACGGGAAAATGCAAACAAAGAATTAAAGCTTGTTCGCTCTGCGATTTCCGTAACGTTTAGATTAGTCCGCTGCAATAGCTTGGCCGCTTCAGACAACTGAGACTCGCGAATATAACGTCCCAAGCTCACACCGAGTCGGTCCCTGAAAACAGCCCGCATGTGACTGGCCGAGTATCCAAGCTCCCTGGCCAGTTCCTCCAGCGTCAGTTTACGATTCAAATTGTCCCGTACATAGGCGTTTATCTTCTCCAACAAAACATCCCTGGAATCGTCGGTGGAGTAAGCATTGAGACGATCCCTTGGAATCGTTGGAAGATCCCGCATGCGCAGAAGGATGCGCCCGAGGTCATGCGCAATGAACAGCGTCCCAGGGCCCGGTTTGACCTGTTTCACATACAATTCAGAAATTCGCGCCAGCAGATCCATACACTCTTTATCCAAAACCCGGGGCGAATCGCGGAGGGCATTCAAAAGAGATGACTCTGTGCAACGAAAGGTAATAAAGAGCCACTCAAGCTCACCCTTTTCAACATCCAAATAGTGATGGAATTGATTTGGAAAGATCAGGACCGATTCACCCGGCCTGAGGGCATGCGTGCCATTTCCAACTCTCACCGGTCCACCCCGGTCAAGGACAACAACCAACTCAAAACGGTGATGGAAGTTGTTGCTTACGCCTTCAGGAGCCAGGGCACTGGTGTGTGTCCGCTTGAAAAAAATGATATTGTCTGGGGCAAATGACAAGGAAAGCCGGATACCTGCAAACAAACTGGCAGGAGGATCTATGTCCTTGATGGCCCGACGCACTTTGGAAATTGAGCTACTGAGTTCTGACACCAATCACTTCTGTGGTGATTTGATGAAAATTTGGCAAATAAATTCCTACTCTCATTTTTTCTTCGGTAAACCAGAAATGCTGCCCTCACGGGCCTCAAGTTGCCGAGCACGCAACAACATCAACAATCCGACGACCAGAACACTGCCACTGACAAACAAAGCCGAAAGGCGGCCCCAGAGAGGATTAGGAAGCAACACCAGGCTTGAAAGAAATACTCCGAGAATGGCCGCGTAACGCCCGATCATGCGCAGCTGAATCCAGTCCAGACTCGCGCCAACCTCCTTTTCAAACTCAATCGGGGTTTTCATTTTCGTGAAGAAGCCTTCTATGCGGGCCTTATACTCCGGAGCTGAGGATTTGTAGAAAGGAATACTGATCATATAGCCGAAAAACGCGGCTCCAGTCACCCAGAATGTCCTTTCCTGGTAGGTCCAGCCGGTTTCCACCAGCAGGTTTACCAGAGACGGCGCAAAGCCCATAAACATGCTAACGACAGCTGCCCAGGGTGCCGTGCGCTTGATGAAGAAAGCCAACAACATCGGCACCGAAGTAGGAATCATGATCAGCGTTACTACATTGAGCGCAATTTGGAACAAGTCAGTGCCCTGCAACTGGCTGTAAAAGTAAGCAACCAGTATGACCGTTAGACCCATTCCTGCACTTACGAATCGACTGACCCCGACTTCCGCCGTGGCCGGAATAACCGGCAGTCGGAATACCCGCAGAATCGCAGGAATAATATCCCTGACAATCAATGCGGCATTACGGTTAATACCCGTGTCCATCGAACTGATAGTCGCAGCGAACATGGCTACAACCATGACCCCCATTAAGCCAAGTGGTAGCAACTGCTCCGCGGTAACTGCATAAGCTTGCTCGGCTGCCCGCAATGGATCGTCGTTGGTCGCCAGGATGAGGTCGTCGAACAACAGACGCCCCGTCATCGGAGGTATAAACCAGATAAAGCAACCAACTGCCATTAGCAGACCAGCCAGCATTGCTGCCTTTTTTGCCTCTTTGCCGTCTTTTGCAGAAAAATACCGGATCGCCCCCTGCGTCATGTTCATCTGGCTCAACATCTGACCGATAAACACCGCGACTATCCACCAAAGGCCATACTGTGCAGCAGGGAAATCACCGGCGTCATTTACAAAGCGAAAGTCTCTGGCAACCTCGGGATTACCCGCGATTAATTCCTGAAATCCAGACCATCCACCGACTGCATGCAAACAAAGCACCGCAACGAGTATGGTTATTGGCACCATGATCAGACTCTGAACGAAATCGTTGGCCATCACCGCCCAGTTGCCTCCGACGGTCGAATACGCGAGAACAATCAGTCCGACAGCAACAATAACAGCTTGCTGAGAGACCCCGTCAACCAGCAGGCTAGCAAAGACCGACAACCCGTAAAGCTGCACCGCAGCCCAAGCGATCGAATTGACCACAAACAGGGTCGCAATGAACTGCTCCGTTCGAGGACCGAAACGCTCCCTCACAACCTCTCCGAAGGTCACTGCCCGCATCTGCCTAAACCAGGCTGCCAAGAAGAGGAAACTGATGAACAAAACAAGTGTGTTGGCCAGATAGATCACGAGCGGACTCCAGCCGGACTGGTAGATAGCAGCTCCGTTTCCAACAAAGGTATACGAGCTGATACCACTCATGAAGATGCTCGAGCCCACCAACCACCAAGTTCCCTTGGCTCCTGCCCGGAAATAGTCACTGGAATCATTATTGAAACGCCGGAAGCTGAATCCGACGCCCAGCAAAAATAGCAAGTAAACGCCGATAATGGCTATTTCGAGGCTGAATTTCATATCAAAGGGATTGGGGTTGTTGAACCGATGAGATTAAAGCCCTAGCATAAAATCGTTTTTGTTAAAGACTTTTTTTTTAGCAACTTTGCGATTGACCGTTTTAGAGATAGATCGTATCGCTGCACGGGACCATTTCCCTATCTGAACAAGCCCCTTATGAATCCCCCGACTCTTCCAGCGAAAGCTTTAGCTTCAATACTCCTGTGCCTGCTGACCATCCACCCGAAAGCCCACGCCGACTTTGATTCAATTCAAATTGAAGAGGCACTGAGGCGTGCCTCTGACTACTTCACCCAAACCGAAGACCCCTACGCGGTGTCGGAACCCTGGTGGTGGGATCGAGCAGTTTATTATCTGGGAGTAATAGAAGTAGCGAAACTGCTGGAGGAAACTGCATACTATCAACACGCCGAAGAGTGGAGTGTTATGAACAACTGGCGTAGCGGCAATCCCTCAAACGCCTGGCGCCATCCCCTCCACGCCGACGCACATGTAGCACATCAGGTCTACATCGATCTTTACGAGTATGAGCCAGAGCCTATTCGGGTAGCAGCCACCTATGATCGAATGATGGACCTTGTTAACAACACCTTTTGGAACGACCCCAGGACCAACGGCAACATCTCGGAAGACAATTGGTGGTGGATCGACGCCTACTTCATGGCTGGTCCGGCGCTGGCCAAATCTGCAAACCTTTTTGAGGAAGAAGCCTTTCGCACACAATTGCGCAAAATGTATGAGCACATGAAGCACAACAGAGGCCTTTTCAGCGAGCAGTATGGGCTGTGGTTTCGCGATCAGACACAACTTCCATCCGAACGCCTCAGCCCAAACGGTGAGCCAGTGTTTTGGTCACGTGGCAACGGCTGGGTGTTTGCAGCGCACACAAGGGTCCTCGATGAACTTCCCTTAGACCACCCAGACAGAGACACCTACCTGCAAAACTTCCTTGCAATGGCACCCGCCATCGCGGCCCTTCAAAGCGAAGATGGATTCTGGAGATCAAACCTGCTGGACCCGAACCACTACCCGGGCCCTGAAACCAGCGGAACCGCACTATTTGCAACTGGGATAGCCTGGGGGATTCGCCATGGCTTGCTAAACGAGGAGGTCTATTCGCCCGTTCTGGAAGCTGCCTGGCAGGCTATTTCGATCACGGCACTCAAACCAAATGGACTGGTCGGCTATGTTCAACGCCCTGGGATTGATCCACAGACAGCGGGCAGCCACGAAACCCATGATTTCGGTGTCGGCTGCTTTCTCCTGGCCGGCGTTGAAATACTAAAGCTCGGCGGGGGCCCAGCGACAATTTACCCGATTGTCGGCGCTCCCTGGACTCTCTCACTGGAACCGGGAAAATGGACGGTGGAAAAAGTTCTCGACTCAAGCGAATCACTCATCCGCGCAGGCACGGTTGCCAAAGTTTCCTGGTGGGCTGAAGAGGCATACCTCGGCAGCAATCAGCAGCTGACTGTCCAATTGCCTGCCGGAGAGAACCGTATTCGACTTGAGATCGAAACAGATGACGGGCAGATTTTCCAAAATTCCAGATCCATTCGTGTAGATTACGCATCACCAGAGTTCGACTCAGTCTCAGCGAGTAGCTGGCAGGCACCCTACCTTCCAGCAAACGCTGTCGATCAAGACCTGGAGACCCGCTGGTCCGCAGAGGGCATGGGCGAATGGTTGCACTTAACTTTCGACAACCCAACGACCTTACACGGGATTGAGATCGCCTTCCACCTCGGCAACCAAAGGCAATACTACTTCGCAATGGACCTTTTTATCACAGGTCGATCCGAGCCACTGCGCACTTTGTTTTACACCTCATCCGGAACGCAGGCTGAATATGAACGCTTCCATTTCGATGAGCCTCTGCAACTTGATGCCATTCGCTGGATAGGCTACAGAAATTCCGAAAATTCATGGAACAGCATAAACTCAATCCGACCCTTCGCCACCGAACTTGAGTGGGACGCTGACGGCAACAGCTTGCCGGATCAATGGGAGCTGCATTACCTCGGCCAAGCCGGAGAACTCACTGCCGATACAGTCATGCCCAATGGCCGCAGCCTGCTTGAACACTACCAGGCAGGTACCGACCCTCTGGCCAATGAATTGCCAGCAGAGCTCAAGCTGGGGCAAAATGGCAGCGCAACACACCTCGTGCTCAACACCCAAGCCGCTTTTGGCCCAGGCTATCAAGACAAGAAGCGGATCTACACCATTCTCGCCTCCAGCAACCTGAAAACTGGTTCATGGACCGAACTGGAGGGCTACGAGGCAATTGCCGGGAACAACCACCAGATTGTAATCGAATTGGGCCCTCTCGAACAGAGCCAAAGCCTCTTCTTCAAGGCGGATATCCACCTGCATAGCTCTGACTAGACCTCGCTGAGGCAGGCGGGCAAGAAATTCAAATAAAACACCCACTCAGGCTTCGTCATTTTTGCCATTAAAGATATTTTTTGCACTTTTATGATTGCATCACTTATGTTAAATCCGATAAATACATGTCTGTTTCCATTATAACTGTAACTCTAACCAAATTTTAATATGGTAAAACTGTCGCCCACTCTAATTTCCATTTTATTGACCCTCCCCTTTGCGCTACAAGCCCAATTGACCTACGACGGCTTTTCGTCCGGGACATACCCAGCCGGCCAAACAATTAATAATTTAACCGGTGGAGAGGGATGGGATGACTCCTGGTCAGTAAATGCCTCCAACGCAAACAACCCGCTTCGCTATCAGGGCAGTACTGTGTCGCTCGGCTACACTGACAGCGTTGGCAACAATCTCGCAACCACCCCCGGCAGCCTGGAACTACTTGCAGGAGGTTCAGGCGCTGGTGAACTGAGCCGCAACCTGGCCAGCTCACTCTCCGGCGAAGTCTGGATGGGCTTCCTCAATATCCGGACATCAAGCGGTAGTTGGAACTGGCAAATACAACTCGCCAACGCCGCTGGCTCAGTCCAAGCAAACATTCAGAACAACTCGAACACAGGAAAATTCAGATTGCTTGCTGGAGGCGAAACGTCTGGGAACCTGACCTTGGATAATTTTGACACAAGCTGGAACCCTGGGGACAATGCTCAACTGTACCTTCTGCAACTAACAAACGTGGGCTCCGGTACAG
>LFIK01003138.1_pt1 | contig 13435 bp, 15 predicted proteins | sample 643401 | NCBI WGS metagenome assembly LFIK01 (sample SAMN03777447, study PRJNA286221) | soda lake metagenome | biome: soda lake; feature: Kulunda steppe; material: water; isolation source: sample T5-Br brine of Lake Tanatar-5 | place: Russia: Kulunda steppe | collected 2010-07 | reverse complement strand
TTTGACGTGCTCAAATACAGCTATAGCTGAACTGAGCAAGGGATCAAATACTCCTCCAACTAACTCAACCAACCTCCGGCTCACAATGCAGCATAAATCTGGCACTGCATAAATCTGGCGTGACACCCCCAAGGCTACGAGGACAGCTCAGGCTCGGGCTACCAGTTGGCCCGCGGGCAGGCCGGCTCAGGCTCAGCTGCCACTACGGCTAAGAGCTCGCACCAAAGAAAGCAAAGAGAAGGGACCTCCAAAGGGCACGAGACTAGGAACTATCTACAGAGGCACCAGCGCGCTAGAGCAGAACACACTCCAGGCCCCCCCCCGGCCTAGCTCGGAGGAAAGGATGACCTGACCCTATATCACCCACATAACTCTGTGGGCCTTGGCAGGCCGCAAAGTCCTTCAAGGCCTCTAACAAGAGGGCAGGGACTCGATCCAGGGACGCGGTCCAGGGACGCGCTCTGAACAATATTAAGGACCAGCATTTAAACCATTGGAAAGGTTTGTGTAACGTTATAGAGCCTGCTAAATGAGGTCGATTCAGCTGAAGCCTGAAAGAGAGGCAACTTGACTCAAGTTCACTTCGGAAGTTACATAACAAAGACGATGATGGAAACCAAAACTCTGCGTAGCTAACGTTTAAGCTATTGAAATGCAATTGAACCAATCACTTTTGCAGTTGAATAGTTGGTTGAAGTGCGGGCCCCCAACCTATTTTTGGTTGATTCAACTGCAAGTTTGAAATGGCCGCTGAAGCCAGTTGATTCAAACGCAGGCAGTTGCTTGTTGAAACAACAGTCCCAACCCGTTTTTTGGTGGATTCAATTGCAGTCGAATGCGGGCTCCCAACCTGTTTCGGTTGAATCAACTGCGGTTGAAACAATGTGGGCTCACAACCTGTTTTTGGTTGATTCAACTGCGGTTGAAACAATGCAGGCTCACAACCTGTTTTCGGTTGAATCAACTGCGGTTGAGACAACCACTGATTCTCCTGCCTAATCTACACTGTGCTGGATCCTGCAGATGTAACTTTTGAGAATGTATATCCCAAGTGGAGGCAGTGAAATCCTTTTGTTCATGTGGCCTTGTCTTGGCACATTATGCACAAAGTCTTATATACTACTAAGTAGTAACTACTTATACACACACCTGCCTGTGAAAGCACGCTTTTGCAAACACCATGAATGCCCTGCACAGTTGTCAAGAAGCATGTTCTAGTGCTAAGGTCATAGGTCATCATAACAATGTATCATTCCTCTTAAATGCCTCAAAACGTAGCTATACAGCTTGTTCAGCCACTCCTCTTTTTCAGTTCAGCATTTTTTTCCATCAACCCTCACAGAGGTGATCTTTGCCCATCCTCCAAGTTCCTCCAAGTGCCATTGCATTTCAGACATTGTGGATTTCTCTTTGGTCCTAATCCTAAACTTTCAAACATTTGGACTGGCAATGACCAGCCCCAAGCCTATCAGCCTGACGATTCAGCGATCTGTGAACCCCGAACTTGTTACTGTTACACCATGCATAGGTGATCGGTTCACCCCAAACTACACCAGGTAAGAAAAATGCGGATGAGTACACTGTAAGCGCCCAATTTGTACTGCCTTCAAGTTGACAAATTGAATCAATACATGGTCAAATCATGGTCCACAGGGCTGGCTGATTTCATCCGCAGGGTATCAGAGTACAGTTAGGCTGCGGTCACACACACACACACACACATTTTTTCACTTGACCCAAAAGAATGAAATCGCGGTACACACGAAAAATTTCCAACCTTCCCAAAAATTCAATTTTCAATCCAACACCCAAAGTGCACTTTTCACTTTTTTCACTTTGGGCAAAAGTGGTCTCAGGAGGTCCCCAGGGAGGGTCCCATTAGTGCAATACCCCTAGAAACCCCTTGTTAAGGGTTTGTATGTCAGAAAGAACATTTACCTCGGGAGGATATCTGAGGAGACAAGGTTTCCCTACATGGTTTACACATGTGATTTACCATTTTTTTTGGTGATTTACGCAGCTGCAGCACTAGCTGGTGATGATTCTTCAGGCCGACAGTGCACTGAGATGATGTTTCATGTATGTGTTAGCCAGGCTTACACTTGTGGGGTGCTGGATATGGTGAAGATTGTCAGGCAAATAGAAAATGAGATGGATAGTCATTGCTGACATTTCCTGGGCTTTAAAACTGTCAATTTGAGGAGCACTTGCACATAAAAAAGGCTTCCTTTGCATGCGTAAGGACATACTCTCAAATGAAGGCAAAGACTGATGCACCATGGCCACATGCACAGGGGAAAAAGATAAGTTTTCAAGTGTGCGCCAACCGCAGTAATCACGCTCTGCAAACTTTCCAGCATTCTGTCCTGGCACTCTACCCTGATGGCTCAGGGTCAATTGACTGTCATGCAAGACCTTGTAGGCCATGACCTGAGTGCTCAAGCGAGGGCGTCTGCAGCATTGCAGGCTCCTTATGAACAGTGCAGTCTGTGTCGTGTTGCTGCCTCATTGCGGCTTGAGGACCTGTCGCAAAGAGCTTTTTGCATCCTATTGCTGGTCTTGGAGAGCTTGTGAATGTAAGAGTGTGGTTTCTGATAGCAATGCTGGAAGAGAGGGGAGGTCATGGGAGACCGCAAAAGTGAAAAAATCTCCTGAGGGGGCTATCTGGTCAAAGGTCTGGGCATGCTCGTTTTTTTATGGCAACTGTAATAATATCATATACCTAGGCTACTGTGAAAGTTTGGCGTGAAATGGAAGGCTTCCGCCTTTAGTGGCCTGGATGGGTGCTCAGGCTCTGTTTTTGGCCTATTTTGCCACAGATAGCGCATGTGCGCCCCCACCACAAGCCCATCAAGGCTCCTTCTACCCCCAGAATCCCATCAGTATTCTCAGTTTACTTACTATGTGCTCATTGATATCAGATGTTGAAATCCAGATTTGGTGGGGGACAGTTTTTGACCCATTTTGGCGCCCATTTGCTGGATTTTCTAAGGGAAATGACCCAAAATGCACATCTCACCGACCATTGCTTCTTGTCACTCCAATTCTTTTGCAATGATGTCTGTCTATTACATGAGCACCAAAACACCAATGATAATGTAATTTGGTGCAGTGGGTGATCTGGTGTGGACATTTGGCTGTGAAAAATAATGTTTACGCCACGGCCAATTACGTATGGTCTCCGTGACGAGCACCCTTTAAGCTCAGGTGCTGTGGGAAGCTTGCAAGTGCTTGGCTGCCACTTGGTTCCAATCTTGAAAGGTACCCGTCACGGAGACCATACCCTGGGATCATACCAAAACCATACCCAGTTTGGGCCTCAGATAGCCCCCTCTGAAATTTTTCGCTCAGGAGTGTGACCGCAATTTCTTTTCACTTCAGAGTGGAAAAAAGTGAAAAATAGTGAAATTTTTATGTGTGACTGCGGCCTTATATGCCATTACTTAAAGCTGCATCTTGAGGACGTTGTTTATGAACTCACAGTTGAATTCTGTCAGTCTACTAAGAGGAACCTTGTAAGGTATACCCCAGGGAGAAGACCTTCTTAGCCATTGAAGGGCAACAGGAATGGCAGTGCTGATCATGCCTGTCTGCAGGCTGAAGCAGAGAGAACATGAAGGGAAGGACAAGGGTATCAGAGACTCCTCAGTCTCATCGCAGCCAACCTGTTGTCTGCTTGGTGCGCATTGTAACTGTCTGCAGCCGGTCTGCACAATTCTCACCAAAAGACCATGCAGCAAGTCTTGCTTGATTGCAGCAGTCCCGCAGAATAAGATCACACTCTTGACACAGTGCCTTGGATTCTAGTGCTTAGTGCCAATCAGTACTCATGGGTAATGCTGAGTCCACGATGGCATCTGCTGGGAGCTGTCTGTAACTGTGCACCTGCAGAGCTGTCAGTTGCACCGTGCTTCAATCAGGAGGAGGACTCTGCAAGAGGACAAAATGGGCATGGACAGAGAAATAGGGTGCATCTGATGCCTTGTTAACATTAACTTGAATTTTTTTGCTTTAATGCCAATCACGGCTTTGATGAGAACATATGCCCCACCTGTGTATCTTGCAGAGCTAAATCTTCGGCATCTAATCCATGCTCCTCTTGCTGCGCTGGCTTCCACCTTGTGAGCTCGCTGAGGCACGCAGTATAATCATTGCGAAGCTGCTGGAGTTTTTCCGACTTGCTGTTCAGCAGAATAGAAAATCTGAAAGATTTGGGCAGCCAGCAGCAGCAAACACGGTCAATTGTTGTTATCCAGCTTCTTAATTGCAATCTAGTGAGGCAACTGTAGTTGCAGATGTAACAGCAAAAAGCTTTAGGGGAAAAAGGAAGCATTGAAATTCAACAAATGCCACTGCAAAGGTGAAAGATGCCTAGTTAAGGACCAGATGCCAAAAGACACACACACATCACTTTTCAGACTTCCATCATATCACCTATGGCCTTGACGCAAAATTACATTTTTCATGAATGCCCCCAGGAATTATTTTCTTGATAGTCGAGGCCTTTTAAACCCCAGGAACTCCCACATCACAGATTACCTTGATCGATCGCCAAAGGGGAAGTGCTAAGTAAAAGTATTGCCCCTTCTTTGGCTGTTATCACATATGCACCCATAAATGAAACACTTGGCAAGAGGTCAGAGTACATCAGACAACCTTATGAGATTGATCAGCAGGAAGTGCACTGTCAATGGGTTGAATTTGTTGAATGTGATGTTTCCGGTTGCATGTTATCTCCAGAGAGCCACCATTGCGCTTGCTTACTGCAAATTGAATCCTGGAATTTCAATTGCTGGTGTAGAGGTTGTCAGTTCTTGACCCTTTCATCACCACTTTGGAGGAACTTTAGACGTATGTCACATGACGCTATAATCCACAAGATACCGAAGTGCTGCCAACAGATAACCACACTATGCAGCACAAAACCCTTTGTACTCTCCGCAAGGATACACACCAAGTACAGCCATAAGGACTCACTTGGTAAAGAGCTCTCTTTCTCTTTTCCTGTTTGCATCTATATGCTGCTTGAGCTCTTTCTGGCTGCTGTGCAACTCTACTTGTAAGCGAGCCAGGTCAGCCTGCTTCTGATCATGCAGATCCTACAAATAGCACATCCCAACAGTCAGAGTTCAACATTACTTTGTTCAAGCCGTAGTGCCATGTCCACACGGAGTGCTTGCGTGTGCATGTGTGTGTGTGCGCGTGCACGTGCATGCGCAAACACAGGGCATGCGGGCATTTTGTGTGTGCACCACATGTGTGGGTGATGCGAGACTTCGCAAAGAGTTCGGTCTTTAGCGAAAGTTTTTTCCGACAACTAAATTTCCGAGAGAGTGTGTGTGTGTGTGTGTGTGTGTGTGTGTGTGTGTGTGTGCATGTTGATAATGCCTCGTTCTGCTCTGTATTAGGCAATGAGTTGTTGACAACCAAGCTGGTGCTTAGCAGCTGAGATTGTTAGGATAGCGAGATGATTGAAAACTGTGCACTCAAATGCTAAGGAAGGGCTGATGTACATCACCTTGGCGAGCTTTTGCTCCCTGAAAGCAAGAGAAAGGAGTGCCCTTATTGTAGCCGCAGGATTGGTCGCAGGGGTGAGCCGCAGGACAATAGAGGTTTGCCGGCCAGTATTGATGCTCTCAGTATTGAAGAACATGAAGGTAAACGTCAGCTGAAGTAGAAATAAACAAGCGGCAAAAGAGGAGAGGAAGAATGTACGATGTTGCCAGGCAACAAGGCAAAAGCCTCTGTCATGGACCAGCAGGAGGTGGACTGGTAGGCTTGTACATCCACCAGGGCAGGCCTGCCAAGAGCCAAGCAAACATGTTTGATAGAGCATGCGGGAAAATGACTTTTTTCAATGAGAAACTACCTGAAGCTGCGAGGTGTTGGGGTCTATGCCGTATCTGTAAGTGTAGTTCCTGCTCGGACTGGATGCACACAGTGCATCATGACATATTTCAAAATACTGATCCTCGTCAAGAGGGGACTCTGAGGGATGCTTGGCACCTGGAGCAAGAATTTTAAAAACTTGTCATTGCAGTGCATCAATTGAGCGTTATGCATACTCTGTCTGCCACGCGTGCTCCTGCACCCATGTGCACTTCATAAATGGATGCAGCAAAAGATGTATGAGATCAGGGAGTTCTTTCCTCGAATAATGCAATGCACTCAGATCGCGTACTTGGTAGCTGGTAAGCGCTCGCCCCATCAGCACATGTCAAGCTGAAGCTGCGCCCCTCAGGCAGCTGCCAGTCACAGCAAATGTAAAGCTCCTGCTCAACACCTGTCCTGCTCTGAGAGGCCTGGATGGCTTTGAGGTATCTTCCCGGACTCTTGCATCGTTCGTTGATGTTCTGCGTCTCCATACGAAATCAAATTATTTTGTTAAGGATGATGTCTGTGAATGGATAAGCTAACAAGAAAAGCTGATAAGGCATGATGTTGGCCAGACCGCACGGCGGTCTGCAATGTGGCATTCTCGCCAGGAAGCACCATCAATTTCCCCTCCCACGCGGAGCAGCAAGAAAGCAAGAGGTAGGGGCAGCAGCCAGCTGGACCTTGCCCCCGTCCCGACACGCATGCCGAAGCAGCAGCACAGAGGCTGTCGATGAAACTGTGTTGAGGATGCCTCTGCGGACGGAGCTGCAGCCCGATCAAGTGACACGGGTTTTCGGGTAAGGCCATCTACTTCCCACTCCCTTTCGCACGGGGTGCTCAGGGGGCGTGGGTAAATGCACAGTCACTGTCGTGATGATAGACACAGGTTGTGCAGGCTGGATTGGGACAAGCATTGTCCTCTTGCTTGCCCGGGCACTAGCACGACTGGCAGCGTTGCCAAAATTGCAGTAACCCTGACAGAGATGCTCACAGCGGCTCTGCAGCTCTTGGCTGCACGCCAGGACTTAGAAATAGGCCTTTGTTTTGGTAGACCAGACTGCTTGCTTATTTCTCGGAGCCCGCGTCCTAGAGTGCAGACACGGATGCCTTGTGCGCATGTGTGTGCAGACCCATGGTACTTCTCTCAAACTTAGAATGCAGAACGATATGCAGGAGCTTCATGCGAACCCTTTCCTTGTTGAGTATCTAATCTGCATGCTCAGCGTGCCTTGCAAGCCCAACGCAGAGCTCCCATGCTTATTTAAAAGCTAGGCGTATGGGCTCTGTCTGCACCCACCTCCCAGGCGCCTGGTATTTTCATAGACTTTGAGCCTGCCATGTCTGAATTACGCGTGTGGCAGCTGGGATCATGCCAAAACCATACCCATTTTGGGCCTCAGATAACCCCCTCTGGTATTTTCATAGACTTGAGGAAGAGGCTGCCATGTCTGAATTCCGTGTGTGGCAGCTGGGGTGCCAATGCGCATGGAGGTCACTGTCAAGTTGCGCCGCTCAAGCCATGTCCTCTTTGAAGCCCGCCCAGTTGTTGGCCGCCTGCCTGAGCGCCAGGGCTGTGTCAAGCAGTGTCAATGTGATCAAAACGTGCACGCACACTCTGTATAGGTACTCCAACCAGCTGGACTCCCTTTTCTTCGTCGGGCGGGTGGTAGGCGCCGGCAGCTTCGGTGTCGTGCGCGAGTGCGTAGAGATAAGCACCGGAAAGCGGTACGCCATCAAGACGATCCCCAAGAAGCCCAAGAGAGGACCATGTGAGCAAGATGAGCTATATTTCAGAGCTTACCGTGCTCCAGCTTTTGAACTTCACATTACTGTCTTCTACGGGTGCTTTCTATTTTTAGTAGCTGGTGCTGGCAGTCGGCTAGGGCCTTTTGCTCCCTGCTGGTAAAGGTTACGCAGGCCTGCCAAACGTTTGATACTGATGTATTGCGGGACAGGACTGATGCCTTGTGGGAAAATGCAAGTGCCCAACTACCTTGAGGCGTCAGAACTGTCACAGGGCACCAACCCTGGAGAATCAGGGCAGCTTAGCCGAAGCCAATCAGGCCTGCAACCTGAAGCTAATTGTAGGAAAGCACCAAAATGCACATTAGATTGGGCAAAAGATGGTTGTCTAGTGCTCCCTGCAAACGTTGGGGCTTAGGAGCTCACTTGGCTTGCATGTGTGATTACCTGCCAATGAAGGCACCCCGAGGTACCTGCTCAAGATCCGGGCTGAGGTAGAGATCATGCAGCAACTAGGTGAGCGTATGGCAGCGACCACTGGGTGGCATGCAGCAACTGGGTGGCATGCATTTGAACATGCGGTAGCTGGGTGCGCATGCAGCATCAGCTGGTTAGCATGCCCCATTATCGCCAGTGCAGCTGGCCTGGATGAGAAGCTTGCTCTGCATGAGCTTGGTCTCCCTCAGTGCAAGCCATCAGAATTGCTGCCAGGGTGCACCTTTGAGCACAGCCGCTGAGTGGCTGGTTGAGTGCCGCCTCCAGCACTTGTTGTGCAGCAATGAAGGCCCCGTACCTGGCTTTTTTTGTCTCTTTGCTTTGCCTCAGTGCCTTACATCTGTGCTTCTATCATCCCTACGCCTCATCACTTTTGTTTCACGCCTGGCGTCTCATGCGTCTCTGGGGCCCTCTTGCAGTAGGGTCCTCATATCCTTGTGCACCGGCCCAGCGCTGCAGCTGCCTTGAGCAGCAGCAGAACGTCGCCAAGCCCAGAGCAGCAGGCGCATCCATTGGCATTAAATGGAGGGGGCATCCATTAATTTATTCATATTTCGAGTCCTACACTAGCTCATGCTGGAGCCCTGCCGTTTCTGATCGCTGATGGTTTCAGTTTGTGACTGCCCCAATTCTTGCAGGTTTCAGCTTGGATGCAGTCAACCTGAGGGTGCGTGCACGTTGCCATGCTTGTGTTAACCTTCCCCCTGCTACTGCTTTAGCCACGTTCGCTGCAGGGCTGTGTAGCAGAGCATGCATTCTGCGCTGGTGTAGAGTGAGGTGTGTGCAGGCGAGCTATAATGTTTGAAGGAAGCATGCAGCAGCACATTCTGTTTGTGTTCAGTCCACATGCATGCTCATGGATTGCGCTTTTGGTTTTAGGCTCTGAATCACACACACATGCACACGCACGCACATGCACACACACATGCACACACACATGCGATCACGCAAGTTAATACATCAATCAAACATGCGTGAACGTCTTTCAAACAAATGAAAATCAGCGTGTACCCACCCACACTCTCAAACGCACATATACATGTACACAGATGGCGAGCACACATGCGCGCATAAAGGGGTCTGAAAATGCGCGGTCCGTGCAAGTGTTTATGGGCCTGTGTGAAGGATGACGCGCGCCACACGCACACGCACAGCAAGCACACACGCATTCACATGTGCATACACATGCATGCACACATGCAGGAGGTGTTTGAGGATGCGCGGTCCGTGCACCTGGTCATGGACCTGTGTGAGGGGGGCGCCCTGCTTGAGCGAATTTCCTCTAGGCAGTACAGCGAGAAGTACATTGCGCGCCTCTCCCGCAGCATCCTGCGCTTTGTCAGCCAGTGCCATGCCAAAGGCATCATCTACAGGGACATCAAGGTGTGTGCGCGCATGATAGGCATGGGGAGCCAATGCACACATACGTGGAGGGATGTTACATCTGTAACGTATGGATGGGTGGACAGTTGACCACAAATGATAAATGATAAGCCAAACTTCATGAACACCTTGGACTTGTCGGATGACTCAGTTGCTGTCTGCAACCATGCAATGATGATGATGATGATGATGACGACGACGGAGATTGTGGTTGTGGAGGTGGTGGTGGCGGTTGCAGTGGTAGAATAACGACAGCACCGGCGGTGATTGCCGTTACCCCGCTCATTAAGTCTGGTTTAGAAAGGCACACACTAGGATAAAGGGAGATGGCTACAATGCATTGTCATGCTCTTTGGGCTCGCAGTGCCCACAATACTGCATTCTTCAAGAAGGCTTCTCAGCACAAGCCTGCTGCAAGAGATCAGGGCAATCGAGGCGCGCGTACAAGGTTATGGCCATCCATCAGGGGTACCTGCAAGGTGCCATCGCGCATACAAGCGTCGCTGGCTCCCGCAGGCATGGATGCACACAGACATGGATGCACACAGACATGGATGCACACAGACACATATCCGCAGCGCCCAGCGACAGGGGGCAGCGGGGGGGTACCAGCAGTGTGGCATGTGCAACGGGAAGGCAACAGGGAGAGTGCACAGAGTGCCAGGGCCCCTGTGCTGTCTTGCCTGCCTGCTGCGCAGCCCGATAACTTCCTCTTTGTGACCAATGACCCCGACAGCCAGCTCAAGGCCATCGACTTTGGCCTCTCCATCCGCCATTGGCCCTCTGAGCCCAAGCTCACTTCGCGCTCAGGTGCGCCCCGCCCCTGCGCCCCTCCCTGGACGTGGTGCCTGCTGTGTTCACTGCCTGCGCAACAGGGGCAGGCGTGAGCAGATGAAGCGCGCGCAATGTTTCGGCCCTGGGTAGCAACTTGGCTGGCTGCTCTGGCCCCTGCTTTGTAGGTGTGCGGCCTGCGCGGTTGCCTTGTGCGGGCGCGCTTGTGCTTGCGTTTGCACGCACGTGCGTTGGTTGCGTGCTGGGGTTTCTTGCGCCCGTGCACACAGGGCTGCCATGGGGCGCAGGACATGTGCAGTGTTCCCATGGCGGCATATGCTGAGCAGGAGCATGTGCCGACCGAAACCTTGTATGCTTAATGGTGGTGCTCTCAGAGGCGCCATGCGCATGTGCCTGCGCCCAACTGGTGGGGACGTTGTCTTGCACCGGCGCAAGCCTAGACTTGTGGCGCCGACAGCTTGCACCTGCGCTGGCCTGATGGCGTCGATGCCACGCGCCTGCAAAGTGCACTTGACACGCCACTGCGCATGTGCGCGCAGGCACGCCGGCGTACATGAGCCCTGAGCTGGTGCTCCAGTGCTACGATGAGAAGTGCGACATCTGGGGCGTGGGCATGCTCACCTACCAGCTGCTCACGGGAGGGTTCCCGTACTGGTGAGGTCCCAGCCGATCACAGCAAGCACCTACACCGCTGGCACCCGCACTGCCGACACCAGCATTGCTGGCACCCACACCGCTGGCACCCATATTGCTGGCATCAACATTGCTCGCATCCACACTGCTGAAACCAACATTGCTGGCATCAACATTGCTGACACCAGCATTGCTGGCACCCACACTGCTGGCACCAACATTGCTGGCTTCAGCATTGTTCGCATCCACACTGCTGAAACCGACCTTGCTGGCATCAACATTGCTGGCACCCACACTGCTGGCACCTGCGCAACGGGCACCTCCAGCACGTGTACAAGCTGCGACGCCAGCACCTGCCTAGCCAGCGCCTCCCTGCTGGAGCAGGACAAGCTGAGCAGCATGCACATCGCCCTTGCAAGCCTGATCCGCGTATCTTGCTGGCACTTGCATGGAGTGTGGGTGTGAGTGTTTGCACGTGTGTGTACTCTGGCACAGCTAGATGGAGCCGGTACGGCACAGCAGCGCTTGGTGCAGCATGCAGGCAAGCACCTCATTGCTCAGAGCTCGGGCCGATGCTCGCGCTGACGCAAAAGCACCCTGTTTCTCAGAGCTTGGGACAATGCTCGGGCCGATGCAAAAGCACCTTGTTGCTTGGAGCTTGGGCCAATGCTCGGGCTGATGCAAAAGCACCTTAACGACTGCTCATGCTCTAAGGCACATCTAATCAAGCCGTTAGGCACAGCTCACCAGCAACAGGCTACTTAACTTGCTGTATGGCACGCCTCAACCCGCTGTTAAGCACAGCTCACCATGCCGGTAGGCGCAGATCACCGGGCAATCTTGGAGAGTGTGCTAGGATGCGTGCTCAGCACGCCCAGGCGGGGGGGGGAGAGGTTGCTGTTCGCTGCGATGTGGCCGGAGCACCCAGGGGTGCAATGGAGTGGAGACAAAGTGGAGCGTGCGCTGCGCCATTTTGCTGCAGGGGCAACACAGCGCTGCTGCAAACAGAGCACCTTTTCGCCCGCCATTCTGACCACTGTGTGCGCCATCCTGACCATTGTGTGGGCCGTCCAGCCAATACATCTGCTTTGACTGGGCGGCTGTCCACTTGGCAACACGCCCGTGTGCCACTGGCTGGCTGGAACCGCGTGCGCGCGCAGGGATGATGTGCGCACAAAGAGCCTGACAGAGGTGTGGCGTGCCATCCTAGGCACTGACATCAATTGGGACGCACCCCCGCTAGCGTCGCTATCCCCGAGCGCGCTCGACTTCCTGAAGACCCTGCTGCGCCGCAAGCCAGAGGAGCGGCCGTCTGCCAGCCAGGTGCTGCAAAAGATCTAGGCAGCACCGCTGCCATCACCATCAGCAGCGTTCATTGCTTATGGTGTCTCGCGACCGCCATCACCTGTGTTCACGACTCAACAGCACTGCTGTCAGTACCGTCACCAACACGCATGTTGCGATCACCTCTTTACTCCACCTTGGGTGCGGGGTCAAAACCTTTGCTCTGTACATCCCATGCTGTGGGCGAGCCAAGTCATCGATGAACATGGACACCACCTTAGCACACATGCACCAGTGCCATGCGTGCGCATGCCCTGCAGGCCTTGGAGCACGCTTGGATCAAGGACGAGGGCGTTGCGCGGGAGCTCCCCTTGGAGGGCACCGTCGTGCAGGTGAGCTGTCATGCAGGTGAGCTGTCGTGCAGGTGAGCTGTCGTGCAGGTGAGCTGTCGTGCAGAGTCACCTGTGTGCCTATCCCTTATCACCTGATGGGTTGCCTGTGCACCTATCCCTGCTCAGTCGTACCTTGGGCAGCCTCATGCACGCCATGCGCTGTGCGCCTTTTGGGCGTGTGCCCTTGCACGACACAACCGTGCCTTGCAGTGCTTTTTGAAGCGGCGTTGGTTGTGCCCATTACATCACTCCGTCCTTGCCCCAGAGTGCTGCTGCTCCGCTCCGGCCGGCACTGTTTGTTGTGCGTGCTCTTGCACGGCGCGCGTGCTTCCCCTGCTCGTGACAGGCCAGCAGCACACACCTGCGCCGCTTGCTCGCCTGCAGCGCTTGCAACGTTTCTCCACCTATGGCAAGCTGAAGCAAGTGGTGCTGAGCATCATCGCGGAGGAGCTTGCAGGAGAGTCCACGGCCCAGCCCCTTGCCTCCATTACCACTGTTCAGGTGGGCGCGCTGGGTTCCATTCCGCTCCAGTAATCAGCAGAGTCTCGTCCGCAGGCATTTGTTTGTGGCTGTGCGTCACAGTGAGGCAATTTGTTTGTGGCTGTGCGTCACAGTGAGGCAATTTGTTTGTGGCTGTGCGTCACAGAGGGGCAACCACAGAAGGCTCCTCAAAAAGGGGCCCTGGGCACATCAAACGGTCCTCATGACCTCCCCCCCATCTCCTTCCCTCCTTTCTCTCCATCTCTCTCACCCTCTTTCTCTGTATAATTAACATCTCTCTCACTCTCTCTCTCTCTCTCTCTCTCTCTCTCTCTCTCTCTCTCTCTCTCTCTCTT
>LFIK01003137.1_pt1 | contig 13439 bp, 13 predicted proteins | sample 643401 | NCBI WGS metagenome assembly LFIK01 (sample SAMN03777447, study PRJNA286221) | soda lake metagenome | biome: soda lake; feature: Kulunda steppe; material: water; isolation source: sample T5-Br brine of Lake Tanatar-5 | place: Russia: Kulunda steppe | collected 2010-07 | reverse complement strand
TACAGGCTAAAGCCTGGACTCCAACCGCTCCCGATCCGGAGACTGGGTTGGAGTCCAACCTTTAGGTTGAAAGCGGGGCCTTGGGAGTTGCCCGGCCTGGTTGACGCGGTACAGGCTAAAGCCTGGACTCCAACTGCTTCCGATCCAGAGACTGGGTTGGAGTCCAACCTTTAGGTTGCGCCACGGTCTTCAGGGCTTGCAAATCTACTAAACAAACGAACACTGGTATGAATGCCCTCTGCTCATTCGAATTCAAATCCTCCGCGTGGCCGCGGGACCGGTACGCAGCCGGGCAATCGCTTTGAAGGGAGGGCGACGGAAGCAGACTGGTCGGATTTTGAGGGAGCGGATCCAGAGCTGCAGCCGGATCGCTCGCGCGTAGCGACGACGGTGCTGCCGGACCATGCGGTCTCGATCCTTTCGACGCACAACAGCCCGGACATTCCTTTTGAGGTCAGTCTAAATCCCTACCGGGGCTGCGAACACGGTTGTGCCTATTGTTATGCGCGGCCGAGTCATGAATACCTTGGCTTATCGGCCGGGCTGGATTTTGAAACCAAGCTGTTCTACAAGGAGCGTGCAGCGGCCTTGCTGGAGGCGGCGCTCAGCAAATCCACCTGGGAGGTGAAGCCTCTGATGCTGAGTGGGATCACGGATTGTTACCAACCTCTGGAACGCAAATTGAAAATCACCCGCGCCTGTATTGAGGTACTGCAGCGGCTGCGCAACCCGGTCAGCCTGATCAGTAAAAATACCCTGATGCTGCGGGATATTGACCTGCTCGCGGACATGGCGCAGTGGAATGGCGTCCACGTCACCCTGAGCATCACCTCGCTCGATACCGAACTCGCGGGGAAAATGGAGCCGCGGGCCGCGCGACCCAAAGCGCGTCTGGATGCAGTCCGGCAACTGACAGCGGCGGGCATCCCGGTCGGCGTCAACATTGCGCCGGTTATCCCCGGACTGAACGACACCGAACTGATCGCCATTCTGCGTGCTGCGAAAGAAGCCGGAGCACAGACTGCGTATTACCAGATCCTACGGTTGCCGCTAGCAGTTAAGGGGATTTTCGAGGATTGGATTCGCCGCGAATTTCCGACCCGTGCGGACACCGTTCTCGAGCGGATTCGCGGGCTCCACGGGGGACAACTGAACGACAGCCGTTTTCACAAACGCTTCACTGGCGATGGCATTTGGGCCGAGACCTATCGCCAGTGGTTCCGGATCGAGAGCCGTAAACTCGGATTGAATCGCCGGAGTGAGCCTTTGAACTGCCAGGCCTTCCGCCGTCCCGGCGGGACGCAGCTGGCTTTCGAATGGTGAATCGCCTCAGGCAAATTTCGAAGCCACCTGCCAAACTCCCAGCGCTTGCTGGATCAAACCCTCGAGCTCCGCCAAAGGCACCTGATTCGGTCCGTCTGAAGATGCTTGCGACGGATCCGGATGCGTTTCCACAAACAGGCCGTTGGCGCCTGCGGCCAGAGCCGCGCGAGTCAATGCCGGGATGAATTCACGTTTGCCTCCCGTCGTCCCTTCGGCCCCACCCGGCATCTGCACGCTGTGAGTGGCGTCAAAGATCATCGGGTGATTATACTCCTTAAGAAGGTGGAAAGTGCGCATGTCAACGACCAGATTCTGATAACCAAAGGTCGTTCCCCGTTCGGTCAACCAGATTTCTTTGGCTCCCGCCTGTTGCAACTTGTCGACCACGTAGCGCATTTCATAAGGACTCAAAAACTGGCCCTTCTTGACGTTTACGGTTCGGCCGGTTTGAGCCGCTGCGACCAGCATATCCGTCTGCCGACAGAGGAAAGCTGGAATCTGCAGCACATCCACTTCCTCCGCGATCAGGGCCGCCTGCTCGGGCGTGTGAAAATCAGTCAGCGTTGGAAAGCCGAATTTCCCCCGAATCCGTGCCAGCCACTCCAGGCCCTTTTCCAAGCCCGGTCCGCGCGGTGACTGCAGGGAGGTCCTGTTGGCCTTGTCGAAGGAACCCTTGAACAGGATCCGCAGCTGCGGATAGCGTTCGCGCAGCATCGCCAGGTGCTCAGCCACTTCCAGACAAAGCTCTTCGCTTTCGAGGGTGCAGGGACCTGCAATCAGCAGCAGGCGATCAGGATCGTAGAGCGGAATCGGCATGGTTTTATCAGGATTTCCGGCGTTTCAGCGCAGCGCCGACAAAGGCAGCAAAAAGCGGATGGGGTTTGCGTGGTTTACTCTGGAATTCCGGGTGATACTGCACCCCGACAAACCATGGATGCCCCGGAATCTCGATGATTTCAACCAAGTCCCGCTCCGGGTTGATTCCGCCAATGCGCAGGCCTGCTTCGACCAGTTTGTCGCGGAACGCATTGTTGAATTCGTAGCGGTGGCGATGGCGTTCGGAAACCTGATCGACCCCATAGGCCTCGCGACTAAAGCTGCCCGGTTGCAGGGCACAGTTGCACGCGCCCAAGCGCATGGTGGCACCTTTGTCCTCCAGTTCCCGCTGATCCACCATCAAGTCGATGACCGGATAAGCCGTCGTTGGATCGAACTCAGAGCTGTGCGCTCCTTCCAGTTTAGCGACATTGCGGGCAAATTCGATCACCGCCACCTGCATGCCCAGGCAAAGTCCATAATAGGGAATCCCATTCTCTCGCGCCACACGCACCGCTTCGATCTTGCCTTCAATACCGCGGGAGCCGAAGCCACCCGGAACCAGCAGCGCATCGTAGCGTTTAAGCATCTCATAATTGCCAGTCGATTCCAGTTTCTCCGAATCGATTCGGTGAATCTCGACCGCACAATCATTGGCAATGCCACCATGGACGATGCTTTCGTAAACGCTCTTATACGCATCCTGAAGCTCGATGTATTTGCCCACAACCGCGATATCCACGCGGTTTTTAGGATACTTCAGAATCCGCACCACTTCGTCCCAACCATTTTCTTTCAGCGGCAGGTTGTCCATACGCAGGCTTTCGAGGACCAATTGATCCAAGCCTTCGTTTTCGAGCATTAGCGGAACTTCATAAATGGACGTTTCCACATCGATCTCTTCGATGACGCCTTTTACCGGCACATTGCAAAATAGACTCAATTTCTGACGCAGTTCTTTGCCCAAAGGTTTTTCCGTGCGACAGACCAGAATATCCGGTTGGATACCGATTTCACGCAGTTTTGCGACCGACTGTTGAGTCGGTTTGGTTTTCAGTTCGCCCGCCGCGGCCAGATAGGGAACCAGGGTAACGTGGACAAAAACCACATGGTCGTGACCCTTTTCCAAGGCAAACTGGCGCATTGCTTCAAGGAAAGGAAGACCTTCGATGTCGCCCACCGTGCCCCCAATTTCGGTGATCACAATGTCGACATCTCCCGCATCCGCTTCAAAACGGCTCTGAATCTCGTTGGTTACATGCGGAATTACCTGAATGGTTTGGCCAAGAAAGTCTCCCCGCCGTTCCTTGCGCAGAATCGTGTCGTAAATCTGACCCGAGGTCAGGTTGTTTCGCTGCGACAACTTGCCGTTTGTGAAGCGCTCATAATGTCCCAAGTCCAGATCAGTCTCCGAACCATCATCGAGCACATAGACCTCACCATGTTGAAACGGGTTCATGGTGCCCGGATCCACATTGAGGTAGGGATCGAACTTCTGAATTTTGATTTTGAGCCCTCTTTGTTCGAGCAAAGCCCCGAGCGCAGCGGCCGTCAGCCCTTTGCCCAATGAGGATACAACGCCTCCAGTGATAAAAATATGTTTCATGCCAATGTGTTTAAAATAGTCGTTCCGTTGCGATGGAGGCTATTACCCGCCAACGGGCCTTTAGCACAATGCCTCTTTTGTCCCCTTGGCAATCGGAAAATCCTCAATTTTGATTTGCTTGCGCTTTCGTTCCGACTGAGCTAGCGTGCACTTGCTTTTATTATGTCGGAACCTACCAAAAATCCAAGCGCTCAAACGCTGGCTCGGCGAGCTCAGAATTTCTTTCAGGTCACCTTCAGCGATCAGAGCATGGCCGAGTTGAATAAACTTGGTCTGGATCAGCAGTTGGCCCTTGTTAATCGGATCAGCAGCCTGAGTCCGGATCAGCTGGAAGATCCAGATGATTCGATCGGTCGCTTCAGCCGCGAAGGCAAGACCTATTTCAGGGTGCGTGCGGGTGAATACCGCTGTTACTTCGAAATTACGGGTAACACCCTGTTCAGCCACTATATCCTGCATCGCAACAGCTTGACCGACTTCGTTTACCGGAACAAACTTCCGATTACCGAAGAAACCATGGTCGAGCAAAACAAGTCCTTCTGGAAATACCTCGAAACACTCAAAAAACCCGATAAAAAATCGTGAGTGACTCCGAAAACCGCGCCGCTCCCTATCTCGACGCGGAGGAGGCCAGCAAGATTTATTTCCTGCCGAACCTGATGACGGCCGGCAACCTGTTTTGCGGGTTTGTCGCCGTCATCCGTTGCATTCAGGCAAAGTTTGCTTCCTCAGCCGAGGGCATGGCCACCGAATACGCCGATACCATTGCCCGCACACCTGCCCAATTTTACGAACAGGCCGTCTGGTTCATTCTGGCCGCGGTTGTTTTTGATATGCTTGATGGCCGCATGGCCAGGCTGACGCGGAAAGAATCCTTATTTGGCAAGGAATTCGATTCCCTCGCGGATGTTGTTTCGTTCGGCATGGCCCCCGCCTTGCTGGTGTTTTTCCTTCTCCTCTCGCCAACCGCCGATTTTCCGCTTGTTCGCACACTTGGTGGATTGGTCGGGTTTTTCTACCTGCTCTGCGTTGCCATCCGCCTTGCCCGGTTCAACGTCATCACTTCGCCCCTGCTACAGCCCTCTGAGAATTTCCCAAAATACGACTTCCTTGGCCTGCCTGCCCCCGCTGCGGCCGGGATGATCTCATCAATCGCTCTGGTCATCACCCGCCATCAGATGACCAATCTCGCACTAATCCTACCTATCCTGTTGATTGTCATTGCTTTACTAATGGTAAGCAACATTCGCTATCCGAGCTTCAAACGAATTGGAACCAGAACTCGCATAGATTTCCGAACCTTTATATTTGTCTTTGTCGTCATTGGCGCTGTTTTCCTGTTCCATTACATAGCGATCGCACTGGTATTTCTGAGCTATATTTTTTACGGGATCTACCACCATTATAAGAATGGAAAACCCGCGAATGAGTCTGGTAATTGACTGTTAATATCTTGTGAGTTGTGAGTTGTACCGATTTGCTTGCGCTTAATTCTGATAGTTTTTCACCTCTATCGGGCACTCTAAGTGACTGATAACTCTATCTTTTCGAAGTTACCCACAAACTCACAGGCATTAATATAGAAGAAGTCTTTTATATAAGATTTATATAGGAATAGTTAATGGTTGTCAGTTGTTCTCTAATTCGCCTTTAATCACTCATCCTTTCGCACCCAAAACTATGAAGTTCAAAATCAACCGAGACCATTTCACCAGCGGCCTTCAACAAGTTCTCAACGTTGTTGGGACACGGGCAACCATGCCAATTTTGAGCAATGTGTTGATCGAAGCCGGCGACGACGGTGTTTCCCTGACCACGACGAACCTGGATCTCGGTATCCGCTGCAAGATCAAGGCCGAGGTAGCGGAAAAGGGTTCAGTGACTTTGCCGGTGCGGAAACTGGCGCCGATCATCAAAGAGATGCCCAACCTCGATGTGGAGGTGGAATCGTATGCCAACAACCATGCGAAAGTCTCTTCTGGAACCTCATTGTTTCGCATTGTTGGAATTGGTGCGGATGAATTTCCTGCGCTGCCTTCCTTTGCGGATCAGCACAGTTTTGTTCTGCGTCAGGAAGACCTCGAGCGCATGCTGCGTAGTGTTTCCTACGCTCAGTCCACCGATGAGACCCGTTACATCATGAACGGTGTTTTCTTCAATTTTGGCGATGACCAGTTGACCCTGGCGGCCACGGACGGCCGACGCCTGGCAGTGATGAGCCGGGAGCTGGAGATTTCGGAAGAAAATTCAGGTCACTTGATTTTGCCAGCCAAGACGGTCAATGAAGTCGAGCGTTTGCTGGGTCAGGGTGAAACCGTGCGCATTGCTTTCAATGACCGCCAGGTAGCTTTCGAAATTCAGAGTGGCGAGGATTCCGATGCGTCAGGTCTATCGGACAGCATTTACCTTGTTTCCAAAACGGTCGAGGGCAGTTACCCAAATTACCGTCAGGTGATACCGAAGGAGAATGATCGCCACATCAAAATGAACCGCGAATCTTTTGCCAATTGTGTGCGGCGGGCCGCTTTGGTAAGTTCCGATAAAAGCAGCTCGGTCAAGGTTCGGGTTTCTGAAAACCTTCTTGAAATTACAGGTTCCAGTCCAGAATTTGGGGAATCGAATGTGACTTTGAATGTTGAGTATTCAGGTCCTGAGGTTTCGGTGGCTTTCAATCCTCACTTTATGCTCGATCCGCTGCGCGCATTGACCCGAGACGAAGTGATTTTCGAATTCAAAGATGAGTTGAGCCCGGGAGTGATTCGCACGCAGGACAGTTTTCTCTGCGTGATCATGCCCCTGCGGTTGAACTGATTTCATTCCATTGATTGCCACCGTCTCGCTGCAGATAGTTATATTGATCCTGGCGGTCGCTACCTTGGGCTTTACCTGGGGTGCCCGGCGAACAGGATCTCCGCTTCTGGCGGTATTTTCCCGTTGGTCCCGCTGGTTTTTTACAGCAGCTTTTGGAGGCTATTTGCTCAGTGAGACTGGATGGACCAGCTATCCCCTCTGGGTTACGGCGAGTGTTTCATTTCTTGGCTGGTTTCTGGTCGAAACGATCTACAACTGGGTTGTAATAGCGGCTATTTCACGCAGCGATTTGCCTTTCTTTCCGCGTTTCGAAATGAACGAGCGCACAGGGCAGTGGCCCAAGGACGATCGTTCTATCCAATTGCGAGATTGGTTGCGCTCGGCTGGCTTCAAGAAACACCAGTCGTTGCTGGCGCGACTGGACGACCAGATTCTGATGCATGTATTTGTCTACGAACATCCGGAGAATCACGTACGGGTGCACATCATCTTTCTGGGTGGAGTTGGAATGCACAATGCGATTTCCTGTGCATTTCACTCTCTGGACGAACGCAGGCACCGTTGGGTCACGGACAACCTTTTTCTGCCCTATGGCGGCTTTTATCCGGAAGACTGGAGCGTTGAGCGTCATCCGTTGATGCAATCCGTTGAGCAGCTGTACAAACGTCACCTGGAGCGTATGGACGCGGCAGTGTCCGAACGGTGGTTGCCGTTTGAGCAGGATGCCCTTGAAGTGCTGAATGCAGACCGGATTGCCTTGGAAAAGCTGAACCGTAAAATGGGATTTTTCAGCGCTGCAGAAGATCTTGAGCAAAAAGGCCGGATAACTGCGGCCGGTCGCCACCGGATTTGGCAGGAATTGTGGACGATCAGCTATTTTGGCCGGGCGCGCCGCTACAGTTAATCAACTGAGGCTTGTTTCGAGCGGTTTCAGGCGGGCTTCTATGGCTGCTCGGCGGTCTTCAAGAAAGGGTGGAAGCGCGAGTCCCTCTCCCAAAGTTTCCATGGGTTCATCGGCATCGAATCCAGGTTCATCGGTAGCAATTTCAAACAGGATTCCGTTGGGTTCGCGAAAATAGAGACTGCGAAAGTAGAAGCGGTCCACGGGCCCGCTTGAAGGCATCCGCATTTCCTGCAGGCGTTGATTCCAAGCCTGATACTCACTTTGATTGGGCGTGCGAAAGGCAACGTGGTGAACACTACCCGCACCCGCACGGGCGGCAGGAAGATTGGGTTCGATGGCAACGTGCAGTTCGGCAGCTGGACCGCCCTGCCCCATTTCGTAAACCTGGACAGTTACAGATTCGGTACCGTCACCATTGCTTGAGGCTTGCTGGTAGCTGCGGGTTTGGCGAAACGACAACACCTGTTTAAGAATTGTGTCCGTGGGGCCAATTTTTGGAACGCTCATCGTGATGGGGCCCAAGCCCTGGATCTGGTGTTGGCTGGGGACCGGACTTTTTTCCCAGAGCGAACCCGGATGACCCTGCGGATCGACGATCAGGCTGAGGCGTTGTCCTTCCGGATCTTCAAAATCGAGTATCGATCGTCCGTCCCGTTTGCTGGGCTCGCTGTGGATTACGCCATTCTCTTTAAAGCGGTCGTGCCACCAGGCCAAGCTATCTTCTGAGGCGATCCGAAAGCCGGTTCGGACGATGCTGTTAGTGCCCCTTTTCTCCGCAGGTACCGGCCAATCGAAAAAGGTGATGTCGGTCCCAGGCGAACCTTCACCGTCTGCATAGAATAGGTGGTAAGCGGACACATCGTCTTGGTTAACCGTCTTCTTAACCAGACGCAAACCAAGCACTTCTGTATAGAAGCGGTAGTTGAGTTGAACGTCTGCGGTGACTGCGGTGAGGTGGTGAATACCCGTCAATTGCATGCGGTAAGTTCAACCAGAAACCGCACTTTTTCAAGCGACTCAGTTACGCTTACTGTCGGCAACGATCTTTTGCAGAACGGCGAAACGGGCCTTGGTTTCCAGCTCTTCGAGAACTTCCGGATCCTCACCGCTGTCCTTGGCTTCTTTGAGGGCCTCTTCGGCACGCTTTTGAGCATCCAAGGCGGCATTGACGTCGATCAGGTCGACTTCTATTGCCGCTTCAGAGAGAACCATTACCCGATCGGCCATGACTTGGATGAAACCCTTGTCGATCGCGATCGATTCCGATTTTCCGTTCTTGAAATACTGCAGCTTGCCGGGTTCGATCAGTGCCATTAGCGGAGCGTGACCTGGCAGGATGTCGATCTCACCACCTTCTTCCGTGGGCAATACCACGTGTTCGATGGTTTCGCTGAGCACCTTGCGCTCAGGGGTGACGATTTCAAGGGTAAGGCTCATCGAACTCAGTTTTGGTTCTTTTCGTGGGCTGCAATCACCTCGTCGATGCCACCTTTGTAGGCAAAATCGTTTTCGTCGATGTGATCGAGTTCACCGTCAAGAATCATACGGAAACCTTCAATGGTGTCCTCCACGTCGACAATCTTGCCCGGGAACCCGGTGAAGACTTCGGCAACGGTGAAGGGTTGTGAGAGGAACTTCTGAATCTTACGGGCACGGAAAACCGTCTGTTTGTCCTCCGGTGAAAGCTCATCAATACCGAGAATGGCAATGATGTCCTGCAAATCCTTGTAGCGCTGAAGGACCCCTTGAACACCGCGGGCCACCCGGAAGTGGTTCTCACCGACAACCGTAGCGTCCAGAGCCGTTGAGGTGGAAGACAGCGGATCCACAGCGGGATAGATGCCGAGCTCGGCGATGCGACGCTCAAGAACGATGGTCGAGTCGAGGTGAGCAAAGGTGTTGGCTGGAGCCGGGTCGGTCAAGTCATCCGCTGGCACGTAGACGGCCTGGAAGGAGGTGATCGAACCCTTGTTGGTCGAAGTGATACGCTCCTGCAGGTAACCCATTTCCTGGGCGAGTGTCGGCTGATAACCCACAGCTGAGGGCGATCGACCCAGCAAGGCAGATACTTCGGAGCCGGCCTGGGAGAAACGGAAAATGTTGTCGACGAAGAGCAGCACATCCAGGCCCTTTTCATCGCGGAAGTATTCTGCCATGGTCAGGCCGCTCAATCCCACGCGCATACGGGCACCCGGCGGTTCATTCATCTGACCGTAGACCAGGGCCACTTTGGAGTTTTCGATGTTTTCGGTATCGATAACGCCGGCATCTGCCATTTCGTGGTAGAGGTCATTGCCTTCACGGGAACGTTCCCCTACTCCGCAGAAAACTGAATAACCACCATAGCTTTTGGCGATGTTGTTGATCAGCTCCATGATCACAACCGTCTTTCCCACACCGGCACCACCGAAGGCACCCACTTTACCACCCTTGGTGAAGGGACAGATCAGATCGATGACCTTGATACCCGTAGCCAGAATTTCGGTTTCTGTGCTTTGGTCGGTCAGGGTTGGTGGCTGACGGTGAATCGGACTACGCTTGTCGGCCTTTACCTCGCCGCGCTCGTCCACGGGGTCACCCGTAACATTGAAAATACGACCGAGCACACCCTCGCCCACCGGAACGGAGATAGAATCGCCGGTGTCGATGACTTCCATGCCGCGAACGAGGCCTTCGGTGCTGGACATGGCGACTGCGCGCACACGTCCCTCGCCGAGGTGCTGTTGGATTTCGAGAACCAGACGGGTTTCCTTACCCTGAACCTGATAGCGGATCTCGAGGGCTTGATAGATGGCTGGAACCTTTTTTTCGTCGAACTGGACGTCGACGACGGCGCCGAGGACTTGGACGATCTTACCTTTATTTTCGCTCATGGATTCGGTTTGCTAAAGTGTTGTGGATCAAGAATGGAGTGTCGCGGCAGTGATTTCCAGGATTTCCTGAGTGATACCTGCCTGACGGGCTTTGTTGTATTGCAGAGTGAGGCTGTCGGTCAGCTTCTTGGCGTTGTCGGTGGCGGCCTTCATGGCGACCATTCGTGCGCTGTGCTCGGATGCACGGGCATCGGTCAGCAGTTGGTAAATCTGGCGTTTAATGAACAGGTCCAACAGCTCTTTGAGAATGCGTTCCGGGCTGGGTTCAAAGATGACATCGCGGTCGTCGTGTACCAGTTTTTCCCCGGATTCCTCAGCCATCCGTTCAACGTCCTCCTGGAAGTTTTTGAAGGGGAGAAAAGGAACGAGGCGGGGTTCCTGGATCAAGGTATTGCGGAAGTGAGGATAGAGCACCTCAACGGTGTCTATTTTGCCTTCCAAAAACTGTTGAATCAGGAATTCGACGACAGGACGCAGCTCTTTGAAACGGGCGTCTTCGGAGACGGGAAAATCAGCCAACAATTTGCGCTGAGTGCGGGTGATGAACTGTTTGGCTTTGCGGCCGATGGTAATGAAAGCCGTTTCGTCCCGATCCAGCAGTGCGATTTCGCGAAACAGGTTGGCATTCAGCGGACCACAGAGACCGCGATCGGTTGAAATTACCAGAACACCTCGGGTTTTGACGCTGCGCTCTTCCAGAAACGGGTGTTTGAAATCCTCCTGAATGCGGTTGTTGAGCGCCGCAAGCATGCGCGCAAGTTGTTCTGCATAGGGTCGACCTTCAAGCGCACGGTCCTGGGCGCGCTTCATTTTTGAAGCGGCGACCAACTGCATGGCACGCGTTATCTTGGCGGTATTCTTAACCCCCCGGATGCGGTTGCGAATGTCTCTGGTGCTGGGCATGGTTCTAGCGGGTTCCGCTCAATCAGTCTTTTTTCCAGCTGCTTTTCCAGGCGCTGACAGCTTCTTTCAGCTGTTTCTCAACGGATTCGGTGATCTTCTTTTCTTTCAGAATCTCCAGAAGCAGCTCAGCTTTGCCGGTTTCAACGTAGTCTTGAAGCGAGTTTGCCGCTTTGACCATGTCATCGACAGCGATGTCATCGAAGAAATTGTTTTGCAGGGACCAGAGCAAGACCACCTGAACTTCAACCGACTTGGGAGAATAGATTGGCTGTTTGAACAGTTCCACAGTGCGGGCACCGCGATCGAGTTGGCGCTTGGTGCGCGCATCGAGGTCGGAGCCGAACTGGGCGAAGGCTGCGAGTTCGCGATAAGCGGCGAGCTCGAGTTTGACCTTTCCGGCGACCTGTTTGGTGGCCTTGATCTGTGCGGCGGAACCGACACGGCTCACGGACAGGCCGACATTTACAGCCGGGCGAATGCCTTGGTTGAACAAGTCACTCTCAAGGAAGATCTGTCCATCGGTGATGGAAATCACATTGGTCGGAATGTAGGCCGAAACGTCACCCGCCTGGGTTTCAATGATTGGCAGCGCCGTCAGGGATCCGTTGCCGTTGTCCGGATTCAGGCGAGCTGAACGCTCTAGCAGACGACTGTGCAGGTAAAAGACGTCACCCGGATAGGCCTCACGACCAGCTGGGCGCTTCAATACGAGCGAAATCTGGCGGTAGGCTGCGGCGTGTTTACTGAGGTCATCGTAAACAATCAGCGCGTCCATGCCGTTTTGCATGAACCATTCGCCCATGGCGCAACCGGTGAAGGGGGCGAGGTAAAGGTTGGCAGCATTTTCGGCAGCGGGGGCCGTTACGATGATGGTGTATTCCAACGCGCCTGCTTGCTCGAGCGAGCGGACCGTGCGGGCGATGGTCGAGTTCCTTTGGCCGATGGCAACGTAGATCGAATAGACCGGGCGGAACGATTCGTCGCCACTTTCGAGTCCCTGGCGGTTGATCTTCGCCTGATTGATGATGGTATCGATGGCGATGGTGGTCTTACCGGTCTGGCGGTCACCGATGATCAATTCGCGTTGGCCACGGCCAATCGGAATCATCGAGTCAACGGCCATGATACCGGTTTGCAACGGTTGGTCGACCGACTTACGCGGAATGATGCCTGGAGCGATCTTTTCCACTGGAAAGTTTTCGTCGGAAGAAATCGGGCCTTTGCCGTCGACCGCTTGGCCGATTGCATCGACAACCCGACCGAGCATGCCACGACCGACTGGGACCGAAAGGAGGCGTCCAGTGGTTTTGACGGGGTCCCCTTGTTTCAGGTGATTCGCATCGCCGAGGCAGACCACACCGACTTCGTCTTCCTCAAGATTGAGGGCGATACCCATGATGCCGCCGGGAAACTCCACCATTTCATTGTACATGACTTCGGAGAGTCCCTCGACGCGCGCAACTCCGTCCGCGATCTTGGTGATGATGCCGGTGTTGGTTTTGCCAACGCCTGTGTTGAGGCTTTGGATTTCCTTTTCGATTTGTTCCAGAATGCTGCTCATGGATGGAATTAAATTTTGGTAATGTGAAAGGGTGAGGCGTTAGCGGACCGCTTGTGTCAGTTGTTGCAGGCGTCCGTTGACAGAGGCGTCGTAGACGTTGTCTCCGAGTTGAACTGTTAGACCGCCGATCAAAGCGGGATTTTCGTGTGGTTCCACGCGGAGGTCGCGCTTGCGGCCCTCGGAGAACTGATTCTTGAGGCTGTCGATAATACTGCTCTCGAGTGGGCCAGCGTGTTCGATCAACAAGGTTTCCCTCTGAAAAGCACGCTTGAGCATTCGAAGGTAGTAGCGGATGAACCCGTGGCGGCGCGAGCTGGACCAGTCCTTGAGGATGCCTTCCAGCGCCGGCACGATTTCACACACAGCGTTGTCGCCAGCATCCAGTGTCAGCTCAATTAGGCGGTTGGCCAATTTTTTGTCTTTTTCCTCAAGCATGGAGCAAATGAGTAAGCCTTAGTTAAGGCTGGCGATTTCCTTTGAAGCGGCTTCGTTCAAGCGTTTCTTGTCGGCGTCATTGAGTTCTGCCTTCAATACCTTGGCCGAGGTCACGACCACCAGGCGGGCGATTTCCTGACGGGCTTCGCTGAGCATGCGTTGGCGCTCGAGAGCGTTGGACTCGTCTGCACGCTTGCGCATGTCCTC
>LFIK01003136.1_pt1 | contig 13439 bp, 13 predicted proteins | sample 643401 | NCBI WGS metagenome assembly LFIK01 (sample SAMN03777447, study PRJNA286221) | soda lake metagenome | biome: soda lake; feature: Kulunda steppe; material: water; isolation source: sample T5-Br brine of Lake Tanatar-5 | place: Russia: Kulunda steppe | collected 2010-07 | reverse complement strand
GATGTGGGTGTGGGTGGAGGGGGGGGGGTGCAAGGGGCATTGCTCGCTTTGCATGAGCATGCACATATGCACTTGGATGTCAAAAGCGTCTTCATACCTGCGTGTGTTGTGTGGGGAAGGGTTCAGGGGGGGCTCTCTCAAAAGGGGTCTAGCTTTCTAAGGAGCCTCAGCTTGTCACGGCAAATCTTGGCTTGTCAAGGCAGGCCTAAGCTTGTCAAGGCGGACCTTGGCTTGTCAAGGCAGGCCCAAGCTTGTCAATGCGGACCTCGGCCTTATCAAGGCGGAACATGGCAAGTCAGTGGGCAAGTCAGTGAGCAGGGGTTCGCCACTTATGAGCCAGCACACACGACTTGCAATGTGCGCAAGCATGTGAGCCTTTGTGTGTGCACCCCTCCACAGCTGCACATGCATCCACCTGCAAATGCACAGCCTGCATGTCTGAGCACGGGTATGCCTGCAACCATGCAGGGGTGTGTTTCTCGATGTCTGTATGCGTTGGGAAGTGCGAGCTTTGCTGCACCTCTGAATGCGTGTGTGAGTGTGCATGCAACCTCGCAAGTCTGCAGGCGGGTAGTTGTACGCCATGGCAGCGTACACACCTCTGCTCATAATGATGCCTCATTTACCCATATGCGCGCGTGCACACACACACAACTAAATACTCATACATACAAACTAACTACATGCATCATACACACATATACACTTACACAGGCGCGGGCCAGGGCGCCCAGCTTGATGGCAGCGTTCATGGGGGAAAGCGCTCAGCAGGTGCGTTGGCACATCACAGCACTCGTGCATGTTGCCAAGAGTGCCTTGCCAAGAGTACCAACTCTATGTATGAAAATGTATGAAAACATTTTCCTCTTATGTATATTACACCTGAGCACATGCATAAATATCCCCCACTCTTGCCACCAAGTACCTCAAGTCTGCCCTGGGCTGTGGCTGTTGTTCATACAGGCCTGACGCACCCAGACTTCAGCAAGTCCTTCCCACACCAGCAGCAGCAGCAGCAGCAGCAGCAGCCGCAGGCGCAGCCAGGCGAAGGCAGCCTGCGTGGCGGTCATTTCATTGGGGCTGGAGCTACAGGCCAAAGCGCCTTGCTCATGGCACAACAGCAGCAGCAGCAGCAGCAGCAGCAGCAAGCGCAACTCCTTACCCTGCAAGGCCCCAGCATGCATGGGGCAGACGGGCAGGTGAGCCAGCCAGGTGTCCCAAATGTGCGCACACGCATACACACATGCACACCTGCTCGCGCACACACACACACACGCACGCACGTGTGCACACACACACACACACACATGCACGCATGCGCACTTACGCATGCACATATGCACACACGCAACCAGGACGTCGGGAGGTTGCCGGGCTGCAGCGGCGCGGCAATGGAAGAGCAGCAGGGCGGCGGCTTGTCGCGCGTGGGCAGCACGCATGGTGGCCTGCAGGCATGGCCTGCAGGTGCTGGTGTGCGGATCAGCGGCTGTGGCAGCGGCGCGGAGCGCAGCGTGCGCGGGGGCCAACAGTTCTTTGTTGGCTCACCAGGCGCTGGCGGAGCGGCAGGGGGCATGTTATTGTCCAACGACGGCGCAATGGCGGCACAGCAGCACCAGCAGGCCGGACCACACTTCTTCAAGGCGTGCCCCACAGGAGGAGGTGCGGCACCGACAGCAGGGGGGGCGGGCGCTGTGCTGTCGCCGCAGCCCTCTCAGCTGTTTGACGCAGCCCACGGCACCGCAATGGCCACTGCTGCGCAACAGCACCAGCACCAGCAGCAGCCGGGCTCGCGCGGGGGAAGCTCACGTGGTGGCACGCATTTCTTCAACCCGCCGCCATCCATGGGCAGCGGCGGCTTGGCTGCAGCCATGGCGATGGCGGCGCAGCCGCAGCCCATTATGGGCACCCGCGAGGGTAGCACCAGCGGCGGCCAGCACTTTTATGCGTCCGCTGCTGCCGGCGCAAACCCGGCACACAACAACAGCATGCGGGAGGGCGCGTACTTTGCCCCGCAGCTGCCCCAGCACCAGCAGTTACAGCAGCCACAGCAGCCGCAGCAGCACTATGGCTCCCCGCACCAGATGCAGCTGTTTGGCTCCCCACACCAGCAGCAACACCACCTGGGCTCCCCGTCAGGCGGCATGTTTTTACAGGGCCAGGGGGGGCTAAGATGATGGGGCACCCTGCATCCTCCGGTGGCTGGTGGCATGCACCTGCAAGCTGTGCTTGGTGCACGGAGTGCAGGAGGTTTGCGGGGGACAGGCCGCCGCTGAGACATGCGGATTGTGCTGAGGACCGATAGAGATTGTGCTGATGTTGAGGCACGCCGATGTGCTGAGCACGAGGTCGTGCTGAGGATTGATGGAGATCGTGCTGATATTGAGACACACCGATGTGCTGAGAACGAGGTTGCGCTGAGATTTGATGGAGATCGTGCTGATGCTAAGACATATGTGGATGTGTGGAGGGCAGGGCATGCTGTGCCCACAAGGCAGGGCATGCTGTGCCCACGAAGCAGAACATGCTGTGCCCACAAAGCAGAACATGCTGTGCCCACAAGGCAGAACATGCTGTGCCCACAAGGCAGGGCATGCTGTGCCCACAAAGCAGAACATGCTGTGCCCACAAGGCAGAACATGCTGTGCCCACAAGGCAGGACATGCTGTGCCCACAAGGCAGGGCATGCTGTGCCCCGGAGGCGTGCGTGCGCTGGGAGCTTGCAGCTTCAGTGCGCCAGATGTTGGCGCGCCTGGTGGTGGAGGAGGGCTGTCTGTGTGCTTGCGTGCATGGGCTTGGGTGTGTGTTTGACCGGCTGAGGACGGTGCGGATGGTAGATTGCGGCTGATGCAGCCTGGGAACATTAATAAAGCCTTGGTGAGCTTCAAGATGCCCCAAGGAGTTGCTTGCACACGCGCACTGTACATGCCGGTGGGCGACACTGCTGGCTCAGGCATGGTGATGGCAGCCCTGGGAGGCCATCGGCCTTTATGCTTTATTAACTCTCTGACGCTCTGACGCACACAAAGGGAATGGTGTGCATATGCTCTGCAGAGTGCAGTGACACGTGCTGAGGCCCTGGTGGGTGCGCACTGGGGTTACTGCGTGTGCGCCAGGGGATGGTTCATCAAAGCAAATGCTGTAATAATATGCCACAGGTGTCCTGCGTGTAGCATGAGCCTACTTCAGGGTTCTGTCACCTTCCAATTACTGACCATGCTCACCAATTGCCTGCCAGCAAGGTAGGCCCTTGGCTTCATGACTAGCACTCCACCCCTCATCTTTCTCTAACAACCTTATGTGTGTGCATTGCCTGCATCAAGGTACATGTGTCTTAGGAGACACTGAAAGTTGCCCATGTGGTTTTTGGTGCAGTAAAGCAAAAGTCATCTTTGGCATTGTTCTTGAATTGGCTTCCCTTCCTGCTTGTGTTGCAGGAGGTGGGATGGCCCACCACATTGCTCACTGCCCTCATCATCAGTTGTTTTTTCAGCCCATTTGTCTGTTCACTGTCTTATATCTGACTTTTTGACATGCTGCTGTGGGATTTGTCCACTCAAAATTGACGTAATCAAAGGTTGAGCAGGCTGACAGCTTCAATTGACATTCGGTCACAGCCTGCTGAGGCCAATAGTCTTCATAAGCAAGGTTGCGTAACTGTCCATTATGGAACAAGGGCAGTTGAGCTGTACCCTATCAGGTGTGCTTCCGGAACCTAGATCAATAAAGGAACTTATAAAACCGGTACATGAGGAGAAGTGTAAAAGCAAAACATTGTCCACTAAGAGCACTTCAACTTATTATCACTTCTGAGATCCAAATGCCACGAGCAATTTATTAAGTGCAAGAAGTTCTGCAAATCGCAGCAGTATAGGACTCCTATATTCGGAATTCTATAACTTAGTCACTTGTGGCACAGTACCTTGCCTGCAAGCTAGCTGGCCTATCAATGAACCTTGCCTCCTGGAAACCTGCGCATGTATATCTGGTCTAGCTTTTAGTTGCATGCCCCAGGGCCCAAAATCAGAAAAACTACGCAGGCGGTTGAACACCCCGCGCATCAATTAAGGAAAGGGAGACACATTGGTCCGAATTATGGTTTTGATCCCGGATCCCGGGTCACGGGGCCCGTCTTAAGTCTTATTTTTGGAGTCTTGAATGCCTTACCTACCTTACCTTTCAGTCCTTTGGGATCTGTGCCATCGATGGCATGGATGTTAGTTGAGCTTCCCGAGCATCAAGATGATCTTATCATTAACTGGTCCAGAGCTGACATCTGTCTTCAAGTTTCACTTGAGCCTCTCTCTCGTAATGGATCAGATTCATCTACATGATGCACATGTTTCCAGCAGAGTCATGAGGACGTCATGTTATTTCCAGCAGTCATTACCAGCAGTCATTCCAAGCAGATTCATGAGGACATCATGTCAACAAAATATTACCAGTGTAATATTACACTCATTTTGGAGTGCCCATAGGGAGTCAGACTGGCTGGTGAGACGATCAGACGCGCAACCAAACTAACTCTTCCTTCTTACCTACGACAAAAAATCCCCAACCATCTTCCACGCGCTCTCTCCCGGAAGGCCAGACTGAGACTCTCTGGTCACAGCTTGAATATCAAGCGGCTCCAGCATGAACAGCAAAGAGTTCCTTATGAGCTTAGAATCTGAACTAAATGCAACTGGCACTGTGTGCAAGATGAAGAGCATGTCCTCTTAGATTGCCCGAGTGCTGACTTGGCAAACTTGCAGGTCAAGCACCACCATCTCTTCTAGGGAGAGCGCGAAGAAGTCATGCAACTCTTCTAGAAGCTCAAACAGGCTAAGGGACTTTATTAGCCAGGCAGACACCAATGGCCTGGCCTTGTTTGTGCATGAGTGCCTAGAATGCTGTGCTAGATTTCAGAACACAACCTAGCTTGCCTTTATTGGTTTCGGTTGCAGGCCCGTTTGGCTTCAGCTAAGCTGCCCTCGTTCGGCAGGTACAGCTCTGTAACCTAATCTAACCTACCTCTCGTACAGCGCTTGATTCTTGTTTTTCAGACAGTGCATTTTCTTCATTTTTTGGTGCCTTCCAAGATTTGGGTTCTTTGCAGTCCCGCGCAATGGTAACGGACACTGTGACAAGTACAGCTCTTGTGCTGCTGTGCAAAATGAGGTGCACATCCTCTTTCACAGTCAAGAAACTGTTTAACTGGCTACTTATTGTGCATGGATGGCTTTGCCTCTCAAACCAAGCACTGTACAGGGCCTTCCCCACTTGCTGCTTCCGTATCTAGGGTTGGAACTGAGTAGGCATGTGCTTCATAGCCTTGCCTGCCTTCGCTTGCGTGCCCATACCCTGAAAGTTGAAATTGATTGTTGGCAAATCCATTATAGGCTCTGTGACAAATGTGACTTGCATGATGTCCAGGACGAAAAGTATGTCCTTTTTATGCCCTTGCTTAGAAATGTGCTGTTTGAGAAGGAGATTCGAAGAACCATTCGCTGATTGTACTGGTAGGACTTAAATTGGAGACACAGGCGCTTTTTACTTTGACAACATCGGAGCTGAGAATGTGAAATTGTTTCTCTTGAAGCAGACATACAAATCATTTCTTTTTCTTTCTGAGACTATGATTGTTTTTTTGTCTGGCTGGCCAGCAAGTCCAGCTGTTAAACCATATGGCTGAAGGTCTAAACCCATTGTAACTAAACTTTCACAGTCAAGACTTGTTTGTGTGCTCTCTCAGAAAGAAGTATTCACTCCTTTTTATCCCCTCCATTTTAGAAGGCCCTTATATTTTATAAGCCTTACCTAGTCAGACTATCATTGTTTTTTTCATCTGCACAACAAACTCTGTCATTTCATCTCAGACATCATGGACAATTATTTGGCTGGCAAAGACCAGCAACAAACCAATCAGCCTAATGACAGGCAGGCTTTTGAGCCTACCTTGTAACCTTGGTAGGTGAATTGCCTGCCAGCCTGGCACTGAGTGCAAAACCAACTTAAAATTACTGCTTGTTGTATAGAATGTGTTTTTTGACCATTTTTGGTGTTCATGGTCAACGTGGATTCCTGGTTAACACGGTGTCATCCTTGCGCAGGGGCCATGCGAATATTCTCTGTATCGTTCCAAATATCACATATGTCCCGAAGGACTACTCTAGTTTTGCATAATTTGTGTGTATCATTATCATCATTCAGGGAAGGGGGGCTCGAGGTGATCATTAGAAGATTTCCCTCCCAGGGTTACCGAGAAATTTGTGCAGGCCTGATGGCGCACTGTAGGAGTGCATATTTAAGCAGTTTACACAAGTGAGTTTGGCTCATTTTTCCATGGAGCTCCAAAATATGGCAAGAGGCAAACTTATTTGGTGTATTTAGCTTTCAAGCAGGTCATGAAGGAATGGTATCCAACAAATCTTGCCATGCCATTCCATTGTTTGCAAGGTGCTGTACATAAGGAAAGACGTAGCAGGTTCTTCTTCGTTTTTGTGGTGCTATGCGGTACGACGAAGAGACTGTGCACAGACCAGCCGACCTGAGCCAGCAGGCAGCAGATCGTACACCCCCCCACTCAGCAGCACCCCCCTAGCTCCTCTGCTCATGAAAGCCCCCTGGCAAGCCTCATCCATCCCACCAATGGCTACCTTTTTTGCAGGCCGCGTCACTCTATGCCCCATGCGCACTCCACTGTGGCTTTGCCTGCTGCACACGCCTAAGGCCTCCGCCTGAGTGGCCCACACATAAACCTCATGATTGACCCCCGCAGCGCGACCTCTTTTCCTCTGCCTCTGTAGAACCACTGAACACTTCCCTCTGCGGCAGAACCACCCAACGCTCCCACAGGCCTCCCCCTCTCCCCCCTCCTCTTGCCACAACACCCCTCTTGGGGGAGGCTGGTGCCAAGCAATGCAACCAGCGAGCCTGAGACTCAAATGATCAGTCCAAACGTCAGCCCAGCCAGTGCTAGCTCACTCCACCTTCTGAGTGGGCTCGCCATCCTGTGTCAGCTGACCACCCCCCGGGGCAGAGGCGTGCCCCCCATCCCTACCCACCCCACTGCCTGTCCCTCCCCCTTCTGCGCCGGTGCCCTGGGACTCCTGCAGGGTGCGTATGTGCATGTTCATGTGTGTGTGTGTGCTCATGTGTGTATGTGTGTGTGTAGTGTGCTCATGTGTGTATGTGTGTGTGTGTGTAGTGTGTGTGTGTTTATGCGTGCGTGCACGCGCACAAGAGCACATATGCTGCGTTTAGTAGGCATGCATCCATACTGGTATGCGTGTTAACTTGTGGACCCTGTTCTTCTGTATATCAAACTTGGGTGCATGCGCCTGGATGGACGTGGCTCAGATTCCTTGCACAAGCATAGCATGCACAAGCATAGCATGCACAAGTATAGCATATGCACAAGTATAGCATATGCACAAGTATAGCATATGCACAAGTATGGCATATGCACAAGTATAGCATGCACAAGTATGCACCGCCTGTATGAACCTGTAGTACAAAACCAAGCGCAAGAGGGGCCACCGACATAAACTAGGGGTATGAAGCCTGTGCACACACAAACTCACACATATGCACGCACACATACACACAATCACACATGAACTCGCACATATCCATGCAAACACACACATGTGCACACGCACGCATGCACACACACACACACACACACAAATACACACGCACACACTTGCATGCGTGCACACCCCCTGTAAAAAGACAGAGCTCCGTCTTGGAAAACGCGCTTGCCAATCGATAGGGATAATCATTGTTATATTCCCCCGTCTAGGTACGGACGTCCCAGCTGTAGCAGAGAGTCAGTTTTTATGCATCCTTGCCCAAGGGATGCTAATGTCTAGGTCCGGTCGGGATTTGCAAAGCGGGTCGGTCGGCGAGGATCGAACCCAAGCCCCAAGCACGTCTGGTCTGGTCTGGTCTGGCGCTCAATGATGCTTGAGATGCTTGAGATCAAGTATGCTTGAGCACCCCATCCGATACCAAATTATAAAAGGAAGAGCTCCGTCTTGGAAATCGCCAATTGATAAGAACATGCATCGTTTCACCCCACCCCCCCACCCAAAAACCCACACACACGCGCACACACAAAGACAGACACACACTTCAAGCTCAGAGACCTCCCAGGCAATCACCTGCATGCTGCTCATGCTGAATGCCTTGCCGCTGCCCTGCACACGAGCATCCAGCTGCGACATTTCCGCCTGGAGCCTCCTGATCTCTGACAGAATGTCCTCCTTTGACCTGGGGAAGATAATCGACCAGGAAGCAGAGCCAGAGTGCAGAAGTAAGCAGTTTGGGCATGTTGGGCTACTTGTTTTTCAGCACTGATTGTGTGCTGTGCTGCTGGCACAGGGTTACAGGTTCGGAGTATTGTGTGGTTTTGAGAGTCAGATGACTCGGCATCGACTGCAAGAACAACATGAATAGAGGCTGCAACAGGGCCTGGCTGGGCTCTTCATTTGCTACACACATGCATAGGGTCGGCACATAGTGCTATATGGACAAGTCTATGACGCTATATAGCGATATAACGCTAAAATGCGTGATATTTCAAGAGCTATGTACGCCGGATCTCCCCATGCCGGTCCAATTTCCGTCATCAAACTTGAATGCCAGATGGAATATGATACAGTTTAAAAGGAAATATTCATTCCGTTGCGTTATATGACCTCTTAGGTCCTGATACAGCGCCATATTTGGTGCACCTGTGCTACTTGTAAGGGCAAGGTGCCTCATGCACACCATCTTCTCTGCACCCCTGCACCCCCATTTCGGCAGCTATCTATCTGGATGGGTTACCCACACACATAACTGGCATGAACACATGTGCCATAGCTTGTTTGGGACCTGTGCTTGTGCCCACAGCACAGCCGCACCAGCACGTGAGAGCATGCGGAAGTACTACTGGTGCATGCATGTGTCCTTGCGTGCAGGCATGCCAGTGTAGCTTGTGTATTGTGTTTGCTATTGTGCATTGATGAATATTGAGGCAAAAAATCATTCCAGTGAGGGAGAGAAGAAGAGAGCTGCACCAGCGAAGTTGCGCCACTCGTGATGCCATGCCCAAGCTGCACTTTGCTGCTCCTGGCGCTGCTTGCACCCATTTTTTAGCCTTGAGCTCCAGCTACTGTTTCTGGTCAAGGCTTTTTGCGCTGCTTGCTCAGCTTGTTCACCAAAGCAGCAGACATGACTAAGTCGGCACACATCGGAACCGTCTGGGGAAACCCTGCCAGACGCAGACTTCTTCCCCATACACGACTTGAACACTATTCATAGTAATGATGCAGGCCAACCCGTCACTTGAGGGGAGCCTGAAACGAACGAATCAGCAGGGCACTATTTTTGCATGTTATGTACAGAAAAATGTATAGCGCTTTATAGCGCTATACGTTATTTACCGCTGTAAGCCAACGCTGACCCCTATACATGCACGCACGCACACACACACACGTGCATACACACAAGCAATCCAGCGCATACAACTTTTATTCAAGGTGCATTCAATGGTTGTCGCCAGTGGTCATTTCTCATCTCACATTCTCTTGCTGACCCAAAACGCGCTCACCTCACTTAATCTTACACACAAAATGTATGCATATACACGCTCACGCATACAGCACACAGCACGCAAGACACGCACCTCTCAGCGTGCATCTTGCGGCCGCCCCCCATGGCCTTCTCTTCATCTTGCGCACCACCAGGCGCCTGCGAAGATGCCTTGCTGTACTCCTTGGCCCTGATGCCTTGCAGCTTCATGTATTGGTACACAAACACCTGCAGGCGTAGCGAGGTATATGAGCTGCATCTTGTTCATTGCTGACCATGTGATGATGTGGTGGATCATACAATCATGAACGCGTTTCAGAAATTGACGCCTGATTGGCAGCCCACACCGAGGCTGCCTTGCAAGCTGCCCACTGGCATTTTAAGCAAATGGGTCCCACTATCAATTTAAGCAAATAAGTCCCGCTGGGATTTCAAACAGGTCGGTCCCACTGGCATTTTGAGCAAACGAGCCCTACCGACTTTTCAAGCAAATTCGTCCCACTGGCATTCAGAGCCACAGGCATGGCTTATGAAGGTAGGCACATTGACGATTTGAATTGCAAAATCAGGCAACAGGCCTCTCACCCCAGGGCGGCAAAGGGCATGCGCGGTCAGCCTTCGGACCCACCCACCCCAGAGCAGCAGGAGCTGCAATCGCAGCAGAGGGCAGACTCACCCCGGAGCAGCAGAACGCGTAGCCCGCCAGGTTGAGGCGCGTGAGGGGAGCTTTGAAGAGATAGAAGGAGAAGAAGATGAGCATCCAGTCCTTGATGACCCCGGCGATGTTCATGGTCAGCGCTGAGGTCTTACCGATCAGCAGAAACACGGCCTGCGCGCGAAAGGGCCGTTGCATGGGCTATGCAAATTCCCACTGCCTGAAACTGCAGCCACCTCCTTTGAAAGCAGTGACAGACTCTCTGGACAGCAATGGCACACCCTTTGGATAGCAAACACAGAGGGGCAGCAGGCCTGGAAGGCATGCAGACATGGGATGAGGTCTGTAGTCTTCATTACCCCTGGGGTCTAGAGGGATCTGACGTGGATGTGAGCAAGTGCGCGCTCTCTCTCTCTCTCTCTCTCTCTCTCTCTCTCTCTCTCTCTTTCTCTCTCTCTCTCCAATACAGAGATAACCCTTTGATACTGAGGCACTCGGCATGTCTTGTCTGTGAGCCAGCCGCGCTTGGCTTGCGCACAAGTGGCGCGCGTGGCAGAAGCGCTTACACATTAGCAAAAGCACGCCATTGACCATACTCTATCTGGTCTATCTGGCCAAAACTTGCTGTGTCCAGCACAGGGTGGTTCATTGAGGGGAGAATGCTGCACCTCATCCAAAGCTGAAGTGAGGCGGGGCGTTCCAGGTCTGAAACCAACTAGTTGAGAGTGGCACCATCGAGTAGGCAGCTGTAGCAGGAGCCCCATGGCAAATTTGGTTGCATTAGGTTCAGGACAAAAACACAGACGGGCTTAGGGCATGCAGGGTGGACGGGCATGCAGGGTGGACGGGCTTAGGGCATGCAGGGTGGACGGGCAGGCAGAGCATGCCAAGCAGTTGGTGAAGATGGACAGGTAGGCAAAAGCATATGACGGGCAAGGAGGTGGATGGAATGAGGAGGTCGGCAGGCATGATGGATGGGCTTGTAAGCGCGATGGACTTGCCCACACGCATGATGGGCGCACCAAGTTCAGGACGAAGGCAGTCAGGGCATTGGCGAGCATGATGGACGGGTTCCATGTCCAGTCCGTGCGGTGCAGGAGGTGCGGCAGCTCCACGCTCACTGCGCAGGTGCGAAGATGTATGGCACAGCTGCACTGGCAAAGCCATGCACAACAGATGTGCACACAGTGCTGCAACCGGGGCAAGGGCCACATCCCATAGGCTTGCCGCAAACGAGGAAGGCAAGTGGCGGCATGTGCTTGCTAGGGCATCGATGGAGCACGTGGCAAAGGTGAAGCATACGCTTTGTACTGATGTGCAGCAGCTGTTGTGGCACACACTCCCCTCTTGGTTGCGCGGACAGCACAATCCTGGGCAACCCATTTCGGGGATGTCCCTCTGTGAGCACAACTCTCTTGGTACCACACATAGCACACAGGGGCTGACGCAGGACCACGCAGGACCACATAGCACATAGCACGCAGGGGCTGACGCAGGACCACTTAGCACATAGCACGCAGGGGCTGACGCAGGACCACATCCGATTCAGAAGGTCTACACTGCTCTTCTGCCTCCATCTATTGGGCACAGAAAAGGGGGAAACCCACTTTGGCAGTGGGAACACCCCTAACATCAATCAAGCAATGTCCATTGAGCAAGTAGACCCAAAGGCACATGTATTAATCCACTCAATGTCAGGGCAGCAAGATCCTTTTCGTGCGCAGCCAGGAGCTGTAAGGGCCTTGACTCTCCTCGTCACTGAAGAGTCATCAGCATCTTAACATTTGCTCGCCCCATGGCCATCATCAATGTCCTAAGTACACATATATCTTTTGAGCACACACTTTCAGGTATCTCAGCCATGGCAGGCATGGCACTCCACAACAGGCATGCTTGGGCGGGACTGCAACCTCCAGGCTTGAACCGGCTGCTGCACACTCTCACGGTGGCCTTGCATGGGCTCAAACAAGCAAGGCTGTGGCAAGCCAGCAGGCAGAGTGCACGCAACTCCAAACAAGTGAGATGACAAGTGAGATGACACGTGAGATGACAAGTGAGCTGTGGTGCACCATTCTCAGGCATTGCCCGCGCTCACGTCAGCCTCCCCCCATCTGCATGCTCCTATGTTTGACCCGTACAAGGGCATGAGTTGTTTGGCCACACTCACGGAAGGGCACAACCAGGCAGATGAGGCATGCCGGTGAAACGTAGTACAGACTCTGCAGGGGGTTCATTGTCAGCCCCTTGCTGTTCATGAGCACCTGGACCATTGTCAGCCTCATGGCCTGCGCGCGACCACGGTGTGCACGAGTGCAAGTGCACGAGCATTCCTCAGTCAGGCAAGCAGGGGCAAGCAGCACACGGAGTTGCCGCCAACAGAGGCAGGAACTGACACGCCATTTCCACGATCACCGTCAATCTAACTGACCAGGTGCACGAGCCACACCTGGAACATGGCCCCCCAACAGCTGGCTCCAGCGCTCAGATGACCACAAATAGCTGCTGTCTGGATGGAATAGGTCATGACACAGGCAGAACTTTGCCGACATATTATTTACGCACGCCTGCAGCAGCTCACCTCAAACTGCAGCGCGGTCAGCTGCTGGATCAGCCCCTTCACCACGAGGTTGACCTCTCCCAGCGCGCAGACGAGCACACCAAACGCGATGAGCAGCATGTTGAGCGTGGTCCCCTGTGAGGGTGGGCACAGCAGAGGCGCGCAGCAGCGCGTTGCGGCGCTGCCTCATCAGCAGAGGGGGCGTGAGGAAGCCAGGCAGGGGAGCGAGTGCATGTGAGGGCGCAGGCCTGCTGGCAGGTGGGCAGGTGAGAGGTGCAGGCCTGCTGGGCTGGTGAAGGGCTCATGGCCTCGGGAGGCACACATTCCTGCTTGTGCTCTGGTTATGTGTGAGGCAGAGGGCCAAGCAGGTGCTGCGCCAACACGGAGGCTCCTTCCCAACTAGTGCTGCCAGCCCCGGCAGCCCTTTCATGCAAGTGCATGGCTGCGAGATTGCGAGTGATGCCGCCAGCATGAGGACGCAGCCGCCTGGGGCGAAGGCAGAGTCGCATATGGGGTGGAAGCACCTCCACCTGAGGTGAGGACACAGGCAGCTGCGTACGGCATGAAGGCATGGCCACCTGGGTTGAGAGGCGTACCCCAGGGAAAAGCTCTCTGTCTCTCTCTCTCTCTCTCTCTCTCTCTCTCTCTCTCTCTCTCTCTCTCTCTCTC
>LFIK01003134.1_pt1 | contig 13445 bp, 18 predicted proteins | sample 643401 | NCBI WGS metagenome assembly LFIK01 (sample SAMN03777447, study PRJNA286221) | soda lake metagenome | biome: soda lake; feature: Kulunda steppe; material: water; isolation source: sample T5-Br brine of Lake Tanatar-5 | place: Russia: Kulunda steppe | collected 2010-07 | reverse complement strand
TGTATTCTTTATAGGTACTGCATTTTTGCTGTGTTTAGTAAGCTGCGTTGCTTGAAGAAACTGTTCCCATATTTTGAGAAAAGATTTCCCGGTGTCCATGCTTCATTTTTTCCTTGGAACATGATATGTCTGACATTCAGTACCTCATGCTTGCATTTCACTGCTGAATGGGGGGGATGTACATATCATGTTCCTGAGACGCTGAACTGTTCATGACGGTGATTCGGCATGACATGGCATACTCATAAATTACGCGATTGAATTCGTCAAAGAAGGAAATTAGGACGTTTTGGGCCTGAGCACTGTCCTTTTCCTTCATGAATAGAAAACAACTGATGCATTGCCAGCAGTGCTGCAAGGAGTGACACTGCCTGCACAGTTTTTATTTCTTTATACATCAATGGGGGCAACTCTGTTGGCGTGCATGGAGGGAGACTTTAAGTTGTACCGTGCGCCGTGCTCACACCAACCATGCTCACATAAACCGCGACGGTTGATGTGAGCACCAGGCCCATGAATCTAGGAGCTCCCAATTGTAAGATAAAGGGGACATTTTTGGCCGAATCACCAGCGGTCCCCTCTATCAATTTTTTAATTTGAGACTGAGGTGCAGTTCTCCAAGAACGGAAGTCCCACCAAAGATTTGCTACTCTCATGCATGAAAATGTCATTTTGGCTTCTGCCAACTGACAGTTAAAGTTACATGGTCGTGCCTGTCGAACAGGAGGCGGCGGGACCTGCGATGGAAAGTCGATTATCCACCCTCGCAACCTGTGGGTTCGGGGTTCGAACCTCACTGGAGGCCACAACCGGCTAAGCTGCCCTTGTTCGGCGGACACAGCCTTGAAACCTTACCTTACCTTACCTGTCGAACAAGAGCAACTTAACTGAAGCCTATCAGGCCTGCAACCTGAAACGGTGGTAAATCAAAAACAAAAGCACCAGAAGAAAGAAAGGCCTTCTGCAGCTAGAGGCAGCTAGCCAGTGGCATGGTGACCACCCGTTTGCTGCGAATGCATGGCACTGCTGCCGGTGCTGCTGGCGCCGCCTCGACTGCTGCTACACAAAGCTCTATAGATTTGAATGATGGTGCCCTCTTCCGCCACATCCAGGTCATACGCAGCCATAGGATCCTCCTCCAAGCTTTCCACCTGTGCAGAAGACGGGTGTGAGGAATGCCAGACAACTTGAAGGGTTCTATGAATCAGCTGGCCAGGGAACAATTCCGGCTATCAAACTGCTTGATCCCAAGTCCAGCCTGTGTCTGATGATTGTTTAAGTTGTTGGTATCAAGCAAAGTCTGGTCCAGTCTGAGTTTGGTGATCGTTTGGGTTGTTGGTGATACCAACTTGGTATCAAGCAGGGCCTGGTCTTGTTGCGGAGTGGGGGATGTATTTGCAATTGGAAGCCATTGACACTCGGCTCCTTCGTTCAGCCTTGTTATTTCTTGTGTGGTCTCATGGATGCTTGCGGTGGGGTCCTGGGCAGTCTGTCCGCTGAGCAAGAAGCCCCATCTCTGAGATTTGACTGAACAGACTTGGGCTGCGGGATATGCTGCTGCCAGGCTGGGAAAACCATGCTTGAAGGCAAAGAGATGCTTGCCTTAAGCGGCCTGTGATCCATTTTGCAGAGGTAACAAGCATGGTCTCGTTTCTATAGGAGAGAAGCGCAACATAAGAGGCTGGGCACAGCTGGCACGGCTCCTTATCATTTCATGAACCTTCCCTCTCAGCTGCGGTTGCGTGCGTCGCGACAACCTGCCTTGTCACCCCTTCAAACTCACTCCCCACGCACCAGCTCATTCTCTACTCGCTGCAGCTCTGCCGCCTCATGCTCTGCTGCCTCCTGCTCCGCCGCCTCCGCCGCTGCCGCCGTGCTTGCAGCCTCTTCTGCAGCCTCACTGTCCCCCCTGCTGCTCCCGCCGCTCCCTTCCCCTTGCCCTCTGCAACAAGCTCCTCCTCCTCCATCTCCAGCCGCAGCGCCCCCTCCAGATGCACCCCCACTTGTGCCTGCGCTTGCTTGGCGGCGTCGTTTGGGCGATGTGGCGCCCTGCACATGGCACATGCAGCGCATAACATCGCTTGGCGCATGCTCAGCTGCAGCGTTTGATGCTTGCAAAGCCGCAGCACTTGGTGCATGCTCATCCACAATGCGCTTGTTTAAGATCTTCCACAGCCACAAATGGCACATGCTTTCCCTTACCTGCGCTAGGTGCACGCTCATTGGAAACTCTGCTTGGCATGTGCTCATCCATTGCCGTGCTTGGTGCATGCTCATCCACACCCGCACTTGAAGCCGTGCTGTTCTCTTTGCCTCACGCTTAACAATTTGAATGAATGAGTATCCCAGAAAAGCACCAGCTTCCCCTCATCCGCCCCTGCCCCATCCCTTCCTACAGCGTCCTTTTCTGTTTTTTCCCTACCCAGTATGTGTCTGGTTGCCCCACCTCCTCCGCGCCTTTGTCATGCTCGGCCTGCTGCGCGGCCGTGGCGATGCGCAGGCTTGCCGCCAGCGTGAGCGCCGCGCGCTTTGCGGGGTCCACCAGCGCGTCCAAGGCCGCGTTGAAGTCGTTGCTCTTGCTGCGCAGGGCCTCCGCCGCCAACGTACTGCGTGGGCGAACAGGCGCAGCCGTTGGTGCGCATAAGAGAGAAAGAGAAACCACGTAGGCAGTAAGGTTACTCCCGACATCCATCAAGGAGTGAACCACAAGGATTGTACCTCAAAGACTGCACCTCAGACGTTTGTTGACACAGCTGTGCCGACTGCAGGCAACTCACACCCTATGGACTTCTGCGTTCACGCCAGCTAGCATGGGCATCGATCTAGGCTCGAAACATCGGCACATTGTACCCAGCCAGGCTGGCGATGTTGGCACATGGCATCCAGCTGGGCTGGCATGAAGATGGGCTGGCATGAAGATGGGCTGGCATGAAGATGGGCTGGCATCATGCGCGCATCGCAAGGGGCTTGAGGGCAGTGGTAGTTAAAAGGATGGCCAAGAAGGTGTCCGTGTGGAAAAGGGGCACTGGCAGCATTTGGTGCTTACTACGGAGCGGTAAAGTGGCTGGGCCGAATAGACGGCCCTTGTCTCCAGCGCTCAGCATGAGTGGCCGCGCTGCACAAATGAGACTGTTCACTTGCAGGCCCACTTGTGCAGAAGCGGCAGGAGACCTGATCCAAAAGCGGGAGCCCCACGTCTTTCAAGCAGGGCCAGCACTCCCCCTCCCACTTGTTGCAGCACCCACGCTGCCTGCTCCAGCACCTGCCGCCCGCACCCATGATGCCCCATGCACCTGTCGTAGCCCAGGCTGTCAACCAGCCGTCGGTGGAAGTCGCCATCCACAAAGTAGCCCTCCGGGGTCTTCCCAAACTTCTTGCGCTCCTTGCGCCACGCCGCCTCACGCCTCTGCTGCTCCTTCTTCTCCTGCCTCGCCAGCAGCCCACACGTGCATATGTGCGTGAGTGTGAAGCGTGTTTAAGTACACGGGTGTGCGTGAAGTGCACGTTGTGCACATACATGTATGCATGTGCACATGTGTGTGTGCGTGTGTTCATGTGTGTGTGCATGTTTGCGTGAGCGTCTGCCATGTGAACATGGGCAATGGCGATTATGCGTACAGGCTTGTGCGCAGATGTGCGCGCATCCCTCCCCGTGGCCCGTTAACTACCTTTGCTCACCTGAGCCTACAAGACTCAAGCCTGCAAACACCCAGCACGGCCGCAGCGGTGGAGGGTTCGCAGGCCTGCATGGGTGGGGTGATGCCGTACAACTCCACACACTGCACTGGCCCGCATGCACTGACTGCAGGCGCTGCGCATGGACAGCTCAGCAGCTGACGTACGATGAAGGCCCATTGCTCAGCAGCTTAAGTGTATGATGACCCACATAAGGGCCCACATAAGGCCACAGCGCTGCGCGCATGCCCGCCCCCCTGCCCCCCACCAACCCCTGTGGCTGCGCGCACCTTGGCCTGCGCGCGCTGCGTCTGGATGAAGTCCAGCGCGGCTGTGATGTTGCCCCCGCTGAAGCGCAGCGCGCGCGTGGACTCGCGCATACCATGCCCCATCTCCTGCAGCAGCGCCAGCTGCTCGTCTGACACCTGGAGCGCATGTGCGTGCAAGCGTGTGTGTATGTGCTCGCATGGGGGTGCATGTGCGTGTGCGCGTGCGTGCGGGAATGCATGCATGCATGTGTGCATGCATGCGCGCGTATGTGTGCATGCGTGTGCGTGCACGTGTGCATGCGTGCGTGTGCATGCAGGACCTGGTGTGTTCACGCATACCACCCCACTTGCAAGCTCGCCCGCTAAGCTCCCCAGCGGGTATGGCTCAGGCTCACCTGCAGGGACTTCCATTTGTTATAGGCGCGGCCGAGGGCTTTCTCCGCCTCTCCCACATCACCTGTGTGCCAGGCCACGATGCCCTCCAGCACCTCCAGCCTCAAGTACCTGGGTATGGGCATGTTTTGATGTTTTTTGCAGATGAGGACTGTGTTGGTGGAAGGTGGAGGCATGATGGGCACCAGGCCACACTTGCCCTCCAGCACCTCCAGCCTCACGTGCGTGTGAGGAATGTGGACGGGCTTTTCCAAAGTTTGCGGGCGGGGAGCGCAATAGGTGTGTGGGTGCCAGACAAGCGGTAAACCAGAGGATGCTGGGCAGCCTGGCCCCCAAAGCGATATGGGCAACGCAGCAGGTGCACCGCAACACAGCAGCACGCAGCAGCAGCCGCACATGCCGCTGATGATGATACCCACAAGACCCACAGTCAGGTGGTCGGTCACAGACACAGACACAGACAGACAGACAGACAGACAGACAGACAGACAGACAGACAGACACAAACAGACAGACAGACACAGACAGACAGACAGACAGACAGACAGACACAAACAGACAGACAGAGACAAACAGACAGACAGACAGATAGGCGTACAGACAGACACAGACAAACAAGACGGACAGGTTATTCAAAGCAAGCCAACAGCGCCACACGAGCGTCACGCGCCCCCTCCCATCTCTGCCCCCAATCCACACCTGCCAGCACACCCACTCACGTGGCAATCTCCGGGCAGAAGCCAGTGCCATGGATCCGACGCACACGCTCCAAATTGGGGCCATGTGCCGCAGCAAGGGCTGCCCGGGCGCCCTGCACAGAGGCACGCGCAGCCACACAGACCGGGCGTCTTCCTCATGAGAGGGGACCCTCCGAAGCATCTGCAGAGAGGCTCGCGCAGCCCCACAGCCTTGGCATCATGGAGTTCCTTGCTAGAAAATTCCTCACTGGTGAGAACACTTGCAACTTCAATCCATGCATGGCCAGGAATTGAAGCAGGGCCAGGCAGGCACACTCAATGCGTGTGTGCGCAGCACTTCCGCCGCGCAATACTTCCTGGCCCGCACAAGATGTGTTGCCCATGCACAAATACAGTGTCTTGCAACCATTGCCCCCTATACAGGACCTTATGCTGAGCAGTGCTATTTCAGTAAGGCTGCAGGCAGGCTGCCCAAGCAAGCCAGGCTAGTAAAGCAGGGCAACAGAAAACTGTGCCGCACACAAACACACACACCCATGCAAAATCAACACAGCTTGCACGAGCAGGCATCTGCCCACTTGCTTCTTGTTGAGGCACCTTGCCTGCAGCTTATTCGCTGTGCCGCTGTGTGAGTTGGCCTGCAGCTTATTCGCTGTGCTGCTCCTGTGTGTGTGTGTTGGCCCGCAACTTTTGCGCTGCGCCACTGTGCTAAATGACCTGCAGCGGCTGCGCTGTGCCTCTGCGCCACTGAACCTGCAGTGGTTGCGCGGTGCTTATGACCTGCAGGCGTTGCGCTGTGCCCTTGCGCCACTGACCTGCAGCTTGCGCTGTGCCTCTGCGCCACTGAACCTGCAGTGGTTGCGCGGTGCTTATGATCTGCAGGCGTTGCGCTGTGCCCTTGCGCCACTGACCTGCAGGCGTTGCGCGGTGCCCTTGTGCCACTGACCTGCAGCTTGCGCTGTGCCACGGCCAGCCTCTGCACATCTTGCAGCTTGTAGCAGCACCTGCATGCGCATGCATTGTTTCGTTCACATGCATGCCTGGGTGCGTGTGCATGCTGCCTGCATGCCACTTGCGTCTCGCGCCTGCTCCCAGGCATGTGATCACATAGCTTCACGCCATTTGTGTGCATCTCGCACAGACGCTCCAAAGCACTGGACTGCACTTGCCACACATCATCTAGCAGCAGCAGAAGCAGCAGCAGCCTATAGTTGTGGCGCACATCGGTCAAATTGAGGTTGCGCTGGAGCAGGGCACGCGTCATGGCAGTGTGAATGCCTGCACATGGTGGCACAGATTCAAAGCAGTGGATCCCAGCTTGTGTGAGTGTTGGTTGGTACGGTGCTCTCTTCCAAGTACGCACACTGGCGCACAGACGCACCCTGACACACACTTGCAGAGCGCACACGGGCCAAACGCTTCCCCTCCTTGCCTGCCACACTGTCCATCCTTAAATGCCCTCGGGACATGCACGAATCTGATAGTTGGCATCCCTCTGCAGCAAGTCTGCAGCCAAACAACATGCCCGGCAGAAAAACTCATTGTTTCACAGCAATGAGCTTGTTTTGCTCCACCAAAGCGCTCACCATACAACGTCTAGCAGCAGCAGCCCGTAATTGTCTATCATCTGCAGCAGCTCCGCGGCCACCAGGCCTAAGGACTCCTCAGCCATCAGCAGGGCCTCCAAAGCCTCCGCATGCTTGCCCTACAAGCAAACACAGCGCTCCGCATGCTTGCCCTACAAAGCTTCTGCATGCTTGCCCTACAAAGCCTCCGCATGCTTGCCCTACAAAGCCTCCGCATGCTTGCCCTACAAGCAAACACAGCGCTTACAGGTGAGCACAGCATTCAGTTCAAAATGCATGGGTCTATACACAATGCACTCAGCATACAATGCACTCAGCATGCAATGCACTCAGCATGCAATGCACTCAGCATGCAATGCACTCAGCATACAATGCACTCAGCATGCAATGCCTCAGCATGCAATGCACTCAGCATACAATGCACTCAGCATGCAATGCACTCAGCATGCAATGCACTCAGCATGCAATGCACTCAGCATGCAATGCCTCAGCATGCAATGCACTCAGCATGCAATGCACTCAGCATACAATGCACTCAGCATGCAATGCCTCAGCATGCAATGCACTCAGCATACAATGCACTCAGCATACAATGCACTCAGCATGCAATGCACTCAGCATGCAATGCACAATGCACTCAGCATGCAATGCCTCCACGTACTCGCCCCGCTGGCAGGTGTGGTGTATGCAGGCGGGCACAGACTTATCATCATGACAAGACAAGCGAGTCAGCGTAAAGGCTTTGTACAACCCACTCAGCAAGCAATGCCTTGACACACTGACTCTGCGAGCATGCACGGCACTCATGGGCGCCTGCAGCATTACATTGCGTGGGACATAAGTCCGTTCATTCAACTCTCCAGTAACCCACATACAGTGCGCTGCCTCTGCTTGCTTTTGCCCTGCGAGCAGCCGCCACGCTAGCATATATAGCCTATCAGCCGTGAGGCATGTGTTTTGTACTGTGGTCTGTTTAAGCCATACGTCAGAACCAAATTTTTTGTCAGAGGCAAATTGGCATCTGTATTCAAGGTGCACACGTCTGATGAGCTGCAGCATGCTTGGGCTTTCCAGGGCAAAGTCGTACCATTGCCCATTGCTTTCTAAACATTGAGCCCGTCTGCCTTCCCTGTCCACTGTGTACGTATACGCGCATGTGCGTGCGTGCGTGCGTGCGTACAGGCGTCTCAGTGCACGTGTACATTGTTGCTGGCTGGTTTGCGGCCACCCATCTTGCCAACAGAGGGCTTGGCCCACGCCATAACATCCAGCGCGACCATCACACCCAGCATCCGCCTACATTGCCAGCAAAGGGTGCTTCTGCTGCCTCACCCTGTGATCCAGTGCAACCATCACACCCCTGCAGACACGCCAAAAATTGGCCATGACCATTTTGCTGCTCTGGAGCCCTGTGCCTGCAGGCATCTTGAAACCTCTCCAACGTGCCCCGAGGCTCCCTCTAAAAAACAACCCCAACCTACCCACGCCCCACGGCTGCGTACCTTGGCCATCAAGGCTTTCCCCCTGTCGTGCAGCGCCAGCCCAGCAGTGAGGGCCTGCTTGTCCTCAGGTCTCAGGGGCACCTGCCAGAAGGCGGGGGGTAGTAGCCGTGCTGCACATCAGCGCGTTGGGCGGGGCGCCTTGGATTTCCTGTTGTAAGGCAGGTCTGTTTGGCGCCTGCATGTCCTCTGGCCTCAGGGGCACCTTCCAGCAGGTGGAGGGCAGCGGGTGTTGCGCTGAAGGTTAGGTCATATGAGACTCCATCCCCAATATGGATAACTTGCCAGAGATTTGTGATGGTGCATATCTGAATCGAAACGCAATGGCGGGAGCAAAGTTGAAAGCAGCAGCAGAAGGGAGTGCAGGTTGGATGCAAATCCTCCGAAGGATGCAAGAAAAGCATGTGAGCTGGGCCGTGAGGGGTACAAGGCAGGGAGATGCAGGAAGGCCAGCATATGCCCAGCTGCTGGCAGGGCCAGGAGTGAGCGTGACTGTGCCTGGGCTTGCTGTCACACAAACAATGTATACCAGACTCCCCTTGTAGCTCATTGTATAGGTGCGCGTGCAAGCGCACCCACATGCACATGAGCACTAGTACCATGCTCACACCCACACCCAAACGCTGGTGCAAGCGACTCCACACCCTCACCCACATGCACACCCACACACGCACACGCACACAAGCAACCCCCACCCGCACACAAATCAAAACATATACGGATGAAGGGACAGTAGACCAAATGCACCTTTTGACCGCTTTGGTTATAGAGCTCCAGCACGTTATCGTCCACCTGCAAGCAAGGCGCGTTCCTACAGTGTGTGAGGAGCGTGTCCCAGCATCTACAAAATGCCCCTTCCGCCTACTGGAGCCCTATGCAAGGGGGGTGAAAGGGGAGTCACTCTCGGCAGGAGACGACATGCATATGGTCTTGCGCATATGATCACCAAGATGCAAGTGTCTAGCATGATCAGTGCAAGCATTCACAGACTCACAAAGCCAAGGCCAACAAGCTCCCCACAAGAGAACGGTTACGCTGCAAGGTTTGGCTGTTCAACAAGGTGTGTGCCCAGTGACAGAGCGTGAAGACATAAAGGCATAAAGAAGCCAGGATGGGAGCAACCATTATGGTGACTAAGGTCCATGCAGGTGGGAGGTGTCATCACACTGCAGCCATCAGGAACGCCATCAAATTGTGCTGCGGCTGTGGTCCCACAGCATGCCCTTGAGCAGCACATGCGTGTGTTGCAACCTCGCACCCAAACAGCATGTCAAAACCTTTGGAACGAAGTGACGTGGAGGCTTACTTTGGCGTCCCTTTTAGACATGCTGTCCAGAACGCGTTTAATCTTATGGAGCTGCTGTTGCTTCGCCTCTGCAGCTGCCATCTCCGACGCTGCTTGGGGCCCACTGCCTATCACGAGTACCTGCATGTATGTGTACCATCCAGCGGTTGTTGCTCGCATTGTTGTTGCCACTGTTGCGGCTTGTGCCACCGCCACCCCCCCTGCCGCCGTTGCTGCTGTTGCTTGACAACAGGATTGTCCATGTGTTGTTTGAGGTGAAAACTGCGGAGTGGTAGTGCGAGTGCGCATGCCTGTGTCTGCAGTCTGTTGATGTGTTTGTGTGCGTATGAATATTCATGTACGCGTGTATTTACTTGAGCGTGCACGAGTACATGTATGTGTGCGCTTTCAAGCTGCTCTAGGACGTTAAGTGTGTCATTGAGCAGGAGAGAGCACACATTTAGCACCTGCAAGCTTGCCTTTCACAACAACACGCGCACTCATTCCGTGTCATTGACTGCTTGGTTTTGTTCAAGCAGGAAAGAATGAGGTTTCACAGTCAAAAGGGCTTGCGTTTGCTGCAGTGTTGAATTATGTCCAAACTAACTCTGCAAACTTAGGCTTCCGCAGAGGACAGCACAGCACAGCGTGTCGCACCTTTGATGCAGGTGTCATGCCTGCATCTGAGAGTGTCTTTTGGTCGTCCTGCAGAGAAACATGGACACAGGTTTAGAGAACATGATGGCAAGGAACACATGAAAAGAAGAGGCAACTTTGGCAAAAACTCTCTGCAACTCACCTGCAGCGTTCTTCCAGCTACGAGGAGTTTCAAGCATGCTGGCTCGGTCCCTGTCGGAGTATGTGATACCAGGTATTTTTCAGGGTTTGCCAAGAGTGCAACTGGACACGCATTGGCGTGCAGCTTTAGCATGGGATGTATGTGTCCCTGACTCACGCATTAGCCGTGCCAGTTCCTGCCTCAAGTCTCCTACGCTGGATTCGGTCCACGAGGACAAGAAGACACATCCTGACAGCCCTCCAGCTACTCTAATTCGAGCAGATTTATCCGTCATTCCGCAAAATTTGTATAGCATGCAATTCAACTAAGCATGCAGATTTTCCAAAATCGACAAGGGTTGTGATCTTACACTTGTTGTAAGGGTCAAGTCATAAAGCATAGAGACTAGTATGTACTGCCTACAATCGACGCTTCAGATCCTTGATCCTCGTGTCAGCCACGGCAGATCCTGCAAGTTCCATGCACGCTCCAGCCAGGAAGGGGCCCCTGCACCCTTGTCCATGGCAGAACTGAAGGCACAGAAGACTAGGCAGAGTAAAGGTGTTTCCGTACAGCCGGTAGTGGAGCAGCTCTCTGCATCAGCACTTCGGAGGGTTAGAAGGGATCGACCAAACGAGCGGACAGATGGCAACAGCACCGATGAAGACCTGCAGCCGCCAGATGTGCAGGCCCCAGCGAGGACACGCAGGCGCAAAATGCAAGGAAGCAGCAGTGCACAGCTCGTGGATTTTTGTGTGACCCAGGCCCAGGGCGCGGAGCCCGTGCAAGGGCAGGGTGCCCTACCAGGGTTGACTGAAGAGGAAGCAGAGGCAAAGCGCAGGTGCGTGTCTTGGCTGCCATTGAACATGGCACTGCCCATGGATTGTCAGAAATAATTGACGCTTCACAAATAGACGCTTCACAAATCCATGCAGCTCCCCTAGGTGCACGAAGCCGAGCATGCACATGTTTTGTTCTGACGCCTTGTTGGGGTACTGATGCCTCGTTGGGGGTACCTTTTCTGCACCTTACCCGTACCAAAGCATGTGCAAGCACGCATGCAGTACTCATGCGTGAAGAATCGACAGCTTCTGGGCTTGCAACCCTGCCTGCATGCGCATCCGCTTGGGTGCTTGGTCAGTTGTGGCCTCCACCCTGTGTTCCATGCTCTGCGGCCACGCCTGTATTTCTTGGTGGGCTGCTGCAAAGACTGCCTCTGTGTGTGCCATGCCCTGCGCGGCTGCACCACCACCTTGGGGCACTGTGGGGTGTGACAATTTGCTCTGTGCCGCAGCACTGCTGCTGATGCCTGTGGATGCCTCGTTCCTCGCAGCTACAATGCAGCCATGGCCAAAGCGGTGGGGCTGCTGGGCAGGCGGGCCTACACAACCCTGGAGATGGCAGACAAGCTGCGCAAGCGCGAGGTTTCGCAAGACGTCGCCGACAAAGTGCTGGCCAGGCTCACGGCGCTAGTGAGTGGCTCACTGGGGAAATAGCCGCAGCTACTGCTGCGGTATGTGTGTGTATGTGTGCGTGCCCGTAACTGTGTGGATGGGTGCCACCCACTAAATGTGCAAGGTGTGGGGTGGGTGTGGGTGCGTGAATGCGTGTAGCCTGCATGGTAAGCGTTTGAATAGCTAGTCGCTAGCTGCCTGGCCACTGACAGGTCAATGACAGCTCTTCACTGATTGCACAGTTGTTGCTGGCTAGCCATTAATTGCATGACTGTTGCTGCCTGGTCACCGACAGCTTCACTGACCAATGCGCGCTGATTGCATGGTTGTTGCGGACTCTGATGATCCCTGTGGTTGGCAGGGCGACCCCCTGGTCTGGCATGGCAGGCTGTCGCACATCTGGTTGAAGGCTTTGGGGCATCAATGGCAATCACCCTGCCTGTTACCCTGATGCCTGCCAGATGCGCAGCCTTTGAGCCTCTGTGCCATATGCCCTTCCCCCACTCGTTGACAGAGCCTTGTTTTAATCAACATCGACCATCTTGAGCTTCACTGAACACACTATCAAATCTTCAGAACTGAGGTCTGTCCCTCACCAAAATCATTATTGCTTGAAGCCCTTTTTTTGTGTGGCGTTCTTGTCTGTCTGACACTGCCTTCCCCGGGTATATTGGTGCTTTCCTTGGTAAAGATTCAGGTTCAGCTGCTCCCCTCTTTTGGCGGATACAGCTATGTGACCTCACCTACCCCCACTCATGACAGAGTATGCCCCACGCCCATGCCAGCGCATGCCAGCTCCACTGCCCTCAAGGCTCGCTCCAGTTCCCACAGTGCATCCACAGTCAATGCGCGCCGGCTTGTTAGGCGGCACAGCCTGGGCCCAGGCCCATACTTGGAATGGCGAAGCCATGCTCACATGCCGCTTGTCCAATGCAATTGTCCAATGCACCCTGCTGCACACGCTTGCGCAGGGTGCATTGGACGACGCCATATATGCCAAGCTGTATGTGTCCTCCAAGTGGAGGCAGTCAAAACGGGGCCCATTGCTCTTGCGCCAGGTGCGCTGCGAACACACAGTAGGGCCATCGCCCCTCAGCATAACCTGTTGTGCACGTGCGCATGTGTGCGTGTGTTTGAGCAGTGAGGGGAGGTCACTGGCTTGGGTGGGGTTTCTGCTTCTGTGCACAGCACTTACACGTCTGGAAGCTGGGGTCTGGTGGTTAGGGTCCAGGGATCAGGGTCCAGCGGCAAGGATCAGCCGTGTGCCATTAGTATGGTTGTACCTAGCAACAGCAGGATTGCTTTCCATTAAGGCATCCGGGGCTCCTCGGAGCCCTTCTCTTCCACAGGAGCACGCATGTACTTCCACAGGAGCACGCATGTACAGTTGATGTCTTTGTGCGCGCCCCACCAGCGCCCTCTGTGCAACGCACCCTCTGTGCAACGCACAGCTACCTCTATGCAACGCACCCTCTGCGCAACGCACAGCTACCTTGGGCCCCGCGCTACCCTCAGAATGGCTGCACAGGCGCTTGGCAGCATATGTTGCTGAGAGGCAGGAACAGGCATGCCACACACAAACCGGGTCCTTGATAGCATGCACTGAGCCCAGGCCCGGGCCTGGGTGTACAAGCAGGTGTAGGTGCAAAGCAGGTGTGGGTGCAAGCAGGTGTGGGTGCAAGCGAGTGTGGGTGCAAAGCAGGCGCGACGCAAGCAGGTGTGGGTGCAAGCAGGTGTGGGTGTAAACACATGTGGGTGCAAGCAGGTTTAGGTGTGTGCCTGCTGTTCTCAAGCGTTGGATGATGGGG
>LFIK01003133.1_pt1 | contig 13447 bp, 16 predicted proteins | sample 643401 | NCBI WGS metagenome assembly LFIK01 (sample SAMN03777447, study PRJNA286221) | soda lake metagenome | biome: soda lake; feature: Kulunda steppe; material: water; isolation source: sample T5-Br brine of Lake Tanatar-5 | place: Russia: Kulunda steppe | collected 2010-07 | reverse complement strand
CTGGGACCTTAAAGATGACCAGCAGGCTGCTGAAGACATCTTGACGGTGCAGCCGCATTGCAGCAAATTCACATGCTTGCCGCTCCCCTTTGCGAGCAGCGAGCCAAGCCGCTAACGTTGGAGCATCTTTGAGAACCTTGTGCAGGGCCTTGTTTGTGAGCATGAGCCCCACATAGTCTGTGTCTGTGGTCACATTGCCTGTGATCATGCACATGGCCAAGACTTCGTTCGGCAGATCATGGAGCTTGATGCCTTTTGGTCCACACGGACTCTCTGCCATCTGGGAGTGGAGCCCAGCGCAGCGCAGCACGCAGGCGCCCTTGTGGGAGCAGGTAATTTATAAAGTCCAACGGTGCGTTTACAATGGGGTGATTAATGAGTAAATGCAACTAATTGTGTTTGACGTTGACAAAGGGTGATTGATGAGGGAGAAAGAGGGGACGAAGAGGGAGGTTGTGCCCACGGCTTGGCCAGGTTAGTGCATCTTACGTATTAATATTACGTTCATTAACTAAGGAATTTAATACAGACTCCCTTCGTTCGTTACAGACTGTGTTCTCTACCCACCCCCGCCCTGTCTCCCGCATGCTGGGAGGCCTGCCTACATCACATGCAAGCTGTACAGCACGTAGGGCAAAGCTTCTCGTGGAAAAGCGGGTGTCCCCCGTTGCGTCCCCGCCCCGTCTCTCACACGTCACACGTCCCGTCCCCCCGGTGGGGATAACCGTATGAATCTTTACCAGGGTTGCACGCTACGGTGCTACGGTCAACATTTCGTAGCGTAGCCGTAGCCGTAGCGAAGCCGTAGCTACGAAACATGTTCTACGTCACTGTACAGTGACTGGTCCCGTTCGCTCGATCCTGCTACCTGGACCCATAACCTCACCCATGCTAGCATGCCACCCGCCAGCGCTGTACAGTGAATTTTTAAGGATAAAAGCTGATGGTATTTCAAATTATTTTTTGAAACCACGGGGAACCAAAACAAAAAGCAGTGGAGATGCAGAGGTTGTGGAAGCCTGTGGGTGTGCTTTGAGCAAGCTACGAGCACGTATCCTCTGCATCAAGAATAGGGATATCAAGCCCTGCGTCAAGCACTAATCAGAGAAGGACTGAGAGCCAATGAGGGAGCTGGCCAGGCCAGCTCCCTCTATGGAGGAGCAGCTTGTGCAGAGGGGCAGTGCTCGAGCTCGGAAGAGAAAGCGCCTTGAGGCTCAAGTTGACCCCCTCTTTGGTAACGAGACTTCATCACAAGTAGGACTAGGCCGGGAGCGCATTGTGCAACAGGGTGAGCAGCAAGGTGATGTGCAGGCACAGCCGCCTAGGGAGCACCTCCCTCCTTCCGAAGCAAGACCTGCAACCGGCTGTGCCACAGTTGGACATACAAGCTGGTGTACTACTTCAGTAAGCTGCGGCTGCTCACAGCTTCCAGATCTGGAATCTGGTGCAAACAAGGAGGCAGTGGTGGGTTGGAATGTATGGAGAGGGTGGTGAGGAGCAGGCTGGGCAGTAAGAGAGCAATTACAAGTTAGATCCCTCAGGTGAAGAGATTAAAGAGGAGGAGGAGCTTGGAAGTAAGGAGGAGGAGCAGTTAGGGAGTGATGAGGAGGAGGTGGAGGGGGATGCCCACTGTCTGAAAGTTGCCTAAGCTTCCTTAGATGGTCAGCGGTATCTTGAGACTGGGGGCTTTGTTCTAAAAGGGCTAGCTTTTTTCCTAATGATTAAAGGAGGCTTTGTATCAGTGAGTCTGAGAAACCATTAGCTGGATCATATGTGTATTTCCAGGTTTCACCATATTGCCGGCACTGTTTGCCGTAGTGTTCAATATTGATTTGATGGCAATTAATTGCCATATTGTAAGATAGGTATGCCTTACCCATTAGATTATTAATGGCATGTATTTGGCAGTTACGGCTGCTGTCAGATTGTCTCTCGAAATATGTATGTTGTTTGGCTCCAATCTTTTCGTCCTTTTGGTGTATTCCTTGGTCTTTTGTAACTGTTTGGTAAAAAATCCCCTCAGCTGCTGTACCAGCCGCAACTTCTATTTCAGCTGCTCCCTCAGGTCCATCAGATCCTGTGCCGTAATCTGGTGTGCCGTCCTGTCCTTCCTGTGTGTAAATATGAAGGAGCATCAATGTCCTTAATACACAAGAGCATGAGCTTGCAATTTGCTCTGTTTGCAGTCCCAAATCTACCCAGACTACTGTGCTTGTAGCTGTGGTGGGCACAGGGGTTGTGATGGGTTCTATGAAGTTGGCCCAAAGGTGTCTAGAAAGGTATGCTTCTGTAGGATTGGTTGCGAGCTTGGTTAAGGCGGAATTTCTGCACTTGTCCTCGGGTTTTAGGTCGTCCTGTGAGTTCCTAATCTTGTCCGATATACGGCCTACCAACTCTTCTTCAGGAGCGTCTTGATCGTCACTCAGGATTTCAAAATAACGTTCGTCCTCCGAGTTCATTCCGGTGCAATCGTCTAAGCTTAGACTTGAGGCTCTTTCGTGGGCGTTCTGGTCCTGTGTAATATTACTTTTTGGAAAGAAAATTAAGTATTTCCTGATTATCTAGACTGTTTCCTGCAAATTTGTCTGCATGCAATTAGGGATGTTAACATTAGCTTTGATCGTGACAATAAGATTGCTAATGTAGTCATCAAGTGGCAGAAGATGATGATGTGGGCTGTTTGTTCTCAGCCGATATTTGGGGAGATTAGTGATAGTTACTATTACAGTAACTACTATTACTGGCACTGCATAGTAAGGATACTCTCTCTGACAGGAGAGTTGCGTGTATGACTGGAGAATGGCGTGTATGACAGGAGAGTTGCGTGCATGACAGGAGAATTGCGTGTATGATCATGACAGGAGGGTTGCGTGTATGACTGGAGAATTGTTCTTCTTCTCATTGACCAGTAGACTGTTTCCAGAGGGAGAAGCAGGTCTAGAAGTGTTAATATTATCAGAATCTACATTAGGTTTAGGAGAATGAGAAGTTAGGAGAAGAAGAACCTGACCTGATCTGATATAGACTATATCATATAGTAGACATTTTGTATGCAGAAAAGCTGAGTCTAAGACTGCCTGCTACCTCTTTCTATGTCATCCTCAACTTCCCTAGTTCCTTTTTATGATCCAGCGTATGTCAGCCTAGATGACAGACTTGCTCAACATTGTTTAGATATGCTTTCGATAAGACTCCCACTGGATTAGACTGGACGTGCTGCCACGCCTAAAGCACACCGGTAGCACCCCTAGGGGGAGGAGAGCCTGCTCCGTGGGGGGCATCATGAATTTGTGTCTAACTAGGTACAGTGTTGCTGACAACTTGAATTGCTCATTACTGCAAAGCTACAGCAGCGTGCTGAGAGTGACGTTCTTTTCCTCCATTGCAATTGAGATAAGCTGGTAAGACCGGAGACTGTATCACACATCAAAGATACGAGACTCAAAGTGGCATACAGAGGCATAAGGTGGAAGAATAAAGGAAAGATTTATCTAAATTTATTAGATAAAGATGTGTACCTGAATTGATCGACAACTTTACACATCCCAATGTACTGAAGAAGCTCTTCTCTCACCAAGAAACAGAGCTCTTGTTGATGGACAAAAGATAGAGGAAAGACAAGCATGACATGGACACGACTAAAATGGAAGTTGTGTTTTAAGCTACTCAAAAACAGCCAACGTCAAGCACAAGTGGACAAGAGAATCTCAGGTATGAGGACAGAAAAGTAAAGGTTAGCATAAGCAGAAGTGCTGTGGAGCTATGCCAGACCAAGTGTCCAGGCAAACCGCACTGCAGTATTTTTCTAGCAGAGTCTCTTAGCTCAACGAGGCAAAAATGCAAAAAACAAATTCATGCCAAACTTTTTTAAGTTGGAAATTCATGCCTGCCCTTAGCGTGACATGACACAAGTCAGACACAAGACGCCTGAAGTCTCAGGTAGAATAGGAGATTTAAGCCGCGATGTTGGCTTTACATGTGCAGTACTCACAGAGGTCAATAGACATAAATGTAACCTAAATCTAGGCAACACTAAGCGCAAGGCGTTGCTCGAGTCCTGAATATGAGCAGGATTGATGACTGGGGACAAATTCACTTTTCAAGATCCCCTTCTCAATCTAGCACATTCTGGCTCACATGTCCTGGGATCTTATATGTAAAAGATGAGATATGTACAACAATTTTGTCTAAGAATGCAAAAGACAATGTTTCACTCAAGAGGACGACATACCCTACATGTCCTTAGCATCTGTAGAAACTCGCAAAGGATTGTGGCGGTACCTCACCTCCCCCAACTTCAGCTAAAATACCATTGAGCTACATCTTTGTGCCACACAAAAGGCTGTTCAGTTTTATTTGCCACATGAGGCCTATACAGAAAAATGAACAGAGTGCACGGCTAGCATGTCAGTGCATGGCAGTGCTATGTACAGTCGGGACTTAGAATATAAATTTTTTTGGTTTCATGAGGACCATGGTATGGTCATCCCCAGCGTTTTCTGCATTTGATAATGGTCATGTCCCAGGCTTGTATTTATCGTCCAAAGAGTAGCCGCACCACATGATAAGTAGACCTTCATATCTTCAGGAGTCAAAGATTGGTCCGTAGGCATGTATGCCCACAGCCCTGCAGCCACGAACTACTTCAGCAGTTCCCACAGGATTGGAGGTAACAAAGACACAGTCATACTTGTCACGGTCATACACTTTGATAGCCATCTCCAGCAAGCTTGGGCGGCTTGAGCAGTACCTTGTGTCAAATACTGTAATGTTTGGATGATGCAGGACCATGTCGCACAGGCTCTGACCATACGTGGAGATCACATCTTTGGCAACCCAAATCATATGTCCATGGTCCAGATAGCCCTGTATGGACAAGGAATCAATGAGCATTCACAAAGGACATACAAGTCTGTTTTCCAAGGAGTTCATGCCACCTGAGGAATTCTAAATTGGTAGAATAGGAATGCACGATACATTTTTCGCTATTCTGACTGAGTTGATATTCCTTTGGATTCCTGAGTTGCCTTTTCATGGTGACTTCCTACATCGTCATCCATCCCCAAATGAAAATTGCATGCAACGTAAATAATATCAATGCAAGGTCTATATGGTATTAACAGGTACCTTGCTATCATATGCTGCAAATTGCAGGTATTCTGCCTTGATCTTGGCCCCCAATATGCAAAATGTAGCAATACTAAAGAGCCATAAGAGATTGGAACTCAACATTTTCTTTGACACAATTCTGCCAGCTTATACCATGGCCGCCTCTGAATTGTAACGTCATCTTTTCTATTGTATTCAAAATGTGCACATCAGTGAATTTTCATTGGTTTGGTCAAGGTTAGGTGTGCAAAGCGAGTTGGACAGGTCAAGCTGTTTTGGTCATTGCGCATGTTGCCTCAATAACAGCCACGCAAGCAAATCAAATTCACAATGATAAAGTATTCAAATTTTCAAATCCTTTCAGCGTAACTCCTCGCCAGCCAGTGCCGGGTCTAATGTGTGCCCTTATTGCCTGCATCAAACATGATTCATTGGGAATGCATGGTGTGTGCAACCTTCCTCATTTAAAACAGTAGGTATGTACATATGATACCAATTTGTAACAAAATCACATCAAAGATTTTGATCTTGGAACAGGATAAGTCGAACGCATGGCTTCAACATGCCATTCAAGTCAAAGCAAAAGAAAAATTTCAAGTCCCTTCAGAAAGGTAACTTGCATGAAAAGGGTGTATTTCATATCCTCAACAGGAACCCCCTGCAAAACCTTACCCCAAAAATTCTACAAGAAAAAAGGTCATATCCAATAGGGAGAAAATTGACGCCCAAAGTGGCAATTCTAAAATCTAAATGGGGGGCAAGCCCCATGATTAGGAGTTTGCAAGCTCACCACTGGCATGTAGCAGGCACTTCCAAGGTTTGTAAAGCAGTCAAGATTGTCAAGCTTTTTGTTGCCAATCATGGGGCACATGCCTCATTGGCTGCAGTATGAAACCTTTTGACCCCAAATGCTTGCACCGTATCACCCACTCTACCATATTACATTATATTATTTAGTATTTGTGCAATCTTATTCTTGTAAAAATGGATGTCATTGCAGGCCTAATGGGGTAAGAAGACACTGTGTCGGCTTAGATGCACATTTCAACCATTTTACCTAGCAAACATCAGCTTCAGGGGTGCAGAAGTGGTTGCGTACCAAGAAGGTACATTGATAGTGGTTTGGAGAGTGACATATGGTCTGGTTGGATTGTTCTGGACTAATATGCCAAATATTTAAAAATGGCAGCGCACCCACTTTGCCCCCCAGGGTCGTTTGTTCCGGCCTTTAACTCACTTAGTATCGCATTTCTTTCATTTTTTTGGTAACTCCCCTCTCTTCTTCCCTTTTTTTGATATATCTTTATATTTGCCCACAGTATGTTGAGTATTTGGCAAGCATTGCAGTTTGGGTTCACCTAACAGGATATCACCTCTGTCTTGCAATTTTTAAGTTGACAGCATAGTTCTGACTATTAAAGCACCTTACTTATGTGACACTTGAATTTCTGTGGACGACAATCACCGCACATGTTTGAAAGAGCAAGTTTGTGTGCAAAATCATTCTTTAATCATCTTTATATGCAGTGTCAGAAGTGTCTTGTATATACCTGGAGCAAAGCAGGAACAACCACCGAAATGCCAGCACCGGTGCAAATGACCATGGGCCTTTTATAAAGTCGTGTCATGTAAGGTAGGCCAATAAATTTGAAACTTCTGGTCCACAACTACAAGCAACAGATCAGCATCGGGTTGAGGCAAGGCGCAATCTAGGAACAAGTGTCGTGTCTTCAAGCAGAATGGATCGAAGGCAGTCACTAGTGGCAATTGTCATGCAGTGAAGACTTGAGGATCATCGCTAACTCTAAATTGACTGATTACAAAGATAAGCTGTCCACACTATTGTGTGTGATTCCAATGCTAAGCATTCAATGTCAAAGCACAAGATTTACTGCTAAGCAGAGTAAGCAAAAAAAGTGCTATGCTTGTATTCAACATGTCAGTCTGCAAAGAAAAGCCTACCATACAAAGAACGCACATCCTGCACAGGAAATGGCCAGCTGCATGATTGCTTATTGATTTATTCAGTTTCATTTCCTTACAAGACCTGGCAAAGAGGTGAATTACGAGCACTACCACATCAGATTTGACGTGAAGAAATCACATGCATCTCCAACACACCTCTGTTGGTGGGTCTTTGACGAGGCCTTTTGTGAAGTCTCCCAAAGCTGAAATCAGCATGAGATGCTCGTCTGGAGCGGTGCCATTCAAGTTTGCTGCTGTGCTGATAAGAGCAAACGCATGCCATTCAAGGACAGGACATCTGCTTATGCGACCAAAGTACCCAGCAGGGACAGCGCCTTTGAATCTTAGGATACAGATGGCCGGAGAAGGTGATTCAACTTTGACATCCACCTGGGTATGCGCACACATATTATAGACAAAATCTGCATGGTTTATAAACATAACTTGATCTGGAATGGTGCTAGGCTCGTTGCAAGATGAAAATCTGATTGTGTTGCATGCCTGTCCAACAGCAATTTTCCAGCAAAGAATTCTTAATCTAGGAATGCACCTATCAAATGCTGAAAGGCATCATGTAATCCTGGAATTGCCTTGACACCAAGCCCTTCATCATGTGTGAGACCTCGTGCAAGTTCATGAACGCGCACATGATCAACACCCTGGACTTGGCCAAGCGCGGGTACGCGTTCTCGGTCTGGGGCAACAACTTGTCCAACAACATGTTCCCAAAGAAGGATGGGCAGGAGGACCCAAACGACTACAAGTTCAAGAAGGTGGGCGAGGAGCTGTACGAGGGATGCATTGTACGTGTTCTTCTAAGCATTCCAGCCACAAGGTTCACCTTGCGTGTCACAAGCCATGGGGCTATGACCAAAAGTGAGATAAAGATGGTCGCATACAATTCAGTGTTTGTTGCTAAAGGATGACGCTGGAAATCCCAGATATCCTTGCCATTCAAATCCTTGCCCATATAAGAGTAAAACAAGAAAAGGAAAGTCCATAGAATAGCAAGCAACGTCCATCCTCCAAACCTGCAAACATATGTGGGTAAGGTAGGTTGTTTTCCTTAACTTGTTTTTTACTGTATTACTAGTGCGAGTCAGAATCACACATGCTAGCCTTTGTTTGCTTCTGGATCTTGCAAGGACCAGTGTCTAATGATCAATTGTATGCAGGGAGAAAAGTATAGCACATCAAGATTGCAGGACCGATCAGGTCTCTAATAATCGGGAGGTGCACATGCAGTGTGCACAAGACGCGCCTGTTGGCAAGGCTGTCTGCATAGCTCAACTTCTGACGTGCATGGCCGTGGCAGGCTTTTGGCAGTCTCAATTGCAGCAATATGACAGATACTCAACTAGAAAATCAAGCGCTTGGCTTGTGGCACAAGGGGGTGTATCTGAGCTCAAATCTGAAAAGGATTGATTGTCTCTCAGGTGAAAACTTTCAATGCTCGTGATTTTAAGTGGACAGCGCGCATGGTAGCTTGTTGCTTGTGCACTTAAAAAAACAACTCCCTACACCTATTCTACATCAAAGGGGAGCCGCTTAGGCCCAGTATGGGAATTCTCCATGCAAAGCTTCACCCCGTCTTGCAACCCACGCTGGCCCTTGCGACCTACAATGGCAGTGTGTATCAATTTTAGGCCTGCTTGTGCAGCCCAGCCATAAATCTATCAAGGCCCCTGACACAAAAGCCATACTCAAAGGGCAAGGGCAGCAAATGTGTTTTGTGGAAGACCGAATTTCCCACCTTATAAGGGCCCCAAACAATCCTTAAGCCACCCTTGAGGCCCAAATTTAACTTCTGATAGTTATGTGCACATGAAGGTATGTGCAGCCCACACGCCAACAACCAGACTGGTTTATTGATAAGAAATGCAAATGCTCATTTTCCAGTTACTCCTTTTTCCACACACAGAAGCCCATGGGTATGCTTTTCAATTTTTCCTGGGGCATATGGCCAAGGCTGGCATCTTTCAGGGTTTTTGATTGCATTTAGCCCTGCTTCCTAGGGCCCCAAACCAGCTTAACTAGAAATTTGACAATCATGGCCACATTCCAAATTGGTCATGGCATGAAGCATTGTTTTACCCCCAGATCTCCTCTACAAAATAGATCACACACTGCACCACACTGCATGATCTTTCATGTAATGATTTTCTTGTAACAAACAAATTGCATTGCACTGCATTGCATACATGATGGAGTGAAAAGACGTGGTCGTTAGCGGTATGTGCCTTTTAAGCCATTTCTGACTTATTACATTTCTTGGAAAAACAGCATCAAGGCTTTGGAGCGCAGTTTTTGCCTAAATTGGTCAAGACCTGCATCCCTTCACTTTCCCTTGTTTTTCAGCAACCAGGATCCTTTTGTATTAAAAGTGAAGTTATACCCAAAGGAAGCGAAAAGGGCTCTGGTTGGGTCGTTCTGGTTCAATATGTAAGGGGTTTATGCAAAAAACACAGGCAGCGCACCCATCAGCCCGCCAGGGTCGTCTATTTTGGACCAAATTTTGCCAATGCTTTTCAGAAAGAAAAGAGAAGCAAGGAAAGTAAGAGAAAACTACGTAGGCAGTGAGATGTTCAATATCTATATCAATTAAAGGAACCTTGGGCCTAAGCACCATATGACTCATCCACCAGCAAAGAAAACAAAAGTAATCAGTGGGGATCAGGGGGGTGGCTAGCAAAACCCCACTCCTGGTCATGATTCGTTGCAAAAGTTTTTTCAAGGCACGTTTGGTACTAACAAGTTGAAAAGCAAATTGAACCGAATGAGCATGAAGTTTCACAGCAAGCTTGGTAACTTTCTGAGGATCCAGAGCAAGATGTCTAAGAGGCTCTAAACTATAAGGGCTGTAGATGGTGCCACCCACTCCCAGAAAGACAGTATGGAGGCCACTGGGAAGCGGCTAGAGAATAGCCATTCAGGGGTGGTTCTATATGTTTATCCTTTAGGGCTTAGTAAGTTTTGCTCGGCGGTCTTAGCTGCCAATATCCACTTTGGTTTAAGAGCCTCCTAGGGAGCCAGCTTCAATAGCTTTTATGATAAGTCTGCAGGCTATGTTGTGGTGCTCTTGGTATAGCAGCCGTTGTTCTTGACGTATACCCAGTGGTAAGTTTGGTTGCAAAAGTCAAAGATGTACATATCATCAAAGGGTGGCTCAGCTCTTCCAGGTTCAAGGCCATAGAAAAGGAAGAAAACCTCACAGCCTGCACACTCAATGGCAGACTGAGCATTGGATGAGTGCTGTCAGGCAAGAAGCCAGCTTTTTTGGAGATAGGGAGCGACCGCCTTCCTTAAATCATGGGCGCATAATGGGTGGGGTACTGTGTCTGCTGAAGAGGCATATTGTCATGCTTTTCTTGTCCTAGACAATCCTCCATGAGTCAATGTGTGTGATATCTAGGTCATGGTAGAAAATATTGATGGCATTATCGGGTATTGTATCTCTTGCTATCTGCAAGACTGTTTCTCTTGTAATTCCAAAGCTTCATGCTCCAGCATGAGGGATACAGGAGGTTGATTGAAGGGCAGGGAAGTTCAATTTCTATGTGTAAGATCTCCTCTTTTTTTGTCTGTGGTTGTTTTGGCCCTGGTTTTATTAATTGGGTGGCATGTTGGAGTGGATTAAAGGCTGAGTTTGTAGGCCGTTTATACAGGCGGTCGTTGTGGTATTTGGTCCAGAATTGGAACGCAATATTTAACTAGGCGGATCGGTATCGGCAGATAGATCATCTGGTGCCCCCACAGCATCTGGTTGGTCGTGTTGTTTGTTTGGTGATGGAAGTGCTTGTCTGTTGCTCTGTGTTTTGGGGAAGATATCTTGGTTAAAGAATTGCCTTTCCAGAGTATGATAATATTGCAGTTGGTTGGGTTGGGGGATGGGGTAAGCGGCATCCAATGAGTGTGTATAGTGGGTTGTGGATCATGGTTGGGGACAGGATCACTAGTGTTGGGGGCGTTTACAAGGAGCTTGTTGATGGGCTACGTGGATCTGAGTCAGAAGTGGAGGCAGGGTTTAGGGTTAGTTATTTTTTCCATAACCTTGGGTGCCTACAAGTCGGCTGATGTGCGCATTTTTGATTTTGCTGCTGGCAGAAAGGGTATTGGATTCGGTGTTTTTGTACCTGGGAATATTGTGGATCACAGCTGCAGTTAGATCCATTCTAGGAGGGAGATCGATTAAAGCTGATTGTTTATTGAGTGCTACCTTGCGTTCAGCTAATATCTTAGGATATTGGGACTGAACCTGTGCTTTTGGAGGAATACAAATTTCACTGTGGTTGGTGAGTTCATGGAGCCCATGAATGCCAAGACTCAAGAGAGGTTTGGTGATGCAGATAATCACAGTAGAGAGGGTGTGGGGCGGTGGCTTGCTGAGTGAGAAAGTTTCATTTATGGTAATTATGTCTTCTAGGTACATGCTCTCTCTGCATTTCATGAGGTGGAGTTCGCTTGAGTGGATGCACATGGGTTGTCGCAGCTGCATGCAGTAACTTAATTGTCGCCTGATATGTCAGTTGGTTCCTTCCCCTGTGCATAGGAAATCTTTGGTGAGACCATGAATCTGCGCCGCTTGCTTGGTGAGAAGGTTGAGGGTGATTGTGCGATGCCTCATTGAAGGATGCTCTAGGCTGGATGTGAGTGCAGTGGCTAGGCATCTATGGTATTGTATGCAGATTGAGGGTGCCCCTGTTCCAAAAGTTTAGGGTAACTTATCATAGCAGTGGGGGTGAACTTCTGAAGTCTGAACTCGTGTTTTATGACATGAACAATCGTGGTGTGCCAGATGATAAGTTTTGGAACAAGGGATGACGGCAAAGACATAAACGAGGCTGAGAATGATGGCTGTGCATAATGGTAAGTGTTTAACATGGAGAGGCATAGAGGGCCCTCTGGGACACTAGCTTTTCCCTGAGGTTGCATGCCATGCGCTGGATCAGATGTTCCAACTCGGGATCCATGGTGATCTGAAATCCAAGGTAAAGAGAGCGGGCATCAAATCAAATTTGGACCCAAAGCAAAGAATATGGATCAGGATTTGCATAAGAAAAGAGCATGCCAGAACGTTTGGCCTGTGTCGTGCCATAAGTATCTTTGGCAGTAAAATTGCAATAGTAAAGAAAGAATGGTAAAATTGTTATAGTAAAGAATTACTGTCACGGCTGTGGTTGAGCTTACAGGCATAGTTGCATGCCCATGCCAAAAGCAATGTGCACAAGCAAATGCTGGGGGATCAATTTGCAATGCTTGCGTGCTGTGCTTCTGTGTGCAGGGGTTGATTTTTTTTTCGGATTGTATTGTGGACGTTTGACCATTTAGGTGCGCAGGTCAACCAAGACCCTGTGCCATTACAAGATTCAGGTGAGTGTTAGGAGCTTTTCCTGAGCAGTTCCATCTTATATGCTGACATGGGTGTATGTGCTGTCAGCATGCAAAGGCCATGTCAGTCTTGGGCTTCAACCTCAAAGTAAGAAAATCAGAATTCAAAGTATAACAGAAAATAAACAGCAAGAATACATGAATACATATTCCATAATAATTTGATGTTTAAGAATGTTGGCATACATGGGCCACAAATGACGTCACAGCCAGCTGACAAGAGGCATACGTAAATCTGCGTGACAATTTTAGCCCTTGAAGCAAAGAGTCCAAAAAGATCAAAAATTTTTGGCTTTTTTTGGGAATTCAAATTACCAAAAAAAGTGCGGTGACACCCAAATCTTTGGGAATGCGAATTCCCAAAAATTTTCAGCGGTCACACGTGTTTTTTCATAATTCATTCAAAGTCCTTGGAAACGCCCATATCTGTGCAACTTATTAGAGGAACACTGTCTCTGTTGGCCTCATGACCTCCAGTGCTCATATCATCCATGCCCACATTCTCGCCCAGTACATTTTCATGGAAATTTGATCTCAACAAGTAGGAAACTAGGGTTTTCATTGGTCTAACTATTCTGCACAGGGCTGCTTGCAGCCTCACAGTATGGCATACAGACTGCTGTACAGTGCACTACATGGTGGAGCTGCTTGAGGGTGTGGCTATGCAGCAAGTAAGGGAGAAGTGCACATGCATAAGCATGAGCAACAACTCACCAACACTTGTATGAGATGCAACATGTACACGCCACCCAGCGACTCATCTATGCACTCACACATGCGCAGGTTCGCATGCAGACCCACTTCCATTGATCTGTCTAGCAAGTTGTCTTTTAAATTTGAAGTTAAAAGTCATGATCAGTTTCTCTGGCTAGGCTTCCCTTTGTGTGCCTTTGTTGCTGGGCATGACACCTAAGTTATTCATTCTCTGCACAAATGCAGTATTTTGCAACTCTTATTGTACACCAGTGCACTGCTCCTACCCATG
>LFIK01003132.1_pt1 | contig 13447 bp, 8 predicted proteins | sample 643401 | NCBI WGS metagenome assembly LFIK01 (sample SAMN03777447, study PRJNA286221) | soda lake metagenome | biome: soda lake; feature: Kulunda steppe; material: water; isolation source: sample T5-Br brine of Lake Tanatar-5 | place: Russia: Kulunda steppe | collected 2010-07 | reverse complement strand
GGCGACGGACCTGCGACGGTCCGGTCGAATCCGACCGCGACCGACGTGGAAGAGTCCACCGCAACCACGTCCACGACGTTCGGAAAGCTGCGTGCGACGGTGGAAGCGCTGTGCGCGTCAGGAGAGCAAGACGAAGCGTTGGTTCGAGTGGAACGAGCGGCATCGGAGGACACGGAATACGATGCGCTGGCGCTGCTGCTGCTGCAAGCCAGCGTGTACAGCGGATGGGAAGGACACGCGGCCGACGCTGCTGCGCTCTACGACAAAGCCGTCGACGAACACCGCGAGGATTTCCGCGCGTACTTGGCCCGTGGCGCTTTCTTGCAGACCCAAGGACAGAAAGGAGAAGCCCAACGCATGTTCATCCAAGCCAAATATTACGCACCCGCGGATGCCAAAGGATTCGTCAATCGCGTGGCCAACCGGTGAATGAAAAATGCAAGCAAGAGGAATCGAAGCTGAACAAATAACGGATGCGGCATAAGAAGATTGGAAAGGATCCACGCGCAGAGGACAAATGGAATGGCAACTGGGGGGAGGAAAAACGATCGACACGCGTCTACTCCGAACGCAAGTACCGTTCCAATTGCTGCCGGTAAGTGGACAGCTCCTCCTCCGCTCGATCCATGTAGGTGCGCTTGTCTTCTGGAGGCAACGCCAACCACATGTCCCTCAGCTTCCCTGCGATCTCTGTGTAAGACAAATCAGGATCAGCGCTGCGAACGTGCTCTTGCATTTCAGAACTGAATATCACAAAGGCACTGCGTGGACTACGCAGACCGTCCGTGCTACCCGAATCTTGCCTGGCCAGCACTTCTTCCAGTTCCGTGAGGTATTCCTCATCCATGCTCCCCATAGAATCTTCGCCCAAACTCAAGAGCATGTCTGCTTCGTAGTTTCGCTTACCAAGGAAGGAAGCAAGGGTGCCATCAATCGAAACATTGTCCACACTCATGGAACCCATCGTTCCGAACGGATTATCCTCATCCTCGGAAAATCCGTTGCGTGGCAACTCGTCCAGGCTCGATCCGTTCGCTGTGGATTCGGCAAAGTACTCGGAGAAGTTGCCAGTCTCCAGAATCTTCTGCATCTTGAGCATATCCTCGTTTGGTTCAATGCGGCTCTGCTGCATCAGTTCAATGCACTCCTCGATGCCTCCAAGGTCTTTGCAAGCAACGAAGGCCCTGCAGGCTAGCAAAAGCAATTCCATCACTTCCTGCTTGTTGGCAGCTGGTTCGGTGTCCAAAACGTACTTCAGTCCCACTTGAGCAGCCTCCAGATTCGGCCCTTCCTCTAGAGTATGCACAACATTGCCCCCTGCTGCCTCCCATTCAATGCCAGCCGCCCCCAACAAAATGCATCGGAGATCAGCCACAGTTGGCTTACCACCTAGCCGTACGACTGTATCAAGAATTTCAAGCACAAGTTCTAAGCCCCACATCTTCAAGGAAGGGTCCTTCGCTCCTTCGCGCCATAGCTTCAGGCCCTCCCCTCCCAAGAACTGTATGCGATCCCTGTACCCACCCACTAAACCCCCCACATTCCCATAAAAGAGGGGATAGCAGTGTGTGCTAGCGTCTACCCTGTCCAACCAGCATGCCAGGTCGACGTAGGCAAATTGCCAATCCTTCAATGCCAGCCTACCATCGGACCAACGAATCTCGGTCTCCCAGCCAAAGTATCTGGCGACTTTCTCTACATCATTTTCGATCACAGGAATAGCTTGGCCATCCATTCCTTTCAGAACCGTCTCAGCGTCCCCTTGCGCTGCCGTGGCACCACCTGGAAGATCATCTAGCTCGCCAAGCTCCTCTTCGTCTTCCAATTCATCCAAATCATCGTCTTCTAGCTCATCAATGGCATCCACTGCAGCTTCTTCTGCATCGTCATCTGTAGCTTGCTCTTCTTCCTGCTTCTGTGGCACAAATATTTCTCGTCCGGAACGGTAAATATAGTAGCCATCCTCTCCAGTCCACTCCTCGTCCTTGTTCTTTGCCTTCCGAGCCTTGCTAGCAGCGGCTTTCCTCCTCCTGCTAATGGCCCTCATCAGAGCAGGATTTGCTCGCCTTGCCTCTTGCAGTCTCTCGTAAATTTCCGCCCTCACCCCTTCAGGGTTCAACCCTAGAGCCTGCAGTTCCTCCCTTATTTGTGCAACTGTCAGCTTGCTTGCTGTCTTGTCACCGTGTGGGGTGATTGGTACTTCAGGTTCCGTGCTTATTGCTGCCTCCGCAACCTCTTTGCCTGTTCCAGAAAAAACTGCCTCTGCAAAGTCCTCCATTGAAGGCTGAGGAGAACGCCAGCGCTTACCGGAAACATCATAAAGCCAGCTAGTGATGATACTCCGTCCGTGGCAAGAACGATGGTCTGCCCATGCAAACCACTGCTCTCTACTATACAGACTTTCTGGATAAGCAGCCGTCATTTCTGCTTCGCTCCGGCGGTCTGATGCAAAAGCATACTTTTCGACCTCAGCTTGGTCTTCCAACGCACCCTTCAGGACATACAGCAGTTCGTGTCCGTTGCCCAGGTGAGAAAGCGATCTCAGAAACCCAACTAGCATTTGAGGATCAAGCATGGCAGTTCCGCCCTTTCCTTGCCTGATAAAGTTTGCACAAACCCTATCGTTATGGATGATGTCCCTGTGCTCCCCATCGACGACGGCTGCAAAAGCCGCACGCATTCGCCTGTACTCGAGAAAAGCATCACGGACTTCATTCTCCGTTAGCATGTGACCATTTGTGAGGAGTCTGTATTCGACCCCCCATGCATATGTCATTGGCGTCGGTCGGACCTGTGACATGTCCATGTCCTCCACCAGTCTGTCATAGTCTGCTCCAACTTTCATCAGGGCATGAAAAGCCTCTGCATCTAGCTTCGTCCCGCCAACTGGCTTTCCATTGATGTATGTGATGCTTCCGTTTTCTGGTGTGTAGCCTGCATTGTGTCCAGTCAGGTCTGCCACGTACGGGAAAAGCCTCTCTCTGTGGTGTAGCATTCCAGCATCTCCTTCCTCTGCCTCAATGATTGGGATGATGTGCCTGCTTTCAATTTCCACTCCTTCAGGCCGCATGCAGGCCAGTTCACTACGTGCTGCATATTTTCTTCCATTTGCCCCGCTCAAGTCTCCTGCAGGCTTCAGTACGAGGCTTTTGATGCTCATCTCAAAAAGGTCGGCGGTGGGTCGGAGGCCACGTCTTCTACCCGCTTGAAAATGGTAGTTTGCCTCGTCAAACTTCCCCTTCTTGAACAGAGCAGTCGTGAGAGCAATCCATCCCAACCGAGTGCTATGTCCTGCTCTACCCATGGCTGCCAGGACCTTTTCTGCTCTGGGTAGGTCGTCTTCGCCCAAGAAGGCCATCATGAGGATCAGATAGGTCTCTACGATGGGCCGTACTCCGCTTGCCACTGCTCTACGCACGGCATCAATTGCGCTCTGCGCATCTCCAGCGACAGATGCTGCAGTGGCCAAAGCATGGAACGCGCGTGGTCCGGGTTGGAGGCCATCGTTTTCGATGCCATTGAGGAGCCTTTCCACCTCGTCTACGTTTCCCACTTCGGCTGCTTTCAACATTTCTTGGACGGTGTTCAGGGTGGAAGGTTCGTCTCGGTCCACTTCAGCCGTTTGCAGTCCTCTGCCAGTGGAGAGGAAATCTTCTCTTTCTTGAGCCAGTTTCTCTTGGGCAATGCTGTCGTCCAAGGCTTGCACGGCATCTAGGAAGCTCGACAGTCCGGTTTTTTCGCTCTGTTCGTCGTTCCAATCGATTCGATCATCTGCTTTCGACGTCTCGTCCGTCAGCCTCTGTCTCTTCGGCACGCACGTCCGTCTCGTTTCCTTCCCACGGTTGCTTGTTGGTCCGTTGGGTCCGTGCTGCGTCTCGTTCCACGCACCACCAGCAGCACGGATCCGCACGTGTTTCCCTCGTTCCTTCTTCGTGACGTGTCGGACCCTTCCTTCCCTTCCTCCTCCCTTCGAATTCAGCCGTCGCCTCGTAAAGTGCTCGTGAAGCCGTGCGCCGCCGCACGTGATGGCCATCGTCGTCCTGGCCATCGCCACCACACTTAACTTCGTCGCTTAACTCGGGATCCACCCTTCCACTTCTCTTTCTTCGTCTTCCCAACCATCGATGGGTTCGTTCCCAATCAATCGACGGGTTCGTCCGATCAAGGTCTCCCTTCTGAGGCGAGATCGAAAGGAAAGGGAAACGAACCCCCCGGAGAGGGAGGGGGAGAGGAGGGGAGGCAGGATGCCCGGATGTTGGGGATGGAGAGCCACGTGGGTGTAGGATCGTGGCATGGCGCGTCGCCATTTCCATCGCTTCGGTTCGGCGATGTCGCGATGGGAAGAGGTGGACGCACACGTGGCAACGCAGATCTTGCGACACGCGTCTGCCAAGGACCTGGCCTCCTGGATCGCATGCAGCCACGCCACGCGCGAGATGGCGGAAGACGACGCCTCGTTCTGGCGTGAACTGTGCCACGTGCGATGGTCCGACGCCACGTCGCCTGCGGATTGGATGCGCAGAGGCGCGTGCGAAAGCTACCGCGAGCTGTACGTCGCGCTGCATCGATTGGAACGGGTGGTGGGACATTGGAGGAGCACGCACGACTTGCCTCGTGGCGGACACTATCGGTTCCGCTGGACCAGAGACCGGATCGTCGGCGAACACATCGACGACGAACGACGTGCCGTCGCCTTTGCAGACGTGTGCGATGCCGAATGCGTGCAGCACGTGGACGCGAGGCACCTCGCGTTGCGCTCCGAAGGAATGCGAAAGGACGGAACGCCTTCTCCCGAGAGCCGTGCAGCCGCTGCGGCTGCACGTGTGCGTGCCGATGGCGCCACGGCTTCGCCAGAAGACCATCACTTCGAACGCGAAATGTTGCGTTTCATGGCTGGAACAGTGGCTGCACGAGGATCGAGGAGGCGAAGGTCGTCCACGTCCACCGCACCATCGCCCATGCGTTTCTTCGAGCGCGTCGTATGGGATCCCAACGACAACCAAACCTCGTATGGCGGACTCTGGACGGTGCATCGTCCACACGCACGCGTGGAAACGGTGTGCGTGACGCACGAAGAAGGACGCATCGTCGCTACCAAGGTGGTGGGCGACGAATACGTGCCTGCAGGAGAAGTGGATTGGATTGCACAAGAGGCACAAGCGTTCGGCCGAGGAGAGAAAGACGAGAGACCTACTGCTTCCAGGTGGGAAGCCGATGCCAACACCAGGCTTGAATGTGGACACAAAGCAAAAGCACGGGTGGCGTTGCTTGGATACCGCGATCCACAGTGGATGGACGGATACCTGGTGAAGCTGTCGGACGGGAGCTTGCTGCTTGCGTACGAGACCGTGCACAGTAGGAACGCGAGGTTGCACAGGCTGGTGATTGAAGAGGATCCACAAAGAGAGGACAAGTGGAGAGAAACTCGGCCAGGCGTGCGAGAAGGGGGGTGAGAAAATGCCGTAGATTGCACAGAATCGCAACAATAGGTAGCAAAGATGCCATGGGGGACTCACGGGATGCCGTACACGTCCTTCAAGGAGTCCATACGCAACCGAGCGTCCTGAGAGCACTTTGCAGCACGTTGGTGCCAAGACGCACATAACGTTTCCTTCTCTTGGGTGGTCAAGAACAGAATGTTCATGGAGAAACGTCTAGTTTGTGAAATGATCCCCAAGAGAGTGACGAGGTCTTGGTCGCTGTCCAAGCAAAGCACACTCGTCACAATCGAGTAGAGCAGCTGAGGTGTCATCTTGTCCTTGAAGAATTGCTCGGAGCCTACATTGCGCAACCCTGTGAGGACAGCATGCTCCAGTTGCATGTCTCCCTGAGTGCTGCGCCAAGCACTCTCGAATTCCGCAAATGAACGGAAAGAGCCGTTTCCCAGACGTTCCATCCATCTCTTCCTTGCAATGGCTTGAGCACTGTCCACTGCAGCATGACGATTGGGTGTAAAATGTTCGGCACCCTGAGCAGGTTCGAAGCAATCCGATGCATTGCCACTTTCTGAAGATGCAATGATCCTCCGGGGCAGTGCTCGTGCTGCCAGATGTTGCGCCATCCCTTTGTCTGACGTGATCTTGATATCTCTAAACTCTCCATCTGTGCCCTTGCCCAGTGCAGCGCTCTGCCAGTGAAGCATGATGCACTCTGCCCGTAGTTTGGCCATGCTCTTGTTGTTGGGTTCTAAACGGAGTGCGTGCTCAAAATCCCCTGCTGCCTCAGCGTAGTTTCCTAGCTCCCTTCTTGCACTTCCTCTTCTACTCCAGGCCTTCACATATGTCGGGCACAACTCGATTGCTCGTGTGCAATCTTCCTCGGCAGGCTTTGCAAAACCAAGTCTCAGATCTGCCATGGCCCTGTTGGCATATCCAAGGTACGAGGACGGGTTCTTTCCGATGCATTCAGAGTAGCATTGCTTTGCTTTGTCAAAGCGCCCTTCTTTGAAGTGCACGTTACCGAGCTGCCTGTGCTCTTCAGCAGCCGACAGATCCTCTTCTGTGATGATTTCCTGTATGCGTGGTTGCTGTGCAGTAGGTTTGCTCGTCGTTTTCCGTGATCTCAAACCTTTGAAGGCTGCTCCATGATCAAACCCTTTGTCTCGTACCAAAAAACCCTGGGAGTCTGACGTTCGTGCACACCTGTCTGGATCGGAGATGCTAGCCTGGCTGGCTTCCCTGCGTGACGCATCTTCCGCGTCGCATCGTTCCTTCCTTCCATTCCTTATTTCCGATGCTTCTTCCCATGCCGCCAGATCCCGCTTTAATTGATCCAGCGCTTGCGACGCTTGCTTCGGATCCTTCGCGCTCGTCATCGTTCTCCAACGTCGGTTCAGGGTCCGGTCCACCCCCCAAGCGAACTTTGACCCACACACCGTCTGGAGGGTTCCTCTTGACCTGCGATCCTCCCAAGGTCAACACAACGCTGCCACGAGACTAGGTGGAGATGCACCAACGGTGCGGATGGGAACACAAGGTGTGCGTCGCAAGCGAAACGAGCAGTCAACAGCTTCGTGAACGATAGTAACTGCGTGCGTCCAGCCACAACTGCCAGAATTGGACGCACCATGCCTCGGAGAAAACTCTTCTTCCACTGAAGATTCCAGTGGATTGAAGACGTTCGAACAGCCTCTCTTCCTGTGCCGACAAGAGTGGAGGTGCGGAACCGGACTGCATTCCACAGTTAGAGCCATGGGGGACATGGCGCGAAGAAGTTTTCTCCCGCTTGTAGCACTCCGCCTGAATGGTTGCGGACCGCAAAACAGAAGACGGTACACCTGCCACACCGGCAACGAGGATACCACAGCTCTCCTTCGGGGATGAACCCATCGATACAACGTACTCGGAAACAAAACGACCAGATTCATCTGTACTGCTTCTCATGTGGCAGACAGAAAGTGACTGCAGAAACTTCTCTTTCGCCAGTTCGTGGAAATGGCTTGCGAAGAGAAGCATGCATGGTTTCCTGGAGGATAGATAGTCCAGCACAGCAAAGGCAAGAGCATATCCATCTCTCGTTGAAGTGCCCCTCCCCAATTCATCCAAGATTGCAAGGGAGTTGGAGGAGGCATGCTGAAGGATGATTGATGTCTCTTCCATTTCCAACGCAAACGTGGAATGCCCAGACATGATGCTGTCGTTTGCACCGATCCTCGTAAAGACACGATCTACCAATGTCAGCGTCATTTTTGAGGCAGGGACAAAGCAACCAATCTGTGCAAGTATCACTGAGAGTGCAACCTGACGCAGAAGTGTCGACTTGCCACCACTGTTTGCTCCAAATAGGATCATTCCTAATGGATGCTCTCCTCCCAAGTTCACATCGTTGCAAACTATGGACTTCGCTTCTTTCAAAAGAGGGTGCCATCCTTGTTCGATGTGGACCTGTTGCTGTTTGTTCTGGCAATCATCCATGATGGATGGACGGCAAAACTTGCAATTTGCTGGAAGATTTGCCATGGTGCACGCCTTTGCAAATCCAACTAGTACATCGATCATGGCAACAGCATGGAATACGGATGACCAGTAATCTCTACTTGCAATGATCTTGGCCACAACTGTCTGCAGAAAGTTTGAGTAAGCAGTGGCTCGCATTTCTTCCTCCTCTACCAAGGCAGTTAGGAGGTTGCCGATACTTGGGACCTTGTAGAAAGTTGACCCTGCTATCTTCCTCACTTCTATCCACTCGTCAGGCACGTAAGAAACAAGTTTCGATGGAACAGCTAGTTGGTACAGGTGTTCTACATGTTCTGCACCCTGCAGGACTGTGTTGACATACTTCACGGATTGCATGAGTTTAGGGGACAGTGGCTTCCCTTCCACAGAAAAGTACTTTCGAGATAACGCATGCCGTAGCCCTGCCAGGGCTTCTTCCAGGTGACCCAGCAAGCGCTTGAGCTCTTCTGTTGTTCGGTCGTAGCTTGGGGAGGCTCTAGACCGAGGTTTCAGATTGCCATCTTCCTTTGATCGTTCGAATGTGACAAGTTTGTGCACATCATCAAGCGATGCTAATGCCTGATTTGCAGCTGTAAACGCCTCGTCCAGCAGTACTGGAAGCTTGCTCCTTGGTAGAGTCAGAGAGTCCACAAGATGTTTGACTGCCGAAGCTTCGCCCTCCACTGCAATCAGCAAGGACACCACTTTTGAGGATAGTTGGGTTGCATCAAATGATCCCTCCAACTTGCAATGGTGAGATAGAAATGTGGAGGTGGAGCCAAGGGCTCCAAGCATACGTTCCCCATCTGGCAAACCCACAACTTCTTTCTGAAAGCAACTGGTTTGATTTGGGTGTGCACAGAGCACCTCCAGTGCATCGTACCTGTGCTGTATAGCACTTGCATCTTGCAGTGGACTACAGACCCACCGTAATAACATTCTACGGCCTGCTGGGGTGACAGTCTTGTCAATACGATGGACCAGGGACCCATCCCTAGTTCCCGCCATGCCCTCTAATAAATTGAGATTGTGAATGGCAGAACTGTCAAGGAGCATATGGTTACTCCTGCCGTTGTACCAGTCTTCGAAAATGAATTCAGCGACTGAGAGAATGCGATCTGTGCAAAGACACCTCTCCAGATGAGCAATGAGCACAATGAGTGCATCCAGTGCTGCCCAAGATTGGCGAGTCTCTAGCAATGATACGTGTGCTGCCAGGGACTTAGCATCCCCAAGTATTGGACGTGTTTCCAGATTCTCAGGCATCAGCTCTTTCAATTCACAGAGTTTGCTTTGTGCCTTGCAAAATGATTCCTTAGGTAGACCAATCTGCACCGCTTTGGAAAACTCAGAGATCCTCCTGTACTCTTGCATGGTTCTTGCGGTCCGCACGTTGACATTTCCTCGCACGTGGATGACCTCAACTGGATTCTCACACGCCAATGCGGTGCTAAGAAATCTTCGCTCCGGTCCATCTTCGAATTGTGTTGTTGAGATTTGCCTTGTGTAGGAGTCAAGCTTGCACATGCCAATGAATCCCCCTCCTTTTTCAGCAACACAAAGCACGCTTTCTGCTTCACATGTGGGCGAGGGCGTAAAACACACGTCTTCGGTTGCAATTCCAGGCGTGTAGACTGCCACCAACGTACGATCTAGTAGGCGAATTTTCGGGTTCTCGTTGTTTGTTTCTTCGACTCGCCCGATTGCATATCCTAAAGCTAGTATTTTGTTAGCCCATGATGTAAAGCTCGTTGCAGTGCACCCTACCTTCCACATATTAGGTTTGGGCTTGCCGCATGCATTTAGGCCAACTCTTGCTCCTACGTCCGCATCGATATCGAAGAGATTGTAGAACGAACCACATCGCACGAATAGCACGAGGTCCATTCTTTGGCACTTGATTCTCCAAAATTGCCTATCGAACTCTTTCAAACTTTCCCATGCCTCCGGTGGGATAAGGAGTGTGTTCGGGTCATACTTTGGATCAGTTGGAGGACGTCCGACAGAATCCCTACGTAGCGTAGTCAGCCATTTCCATCGTTGTTCGAGCTCGGGATGCGTGCCTTCAACGACGGCCGGCTGAAGAGGTGCAAGCTCGAATTCCTTCCGGGTCTTCTCGTGTGTAGGGTGATGGTTTGGAGAATGATTTGGATATGCATTGTTCTCCTCGAAACACACTCTCTTTCTCTTGTACGCATGTGGCTTCTCCAATGCAATTCTGGCTTGCATTTTGTTGACCAATTGGTGGGCGAAGGTCATGGTATCGGACATTTCTTTCCTGTCTTTCCCGGTGTCATTCGCTTCCTTCCTCTCCGATCCGTCATCTCCATCGGTTCGTACGTCGTGTAGGTCGCGGACGTGCGCCATACCGCCGTGTTCACGCGTCCGCTTTCCCGCCGCACGCCTCTGGCGTGCTGTCGACGTGCTCAGCTCGTGCTTTGGTCCGTCCAAGAACCCGGGACAATCGCCCCTGTGCCCGATGCCCTCCCTAGCAGTATCCGAGAAAACGAGGAAGCCACCCTGGACGCTCGGAAATTAACCAGCGGGTTAACCAGTTGGGCTCTGGTACAGTGCCACGGCTCCGGGTCGAGGTGGCGGGAACGCACAGCACTGGCACCAGTTTTTTGCTCGCTGCAAGCAAGGGAAGGAGACGACGACGATCGGACGAAGGCGTTCACGCGAAACGACATCCATGTTGATGCTTCTGAGTCCTGCCAAGACGGTGGACGAAACCGCGAGCCGCACTGGGCTACCCCAGTCCGAACCGAGGCTGAAGGAACACACCCAAGAGCTGCTGCAGATCCTGAAGAAGAAATCCGTGGCAGATGTCAAAAAGCTCATGTCGGTGTCGGATAGCATCGCGAAGCTGAACGTTGGAAGGTACAAGGACTTCGAAAAGTTGAAGGAGAAGCAAGCGGTGCTGCTGTTCGATGGTGTGGCGTTCAAAGGGCTGGGAGCAAGCGACTTTTCGAAAGCGGATCTCGAGTTTGCACATGAGCACTTGAGGATCCTGTCTGGTTTATATGGTGTTGTGCGGGCACTGGATACAGTGAAACCATACAGACTAGAGATGGGCACGCGGCTTCAGACGCCACGGGGGAAGGATTTGTACAGTTTTTGGGGAGATCTGATCACGGAACAGCTGCGGATGGATATTGCAAAACAACCAGAAGAAGAGAAATTCATCGTCAATTGTGCTTCTCAGGAATATAGCAAGTCTGTGAAGTTTGACGAACTGCCAGAGGGGGTCAAAGTATTGAACATGCAGTTCCCAGCTGCTACTGTGTATGCCAAGACCGCGCGCGGACAAATGTGTCGCTACATTATATTGAACCGAATAAAGCATCCAGATGGGTTGAAAAAATTTACAGGTACAGACGGAGAGTGGTCATTCGACGAGGATGCATCCACGGACACCAACTTTGTCTTCACGCGCAAGGCTGGTGCGAAGCCACGGAAAGCATCTGCAGCACCCGCACGAAAGGCCAAGCGCACGAAGGCTGCATGAAGCGAATGTCTATGCACTTGTTTCCTTTCCCTCTCCAATGTCACGCTGTATCTGTTTCTTGTTCGTCTCGATTGTCTCGTAGGCACCATTGTTTGTTTATCGATGGGTGAGCCCCAGACATCTCCCAGGCCACCTGGTGGACGTCGTCTCGGTCCACTCGTGTCGACGACGAAGTGTCGCACGAAGCGCGGACGTGGCAGAAAGCATGGCGCCTGTGGAAAGCGGAGAGATCCTCTTCATCGACGAGGTGCACGAAAAAGGGACGGCACTACACGGGCGTGCTGTGCGCGTCTTGGGAACGTGCGTGCACGACTGGCGCCTACTCGACCGCCGAACAGTCGGGAGGACGCGGAACGAAAGTCCAGAACGAGCTGACACGGAAGGAGGCGTGGTTGTACATCCAATGCAGCGTCGTATCGTTCGATGCAGTCACAGGGTTGGTTTTGATGAAGCATAGAGGGAGAGAAATGACCGTAGACACCTCACGCTCGGCTGGCGCGCCTGTTCTGCTTGATAACGTCTACCATTTCATCGGCGAAATCGACTGTGCTTCGTCGTCCAACGCACCAGTGTTGCGAGCTAGGGTAACGTGTAACGTCACTGGACTAGATACGCAGTTGTACGAGCACTCCGTGGAAGAGCGGCGGAAGTTCGAAAGAGAATTCGGGTTGACGACGACGAACACGCGGACGCAATGAAGCATTCCTCTAGCGTGGCGCCTGGCTTCATAGCTTTGCGTGCCCTCCATTCGATGAACTGAGCAAGGGAAAGTCAACTAGCAATACTGAAAGGAACCGCTGGTAGGGATTACTGTGGGATCCTGCCGACATTTTACCTCCCATTGATTTTCGCAAGCAGGAGAATCCGTGCATTGAAGAGGAAAGAAAAAGGCGTGAAAGCTTGCACAAGAGTCAGTCCCACGGTTGTCTGAGAAGTCACGAAAGCACCAATAATGTGGCCATCTTTTATTTATGATGGAGAAAGACAATCCTCTCCGTCAGAAGAGCTGGTATTCAACCGTAATCTATCACCTCCTGCGTGTTTGGTTGATAGGTCACCTGCTTCACTACATCAGATGGTGTGTCTTTGGGCCCAACACTGTCCTTCCTAGGGGTCCTTCGAACCTGAAGAATTTCAGGACGAGGCACGATCGTCCCTGAGGCTAATTTTCCCTTGGTCACCCGCACCTTTGTCCCATCTTCCAAAAAGCGCCAACTCACGCGGACGGGTGCTTGTGAAACGGGATCGGCTATAGACACGTTGGATGCATCGATAGGTACTTCAATTGTCACTATCCTTCCCGGCTGGTCCCCCTGTTTGCGCAGATGTTTCTTCGCCTGTGAAAGGAGGACGAATTAGTCAGCTCGTCGTATTTCTGGAGATGCATCGCGCAGCACCCTGGCCATGCTTCGAAATCGGCGCCATCCTGAGGAACGCACCAAGTTCAGTCCCTCCACGATGACCTTGTTCTTCCTACGCAACACTCGTTTGACCGTTCCTATTTGTCCTTTGTCTTTGCCAGCGTTGATCACGACCTGCAGGCGACCGTCGCACGTGTTCGATCAGCACCACCATCCACGGGATCTTCTTCCTTCCTGCGCGTTCTCCGATCCGCTCCACACCTTGTCCCCACGCAAGATCTTCCAAGTCCGCTTCGTCGCTTCCAGCAGCTGCTTCGCTTTGCGCGTGTTGGTGAGCATCGCGTCCAATCCAAACCCTAATGGTGGATCGACGAGCTGGATCTTCCAACTGTGGGGACACGCTTCCTTCTGTGCTTTCCAATCGATCCCTTCTGTGGATCCAAACGATTGGAAAGAACCACAGGGGCCATCTCGTACGAACCAAGACGTTTCGCATCGAATCCGAGGGACAGGCGACGGTCGACGACCGTGCACGCGCACGTCGCCGACACCGCACCGCAGAACGAAGCATCGCGTCGTGCGAATCCACGAGAAGGACGGATCGAACTGAGCAGGTTTTCGTTGCGGAGGAAGTGGAGCGAGAG
>LFIK01003131.1_pt1 | contig 13449 bp, 12 predicted proteins | sample 643401 | NCBI WGS metagenome assembly LFIK01 (sample SAMN03777447, study PRJNA286221) | soda lake metagenome | biome: soda lake; feature: Kulunda steppe; material: water; isolation source: sample T5-Br brine of Lake Tanatar-5 | place: Russia: Kulunda steppe | collected 2010-07 | reverse complement strand
GTGGCAGGATTTCGTTGCGGTAGGCGTTGGCCTGGTTGATTTTCCGCTGCTCGTCCTCGCGGGCCATGATGGCGTCTTCGAACGCACCCTGAACCTGCTCCGGCGGCTGCACGTCCTGAATATCCACGCTGACCACTTCGAGGCCGGCCTGATAGCGGTCGAGAGCTTCACTGAGCACGCGCCGCGTTTCCTGCGCCACCTCGGTGCGGCCTTCAGTCAGCACGAAGTCCAGCCTGCGCTTGCCCACCACTTCCCGCAGGGCGCTCTCGGCCACCTGCTTGAGGGTGTTGTCCGGGTCACGGAAATTGAAGCGGAAGTTCCGGGGGTCATTGACCTGGTACTGAACCGCCAGGCGAACATCGACGATGTTTTCGTCCTGGGTCAGCATCAGGGCTTCACGCGCCACCTTCTGAGCCCGATCGCCGGCCGTGGTCTGGTAGCCGATCTCGGCCACCCGCCGCTGCTCGACGTTGACTCGCTCAACCGAGCCAATCGGGTACGGCGGATGCCAGTGCGGGCCCGGCGTCGTGGTCCGCGTGTAGGCGCCAAAGCGAAGCTCGACGCCACGGAAACCTTCATCAATGATGTAGATGCCGGACGCCAGCCACACCAGACCAACAATACCGACAATGATGCCGATACCGGCGGTGCCCATGCCAGGGCCGCCACCTGAGCCAGAGTCGCCTTCACCACCCGAGCCATTACCGCCACCAAACAGGCCGCCAAACTTGCCGCGCAGCTTTTTCACGACTTCATCGAGGTCCGGCGGCCCTTGATTGCCGGAGCTACCCCAGGGATCGCGGTTTCCGCGACCGGGTTCATTCCAGGACATAGTGTTCTCCGTTATTGATTTCCCGGCGACCCCGTCATGTCGTGGCCGCCGCCCGAGAGGTCGGCTATTGCAAACTGAATCTGGTGGGCACCTCAACCCGCGCCTGCGGCTCTTCAAGGGCCGCAGTCATCTGGTGGGACCGGATCAAGCGATTAACTCCAGCGATCGACATCGCATGCAAACGAGGCAACGCCTCTAGCCCTTGCGCAATTCTACCCAGTGCGTGGAGACCGGGACAAGGCAAGTCATCACTTCAGGCGGGGGCGCCTGGACTCAGACTTTCAGTCAACCCCTCATGGCGGGCCAGTTGCTGGTAATCGCGACGCTTGACCGCAAGTTTGAGCGTCATTCGCCCGTCGTTCCTGGAGTACTCCTCGAGCACGGCGCCGAGGTCGTACAGCCTGGCCCGAAGGCGACCCTGCTCGGGTCCCAGAACCAGCTCACCGTACAGCCGATCGTCACCCACTTTTTCCCGAATCACGTCACGCAGCAGGTCCATCCCATCGCCCCGTGACGCAGAGACAAAGACCTCTTCGCCAGCGCCGGGTTCCGCCTGGCGTCGCGTCGCAGCTGCGCCGATCTGATCAATCTTGTTGAAAACCAGTACGCGGGGAAGGTCGCCGGCACCGATTTCCGCCAGCACCGCCTCCACCTGCGCGACGCTGTCCTGCCACTGGTCGTCGCCGGCATCGATGACGTGCAACAGCAGATCCGATTCACTCGCTTCCTCGAGCGTTGACCGGAACGCGGCGACAAGCTGATGTGGAAGATCGCGGATGAAGCCCACGGTATCGGCCAGAATGACGGGCTCATCGCCACCCAGCTCGAGTCGACGCAGCGTGGTGTCCAGGGTCGCGAACAGGCGATCATCCGCATAAACGCTGGCTTCGGTCAGGCGATTGAAAAGCGTTGATTTGCCGGCGTTGGTGTAACCGACCAGCGAGACCGTGGGCAACTCCCGACGGCGACGTGCCTGACGGCCCTGGGCCCGCTGCTGCCGGACCTTGGCCAGACGCCGCTCAAGCTGTTTGATCCGGATACCCAGCAGACGACGGTCCGTCTCCAACTGGGTTTCACCCGGCCCACGCATGCCAATGCCGCCCTTCTGCCGCTCCAGGTGCGTCCAGCCGCGCACCAGCCGGGTTGCCACATGGCGCAGCTGGGCGAGCTCGACCTGCAACTTGCCTTCGTGGGTGCGAGCACGCTGGGCGAAGATATCCAGGATCAATCCGGTGCGATCCAGCACCTGACAATTAAGCGCTCGCTCCAGGTTACGTTCCTGACTGGGTGACAGCGCATGGTCGACGATCACCAGGGCGGCCTCGTGGCGTTCCACCAACGCTGCCAGTTCCTCCACCTTGCCACGGCCGATGAAGGTTCGCGGATCGGGCCGCTGGCGTCGCACACTGATGAAGTCAAGCACTTCGGCACCGGCGGATTCCGCCAGCGACACTATTTCCTGTCGCACGAGATCGTCGTCCGGCGCACCGCTGTCGAGATGAACCAGCAGGGCCCCCTGACCGCCCGTCGGGCGATCGAAGAACTGGAGCTCGGAAGCCCCGGATGTGCGCTTTTCAGGTGTTACCAAGATCGTTACCGGCCTTCTCCGGTTCGGCAGGTGCCAGCTTGACGTTGCGCGCAGGAACCACGGTGGAGATGGCATGCTTGTAAACCATCTGACTGACCGTGTTTTTCAGCAATACGACAAACTGATCGAATGATTCGATCTGCCCTTGCAGCTTGATGCCATTGACCAGATAGATGGCCACCGGAATGCGTTCCTTGCGCAACGCATTCAAAAACGGTTCTTGCAGCGATTGCCCCTTGGACATTGTGTGTGACCCCTTGAAATACAGATCAATTGTTTTTGTCAATGACGGCGTGAAAGCACCCGGAAACACGGGACAAGCGGAACATCCGCCACCGAGAAAATCAGTCTAGCATAGGCCTCGTTAACCGCCTTGCGTGTGAAGTGCGGGCAAACGGCTCCGGATTCAAGCGTGGTCCAGCCAGCGGTCGATTCTCACAAGACTCTGCATCGTCAGATCATCTGCATCAGCTGACAGGGTTCTGAGATCCGGCTCCGACCTTAACCAGGTCAGCTGACGCTTGGCGAACTGCCGGCTGGCGTAGATACCTCGCCACGCCATGGACTCGGCGTCATGCTTGCCATCCAGATATTGCCACACCTGCCGATAGCCGACCGCGCGCATGGACGGATGGTTCAGTCCCAGCCGGTCAATGCCTCGCAGACGCCGCACCTCATCGACAAAACCGGCGGCCAACATGCCCCGGAATCGTTGCTCGATGCGCTGATGCAGCTTCTCTCGGTTCGGCGGCATCAGGGCCAGGTTCAGGAACGCCAGACCGGTTGGCGGTTGCCGCCGGGCCTGCAATTGCGACAGCGGCTGACCGGTCACGCGGAAGACCTCCAGGGCACGCTGGATGCGCTGGGTGTCATTTGGATGGATCCGGCCTGCAGCAGCCGGATCGACTGCCGCCAGTTCCTGATGCAAGGCCACCCAGCCACGCACATCAGCCTCCTCGAGCAGGGTACGGCGAACGTCCGGATCAGCGGCGGGCACCTCTGACAGACCGCAACGCAGTGCGCGGAAATACAGCATCGTCCCGCCTACCAGCAGCGGTATGCGATTGCTGGCATGGCTGCGCCGGATCGCCCGCAGCGCATCCTCGCGGAACTGGGCAGCCGAGTAGGATTCCAGCGGATCGCGGATATCAATCAGTTGATGTGGCGCCCGCGCCAGCACCGCCGGTTCCGGCTTGGCCGTGCCAATATCCATGCCGCGGAACACCATCGCCGAATCGACACTGATCAGATCCAGCGGCCGCACTTCCGCCAATGCCACGGCCAGATCGGTTTTACCACTGGCGGTCGGCCCCATCAGACAGACAACGGGCTTTTGCTCCTGCGTCATGATGGTCGCCTCTACTGGCCCCGCAGAAACAAGCGGTCCAGCGCCTGCATATCCAGCTGTGTCCAGGTGGGTCGCCCGTGATTGCACTGGCCGGCATTCGGTGTGCGCTCCATATCGCGCAGCAGGGCGTTCATCTCTGCCAGTTCAAGCCGGCGATTGGCCCGCACGGAGCCATGACATGCCATGGTCGCAAGGATGTAGTTGAGCCGCTCGGTCAGACGCCGGGAATCTCCTTCGGCCAGGATATCCGATAACACGTCACGCACCAGGCGTGCAGCGTCGGCACCCCGCAGCAGTGCCGGAAGCCCGCGTATCAACAGAGTCTCCGGACCACTGCGATCCACCTCCAGGCCAACCGCCGCGAAACTCCCGGACTCGGACTCCGCCAGGTCCGCCTCCTCCCGCGATACCGCCAGACTGACCGGTGTCAGCAGACTCTGCACCTGCACACCCTGCGCCGCGTACTGCTGCTTCATGCGCTCGTAGACGATACGCTCATGCGCTGCGTGCATATCCACCAGCACAAGCCCGGACGGATTCTCGGCGAGGATATAAACGCCGTGGATCTGGGCCAGGGCATAACCGAGCGGCGGTACGCCGGGGTCCTCCCGCGACGCAGGAGCCTTGTCCATGGCCGATGGAACCCCGGCTGGCCCTGAATCGCGCCGGGGCACGGCCGGCGCATAGCGCGCCCCGGGCTCGCCAAGCGCAAGACCAGAGGCCCTGGGCATCGGCGCAGAATCCGCTTGCGGCCCCTGCCGTGGCCAGTCGACATCGCCACTGTCCGGATGCACCGCCGGAGGCGTGACCGTGGAGGGAGGACGCACGCCTGCAAGCGCCTCCGACACCGTCCGGAAGACGAAGTCGTAGATCAGGCGACCGTCCCGAAACCGCACCTCGGACTTCGCCGGATGCACATTCACGTCCACCTGCGCGGGATCAACCTGCAAATACAGGACATAGGTGGGATGTCGCTCCTTGAAAAGCACGTCCTGATAGGCTCGGCGTACCGCATGCGCAGCACTGCGATCCCGCACCGCGCGACCATTGACGAACAGGTACTGCATGTCCGGCTGACCACGGGAGGCCGTCGGCAGGCCGATCCAGCCGCTCAGATGCAGCTCGGTGGCTGAACGCTCGAGGTACAGGGCCTGCTCGACAAAGTTGTTACCCAGAAGTTGCGCCAGGCGCTGCTCACAGGCCTGCTGATTCATGGCCGCCGGCAAATCCAGCACCTGTCGCTGGTTGTGTCTCAGTTGCAGGGCCACATCGAAACGCGCCATTGCCAGCCGTCGAACCAGCTCCTGAACATGGCCGAACTCGGTGCGATCAGTCCGCAGGAAGCGACGGCGGGCCGGGGTGTTGTAGAACAGGTCACGAACGTCAACGGTAGTGCCAACCGTATGCGCCGCAGGCGCCGCGTCGGCAGCGGCACGGCCACCGTCATATTCCAGGCTCCAGCCCGCCTCAGCTGCCGCCTCGCGGGAGGTCAGGCGCAGCCGCGACACCGAGGCGATACTGGGCAGGGCCTCGCCACGAAAGCCCAGGCTTGCCACCTGCTCCAGGTCCCGCAGCGAGGCGATCTTGCTGGTGGCATGGCGTTGCAAGGCCATGGTCAACTCATCCCGGCTCATGCCGGCGCCATCGTCGCGGACCTGGATCCGGTTACGACCGCCCGCCTCCAGTTCCAGCTGCACGCGCCGGGCACCGGAATCCAGGCTGTTTTCCACCAGTTCCTTGACCACCGAGGCGGGCCGTTCGACCACTTCTCCGGCAGCGATCTGGTTGACAAGCTGATCGGGCAGCAAACGAATTCGGGACATGTGCGCGCCAAAACTGGGAACGGATCGAAGGAAAAGCCGATTCATCCCCGCGCCAGCTCTGGATTCCGCAGCCTTGCGGGAACATAACGCGCAGAGTATGCGGCATGGAGGCCGGTAAGGGCCACCGGCAACCGGAGCAAAAGACGGGCCCTACGGAATGCGGAGCGTGGTTCCCACCATGATGCGGTCGCCATTGAGATCATTGGCGCTCCGCAGTTTCTGCACGCTCACCGAATGCCGCTGGGCAATGCCACTGAGGGTTTCACCACGACGGACCACGTGCTCACGCGACTCGCCGTTGCTTGCGGAGCCCGACGCCACCCGCACCGCCGGCTGATGCCGATCCCGGTAGCGGACCAGGCCACCAGCCACTGCGCGCGCCAGATCCCACTGGTGATCGGGGCTCCGCAGTTGCCGCTCTTCCACGGGATTGGAGATGAAAGCCAGCTCCACCAGCACGGAGGGCATGTCCAGCGACTGGAGCACCACGAAACCGGCACGTTCCACATCCCGCTTGTGAATCGGACCGACCTCGGCCAGCCCCGCCAGGACTTCGGCGGCCAGTTCGATGCTGGCTTCCTGAGTGGAGGCCCGGGACAGGTCCACCAGCACCGAGCGCACCAGATCATCCTTGTCGGACAGCGACACGCCGCCGATCAGATCAGCGGCATTCTCCCGCTGGGCAACGAGGCGCGCGGCCTGGGAGCTGGCACCGGATTGGGAAAGGGTATAGACCGAGGAACCGCGGGGGCCGCCATTGGCAACGGCATCGGCATGCAGCGAGACGAAAATGTCGGCCTGGTTGGAACGCGCCCGCTCCCGTCGTTCAGCCAGCGGCACGAAGGTGTCACGGTCACGGATCAGCAGCGGCCTGACTCCCTCTTCCTTCTCTAGCAGATAAGCGAGTTTTTTTGCGACTTCCAGTACGACATTCTTCTCCTGGGTACCACCGGGGCCGATCGCCCCCGGATCGCGACCGCCATGTCCGGCATCAATGGCGACAACGAACTCCCGCCGCTCTGCGGAGCTGGCGGAACGAACAGTCTGCGGCCTGCCGTTACCCTGCTGCTGCTTGAGATCAATGACCAGACGATGTCCCTGATCACCCTGGGGTCTGACCATGAAACTCTGCGCGCGGCTGGCATCGGTAAGATCAAACACCAGTCGCAGTTCGCCGCTATCGCGATTCGCACTGCGCATTCCACCAAGCACGCCGCGTGTAGGGGCCTGCACACCATTGGCAAGCCTGGCGCCGGTCAAGTCGATGACCACGCGATCAGGGTTTTCCAGAGTGAACAACCGGTGCTCGGCCTCTGCTGACAGGTCCAGCACGACGCGGGTCTGATCATCTTCCGACCAGACACGGACATTCTCTACGGTGACGGCTGCGGCCGTTCCGACAAGCCCGCAACACAGGCCGACAAACAGAATCACATTCCGGATCAGGATGGACACGACGAATACTCCTCGGGACCGATTACCGTTAAGGAAACACTGCCTTATTCGCGCGCCTGCGTTGGAGTCCGCATTTTCTCCGAGGCAAGGCGCGCTGTTCCGCGCCACAGTCATTCTGCGGTCCAGCAGCGCAACGCAGCAGTCGGGAAAAATGCGGCCCAACCCGAAGGGCCCGGCCGGTTTTGGCCCCTGGCAGTGTTGCGCTACCGGCCCGGTAGCGACGGCTACCGAACCGGCACCGCGCCTTGCCAGATGGCCAAAACCGGTCTCGGGCGCAGACGCGGGAATAAATCAGTGTTCCCTTAACCGTATACCGCGTCGTGCCAAAAAAGCAAGAAAAACCATTACGGGCAACAGGATAGGGGAAAACTCCAGAATTTACTGAAGCTAACCTCGTTCCGCAGCCAGGCGCGCAAGCAGATCCCTGCCGGCTGCGGACAAGGCACGCAGCCCCGCAAGACGTCCTGCGGCATGATCCCGGAGTTCAACAAGCAGGTCGGCGTCAGGTAACGCGCCGCGTCCGTGCTCCGGCCATTCGACCAGGATCAGATCGGCGTCACCCACCTCCTCGCGCAGCCCCAGGTATTCCAGCTCCTCGGGATCAGACATGCGATAGAGATCCAGATGCAGCACCCGCCGCGACGCCAGGCTGTATCCTTCCATAAGGGTATAGGTCGGGCTGCGCACGGCGCCGTCATGGCCCAGGGCCCGGAGCAGCCCGCGGGCCAGACTGGTCTTGCCGGCGCCCAGATCGCCCTGCAGATAAACCACCAGTGGTCGCCGGTCGAACGCCCTGGCAATGGCCGCGCCCAGCGACGCGGTGGCGGCGGGATCAGGCAGTTCCCAGTCCAACGACAGGCCGCTCACGCCTGCAACAGGCCCCGAATCCCGGCCGGCAGGTCGGATGCCACCAGGCCACGCAGACCGTGGCGGGCGGCGAGCCGTTCCCCGGCCTCGGCATGTGCCGCCACCGCGGCCCGTGCTGCCTCCCCGGGTGCCATGCCGGCGGCAAGCAGGGCGGCAATCACCCCCGCGAGCACATCGCCGGTGCCACCCGTCGCCAGCGCCGGACTGCCCCCATCACAAATCCACGGCAGTTCGCCCTGCACCTGCACCACGGTACCCGCACCTTTCAGCACGACCACTGTCTGCCAGCGCTCGCTCAGACGCGCAGCGGCGGTCAGTCGGTCACGCTGGATATCGGCGCCAGAACAGGCCAACAACCTGGCCGCCTCTCCCGGGTGAGGGGTGATGATGGTCGGCCGTGCCAGACCCGGCTCGGCAGCGAGGAGATTCAATGCATCGGCATCGAGAACCAGCGGGCCATCGGCTGCTGCAATCGAGGCCAGCAAGTCCCGCGCCCAGGTATCCTGACCCAACCCCGGACCAGCAACGGCCACATCGGCACGATCCAGCAGGGTGTCCGGCAGCCCCCCGGACTCAATTGCATGTGCCATCAACTCCGGCTGGGCCGCGAGCAACGCCGGCACATGGGCGCCGCGCGTGGCCACCGAGACCAGCCCGGCGCCCGCCCGCAGCGCGCCGCGCCCGGCCAGCAGCGCGGCTCCTCCCATACCGTGATTGCCACCGATGATCAGGAGCCGGCCACTGTCACCCTTGTGCGCACTGACACCCCGTGCGGGAACTCGCGGCGAGCCGTCTCCATGTCGGTAGCGCCATGCCACCGGACTGGCCGCCGTGCGCAAGGATTCCGGCAGCGCCAGGTCGTGAAACCGCAGCGCCCCACGGCAGGCAGGACCATCACCCGTGAACAGCCCCACCTTCAGCGCAATGAAGGTGACTGTAACGTCGGCCTGCACCGCAGTCCCCAGCGCCTGTCCACGGCCACCGTGCAGACCGGATGGAATATCGACTGCCAATATCGGCTGACCGGCAGCGTTGATCTCCTCCACGGCCTGCAGCCAGGCGCCGGCCAGCGGCCTGTCGAGCCCGGTACCGAACAAGGCATCAACAATCACACTGTCGCTGGTCGGTGGGATTGGCCCCGGGTCGGAACGGACACCACCCGCAGCCAGAAACTCCTCGGCAACCGTTGCGGCATCGCCACGCAGGCTTGACGCGTCCCCAAGCTGATGCAGCGTCACCGCAAGTCCGTCGGCCAGTGCGGCGCGGGCGATCACATAGCCATCACCACCGTTGTTGCCGGTGCCGCAATAGACACGGACGTGACGCGCATGCGGCCACTCACGGCGCAGCTCGCGGTAGGCGTGGCGACCGGCGTTGCGCATCAACTCGAGTCCGGAAACGCCATAGGTCTCGATCGCCTGCCGGTCCATCTCGGCAACCTGATCAGGACGAAACAGTGCAGTGGGCAAGGAAGTCATGGTCGGAAGTATGACGAACCGGAACGTGTGAAGGAATCCTTGTTTCCGTAAGCTACTGCCCATGACCGATGTCAGCGAAACGCCGCCGCCGGCGATGCGGGATCTGGCCGAACGGATCCGTGACTGGGCCACCGAGCTCGGCTTCCAGCAGGTCGGAATCAGTGATGGCCGTTTGCCCGAGGCGGAGAAACGCCTCGGCGACTGGCTCGATGCCGGCTACCACGGCGACATGGACTACATGCGGCAGCATGGCCGCAAGCGCAGCCGGGTTGAGGAACTGGTACCGGGGACGCGACGCGTGATCTCGGTGCGTATGGACTACCTGCCCGAACAATCTGCCGACCCCAGCGAGGCCCTGGCGAGCCCGGAGCGCGCCTTCATTGCACGCTACGCCCTGGGCCGGGATTACCACAAGCTGATGCGCAAGCGGCTGCAGCGCCTGGCGGATCGCATCCGCGACCACTACGGCCCATTCGGCTATCGGGCGATCGTCGACAGTGCCCCGGCCATGGAAAAACCGCTGGCGGCAAAGGCCGGACTGGGCTGGATTGGCAAGCACACGCTGTTGCTCAACCGGCACGCCGGCTCCTGGTTCTTCCTTGGCGAATTGCTTACCGATCTGCCACTGCCGGTGGATATGCCGGTCAGCAACCATTGCGGCAGTTGCAGCGCCTGCATGCAGATCTGCCCAACCCAGGCGATCATTGCCCCCTATGTGCTGGATGCTCGGCGCTGCATCGCCTATTTCACCATCGAGTCTCACCAGGCGATCCCCACCGAGTACCGCCGCGCCATGGGCAACCGGGTCTTCGGCTGTGATGACTGCCAGATGGTCTGCCCATGGAATCGTTATGCACAGTTCAGCGGCGAGCCGGATTTTGCGCCGCGGCATGGTCTGGACACGGCCAGCCTCATTCACCTTTTCGGCTGGGAGGAGCAGACATTCCTTTCACGCACCGAAGGCTCGGCCATTCGCCGTCTCGGTCATACTCGCTGGTTACGCAATCTGGCCGTGGCACTGGGTAATGCACCGCCCAGCGAAGCCGTGCGCGAGGCCCTTAGACAACGCCTCGGGCATCGGTCCGACATGGTGCGGGAACATGTTCAATGGGCCCTGGACGAACAGAAGGGAGCACCGGAATGACTGAGCAGGATTCGCCACTGGCCGGCATTCGGGTGGCATTGGCGGAAAGCCGCGAGCTGGGCCTGTTTGCCAATATGCTGAAAAGCGGCGGTACGTAGACGCTGCGTTGTCCGCTGGTTATTCAGTGCTTCCCTAGGAGCGAACACCGACTGAACAGGGCGGGAGGCAGACTCAGGCTACCTGCAGGGGGATGTCGCGGCGGGTGCCGGTGATGCGGTTGTCACCGTCACAGTAAACCAGACGCGGCCGGAATTCGGCCAGTTCCGCCTCGTCCACCTGGGCATAGGCACAGATGATCACGCGGTCGCCGCCATTGGCCTTGTGAGCGGCCGCCCCATTCATGGAAATCATGCGGGAACCGCGCTCACCGCGGATGGCATAGGTGGTGAAGCGCTCGCCGTTGGTGAGGTTGTAAACCTGGATCTGCTCGTACTCCAGCAGACCGGCTGCTTCCATCAGCTCCGCATCGATCGCGCAGGAACCCTCGTAATCCAGTTCCGTATGAGTCACACAAGCCTGATGAAGCTTGCCCTTGAGCATGGTCAACTGCATGGGACTTTCCTCGATCTCTGGTCTGCAGAACATCAGGGAAAACGCTGCTTCATTCCCCCCTTACGACACGGATCCGACGCAGGCGCGGGAACACGTCAGCATTCTCCTGTGCAGTGCGGCATGGTATGCCCTGCCCTCCCCGGGAGGCAACACCCGGAACCAGGCGCCCCTATGCCGGGCGTCGAAATTCCAGATTGTCGATCAGGCGGGTATCGCCCAAGCGGGCGGCGGCAAGGACGACCAGGTCCCGGTCAGCCGGCGTCGGCACCCGCAGGCCCTCCTGGCAACGAATGCTGACGTAGTCCGGCCGCATCCCCGCTGCGGTCAATGCGGCACTACCTCGTCGCTCCAGTGCCACCAGGTCATGGTCGCCCGCCTCCACCGCGCGCGCCAGTTCGCCGAGTACCTGATAGAGGCGCGGCGCCTGCCGTCGCTCGGCGGGCGTGAGGTAACGATTACGGGAACTCAGCGCCAGACCATCCGCTTCACGCACGGTCTCTCCGGCATCGATGGAGACCGGCACGTCCAGGTCACGCACCATGCGCTGGATGACCTGCCATTGCTGGTAGTCCTTGCGGCCGAACACGGCCCGTTCCGGCTGCACCAGATTCAGCAGTTTCAGGACCACGGTGGCAACACCGGTGAAATGCCCCGGCCGGCTGGCACCGCAAAGGATGTCGGAAAGACCGCCAACTTCCACCCGGGATGCCAGCTCGGGGCCATCGGGATACAGCACTGCGGTACTCGGCGCGAATACCTGCAGGTTCTGGCCAATACCAGCCAGGGCCTCGAGGTCGTCGCCCAGGGTTCGCGGATAGCGGTCGAAGTCTTCGTCGGGTCCGAACTGCAACGGATTGACGAAAATGCTGACCACCACATGCTCTGCCCGCCGCGCCGCCAGTCTCACCAGCTCGAGATGGCCGGCATGCAGATTGCCCATGGTCGGCACCAGCGCCACGCGCCCACCTTCGGCGCGCAGCATGCGCAGGGCGGCGCGCAGGGTATCCGCGTCGCGCAACACCTGCGGCTTACTGGAAGCAGTGCTCAGGTGCCGGGAAATCAGCGTTGCGAACCGCATCGGCATAGCGCCCCAGGGCCTCCTGAATACTGCTGGCATCCAGCATGAAATTACGCACGAACCGAGGGGTGCGCCCCGGCGTCAGTCCCAGCATGTCGTGCAGCACCAGGATCTGGCCATCCAGATCCGGCCCGGCACCGATGCCGATCACCGGCAGACGGATCTCTCGGCGGATCCGTCCGGCAAGTTCCACCGGCACACACTCCAGCAACAGCAGATCCGCCCCCGCCTGCTGCAGCGCCAGCGCGTCCTGACACATGCGCTCGGCAGCCTCGGCATCACGACCCTGAACCCGATAGCCGCCCAGCTTGTGCACCGACTGCGGCCGCAATCCCAGGTGAGCACAGACCGGAATGCCATTTTCGGCCAGGCGGCGCACGACGTCGGCCTGTTCCTGCCCACCCTCGAGCTTGACCACCTGGGCGCCGCCTTCCTTCATCAGCCGGCCGGCGTTGCGCAGGGCCTCATCCGGGCTGATGTGGCTCATGAACGGCATGTCCACCATCAACACCGCCCGCTCGAGGCCGGCTGCCGTGCACCGGGAATGGTAAATCATCTCGTCCATGGTTACCGGCAGCGTCGTATCCCGGCCCTGGATCACCATTGCCAGGGAATCCCCGACCAGAACCAGATCGACTCCTGCTTCATCGAGCGCACGCGCGAAGCTGAAATCGTAGGCGGTCAGCGCCACGATCGGCTCGGCACGCTGCTTCATGGCGGCCAGCGCGGCGACGGTCAGAGGGCGGCGAGACGATGACTGTGTCATTCGGGACTCCGTGTCAGAGCCGGGAACGGACCGGGTCTTGTCCGACGGCAGCGCATATTGGATGCGGTCGAGGGGTTTTTCAAGCGACGCCAGGGCGCCTGGCGCAACACCGGTCCATGCTTGCCAGTGGCCCGGCCGGTTTTGGCCCCTGGCGGTGTTGCGCCACCGGCCCGGTAGCGATGGCTACCGAACCGGCACCGCACCTTGCCAGATGACCAAAACCGGTCTCGGGCGCAGACGCGGGAATAAATCATTGTTTCCCTAGGGAAATACTGATCTATTCGCACGGCTGCGTTGGAGTCCGCATTTTTCCCGAGGCAAGACGCGCTGCACAGCGCCGCAGTCATTCTGCGGTCAAGCAGCGCAACGCAGCAATCGGGAAAAATGCGGCCCAACCCGAAGGGCCCGGCCGGTTTTGGCCCCTGGCGGTGTTGCGCCACCGGCCCGGTAGCTCGGGCTACCGAACCGGCACCGCGCCTTGCCAGATGACCAAAACCGGTCTCGGGCGCAGACGCGGG
>LFIK01003130.1_pt1 | contig 13449 bp, 15 predicted proteins | sample 643401 | NCBI WGS metagenome assembly LFIK01 (sample SAMN03777447, study PRJNA286221) | soda lake metagenome | biome: soda lake; feature: Kulunda steppe; material: water; isolation source: sample T5-Br brine of Lake Tanatar-5 | place: Russia: Kulunda steppe | collected 2010-07 | reverse complement strand
GACCCGGCTGTGAAATATTCTTGGTGCTGAGCAATACCATATCTCCTGGCTTATAAGACACTTCCCTACGCCTCTGATCCTCACGCGCCTTCATGCGCTGTTGCGCTGCCTCCATGCATGCCCTTGCTTGCCTCACATTTTCCACAATGCCTTCAGCATAATTAGAAGCAGCGGGAACATCCCTTGGCAGCTGCACATTTGCGGGGTCAGGGGGTGTTGACTGAAATTTTAGTAAAAGGGTGTGTTCTTCACAGATTCTTGCCAAGAGTTGTTAATTGCAAATTCAGCACAAGCCACTTGTGAGTCCCAGTGGTTCTGCTCATAGCCCACGTATGATCTGAGCATTTCCTCTTAAGTTCTGTTTGTGCGCTCAGTCTGACCATCAGTGTGCAGGTGGTAAGCACTTAACATCCGCTTGTCCATGCCCAGAATTTCACAGACCTTCTCCCAGAATTAATTGTTGTACTGCGGACCACGATCAGAGATCAGGGTCCTTGGCAGACCATGAAGCCTCACAACGTTGTTGCTGCATCATAAAGCAGCGGGTTGCGGCTCACCGGATCTGCCACATTTGTCGCGCCTTTACCATACCTTGTGACAAATGGGAACCGTGACAGAAACTCCATCCACCTGGCTTGTCTCCTTGACAGATTGGATTCCAGATGGACGAGTGGGTGATGGTCTGTGATGAGCTCGCAATTCGGTGCACCTTACAAATAGCACCGCCAAACTTGAAGAGCACGAATCAATCCAAGCAGCTCCTGCTCCCCAGTGGTGTAATTGTACTCAGCAGGGGAGAACTTGGAACTGGTGTAAGCCACAACGCGGCCATCTTGCATAAGAACTCCTCCAGTTCCGACCACAGAGGCGTCAGTGTGCACTTGGAATGGCTTGTTCAGACCAGGAATTGCTAGGATAGGAGCGGTCACCAGCCTGTGCTTAATTTCATTTAAGGCATCCAATGCTGTGGTTTTGTGGGTATCAGTTAAACCTGAGAAGGTGCAAGCAGGGATGTGGGTGGGATCACACATGCCACATCCCTGCTTGCCACATGTGCTGCCTGTCGAGCGCAAACAGAATGCTTTGGGCAGTGAGGTACATGTGCGTTGCGAGCGTGCGCTCACAATTTTGTGATATTTGCACCCAAACCACTGTAGAAAAAAGTGCACACCTTTCAAGGGGACTGAAATATAGGGTCGTTGAACAAGTCCAGAGCCAATTCCAAGCCCGCCATTCTGTGATAGAACTTAGTGTACCGATAGGCATGGAACTGCAGTGCTTTGGGTTGCATCATACTTGCACCCAGGGTTGGGTCATGTATTTCATTGCATTTTCATAGCTAGAAATGCCCCAAATTTGCACATTGAAGAACCTCAGTGCGTCCAATGCGGCAGCCCCCCCCCTGGCGTTTCCCGTGTCCCTACTCTGCCTTGCTCAGCCTCCTGCTGTAATGCTGTCAAGCTAGCGCTACATTGCTACTGCTGCAGCCTTACTAAGCATTAACAGGCCCAGGCTCTCATCTCATCCAGCCCAGGCTCACATCTTATCCAGGATAAGCTCCAGGACTGCTTCATCCTCTGAGCACTTTACTAACCCACAAGCTAGATAAATGTGCTGGAAGTGCTTTTTGATGCAGGAAGCACCAGCTATAAAGACGAGCTTGCAATACTTGTGCTTGACTGACTTGTCTTTCAACTCAATGATCTTGACATGAACTCACTCCTTCCCCTTTCCTTGGCACTCTGTATATATATGTACATGTAAGAATGCATTGGGGCGGTAAAAGGTAGCGGGGGGGGGGCAGTTGAGGACCCACGGGCCTCTAACCCCCCAACCTCTAACCTCAATAATGACTCTTTAATGCGGACGAATTGGCGTTAAAACACTGCTCTGTTTGTATCATATGCGTATTGAATGGATGCATGATCAACCCTGCTTGCAACAAACTTGCACCAACTTCACTGACTATGTTGTGCACTTTCCAGGTGTGGCAGCTACAACCTGAGCAGCAGATGGTTCTCCATGGGAGACAGGGACAAAGGCGGGCACAGCGCTTGAGGATGAGCAAGCTCCTACAGCAGCAACAGCAGCAACAGCAGCAGAGACAGGGACAGAGGCATGCGCACCCTCTGGATACAAAGCCAGCAACTGCAGCAGTTAAGCGCAGCCAATCAGATACCGACCCAACTGCACCAATCACAGATGATGGATCTTTCCAACGTACTAACCTGAATACATCCTTGCAGTTTTCTTATGGCAAGCAGCTGCAGCATGTCCCTTCCTCAAGGTTGAATGAGATGAGCCCCTCGTCTTGTGCACAGGACCCATTACGAGCAGTTGCTGACAGCGGCATTCAAGGTAGGAAGGATGATTGCTTAATCCATGTAATTGTGTTGGCACCAACCTAATCAAAAAAGGGTCAAGGCTTTTGGGAGTTGGCTCAAAGGGCTTCATTTTGTACCCAAGACCTATCAGATGCCCTCGAACATTCCTCAGGTGCAAAGGCTGCTGAGTGAAAGCCTCAAGGTTTGGTACACTTTAAAGGTTGGTTCATAAAATTTTTTACCTTGTGCTGCCCTTGGAAGGATGGCTTACAATCAGCGCGCATGATGACCACAACGTGTTGCACTTCCCCCCATTCCCCCGCTCTTTAGATTCAGCCTTGCCACTGCTCCATTTCACTCCTTAAGGGGGCGGTCACGCCTGATGGCATCCCTGCCCACATCCTTGCATTTTTTTTCTGCGAGGGATGCAGCAGGTGTGACCGTTCCCACATCTCTGCCTAAAAAAAAATCCCTGGGCAGGGATTGCCCCCCCCCCCTCCCTACCCCCCCGAAAATTCCAAATTTTGCCGCAAGGGCCCTGAGGCCTCCACGGATGGCGTCCATCATATAAATTTGCCCGGGAATTTTTTCTGTGGGGCCGGGCAGTGGAATTGGACATTTCTCTCAGGTCAACCATTTGAACAAAAACAAACAGATCCTCTTGACAAAGAGCACACATGAAATTAATAAATCGGACTGAGGGATGTGAACTTGACATCCAGTGTGATCCTTATTCCTAGGAAAATACCATTTTTTCCTGTCAGAAATTCATAGATATTCATACACATCGAATTTGCGCCCGCGGAATAAAATGTCATGCTCATGCAGAACCCAAAGGCTAGAAAACGGACATTGGGAAAATACCCGGGGACTGATTTCTCGGGTAGGGATGCCATCAGGTGTGACCGGGGCCTAAGCATCCACCGCTTTTTTGAAAAGGCCTAAGTAGCAGCCCCTGCTTTGCCCCTGTTGAGCTGACCCGTGCTGCAGCCTGTTGCTAGTACCCCCTTACTTAATATACTACTCCCCTCTCTAGAACAGGCTGCATTCATGCAGCATCATCACCTTGGGATCTGCTAAAATCTGTCACGCCAGATTAGTGCAGTGCCAGATTTACGCTGCATTGTGACCTGGAGGTTGGTTGAGTCAGTTGGTAGAGTATTTGATCCCTTGCTCAGTTCAGCTATAGCTGTATTTAAATCAGGCATTTAATTTCCTATATGGCACCTACGAGAAAGATGTGCTCACACAGCGCATCTTGTTCTGATGACTCTGCATACTCCATAGCCATGTCATGATTCCACTCCCTTCTATCTTCAATTTGAAAGATGTGCAAATCGTGTAATCATTTATGCATGGATCCAGGCAAGGGTCTCATCTCAAAGCAGGATGAATAAAAAACAATAAATCACCATTGCTGTTTGCGGCTGACACAGCACTGTCCTTGGGCCCACATAAGGTGCCCAATTAGAACAGTAAAAAAGAAACAAAGTCAAAATAAATGCCAGTACCTGCCTCTGCTTTGAAGCACTCATCAACTCCTCACATCTTTTTCACATGATGACCTAAAGGTATTACTTATGGTTGGGCATTGACTAAAACTAAACACAAGGAGATGCCTACTTAGTTTTCTGGTGTGAAGAGTCCTTCTTTTCCAAGCACATTTTAAGTTGGACATCTCTTCCATGCCCAAGTGCCCATCATTGCATGCTCAAGCTGCGCATAAAGGCCTTTTACTTGCCATTCCAAAAGCAAAAACTGGAGCTGTCAAATTTCTACTGTCAATGCAGGCTTCCTTTATCAAGGCCAACTCCCAACACAGGCTGTCAATGAGGACATACTGTCGCAAGGACAGCTCAAGTCTCCCATTCTTCCTTGTGCTTCTCCCAATGGTGACCAAGAATCGTCACCCTTGCTCGCTTTACCACTACCGCTGACCTCGTCAAAAGCACAAGCAATACAACCCAACTATGAAGGTTCTCAATGCACGTTACCAACTCGAGACTTAACAGGATCATACTTACGCAAATGTTGTCAGCAGCAGCAGCAGCAGCAGCAGCAGCAACAGTTGGAGCGGGAGCAGGAGCAGCAGCAGGGCTGCCATGAAAGTCATGTGAGTTTTAGGTTTGGACAAGATGACAACAAATTGTAGCTAACCTTAACAAAACCCGTAAAATTTGATGTACATACTGTTTGGCCAGGGATCTTGGGACTCATTTATCTCCTTTAACTTTAAATAATTGTATTGATAGATTTGCGTGCAGTTTATTTGCGGCTTTGTGCCTTTGTGTGTACCTATATAAGTGCAACTTGTCCACTGAGACAATGCTCTTACCCCCCCTCCTCAATTCCCACATTTGAGGGCTATCCCTCTCAACTCCTTTTTGACTATGCTGCCCCTCTTTGTGATCTTGCAAGCTTACATGCATGTCTGCATGATCATTTTGCTGCATGGACAGAAGCAGGGCACACACCCACAGCACCCTGGGGACTGGGAGTGTGGAACCAGTCCCTCTAGTTTAAAATTGCCCACAGGCGAAGCTGGTGCAGGAGGGGGGCTGCCAGCAATGGCATGGTAGCAGCACCTTAGCCTCCCAGGCAGGGAAGCGGCAGCTTGTGGATTCACTGCCTCCCGTTGCCTTCTGTACACTTATGCTTAATCTTACCCACGCTGAAATGTGCATTCTCCACCATTGGAGCATGTGGGTCAATTTGGGGAGCCTGTGATGGCAGGAACTGATCTGGCGCGCTTGGCAAACTTTGAAAATTTGCAATATAAATTGCCATATTGATAAATTGCAACTGATAAGTTGTAAAAGGATGATTTATTAAATTTATCCTTCACAACATCCCCTGGAGCCAAACGGTATTCTTGATATGAGCATCGTTGAATTGCACTATAGCTTCTGTGAGCCCCTGTAACATTTTCGGCTGTTAAGTCTGGTACGCAATTGCGTCCATGTGTCCACACATCCATGAATCATACTCATGCTATTAATGATTCACTTCAATATAGGTTGATTGAAAGTCTTCTCTGGTCACTTTGTGATGCTGTTGGATAGGTGCTTGCTGTTCAACAAGAGCAAGGAGAATTGTGCCATCAGCAGCTGCATGACCAGCGAGTCCAATTTGAAGGCAAGTGCTGCATGGTTTTACGCAAATTGGAAAGGACACGTTATTGATGCTACTCAGATACGGTACCTGATATACCGGTTGTATCACAACAACTTTGCATATTGAGTGGTCTGAGTCTCCGACTCATCTCTCTCTCTCTCTCTCTCTCTCATTTCCCTTCCCTTCCCCCTCTCTCTCCCTCTATGTCTTTGTCTTCGTCTCTCCCCTTTATTTTCTTTGAAATGGACTGCCTTCATTATGTAAATTATTGCCATGCTTGCATACTTCTCAACCTGTGTATGTATTTGCTCTGCCTTTTGCAGCACAAGTGCTGCATGTACCTAGGCGATGTACCTAGGCGTCTTTGTCAGGGCTAGGCTAGGTGAAATTGATTAGCTCAGTGTCTTTGTTTGCTGCAGGCTTGAGTTTGAGTTTGCTTAACTTATTTGGGGTGGAAATCTCTATCCTTTTCTTCTTCTACATGCATGGTGCAGATTCTTCAATTGACCCCATGGTTCTTTCAATTTGCAGGTATGGATAGCCAGGAGATTGCTGAGCTTATTGCTCTTGAGCAGTATGAGCTTCAGCAAAGGTGCCAGCAACAACAGCAGCAGCAAACGTTTTTGGATGGAATGAGTGGAGTGGGCATGGACGCATCCATAGGTGGCCCTTTTTCGTCTGGAGCACCCATGCCTAGCTCCTTTGCAGGTATGTCACCTAACTTGACAGGGCAAGTCTAGAAGACTTGTCTTTTTGTTGATCTAGTCCTGAATGATATATCTCATTCGCAAGGGGCCATTTCAGGTGTGCCTCATCAATTCAATTTTTCTTATCGGGCTAACCAACCTGCATTGAAGTTCTGGTTAATGACCAGGCAACCAAGTCTGCCCAAAATTGGACCCGCTGTCCTCAGTATGAACTTTTTATGCACTTCTTCAAGATATTTTGCAGTTTTGGGGAGCTCCAGAGTGATGCTAGTTCCGGAGTGGTGCTAGTTCCAAGCTCCGGCCATTTTTATGCCAAAATCGACTTTCTGGCAAAGCAGGATTAAAGCTAATCCTGAGCCCTCAAAGGGTGGCTTTCAGCTCCAAAACAGCTTGTAGTTGCTCCTGTGTATGTTGTGGGTCAAATCTGGCCCACTTAAGTCAAAGAAAGGGGAACTTGAAACTGGCACCTTGAGCAGTTGTGGTGCCTGAAGAAGTGATGAGTGGTGCAAAATACAAATCGTTCAGTGTGCCGTCCAATTTCTGGGTTTGGAGGATTGCTCATGGTCTCCCAAACTTGGTGTTATGATTGTGTGGGAGCTGAGCATGGAGACCCCTAGGCCCCTGTTAACTGAGACTTGCAGCGAGGTCTATGGACTTTGCTTACATAGCTGCAAATGCACACTTAATGCCTAAATTGTCAGCAGCTTTGAAAGTATGTGTTTGCACTTATGGTGGACCTGGAAATTTGGTAAATGAGCTTTATCACCCTAGCATAAAAATCTTTGTAAAATATGGAGAACTCGAGCACAACCTGAGCATGCAGGGTACTTTGCTGCGCCCGAAAAATAATTCATCGTACTCAAACGTTGGGCAGCCTGTTGTTTGGTCGGTGATAGAGAAACTGTTCACCTGTCTAAGCTACCAAAGCTTCCAGTAGCTTTGTTAGAGAAAGGCAGAATGTGCACCTGTTAAAGGCCTCAACCAAGCCCCGCTGACTGAATGAATAAATTTACGTAAATGCAAAGGACTGTCACAGCAATACTTCAAGCATGATCTTTTCTATGGTTTGTCATTCATTATTTCTAGAGTCAATATAGAGGTGACAAGGATGACCCTATGGGTGTTAAGATAGATACATGTCTCGGCAAGCACGGTATATAAGACGGAGCTCTTTCCTTGACAATTTGTAAGGGTGGAAGCGACTCACTAAGAGCCTCTTTGCTAAATGTGCCAAAGCCTTGTTGACACTCTTTCACATAAATTAGCGTCTAAAAACACTTAAAAAACTCAGGGACATCTTAAGAAATTTTGAAGTTAATATCATGAATGCCACACCCAGACATGATTATCAGGATGAAAGTGGATGGGGCTACAATGGAAACATGTGCCTTGGCTAACAGTTTTGCTGGACAGGATGGAGTGCTGGCAGATAGATACAGTCTTTGAAACAGTAGGAGCTCTGAGTTAAGGGAAGTCAATGTGGGTGGCATTTTGTGGTGCTTGTCGGATGCAGACCTCATCATGTGCAAGCTACAGTGCAAGCTGTGCAAGCAGCTGCTCAGCCCGACCTGATGCTACCTGATGCTTGCAAAAGCATACCTAAAGAAGTATGCGCAAGGGTAATCTTGATGGGTGAAAGAGGGCTGTTATTCCACAGAGCAGCAGCAGCAGGCAGGCAGCAGGAAGCACCAGCCTCTGACCCCAGGTGACACATGTTAGCCGCATATTGCCTTCTACTGGCTTTGGCAGTGTAAGCAGTGTGTTTGCTCCACATGCACATCAATATCCCTATGCCAGCAAGTGCAAGTATCAGCTTGGGAGCTGATGTACAGTAACTTCAGTCCAAGTTCATTCTCAAGAGCGTGCAAGGGAGTTGATGTAAACCCTGCAAGAGCAGGCAGTGCAGCAAGAATGCAGCGGCTAATCTGCAAGCAAGTGGCCTGCAGCGCTGTTCTAGGAGGACAACTAAGCTATTTTGTTAAAATGGAAAATTCAGACTAACAGCAATGTGGAGCAAGGTAGCTTGGGGGATGGGTGGTCAGGCATTTCCTGACTCAGTCCGGCCTCCTGGACACCTGGTCCAACAAGTAGATCATTTTAGGGTGCTTGTTTTGAGTGCGTCTGTAAATAGCATTTTCCCAACGATGATGCACCACCAAGGCCTCTAAATACAGGCTGAGGCTCTGAAACAACCAATTTGCCCAACCTAAAAGACTCAGTCTGGATGGGGATGCTCAATATTCTTGAGAGCCAAGCCAGACCAGACCAGATGCACACAGGATTTGGGGTTGATCCTGTCCGACTGAACCGCTTTGCCAATCCCGACCTAGACGCATCCCTTGGGCAAGGATGCAAAAAGACCGACTCCCCACTATGGCCGGGACGTCCTTATCTAGGCAGGGGAAATTTAAGGATACAAATTCCTATTCCACAACTCTCTGACACCAGCTGAAGCTTCGTGAGCTGGTCTGCTCCCGTGGGACACCTGATTGACCCCGCCTGTTGACCAATTCATTGATACTGCACTCATATGATTATTTCATGTGCTTGTGTTTTAAAAAGAAGAGTTTTCATAAAAACCAGGAAACTGGGGTGACAAATATCCTCTGGGGGAATTCCTATGATCAGTACTTTCCAAGGGGGCCTCCATACCCTCCCAACAAAGGCTTTTTTGGGGAGAGGAAATACATATATCATTATAATTTACACAACATTTCTTCAATTAAACGAATCAAATGCTAATGCTAAAGCTAAAAGAAGTTAAAACATGGTCCCTTGTTTGGCACCAGTTTGACAGAGCTCCTCAAGAGGTATGGCTGATTTCACCGATCATAGGCTCTTCACCTGTGTCATTCTATTTTTGACCATTTTTGCACAAGTTTTTAGGGTACCAATGGAATAATATTAAGAGGAATGTGACATGGACAGTGGCTGTGAAAGCTAGGCTTCACGCCGCAGCAGAACATCCCCTTCCTCCCTCCTGCAATTTAGATCAGAATATTTAAAAGCTAATAATAACATCTAGAAATAAATGATTTTAAAATTTGCTCCTGTTCGTCCCCACCATAACCCCCCTGATGTGGCAAATTTGCTTTGCTACCCACACACTCGCCACATTACCAGCTTAAATCATGCATAACAATTATATGTGTAACAAACAGTCAGGCTGTGTGAAAATGTTAGGTGGGGGCGTGGCGTTCATACCATTGACCATAATAGCACCATTATGCACCATTTTGGCAGAAAAATGGCACTTTCCCAAACTTGCTCCTGTGCTGCCACCTTAGGACTTAAGCAGCACTTGCATGACGATTTGATGCTGCAAATTTGGATTTGGGGAGAGGGGTCGGGGATATATGTTCCGTTGGTCACCCTGTCGCGACCGAATGTTGATGCAAACACAAGGAAATGCGATACCTCTGCAACTCATGCATGCTTGGAAGCCAGACCAAGCCTTGGGGTTGCGGCCAAGTATATACAGGAAATTTTGGAGCCGATTGAGGGTGGGGGTAGGAAGCAGTGGGCCAGAATGCTGCGTTGCATCTGCCTCTTCTGTGCGCACAGCTCAGCGGCAGAGCTTCCCAAGCCCAAATCCACACAGGATATGCCGCCTCATTTTAAACATGTGCAGGCACATTAAGGCTGGAGTTTTGGGCTGTGTGCGGGAAATGGTGTGCGCTATTTCACCGTTACATCATGTTTTTTCCAATTTCCTTCCACCCACCACACCAATTCTCAATAAAAGGGCATCATTAGAACCAGAAAATTCATGCTCTCAAAGGTCGGGAAATGGTGGGGTGACTGCAAATTTATGCCTTGAGGAACCTATTTGGCCACCTTTGCCTAAGGAAGGGGTGACCCAGTGGTGGGGACGGCCTCCTGGGAGGGGCATTTACCCAGGGAGCACGCAAACAAAAAACCTGTTTTAGGCCTATGATAGACACCTGATCAAAATTGCTTTTTGGTTTGTGAGAAACGAATTGCCCGCTAGGGTCTTACAATCATCGAAAGGCTTCAGCATTTATAGGCTTACTTCCCATGAAATAATGATTAAAAAAACAAATTCTTACAATGCCCTCTCAGGTGGTGCAGCGATAGCAGGAGCAACAGCGGCAGCAGCAGCAGCATCAGAAGTAGCAAATTGGAGTCGAAGGCATCCAACAAAATCTCTTGGTGTCAATGCTGCCTTCTGTCCACAACTGGGCTTAAGCAGCCGTGGAGTCTCTTGTGGTTTTAAACGCGCCAATGGCTCCTCCTGCTTTGTCAAGCCAGAGAATGTGGCCAGCTTCAGCCATCTTTTTAGCAGTGACCAGGAGGACTTCAGAGATGGCAAAAGATCCACGGGTTCAGCATGTGTTCCTCTTCAGGCATCTCACCTACTGCCTGTAATTCCATTGGGAGCTCCTGTCCACTTTGCTAAGCCAACAAAAAGCGATCGGAGCAGACTACCCGGCAGGTCTACAGGCACTGGCCCTTTCAAGCCACAGGTGAGAATCAAGAACAACACTATTTATGGCAAGTACCTGCCTAGTGTGTCAAATCAAATGCTTAATTGCTTCCGTGGCTTGGCCCTTGAGCAGTAATATTGAAGGGAAAGTGGGAGCTCCCCTTTCCTAGGGCACGCTTATGCTTTGACCCCCAACACGGACCTCTTCAGCATTACTCTTGCGAGTATGAAACTTATCAATCTGGTGGTTCTTGGATCCATGCTCTTTTAAGCTGTCTGTAAGCTTGTAATAGCTCAAAATGCTTTATGGCTTGCATGAAATGAAATCCAACATTAGCTTGTAGACACACCAATAATTAGGTTTATTTACTTATAAGGAACAACATGCATCAAAATGTGTAATATCAGGGTTGGGTCATGCGCAGGGAATTACCAGGGTAATTAACGTTCATTAACGTCCAAACCTCATCTGAAATACCGTTCAGTATGTGCACTCCAACTTCTGCTTCAGCGCCAGGATAAGTGCTTTCCAGGTGCATGACAATGCCATAACAAGGCAACAGACACTATTCTGTTCCTCAAGGAACTCTTTAGAACCAGGCTTGCTACTTCTTGTGGTGTGCAGGCACACCTTCGATTGCATAGCTACACATGTTTCGACTGTGTTACACACAGTTTGTGGCTTGAACCTGTGAATAACATGCTCGAGGTGCACCTTCATCTGTGCAGGTCCCCAAGCTCCAAGAAAATGGCCAATTGCCACTTGCAGCTGCAAGATTAATGCAAGGGAGAAAAAGGAGAGGAGCAGGTGGCTAACCGGCTATGCTGTGTGGCTCTTGCTGCATGCTTAAGGCCACTTACAACAGTGTGGAATGTACTCAAGAGTTTGTAATTCCACTCAACACTCCTGTGTGATATCAACAAACTAATGACTTTGAATGCCGTTAATCTTACCTCAGAAGCCTTTCTTTAACAGCTTCCTGTGAAGGTTTTGCCTTTGACGCAACAATAGTTGGAGGAAGTTGTGCAAGCCTTGTTGTTTGGTGCACGGAGTGGATTGCCAGGTCCTTCATACTTAATGGAAGCATGACGGAAGCTTTCATATGTGCACATATCATGAGATGCTGTAGTTGCAAGTGTGAACTCATTTACTATTGCTTGCACCAGCTTTAAAACTCTCCCTTCATTCATGCCAATGGGGTATCCCTGCAGTGCTGGTGTAGTATTTTATTTTCTTTTACTTGTCATGTACTTGCGAAGCTCTTAAGGCAGATGCATTGATAGGGTAACTTGTGCTGTCTTTCTCAAGCTCAACAAACAACTTGAATGCAATAATCAGCAGGCCACCTGAAGGCAGAAACATTGGCCTAAAAAAGGAATTGGTTGTAGAGCAATGACTGTAAACAGGTCGGTGTTGTCTATTTTAAAATGAAGTCACTTTTGAGGCTCCATGATTGACAGATGTCACATGATATGGCCATCACTGTCAAGTCAGGATTACAGATGCACTCGCCACGCTGGAGTTGCTCATTAATAATACTTTAAGGATTTGGCAAGTCAAGGTCTGTCAAGGTTACAAGTCCATGCAGAAAAGAGCAAACACAAACATACGTAAAATGGTTGTAGATCTAATAGGAAGAGTCTGCCAGGATAGTTTATCCCCATGCCATGTGCAGAGGGAGGAGTATAGTCTGCTGCAAGCATCTTGCAGACTCCCAGAATGAGTTCCATCTGTATTGCACCTGGGCAAAGGTAATCAGATGTGGTTGCTTTCCTTTCAGGCCCTTCAGTCACTGCATTGACGCGTCCACTCCAAGCCCAGTAATAGTGCCAGCCCAGACCATCATCAAAATATTTGCTTATCTGTCACGCTATATAGTAAGTTTGCCAAGAATATGTGTTTGAGAGACGGTTGTTTGTTGTAGATATTTTGCTGACCCCAGAGTACTGGAGGGCCACTTGTTAGAATTCCTATTCTCTGGCTTTGATTGTGGATCACTCGATATTCTAAATAGAGAACGAAGGCCAGTGCTGCTAGATGGCAGCGTAAGCTTGGAGGCCCTGGGGAGGAGCACGGCGTAGCCACCAAACTGTGTGCGTGATAGGGAGTTCAATGGTTAAAACCTGAAGAAAAGTTACAGCGTAAGGCATGATGCAGCTCGTGGTGTATGCAGTTGTGTGCCCTTAGTTGCATGGCTTTTGTCCTTAGGGCAAGCTGGGGCAGGTAAGGCCTCACGTTCTACATCGCTTCTCAATAACTGAGAAATGTGTGTGAATGCCAGATTTTTTTATTAGCCAATAGCATTGATTTGCATGGCAAATCCTTATAAGTATGAGGTAAGGTGCCTGGACCTGCCTAATGAGGGTAGCTTAGTTGAAACTCATGGGCCTGCAACCTGAACCTAAATCTAGAGAAGTACTAGCCTTAAGGGGCAAGATTGGGTCTGTAACTTACAGAATACCTTCTTATTTGAAATAAGAAGAGTGTATCATGCTAGATTGTGTCTTTGCCACATTTATATTTTTATACTTCGTTCTCGAACTCTTTCAGTTGTTGGTTGGAGATTATTCACAGACTCAGAGCTTGCATACTTGGTGGGCCAATTATTGAGAAGAGAGTGTGCGCGTCATGAGATAAGTCGATGAGCCAAGAGCAGGGAATTGGCAGAACAACCTTTAGGCATTAAAAAATATAACCTATGTAGGCAGTGAAAGCACTCCCTGCATCAGGTAAGGCTGGGGTCACACTGGGCCAATTCACCCCCCCAATATTCAACTTTTCGAAAATTGTCCAGGTATCTGTTTTCATGCAACAAGGTTGCAGGGCAATCAAGGAAGCTTGCTGTTTTTTTCTTCG
>LFIK01003128.1_pt1 | contig 13454 bp, 22 predicted proteins | sample 643401 | NCBI WGS metagenome assembly LFIK01 (sample SAMN03777447, study PRJNA286221) | soda lake metagenome | biome: soda lake; feature: Kulunda steppe; material: water; isolation source: sample T5-Br brine of Lake Tanatar-5 | place: Russia: Kulunda steppe | collected 2010-07 | reverse complement strand
TGTGTGTGTGTGTGTGCGTGCGTGTGTGTGTGTGTGTGTGTGCGTGCGCGTGCATGCCTGCGTGTGCATGTGTGTACATGTGTATCTGTGTGTGCCACACAAGCAGGGCATTTATAGATGCCTATGCCTCCAGAGCTGGGGCGTGGCCATGCATGCACGGCAAGCTCCTATGTGCAATGCCGCGCGTGCAGGTGCATGGACGCTCTGGTCCTCCTGGCTTGTGTCCTTGCCCGTGCCCCAAGCTGCCGCAGCATTGGCGGGCTGATGATGCATGCAGCACACAGGTGCCTGAACCTCCTTATCTGTGCCGCAGGTGGTTCCGCACGGGACTCCTGCTCTACCCACCCCGTCCTCTGCAACCCTGACACGTCCGCGCAGCCCCAGGTTGGTGCACAGGGCCTGCATCCACTGTGCGGTCTCATGCTGGCTCTGGCTCAGGTCCGTGTAGTGGTAGTACAGTAGGATGCCTGCACAAGAGCAACCAGGTTCCTTAAGGCAGCCCAGCAGCAGGGGTGCTCCCCACCCACCCCAGTGCAGGGAGGGCGGTGCGCGCCTGAGCGAAAGGGCAGGGCTACTCTTACTTGGCTTCAAACTGTGCCAATTACCTTGTCCTCCCATACTGATCTCCTCCAGCCCGTCCATTCATGTGTCTGCAGCAATCGTGCGGCCCGCTGCTCGTGAACCCTGACTGTGGTGTTTTGATCTAGGCTTTTGTCAATTCACACTGCAAGGCTGTACTTAAATAATTTTGTGAATTTTAGATGCTGAGAAGTTGCTTGGGGGAGGCCTCTCAGGTGCTCAGGAAAGGCAGCAACCCCCGCAGACAGCTATTGCCAGGCAAGTAGAAGAGGTTGGCCTCGCCCAGGCGGCCTGCTGCCCATCATAAAATGCGCATTGGTGTTGCAGCAATGCTATTTGGGCAACAGGCAGCACTTGCAATGTGGGTGCAGGTACAGCACTGAGGCGGGGTGGAATCACTGTCCAGGGCCGCAGCATGGCATCGCAGGCCCTGCCTGAGCAGGCCTTCTGCTTCCCAGCTTCCACCAGATGGAAGCAGACCATGGTAGACAGGCCCCCTAGCCCAGGCTACGTGATCCCGGTCACGGCAGGGGTCGAGAAGCTGGAGGGGGTCGTGCAGAAGCTGGCTGCCCAGGCCAAGTGGGCGGGGAAGGCCGGGCAGGTCGTCCTCCTGCCTGACAACGAGGTGAGCACCTTGCAGCACAAGGTTGTGGGGGAGTTGCTAGCTGTGGGCAGGTGCTTGGGTGCGTAGGGGTGCCCAAACGCCCCTGCTCCTGGCCGCCGATCCTCACGCCAGTGACACACGCGCCTTGCCATCAGGGCAACCTTGAGAGCGTGCTGCTGGGAGTGGGGGACGCAAAGGAGCCCCAGCAGGTCTGGCCATTTGCCTCCCTGGCCTCCAAGCTGCCTGCTGGAACATATGAGCTGGACACAGTGAGCCCGCTGCAGATGGAGCATGCCCTCCTGGGCTGGGCCCTGGGCTGTTACAAGTTCGATAGGTGCGGCCGCCGCTACTACTTCTGCTGCTGCTGCTGCTGCTGCTGCAACCTGTATGCTTACCTGCCTTGTTGGGCTGGACACTGGACTAGTGTACCGGAGGTATGGGTGTGTACGGTTGGTACAGGTGCGTGCGCAAGGCCTCACAATGGCTGGTGCGCACACTCATGCACACGTGCATTCACACGCAACAGGTGTGCGCAAGCATGGTGTGTAAGTATGCACGCCTGTGCACGTGTGTGCATGCATGCATTGCACACACACACACACACACACACACACACACACACACACACACACACACACACACATATGCACACACGCACACGCACACGCATACACGCGCACGCACATGCGCACACACACGTACATGCGCGCACACATACACACCAACACACCACACACACGCACCGACACAAACATACACAAGTCATACAGTATTTGGTGGGCAGAGTTCTCTCTCTGCATACAGATCCTGCTCGGCTCACACGGTGCCCAGGTACAAGAAAAAGGATGATGACGCTGTTGATGCGCGGCTGCTGTGGCCTGATGAGAGGGACCTGCCGGCCATCAAAAGGTACGCTGGCCGCACCACAGCTGCATTTTGGGCATAGAGCATCACTCCCATGCATGCTTGGCAGCGCGCGGCGCGCCACTCCAGCACATGAACAACTTGCCTGCAGCCTTGCATGTTGTACGTTTGGCAACCCCTCAGCGCAAAGCTGCTTGGACAACATGGCTGTGCAGTTGCCGGGGGGCGCCTGCTGCGCCTCACCCTTAACATTGTCTGCTTTGCGCACAAGCAGCATTGCTGCTCAGTCGCCCCGACGCCCTTGCTGCGCCTCACCCTTGTAGCACTCCCTTGCATCCCACCCAAGCAGGGCCAGCACTTGTGCCATGGCGCAGGCATACTTCTGGTGCCGTGACCTGATAAACACACCATGTGAGGATTTGGGGCCGCAGCACCTGGTGAGGGGCTCTGAAGTGGACCTGCATGCCCTGTGCATCCTGCTTTGCCTGCATGTATGGCCCTACATGCACTTGCTGCGTTTGTATCTGGTGTGTACATGTGTCTGTGCGTGCATGCTTCTTCTCTCTTGTGAGCCCTCACCGGGCATTGCTGCCATGATCAATTTGTTATTGACAACACTACGCTGAGGTGATGCGCTTAATTCACGTATCCAAAATCTCCAGGTAGCTGAAGTTCAAGCATTGGCAAGCCACCATCCAGCGGCATCTGTCACTGTCATTCAGGTGGGAGCTCGCCTACAGGGTAGGGCAGCCATGCCTGTGCAAAAAGTGCTCAAGTACATCAAGTCAACATAAGGCGTAGGCGTCTGCCTGCTGCTGTCGCCTTATAAGTGCTGCTGCAGGCACGTTCATGCTTCCCTTGGCTGGAATATGAATCCAACAGGGACCCCATGTTTTTTATGTTCTATTTGCCCATGTCAGAAGACATGCTTGCATGCACGTGCGTGCATGCAGACCATGCGGCGCCTCCACATGCTGCGCCTGTGTTTTTATGCGAGGCACACCATGTGGCTCACCCAAGCTTGGAGCTGGACACCACCAGCGCTGCTGCAGATCTCCAATTTTACAGAGCCGCTGGGCTCTGGCGCCTCTTGCACACTCCACCTACTCCCCTTCGTGGCTCGTTTGCGTACAGGGCGATGATTTGCTAAAAGAGGGAGACACCTACTATCCAGCCATTCACACTGTTGGCCGTGCCAGCGCGCGCCCCCCTGCCCTCATTGACTTGCGCTGGCAACCCAATGTTCCGGGTGGGCTAAACACGCTGCCTGTGCCCTCCAAACACCTTGTTCTTTACAGAAAGTCACAGGCATGTGCAGCTGTGGCGCCTTCGCGCATTATGAGGACTGGCAGTTAAGGTGGCGTTGTGCTGCGTGCCTTGCGTGCATCAGCGCGCGTCGATTTTGACCTGCACATGAGCGCCTGAGCGCTGAGGATGTGCTAATTACACCCCAGGCCATTCCTGCTCACTGTGCAGGAGCTGACAAGCTGCCGCTCCTGTCTCTGGTGGGAAAAGGTGTGTGCTTCGACACAGGGGGGCTGGACATCAAGACAGCCGCTGGGATGAAGCTGATGAAAAAGGTGGGCCCCCATGCTCTGCTCTCCCTTGCCCCCCCTTACCCTCCCTTCTGTCATTCGCCCCACTCTGCAATAGTCCGTGTGCTCCATGCCTCGGCACTGGAGCAAGAAATGCATACCGCCTGTGCCCCTTACTCATGTTGCCCTCAGGGGCTGTTCATAAACGCGCAGAATCCACACACGCATACGCGGCTAGCAGTCACCAACAGCACTTGCTTGCGGTGCATGCGTGTGCTTGCAGGATATGGGCGGGGCTGCCTTAGTGCTCGCCCTGGCGCACGTTATCATGTCCGAGCAGCTGCCTGTGAGGCTGCGGGTGCTAGTGCCAGCAGTTGAGAACTGCATCAGCGGTGCGTGATGCGCGTGCAATGAATGGGCACGCGGGGGGAGCACTCTTGCCTTCAAACGTGAAGGCCTACTTGCTTACGTGGGTGGGATCTAGTCTTTTGATGCAGTCCTGGCAAAGGCGCTGCTGAATGGGATGGGATTTGTGCAGTGCATCCATGCCACCACAGGCCACTTTTTTTGCTCTCTTTGCTTGTGCAACATTGCCTCTCAGATTGCTCATAGGGTCACCACCCTGTGAGTGTGCATGTGCTCTCCATGGTTGTGATTGTTGGCAAATGAGGGCCAACCCCATTTAAAGCGGGCCTTGCTTTGTTCTGTACCCTGATCGACCTGCTGTGCGGCGTGCGTTTCCTTTTGGTGCATGGTGTGACTTGAACCCACCTCGTGGTTTGTCCACCCCGACACCACACTGGATGCCCCCCTTGGTCCATCCAGGCCATGCCTACCGACCCAGTGATGTGCTCAGGACCAGGGCGGGCATCACAGTCGAGAACGGCAACACAGACGCAGAGGGACGCCTCATCTTGTGCGACGCTGTGCGTGCATCACGTGGCCTGCGCATGCATCACGTGGCCTGCCTCGGCCACTCTGCAGGGCCATGGGCAAGCTGAGAGCATGTAGCCCTACCAAACATTAGCGCTGCCAATGACAAAGGGCATGCAGCCCTGCTCGAATGAGCATCGCCAATGCCAGATAGCAGCTCTGCTAGATTGCACAGGTTTCGAAGGTTGGGTCAATTTGTTCATCTGACATGTTTCGCACTACTTGTCAACTAATGATAACGTGCAATTGCACAGCAATTACTCTGTGTTGCTTGCCTTAACAAGCCACCTTATTCCAAACATATGCGCATGAAAACACACATGTTCATGGACCACACTGAAAGTTAAGTCAATCTGGCCACCTATTAGCCCTTATCAGCTCATAAAAAAGTCGGAATCCATGCTTATTGCTTGCAGCTGTATGAGGCAACAAGAGAGGAGCCCGACCTTCTAATTGACGCGGCCACATTGACAGGTGTGTGTGTGTGTTAAAGGGTGTGTATGTGTTAATGAACACCACATTGACAGGTGTGTGTGTTAAAGGGTGTGTACGTGTGAATGAACACTGCACCTGCAAGATTACAAGATATAAAATGAGGTTAAACGAAAGCCAAAACGTTTGGCTCATTGATTTAATGGCTAGTCATCGCCAGCTGAAGGTAAGGAACATTGATAGCTCATCAGAAGCAGGGGACAACAAGAAACCAAGCCTACTACCAGCCAGCGGGTGAAGGAAGAGCCAAGGGAGAAGAGGAAAATACAAACATGCAGGTTCAACAGGTATGTTCGCGCAATGTTCCAAGCGCGAGTTCAATCAGGCGCGACCAGCTCACGCACAAGCTATTGAAATGCAGAGCCCTACAGGTGAATGGCCACAATCTAGACATACTGATAACCAGGCTGGCCTAACTTGTAACTTAAAAACGTGGTTTAACCATGGAGCTCTCGAAACAAATTGCTCTGTGCGGCCCGACGGCCTGACCTGCCTGCTGTGTGTCCCCAGTATATTCAACCTCCAAAACAACTCCTCGACATTCACCCTGGACGAAGACACAGTGGGCAAAGGGTTTGCACACACGACATGTGTTTTGCATGGACAGGGAGGATCACGCGTTGCTTGGCACACGCGCGCAGGAGCTGCCCGTGCTGCTCTGGGGCCAAGTTTGCCAGCAGTGTTCTCCTCATGTGACACGACATGGGCTGAATTGGAAGCGTCAGGAATGGCAGAGGTGCAGTGTCTGTACCGCAGACAGTCTTGGTTTTGCTAGCACTTGCATGCGAGCTTCCTCCGGCCTAAATTTGAGATCCGTTCAGATCGTATGCTTGGCAGCCCCTTCCTGTGCATGCTCATTCAACCGTTCAGACCATATGCTTGGCAGCCCCTTCCTGTGCATGCTCATTCAACCACTTTCAAGCATGAGCAGGAATTCCTGCATCTGCAGATTGTCGCAACTCACAGGTCTTCCACTGGTACAGCCTCATGCTTGCTCGCAGCGTGGTACAGGTCTGAAGGCCTTATCCTTGTAATCCATGCTAGCTTGCAGCGTGGCCATAAGGTAGTACCAGAGCTGCAACCCTCCAGACACGCTGCCATGTTTATCCAGCAGGAGGATCACCTGGCTTGCAGAGACTTGTGCACTGCGCTGATGCTCATGCGTTTCTTTGGCTTCCTGCAGGATGACCAGCTGTGGCGGCTGCCACTGCATAAGCCTTATCGCAAGATGATAGACAGCAAGGTGAGGGGTTGCCAGTTGCGACCTATTCCTGCTAGCAAGCCATTAAAGCAGCTGTGTGTTGAGTGAGCAGCATGGGCGGCTCCGCGCGTCTTGTGGGCTGGCCTCATGCGTATCACTTGGGTCGCCCTCTTACAGACTGAGTACAATGATGGTTGCATCCTTGCCCCTTGAGTGCAGGTTGCGGACCTGTCATCTACAGCGGGCGAAGGCGCGCAGGGAGGGGCGATCATCGCCGCCTTGTTTCTGCAGGAGTTCTGCAAGAGCGCTCCGCGCTGGGTGCGTTGTCCTAGCATGCGCTAGGCCCACAGAAGATACACTAAATGATGCCTCCTCTCACGTCCCTGGTACTCCCTTGCTGTCTGGTGCTAGCTTGGTTGTTCTCGCCAGGATGCACTTACCCAGTCTAGTCCTCCCTGTGAGGGCAGCTTGGCTAGCGTGGTTGGGTCCTGATGCCCCACCAAGGCACCATGCAAGCCCAGGAGGTTTACCAGATGCCTCTTCAGGCATAGTCCCAACGCGGCTCAACTTGTTCTGCGACCGCAGCTGCACATCGACACGCCAGGCTGGATGAACGGTGCACTCTCTGGACCAGGACGGCCTGAGGGAGGCGAAGCACTGGGGTTGAGAGCTCTGTGGCATTTTCTCTCCAAGCGTTACTCCTCACAGGGAGGAGGCATCTGAATTTTTGCAAGAGCCACAGCCTCCTTGACAATACAGCTCCATGTAGCAGCATTGGAATTGCCTGAACCCTTCTGAGAACCCCAGGTTTGCAGGCTGAAATTCCATGATTCTTCCTGAGAAGGTGGAGGGCTCCAAGTTGCTGAGAAGCCAGATAGGTTAGGTAGAAGCCAGATAGAGATGTCAAGGTAGGCGATGAGTGGGCGCGCTCGAACGCTCCACGGTCAAAGTTACTTGTCACCACTGGGAATGGCACTTTGCATAAGTCTTGGTTACAAGTTTGGTTAGCCCAGACATACACAGCATCTACCTGTGTCTAATGTATCGAGTCTGTACCTGTGCCTGAGACCACAGGGTGAGATCGGCTCATCCCCAGAGGGTCACTCTGTAATATGGAACTGGTCAATATGGATGAGGATCAGACTCGAAGAAAGTAGCACACCGAGTCAAAACTGAAATTTGGCAACGCAGAGAGAGTGAGCTTAGGGCAGGCCAGGCGCACAAACATACACTTTATTCTTTATCATATTTATTTTACGTGATCTGTTCCAAGGTCGAGGGAGCAGGCTGGTCCAGCCCTGAGGCCACGCGCTCTTCCCTGTACCGCCGGCCCGAGCGTGTGCACACACCATGGACTGTGGCACACACTGAGCTGCTTTGTGTGTGTTTTGTAGTCATCGATGGGAACGCACCACCGCAAAAGCAAAGACCACAGCGGTACGCCAATGAGTTCTCCGCGGGAACGCGACAGGGAACAAAAACCTGGGCTGCTCGCCGGGCTGCAGTCGTCCTCAGCGTAAGTGTTGTGTGTTTTGAAACACAGGGACCAACAGCAGTGACGCATAATCTGCTCCCACCACTGACGTAATGCCCCCCAACTGCTCCAAGTTGTACGCACACGCGCATGCCAGTTGTTGCCCTACGCGCCAGCGCTGCTGCTGCCGCCCATCCAGCCTCCAATGCCCATTAAGCATTTGTTTGTTTGATAAGGGGAGGCTTGCGAACGAGCCACATGGGGAGAAAGCTGTCAAGCACCTGTCTCTTGCTGTGTGATGGCAACATTGCCTCGCACGGTGTCTGGCAGTGCAAATTTGTTTTGGACCCTCTCACGCAATATACCAAAGCCTGCACATTGACACAGCATATCTATCCAAGGCAAAGAAGGCCACAGCTCTGGCTGGCACTGCACACCCCCACCCACAACGACGCTCGCGCTCACGCGCCCAGCTGCGCGCCAGCTGCCGCCCTCCGCTGCATGGCCCACTGGCCCTGCTGCCCCTGCAGCACTGATCAGCTCACCCCATTTAATTGTGTCTGAATGCCTGTGTCCGTGAAAGCCAACTCCCAGACTAGCTCCGCCCCTGGGCAGCGCGTGCCTGCCCAGCATGGCCTGTCTCATCAGCATGCACCACCCGCCAGCACCAGGTTGGACTGCTGGGAGCAGCAACAGATGGTACCCCAGTGTCAGGCCATGCAATCTGGCTGCTGCATCCATGCCTCGCTTCTGGCACGTCGAGGAGGATACGCACTGTGCACAGCTGTGCCTTTGTGTTGCCATGGCACCTGGTGCAACCTTGGATCATGCAAGTGCTTGACAGCGCACACTTGACCCTTGTCTGCTCTTCTCTTGCAGTGCTGAAGAGCCCCTGCCTGGGCAGCCTGAGAGCAAGCAGCTGCTCAAATACGACAAAGCACGGTTGAACGATGCGAACAAGAAGGAGAACTCATTTATCACGGTATGCGTGTATGTTGGTGCCAAGGCATGCATGCAGCTCGCACTAACTTGAACCCATAGGGCATTTCCACCAGCTCATGTGCTTTGTGCACAAGGCAGTGCTTCCGTGCCCTTCGCCTCGCCTGTCCCATGCTTTTGACTGCCATTTAATGGACAAAGAAGGAGCCCGCCACTGCGCACTGCCTTATGCTGCACACAAGGATTCTCCATGCTTTGCCGTGCTAATATCGGCATCATCGGCATCCTCATCAGCGGCAGCAGCCACGGCAGCAGCGAAAGGCATCAGTCTCACAGTGCAGTGGTGATCAGGGTCTGCATCCGTTGCTTGCCCCAAAAGCTCCCTCCCCTCCTGCACTGCGCTTCCCTATGCAGCGCCTGTTCCAGGGCCACATGTACCCCGTCATCCGTAAGGGCCTGAAGAACAGGCTGGACCAGGATAAGCTGACCATGCCTGCCGACCAGGCATGTGAGGTGTCCTTTGAGCGCTTCGAGGTGCGTGCTTGGGTGCTCACTGTTCTTATGTGTATTGGGTGTGTATATGTGTGTGTGCACGCGCGTGTGCATGTGCCTTGGCAGAGTGCATGCAATAGTGTGACCTGGCACGTTCGCAAAGCTGACCTGGAAGGGTTCAAACCACCCCTGCCTTGGGGACTGAATTGGTGAGCCATGCCATCATCGTGAGTTGTGGTTACCTCCCTCATCTCTAATCCCATAATACATGCGCACGGGCACGCACACACACCATGCTCTGCGTTTTCTTTTGCAGAGAGCGTGGAGGGAGGAGTGTGACTCCAAGCGGGTAGGGGGGCAGCGGCCCAGCCTGAGGCGAGCGCTGTGGAAGGCGTTTGGGGCGGAGGTCATGGTGGGAGGACTGTGGAAGATGGGCTGGTCCATCTTTGTCATCCTAGGTGCGCGGGGAGTGCGTCCACGTGGCTTGCGTATATCAGCGCATGGGGGTGGGGCAATTAGGCTGGACAAAGGTGGGCCTGTGGGGGTCTGGCTTGGGCTTTTGTTTGTGCTTCGGAGGGGCGGCTGTGTTTGAGGAACGGGCCTGGAAAGCTTGAGATGGTCTGCTGGTGCCTGCCTCCCTGACCACACCTTGTTCGAAGCCCTCCCCTGCACGAAGGTGCGCGCCTGCGAGAGCGCCTGCAGGGTTTGGTCTTTCCTTGCAGTGTGTCCTTACACAAGCTTGGGGGTGCTGTTCCCTGCGCAGCTGTTAAGTCCTGTAATAAATCTAGACTCTGAGAAAGAAACAATTCTTCCCTGCAGCAGGTCCAGCTGCCACCTTCAGTGTAAACTGGAAGCCACCTTGACCACCTACAGCGCACATTGCTCATGCTCACTCATGCTCATCTGCTGCTCACAATTCCCCTGCCCCTCCCTCCTGCTGCGCCAGGTGCCTTCTACTTTGTGAACACGCTGGTCAAGTTCATCGAGTCGCCTGAGGTGAACTCCAACATGTACAACACCAACCCGCTGAAAGAAGTGGGCTGGGTCATCTCCACGATGTTCTTTGTGGACTCCATCATGGTACGTGTGCGGTGGCCACTCCCAAGTTTTCCTCCACCTTAAAATGGGTCAACTGCTGGGCTTGCTAGGCATTGATGTTGTGCTTTACCCCCTGCAAGGGCATAAGCCACCCTGTCATGGTTTTGTCCTGGGCGACCTGTTTTTGCCTCTTGTGATCTGAGCCCCACTTGGTTATGACGACCAGCAGTCACGCTGGTTCTTATATTCAGCGCGTCGTAGCAGCTATGTGCTTTGAGAGCTGCTCAGTTAGGAGGAGGTGCTCTCCTGACTAACCCCACAAGTGCAGTGTACCATGTGGCAACCATGACGCACTCACCTAAGTGAGTTCGGGCGTCTTGACTGTGTTGTAAGAATCCGTGTAAGTTCTTGGATGCGGCTCATCTCACCAAGCCCAATCCTCCTTGACATCGTCCACATGCCGTGTCTGGATTGTCACTTGATGTTGGCGCGCTTGAACGTGCTACTGCCGCTGCCGCCGCTGCCTCTGCAGGTGGGCATTAGCTTGCAGCGCATGGCAGATTCCTCCGTGCGCACCGGCATCAAGATGCGCTCCGCCCTGATGAGCGAGATCTTCCGCAAGACCTTCCGCCTGTCCGCGCAGCACACCAAGGTGTGGACGAGTCGTTTTGGACAAGCAAGCGGGTGCTTGCCAGGAGTGCGTGCTTGTCTACGTATGCTGCACGTATACAGCTCCTGCAATGAGGCTGGAGAAGCAGCGGGGACACCATGAAGAAGAACAGGCTGGAATGTTGAGGGAGTAAGCACCTTCATTCCACCAGTCACTTCCCAGTATGCAGGGCCAGCCTGTGTGTGCATGCTCAACACTGGTGCGTGCGCGCACGTGCGCCACACACACACTCGTCTACACACGCGCGCACGTGCATGCACACGCCCCACATATGCACGCGCCCATGTGCACACTGACAGGGCGGCAGCGCCGGCTCGGTGACCGCGCTTGTGTCTACCGACTGCACGCGCCTGTACGAGGGCATCATGCACATGCACAACGTGTGGACCACGCCGCTGGAGGCCATCGCCATCATCGCGCTCGCGCTGTACATCACGTCCGGCATCGCCGCGCTGCCCACGCTGTGGATCCTCATCATCGTGATCCCCTTGCAATGTGCGTGTGCACGCATGCCCGTTTTAGTGTCTACCTGCGCTGGCAGGCTATGCATGGCGGGCCTGTGCTTGCAGGCCTGAATTGCCCTTTGCTTTTAAGCCTGAGCAGCTGTGGATTGCTGGCTGATGTGTGGGGGTTTGCATGGGAGTGGGTGAGCAGCCACGCTTGACGCCCTGGGCTGCAGCACGCTGCTCTCTTGCACAACCTTCACGGGCCGGCTCTGGCCTGCACTCTCCTCATGAATAGCCTGCACTCCTGCGCGCCCTTCCATGTGAAGGCGTGTGTCGGTGGGGAACACAAAGGCTACCCAGTGGCAATGCCCTCCTTGCGACAGTTACGCCACAGGCTTTCTGGATGTGGCTCTTGATCTTCCGACCCACGGGGTTGGGAAAATGGGGCAGGGGTCGCTTGTTGACACAACTTGCCAATTGTCATCAGACACTAGGGGGTTGCAAGTGTCTGCAGCAGCAAGCACCGCAAGTACGCTGCAGCCAAACATAAAAGGCGTTTAGCTTTTTGCATCACCCCTCAGTGACAGAATCGTGAAGGCCTTTCATAGGGGGCACTGATGGGTGCTGCTCTCTCAAAACCACCCAACATCCGCGCAGACTACCTGGGGTTCCGCATCGCCGCGTACAAGTTTGAGGCTGCCAAGTTCGCTGACCAGCGGCTGTCCAGCGTCCAGGAGATCCTCATGGCCATCAAGCTGGTCAAGTTCTACGTGTGGGAGTCCAGCTTCGAGGAGCAAGTGTCTGAGGTGCGCCTGCGTGCGCACCTGCGTGAGCATGCGTGAGCAATCTGGGGTTGTTGGAGCCTGGGTCGAAGGATGTTGTGGTGGGATTAGGGCTGTGCATGCATGTGCGTGCACACATGCAGAGTTGAGGATGTGTGTATGTGGGAGTCCGACATAGGAATTGAACTCCTGCAGCCGAGACCATGCTTGTATGCAAGTTTGTGCATGTGTCAAGGCAAGTCATGGCAAGCTCTCCTGCGGTTGCTTAAAGTCATTGGGGAGGCTGTGTTGAATACACCGGTTTGTGACACAAATTTCATGCTGTTATGAGCATGGGGAGTGTAAGCTTTAGGAAAGGGGGCAGCTCGTTGGCTGTCTAGAACAAGAAAGGCAGAGGCTCGAGTGCACTCTGGCACAGAATGCATGCGCGCGTTCTTATGACACACACTCATGCACGCGCATGCACGCACACACTCACAGCCTACTGACACTCGCATGCGCGCACGCAGATCCGCGAAAACGAGATCCGCCTGCTCAGTAAGGCCGCGTTCATCAAGGTCATGAACATGGTGCTCGTCTTCTGCATCCCGCCCGTGTCGGGCATGATCGTGTTTGCGGTGTCCACCTTCACGTCCAACCCGCTCAACGCCGTGCTGTCCTTCACCATCATGTCGTTGTTCAACACCATGCGCTTCCCGCTGGTCATGCTGCCCAAGTCCCTGCGCGGCACTTCAGGTGTGTACGCTGGCGTGTTTGGGTGGGGTGGGGTGTTGGGTGCTTGCGTAAAAGCATCCACATTCATGTATGTGGATGTATTCCCTGTGCCTGCTGCTTTAGGGAGGGTTTCCTACAGTCTGATTGCTGTGTTGTCGCACTCCCCAGAGGTAAGGTGTCACACACACACCTGGCTACTGGGGGCAAAGGTTAAGGTGCAGGGACATACGGCCAGCCAGTGTGCCTGGATGTGGGGATTGAATGAGTGAGTGTCCTTGCGCTGTGTGTGTGCGTGTGCATGAGGCGCGTGCGCATTGTGCATCAAGGCTGTGTGTCTCACGCATGTGTGTGTGTGCTGCGTGATCGCCTGCAATGCAGAGGCGCTGGCGTCCATGCGCCGCCTGGAGGAGTACCTGCTGCTGGATGAGCAGCAGCCCCAGCCGCAGTCCAAGAACGTGGAGGTCAACTTTGTGAGTGGCAGTGAAGGGGGGGGCGGGGTGGGGGGGTTGTCATTCAGAAGGGAGAGCACAGAGAGAGGGCGCTCCTCAGAGGAACTCAGGGCAGGCTTCAACTCCCTCTGCGCACGATGGGGGTAAGCGTGCAAGTGTGCACAGGTTTCCGGCACACGGCTGGGGAATCCCTGGGCAAGCGAGGCTCGGAGCTCCACCTTGAAACACAGCACGCAACAGAG
>LFIK01003127.1_pt1 | contig 13455 bp, 10 predicted proteins | sample 643401 | NCBI WGS metagenome assembly LFIK01 (sample SAMN03777447, study PRJNA286221) | soda lake metagenome | biome: soda lake; feature: Kulunda steppe; material: water; isolation source: sample T5-Br brine of Lake Tanatar-5 | place: Russia: Kulunda steppe | collected 2010-07 | reverse complement strand
CTTGGGCGAAAACAATCCGCCGTGCTAACTCCATGAAGACAAACACAAAGAAGAAGCGGCTGCGGATACGAACCATACAAGCAGGTAGATCCCCAATGCTCTGGTTCCAACCTCCGGGTGGTTGTAACGCAAGCGGTGGATCCCATCCAAGACCATCGTGGAAGCGATGGATGACGGACCCACAAGTCGCTTCTTTCAACGTGAGATGAGTTCCAAGGACTCCGACTATAGTTCGATGCATTTGCTACCATATAACCCTCCGTTCCCGTCGATCGATAAGCCCGAAAAATACTTCGAGAGCAACGAATATGTTCTTGCGAAATAGTTTCCCATTGGACCATGTGGGCCTACGAGTCTCATGGGTGCTTTTTCGTTTGCACGAACTTCAGAAACTGCTCTCGAATTGAAACGATCGCAATGACGATGGCACTAGTTTGAAAGGATGGATAGTGGCTATCGTTTCTAAGACGAACCTTGTAAGGATCCCATGCCCGTATTGACGAAGGGGCATATTTATGTTCGACCATCAGGAAACACCATTACTTGTGATCTCATCTTCTTCGGGAATCTTTCCATAGCAAATTTGGTGACTTGCGATGGGAAATACTGATTCAAGGCAAGTTGCGCTTTCTAACGAGGACACGCAAGTATGTGCTCTCTACCTCCAAATTGACTTTTCGCAACAAGTCATTCCGTTGATCTTCTATTGGAGTTTAAAGTGCGGATTGTCAAGGAAAAAGATTTTTAGAGGGAGTGGTGGCTCTTGAGAGCCACATTAGTACGTTTTAATGTGAGAAAGGGCAATGGCCCATTCGCTCCAATGAGGCTTAGCTCCTGGGATCCCTTGTTGGTTGTTCCTAGCCGTGATTGAATGAAGCGACGCTACTTTGCAACCATGCATGGACCACGCTGTTGCACTTTTCGTATGGTACCAATCGCACATCATACGTCGCACGCGTAGGCTTTATCCCATCCTTTCTCCCAAGCAATGCATTCCACCATGGTCGTCCCCATGTGTCCAATCCCGCTTGCAACAAAAATTTCCATTCTCCAAGATGTCTTGGGGTTCCATCCATCCGTCGAATGCATTCGGTTCCTTCCACAGATCCATCCGATCACGTCGAACCTCGTGGCTGAGAAGGAAACTCATGCTTCGAACCTAGAGACAGGTTCGGCGTAGTTTGACGTCGTGGTGGACTTGCGTGCACACCTGCGTGTCTTTTGTGCGACATGATGGATCTGCTGTCGTGGAAACAACTCGAAGCGGAGGTAAGCCGTCCGAACGGTGCAGGAACGTTCCTGGCGAGGTCACGGATTGTGGAACGTGAGACTGACGGAGCCATGGAGCACGTGCGAGCAGCTGAAGGTTCGTGGAGAAGCCTTGGACGCAGCATGGGACGAACCAGCGATGCACAAACACGTGCCGAAGAAGATGCGAGAAGTGGAAGACGTGTGTGATGCCACCCTCGTGCAGTGCTTGTCGGTGCAAACGTCGAAGAAGAAAACCTTGCCGCCTGTCCAAATCCCTTGAATCCATTACGAGAACGGAATGGCAGCCTGAAAGACGGAAGAGATGGTTGGACCTGATTGACAGGGGGCATTCGAAGGAATCGTGACACGCGGAAGATGGGACACCGAAGAGCATCAAACACAAGTATGCATACCTGGTGGATGGACACGACCAGATGCTTGATTTATGATGGATCCATCAAGTCAACAATGCTTCTGCGATGGGTCTGGAGAGGGAGAGAACTTCGAACGGACGCCTCCCACTGCAGTTCTTCACAGTCAAAGGGCACGAATCCGTGATGAAGAAGTATTTGAATCCTTCCTTGGCATTTCCGTTCTCCTCGGGCATGAATTTGGTGTAGGATGCATTTGGAAACACCCCATGGGTGACGTATGCACTGACGTGTTGCGCACCTAGTGTAGCAAGCAGCTTCTGGCACTCCAGTAGCGTCCCACCAGACTGCACCAAATCGTCCACTATTACCACATGCTTCTTGTTTGGATCACCTTCTTTCAAACGAACGATCCTCTTCGCACCATCCCTTACTTTGGTACATATAAGCTCGGGATAGTCATCAAAATAGAAATGAAAACGCTTCCATGCTCCCTCGTCAGGATATGCAATCACGATGTTGTCTTTGTCTTCAAACTGACTTAATCGTTCCCTCAACAAAGGTACCCCACTGGCAAAGTAGGGATGCACCGAGTCTCCGAAATAAAATCTTTCCTGCAGCGCGTGAATGTCAAACACCACAAGACTAGCAGGTCCACCCCTAGAAAGCGGGATGTGCGAAAGAATACGTGCAAGGGTGTGAGCAGTTGCAATGTCTCCTTCATCTTCCATCCGTTCCGCAGTCCCCGTGGGAAAGAAGGGTAGTACCAATGTGAAAGATCCAATAAACAGCCTTGGCAGTGCCATGATGATTGAGAGCTGTTCAAAGATGACGTGTGGCGAATGGAAGCTGGCAAGGAAGGCGCAATGCCTGTTCCGTATCTGGAGGGCATTTCTGACGTATAGGTTGGGGAACCCGTCGGAGAACTTCTGCCAGGAGATGTCTCCAAGTTCAATGCAATCGCTTTCCCTTGCAATCTTCTTGGCGAGTTCCTCTGCTTCCGGGCAGTAGAAGAGCACACAATCTTTCCTGAAACGATTGGAGGGATCCATGGCATCCAAAGCGACCTGCTCGAGCAAGTGCTTCTCTCCTTGGGTTTCGTCTCGCTGGATCGGATGGGCTGTCCGATCCCCCGTGTTTCGTCGGCTAAGTGGGGTAGCTCGTCTCTTATCTCCTTTCCTTCCCACTCGTGTGTTTTTCCTGTCTCGTCCGAGGCCGCGCCAAGGTTTCCACTTGCAACACCCCTTCATGCATTCGTGTTGTGGTTCCTTCGTCCTGAACCAGAACATCACACTCCTTTCTTCAAGGGTTGTCCCATGGTGGATCTCCATCTCCCTCCTCCTTTGATCGAGGATACTTTTTCGATTCGATCGGGTCCAAACGGACCATCCCCGCAGAGGACCGACCAATCCCACCAGAGTCCAAAGCTCCTCTTCGACACTCGATCGCCGGCATCCGTCTCGAGGAGGACACCCTTGTGCCACTATTCGGGCGGATGAGTCCCTGGTCCTCGTGTTTCACCACGTCGTGCTTTCCGAGCGAACGGGGCATATGGATCTTTCTCGTTTTGGACGCTCTTTCACGTGGTGGGCGTCATCTGCCCCTTCCCCGCGTGTCTCTTGCCTGCTTGTGCCACGCCGAGGGGTGTGACGGTTGGAAACCAGTCCGTTTTTGCCTTTTTGAGAGTTGAAATGGGAATTCGTGCCGTGCGTCTACGCGATGCATTTGGGTTTTGATTTTCTCTTGGACGGTATGAGACGCTTCCACTCTTTCTTTTGAGGTCTGGTTTGTGGCAGCGGGGCATGTGGTTGGGGAGGTACGTACCCAAACGCGTCTGTGAAGTAGGCAAAAGCGCCCTGTTTGAGGTGCGTCTGGTTTTCGGCAACCAGAATCGCGCGCAGGCCGTGTTGTACCACGCAAATAACATCATTCGATAGCAAAAGTCGAGATCTATCGAATGATAGGTTATTTGTGTCAATCTAGCACCTGCATCCAAATTTATGGAGAATCAAAGTTCATCGACCTCACTAGTTGGAAAGGGAACACCAACGGACCCCAACAGGGAAACGGACGGAATCGCCGCGTCACGGACAGGGAACCAAGTTTCAGGGCAAGAGTTCTCGATCGAAAAGATGAAACGCAACACGAGGAACAACTTTCATCGAATGGTCCGTCCGCGATTCGTTCGTCCTCGGCAGCTACGGGCACGCACGCAGGTACCCCTCCAATGCCCGCCAAAAAAAGTGGCACAGGGGTGGGACCGTGCCCCTGTGCTCCTGCCGACAACGCGGAGAAGCTTCTCCAGCCTACGACGGTCGGTACCGCCGGAGAAAAACTGCCGTGTCGTGCGTTGGAAGAATTGCAAAGGCGCGAGCGTTCGTCTTTTCAACTCCTCTATGCCACAGCTCTCACAAATTCAACCAATGGCGGGAAGCCGGCACATGGTGAAATTGCAATAACGGTCGATTTCTCTATTCCGACAGTTGTTTGGTTTGAGGGTAAAGCAATGCATCAAGAAAGATTGAACAACTGTGACGATTAAATGACACGAAGCAATGGAGTGAAAAGCAAACGTGCAGAGGTCTTGAGTGAAAAACACACAAGTGTCACTTTGAGCCTTCCGCGTATGTTCGATGGGGGCCTTTTGCAAAAACGCGACGATAAGACCTTGTTCTAGACAAACCTTCTATGGCATTCCTTTTGGAAGTTGCGTGAACCGTAAAAGTTGTCAGTAACGAGTTGTGTTGCACTTCTTTGAGGTCGTCAAACGGCGGAGACGGTGGGCTACGTCGTCTCTCTTTGGCCGAAACGCCGTTGTGTTCACCAAACAGGAAGCCGTAACATGAATGGGTGTGTGCCTTGGCTCTCCATCCGCCTCCCTATGGAGGGGTTCGTAAGAGGAAGTATTATCTACTTTCAAGGGAATTTACCCGAGGTGTGCCTCGCACATGAACGATTCCTTCCTCTTCACTCGCAAATGAAATTGTGAGCGTTTATTTTTTGAATGTTGGTGATCCACTCATTCCCTTTGGCTCCAAGTATGTTGCGTTTGGAGCGACACCTAATTCTAAACAATAGTCCAAGAGGTTCACGCCTCTTGGTGCAATGATTCGAGTTTTCTCGAACCTCTGCCTTTGAGTAGTGAAGTTCGTCACTTGTAGGCTTTTCCCGGTGCTCCCTAGTGCCCGGCTTCGGAGGCTTGACTTCCGTGTACGAGCAATCGGAAACTCAATGCCAAGCTTCCATTGTATCCGCAGCAAAACTTTGTTTGAGGAGAAAACTTTGTAAGTGTTTGATCACTTGCTAGGCACTAGTTGGCCTAGACATCTTCTTTATCGAGGCTACCAAAACGACAAGATTCGCCCGCCATATCAATGGCCATACCCACTCCTCTCTTGTAGTCATGTTACTAGAGGTTGAAACGAGAACTGTATGTGTTGGTGTGTTGACACTATCTAACGCTTTCACACGTGCTTGGCACTTGTTTGATGCTTAAACATTTATAAGTAGATGTGTTCACCGTGGAAAGAATCGACGTTCTTGTTTTGAAGAGAGTTTTACAAAAGGAGGTGGGTCTTGGTCTTGTAACATTGCATTCCGGCGAGTGATGCGCTTCCACACGCTCGTATTCTATAACGATTCCAATTTATGATAGCACCAGTCATCTTGAATGGCAATGTTGTCAACTTTATGCGGAAGCAAAAAATTATTCTTCTCTAGTTTGAGTTTTCAACAACAAGTTGCGGGACGTTCTCAACCTTTTCTACATCTTCATGAGTGGATGCGTGGGAGACACTCACCCTCGTTGTTCTTTAAAGTATAATGCCTGAAGACTTGCATGGAGGGGAAAGTTGATGTGAAGGAGATGAATAGAATCGAAGGATCCACTTCACGAGCAGCTTGAGCACGAGGTCGCTTGAGAGTGGAATGAGTTGTTTGAAGTTACCGGTGTTACACAAAAGATGATGCATGAATTCACGTGATTGGGAATATGGGGAAAATGGTGGGTGAATGCACATTCCTCGTATATTCTGAAGAGTGTGTATAGGAGTATTGGTAATACTACCATACAAGTAGTTTGAACAAGGCAAATCACGCGTATCGAGCACATTCGCCAATATTTTGCTTGCCACACCCATTAGTAAATTTACTACCATCTACCAAGTCCAAATAGTTAATTTCGACCTAAAGTAGAGCAATGCAAAGTCTTTAGAATGTTTACGGGGACGTGGCCGCGCATGTTGGATGCAACGGGCAAGTGTCGAGGTTTCATTGCGTTATCAGCAAACACTCCTATTAGATTTCAAGCACTTGCAATATCTTGCCGCTTGAAACCTACTCCATGGTGGAATACTTCACAAGATGACTGTGGTAATATTGGGTACGTTTCGAAATGTTCCACTTTCGAGCTTCAAGAGCCGAACGAGAAAGTTGCGTTAGTTTGCAACAAGTAGTAAAAGTTGCAACATACTTTGATGGTTAGCGTAGAGAAGGCTCTTGCGAGTTTGGACACTACACATGCGTGGGGTGCGCAATAGTTGTACGTAGTGCATTACACTTGTTTCGTCAATAGCACGCTTGCTCACTTCATGGTGAACATCAAGGTACGGCTATGCGAAATAAGCTCAAAAAAAACACCAAGTACTCAAATAAGGGGAGCAATCTTTCCCATCTAGGCATCGAATGCCAAGAAGCAAGTCAAGATTTCTCGTTGGGGAGGGTGACCTTCGAGGTTGCTGGAGCCCTACCAAGTATCCCTTCCAATGCTGTAAGAATCTTGAATACGTAGTGAGTGTATTATGATACTTTTCGACAAATGTTGTCACTTGCGATGATATGACGGTTGTGCCACAAGGAATGCAAAACCTTGTAGTCGAGTTTGAGGTGCAAGAGTTGCAAGCTACAATGGTGGATACGAATTTCGTCGCGAACATTGCAAATGCTCCATTGACACTGTTTCAAAAATCGTTTGATCAATCACAAGTCTCGTAGACAAGCGACTGTGCACACGTTTATGGAACACCCACAACCACCGCCCCACTTGATTATGCCACGATGTAGCACAATTGAAGGTAAACAAGTGTCACAGGTCACACTTAAGCACGTTTACATAGCGATGACCCTTCCTTTGGAGTGTCTTTAGGGAATAGCACGTGCAAGCGGTGCAAAAGATCCAACAAAAGCGTTTCCTCTAAGTGATTTGCGTCGTTAATGTCAAATAAAGCATTTGTGTGGTCGATGGTTGATGCAAAGAAAGCATATTGTTTTTGCAAGACGAGATAAAGCTTCTGTTGCCACGCTTGCACCCAACGGTTTGCATAACCTTTTGTGTCCAAAGAAGAGCATCACATGCTCATGCCGCATGGAGTGCATAACGCACTTCTACTCATGAAGCCGAAATAAACCACGCCCTTTTAAATACAGCAAAATATGCTTCCATGAACCTTGGTGTTGCGGATACATAGTTCTCGGTGATGGCAAACTTTGAATTCGATACTTCCACAATATAATCTTCCGTCAAGGCACGTTTGTCAACGAGAAGAACTTCGTGACTATGAAAGGAGTGCAAGCAATGAAATACCCTTATGAAGAAAAGAAACCCAATGAAGAAGTCCACTAAGATACACTCAGACAAACAAAGTATGTTTGAGGATTGAATGTGCTACCTTTTCTTCAATCGAGCTAGCATCGAACCCCCGCGATCCATGATTACGTTGGACGATCCAAAAAATGATACACGTGTCATGAATCTAGAATTTTTCAAGAATCAAGGGCACGAAACATCCACAAACGTCTTTCGGAGGACATACAACCACAAGCGAATATGATGGGTTACGTGGACGGGAGTTTGTTCATTCATTCGTGTAAGAGGATGCAAGATGCGATGGAATGATCGAATATCATGCTTAGTATTCCTCGTGTACGAATTTCCACTTTCTAGAGATGTGCCGCCTTTTGGCAAAAGTTCGACCTTGTGCTTCGAGTATCCCCACGAGCATTTGCTCTCATACGACAGATTAGTGCATGAAAACGTTAATGATGGTTTTGTGCATGAAGAGAAATCGGTGTTCACACATTGTAATTGTTTAAAAGGTGGCCAACCAAGTTTGAATGCCCACACGAAATCGTAATAGTACAAGATTGGTCATTGCCTTGCGAGGTGGTGTGGATTTTGCGCACCACACGAGTTGATACCAAGTCGAATGTGGTACACAACGTCCAAGAAGTATGTTGGACCCAAGGAAGGCTCATGAGTAGTGTGTACTCAAAGAAGTGGGCTTACTCGTTCTTACTTTGTGGTGGTTTCCCTTGACTTGTAAAATTCACGGCCACGGCTTTCTTGTCTCCGTTCCTTGCCTCGCCAAGGTATGAAATCCCTTGGAAGTTGGGATTTGTTGGGGTGGAGGCTTGCTAATGGTACACTTGTTCTACGAGAGTGATCCCAAGAATGCCATGCTGAAGAGGAACTTGCAACACTTCACGCTAAGGAAGAATGTTTTGAAGCCTCCGCAAGACAAGTCGGCGAGTTTCAAAACAGCCTTCCACACCAAAGTATGGTTGTTAGTCACATTTAGACTTTGAAGTCTATCTAGACGGGAGTTACCTCTACATGTTGAGTCGATTCTTGTACGTGTGATCCTCAACTCCGTGATCCCCTCCTTAGAACTTCCACTCTGTCGCCAAAGTACTAGGGGTCTCAATATGTTGCAGTTGAAGTAGCTCATCTGATCATGTTGGAAGTAGTCTCAAAGGGAGCGTTCGATCAACCAGGTTTTGCCAAAGCCCTACCTTCTCTTGCAATTGATACCAAAGGGACATGGCCTTGCTGGGTTACCGCAAATATCCCTCTCGTAGAGTATTGAAGACAAGTGTGTTCGATGGTAAGTTCATGGGAAGAGAGCGAGGTGTTTCCAAAGTAATGGGAACACAAGTTAATTTTCCGCTCAAGCCTAATGCACTTGAGCAACATCATTGCAGTCAATAGGATTTTCTGCTCAAGATTCGTCTACCCACCGTAGATTACTCGTAGTATGCTTGTAACTTTAGAATTTGTCAATAGACTCAAGATATGCTTACGTGTGATAGCAACGAGGTCTTTGTGCTTGCGCTCCTTGGGCCATAATAATTGAAAGTTTGATGCAAACTTATTAAATGCGTTTTGAGGCATAGATCGCCCAAATTTTAGACAAAAAGCGTTGGAAAAGAGAAATGCGGGGAACAAGAGATTTACTCTAGCGCTTGCGATGCATCTGCAATCTACGCAAACTCGGAAAAGAGGTATCCCTTGCAACCTCAAGCAGCATAAGCATCCACGTGTGCTTCAATACAACATGCGTTGCTAACTAGTTGCTTTGAAGTTGCTAGCTTGTTTTACTTCCTTGTCAATTCGTTCCTATCATTCTTCAAGATGCCCCTGTCTCGAGCGTGATATCGAGAATGCAAATGCCTCCTTTTCACTAGGCGGGTTGGCTTCGAGTTCAAAGCTTTTACTCCCCATTCTCGCTTTTGATGCGCAACTTTTCTACAAAGACTCTTAATCTTCATCATGCCGTCAGCGAGTTGGATAGTATCATATAGTTTTGAGGCCGTGATGCTCCGCTCGATTCAATCGACGCTCTAAAGTTTGTAAAAATTGCAAACTTGCTTGCGTATGAATGGCATCCGTGGTTTGTCAAGAATGAGGCGCAGTTGCGATTGCACAACTAGGATGGAGCTGTCAATCATCCCCAGGAGGAGTTTGGTACTCTCATACCGTTGGCTTTGCATGTGAGAAGTCAAGGAAGAGTTGGTGTTTCGTCATGTTTGAACGAGATTGATCGTTCTTCTGCCCACATGCGTAAAGAGGGAAGTATCTACTTTACTTCGCTTCGCTTCACAAGAGATCGCTTTTACGAAGCCCTTCGTCATGAACGTGGTATTCAGGTTCAACTTGAGGTTGTAGCACCGTCCACAACGAAGTCGCCAAATCTTCTTGACCACATCCATGTGAGAGATGAAGTCCAAGGAATCTTGGCTTGGAGAAGGTGGGGCTGTACACTGTGTTGTCTCCAACTGGGACAGATGTTCGCTTGACGCACCAACTCGATCCGACGTGGAAATTCGATTGTCCGCCTCCGACAGCCGCAGCTGCAGACCTGGTTGCGCAAGCTGCATGACTGTCGGCTTGCGTCTGACTCGGCGGTAGATAACATATGATCTGGAAAACGAATGCTCGCGAAAATACATGGGGAGGCGGAAAAAGCTGGAAGCGAGATGGGACGTGTCACTTAGCGTTCCTCGTCGTGCTCTTTGGGCTGAAGTTCGCCTCGTCGCTTCATCTTTCTCTCCCTAAAACGGTAAAAAGCAATGAAAAAAGCAACTTCCCGTATCTTTACGTCAATGGTGAATCTGCGAAAGAAAGAAGACTGTTTATGGAGCAACAGTTCGAGAAATTTCATCTGGAAGCAAGCAGAGTCCAAGCCATCAGTGCAGATACGTTGCCAAAGATGAGGTTCCCATCATGGCTTCCACAAAGTACGAAGCAACCCACAAGTCAAGAACTTGGGTGTCTCACTTCTCATTTGCGAGCCATCAAGGAGGGAGTTCGCCGTGGTTGGGACAAATTTGTAGTTATTGAAGACGACATTCGCCTTAGATCCAACTTGAACATGTCTCTTATTTGGGCTACAGCACCCAAGAGTGCTGGGCTCCTGATTCTGGGTGTTGGCACTCCAAATGGGCTATGGGAGCGGTGGGGGATGCTCAAGAACCATCGCAAGCCATGGACTAAGTGGAAGAGACGAGATCCTGTTTGGGGCACACTGATTTATTCAATTACCCGGGAAAGTGCCAAACGAATACAGAGAAGGTTTCCCTGCAATACAACATACTGCGACTTAGCCCGTGCAGTGCCGCCGTTTGTGGTGGCTGATTACACCATCTATTCAAGTGTACCGACCTTTGTATTCAACTTTCCTTTGGTGGACCACATGGGGACAGATGCATTCAAAATGCCATCCACTATACACAGTGGCAGGAAGACCTCTCATGAAAAAGCAAGTGAAGAGATTCCAAAGATAAGAAGAGAATTGAACACTGCACCATCTGCAGTGAAGGAATTTGTAGCAAAGATTCAGCTCCAGTAGATTGGATATTGCAGCCATGCTGTTCCACAAGACCGCGGAAAGTCCCATTAAGGTTTTTGATGCCTTCCTTTTTCCTTTGAACTACTACAGTAAATGAAGGAAATACTTGCGGGTCTATTCCTTGGGGGTTTTCTTGACGATTTGCGGGCACTCGGACAGCTGATTCTTCCTGATGCACCTCACATTTATTACTGGTTCTCTTGAAAATCACTATCAAGAACACGTATTGTAGTTGTACCTTTGTCTTAAGATTGAAATCGGTCTGAGCACATACTTCCTGGCATTAACCTAGGTCTTGGATGTTAAGTGGTCTCAGTATAATACGCATGGGGATGTAGCCTCCGTCTTCCTGGCAACACTGGATAGACTGTTTGACCTGTTCACACGAATAATTGCATGCAGATTGCGTTCTCTTCACTTGGACCAAGATGCCGGTGATCTAGATTGCTTGTATGCGAAACAGAATGGCTGTATTGGATTGTTTATTAGGATTAATGGATACTCTTTGGCAACTTGGAAAGACAGTCACATTCCAACCATAGCACACAATGCATCAGCAAAGCCTGGCTCCTGTAGAAAAAACATAGTTGGCTCGCAAGGGTGAGTCAGAACATTGTTTTATTGTACTGCCAGCCCTACTGCCCTACCCTTCTTATAATCATTGGAAACAGCCAGCTTCCTTTGCAATGGAGGTAGGCATTAATGCAGCCTTTAATGAAACATTGAACGAAATGGCCTACTTGCACAATGGATGAATGGCTGGGGCTGGAGAGTGCAGAGGTCAGCTTATCTTGGAAGTGGGTTGAGCAATCGTGCCGGGTCCATTTCAAAGCTATCTCAATATGCAGCGGGCAAGTAGGTAATTATACCTGCGGGGCATTTACTGTAGGTGTCTTCGGGAATGGTACTTGTAGCATGCTGGTTTCTGCTGCTCTGTAGGGTAGATGAAAAGACAACCTAAAGAAGCCTACAGCTTCAGCTTTTGTAGTTTGTTTCTACTAAGTGCTTGAGCCGCTGTTTAGGTGCTGAACTTACCTCCGCATGTTCCTTATATGGGTCCTTGGAGATGTTGTGTAGGTAGCGATGGCAAGCTTCTACTTTTCCAACGAGGGAAGCAATCTAGGCATGCTACTGTACTACTTCAACAATTCTTTCAGACATTCTGTACTTCGACTTATACAGACAAAGATGTGAACATGCCACAAGCGAGAAGTCTTTGCCCATTCCTAAGACCGCATTACCTTGCCTACCAACTGTTCTGTAAAGATTGACTGCAAGGCCCGGGAAGAAAGTTACTTCTTTCCTCGCCACTTTTGCACTACTGGTGACACAGTAAGACTTCTATTCTTGTTAAATCTGGCATATGGTGCAAAGTCGATTCAAAACGTTCTCAATTCAATCAGAACTTCTCATGACAGAGGAACCAGTTCCCTGTTGGAGTTGAGTGTTGCGAAGTGCAGCAATTAGGTTTCTGACTCTTTGGCCTACCCCTACGATATGCAAGCATACATGCAAACCATAGTTGCTAAGTACAAGGAAATACTTTTGGCTTGAAGTGGTAGAGAAGGTGGTGCTTCGCAACTTCGCTGCAAGAAGCGTGTAAGTATGGTTTGTCTGGAGCCTGATAAGTGCTAGTATGTTGTACACATGTTCACAAATTCTCACACCAACTCCCTTGAACCAAGCAACCATGCCTACAGAAATATAAATGCTTTTGATTCTTTTGATACCACAATTTTTGCTGATTGAGGAGCAACTACGCCACTAGCACCATTCCCCGCCAGGAATCTCTGGGGTGCACATGTATTTCTATCAAGCGCTACATGATAATCCCTTACAAGACTCGAGATTGTGCCGCTGTCCTTGTTCTACAATTCATAAGTTGATTCAGAGTGTACCAACTGGAAAAGATGCAATCAAGATAGTTGGACTTCATGAGAGTGGCAAATGGTCTGTAGTTTGGATCCGATGCACTTCCAAGTAGCCTTTTATGCCGTCGTTTATTTGTAGTAACGAGCATCCGCCGTCCAAAGGGATGCATCTTGGATTGACTAGCTGGTTTTGCGACGTCCTCTTGCATGTCGATTCAGCATATCTTGCGTTGCTCGATACTCGCGTCTCAATCCCCAGCACATTCCCCGAAACTTCACTTCATGGTCGCTTCTGGCTGGTTTCTTCTCCAACAGACCGTTCGTCTACATCGTCCTTTCCGACGAGGACGAATTTCCACAGGACAACAATTGTGGATTGTGTGACCCATCCAGACTCCCCCCGTTCTTATAAGGCGACTGGTCCGTCTTCGTGGGTCCGACTACCACGGTCCAGCACCCTTTGTATGGCAGTCCCTCTTGGTTGCACCCCTCGAGGATGGGCGAGGACCTACACGAAGCAAGGGACACCAGAGTCACGTGTCGATTGCCCCCCCTCCGCGGACTGCAACAGGATTCGCTCGTCCCAAGAGCTACTGCGTTGCATTGGTTGTCTCGGAGGGTGCGTTTTGCTTCACCACCAAACCAGTGTGGACCGTCGTTTGTGGGAGGAGAAGGGTCTGGTGTGGCGCAGACGCGAACCCACCTGCACGTCCACGAAGGAAGGCACTTTCGACCCGTGGTTCCCTCGTTTGCTTCGGGATCGTCTTCATGAACGTCGCATCGCATCGACATCGTTGATGTCCCGTGCAGATCGTAGGAACGACGGGGATGGCGATG